>Ga0315289_10000628_pt1 | contig 54033 bp, 47 predicted proteins | sample YL17G11_40_MG_FD_203452 | JGI IMG/M metagenome (GOLD analysis project Ga0315289, IMG submission 203452) | Sediment microbial communities from Yellowstone Lake, YNP, Wyoming, USA - YL17G11_40 | ecosystem: Environmental > Aquatic > Freshwater > Lake > Sediment | place: USA: Wyoming | collected...
TCGTAGTGGCTGACCACCGGGTTACCCGAGCCGTCCAGGGCCAGCGAGGTGTACCAGCCGACAACGCCGCCGGTGTCGGGGGAGGTGATGCTCTCACCCCCTCCGGCGCAGTTGGGGTCGTTGCAGTGCAGCACCTTCAGGTCGAGGTTGGCGTAATCGTAGTAGCTGACCACCGGGTTGCTGCTGCCGTCCAGGGCCAGCGAGGTGTACCAGCCGAGATAGCCGCCGGTGTCGGGGGAGGTGATGCTCTCACCCCCTCCGGCGCAGTTGGGGTCGTTGCAGCGCAGCACCTTCAGGTCGAGGTTGGTGTTATCGTAGTAGCTGACCACCGGATTGCGGCTGGCGTCCAGCGCCAGGGAGGTCCACCAGCCCACATCGCCCACCGTGTGGGGCGAGGTGATGCTGTTCTCCCCCACCGCGTTGCTGCGGCCTGGCCCGGCCGCTACACCAACCAGAAGGGCAAGAGCCATGGCTGCCATCACGAGGCGCCTCATGATTTGCCTCCCAAGGGAAAAGACTGGCGGGGACGGCGGCATCGTACTACCAAGCAGCGAGCCCTGTCAACCGAGCATAGTCAGGGGTGGAGGGAGGCACATCCTTCCGGGTACGGCGCGGGGGGAGCAAGGAGGGCGGCCGTGCGGCTGCCCTCCCGTCTCTTGTCGTCTAGTCCGTCATCATCGTCGAGACGTGCTCGGGCGCGATCTTCAGGATGATGCGACGCTCGCCCGGCGCCCGGTAGGGGTAGGTGTCGCGGCCTATGTACTTCTTGGCCAGGCGGTCGATGTGCTGCTCGGCGCCCTCGTGGGTGATCTCCACCACCCGCCCGCGCACGGTGGCGTATGAGTAGGGGTTCTGTTGGTTGAATACTGACACGGCCACGCGCGGGTCCTGCCGGACGTTGCGGCGCTTCTGTCGCGCCTCGGCTGTGTTGACCAGGATGTGCGACCCATCGAAGTCGACCCAGACAGGTGTGACCTGGGGCGAGCCATCCGGCATTAGGGTCGCTAGGTTGGCGAAGTTGGGCGCCTCCAGCAGCTTCCTGACGCCTTCGGATATCTTGACTGGCATGTTCTCTCCTCTCTACGGGTTCGTTTTCGGGTCTCAGCCGCGTCCCTACGCCTCCCACCGCTCGTAGTGCACCAGCTCGTCGAGGGGAAGGCGGGGGCTCGTTGGCCGGCTCTCCGCCGGAGCCGGGTAGGCGAAGGGGAGGACGATCGACACCCGGTGCGAATCGGGGAGGCCGAGGACGCGGCGGGCGCAGTCGACATCGTGCATGGTCACCGGGCAGGAGGTGATGCCCTGGGCCCAGGCGGCGAGCATCATGTTCTGGGCGCTGCGGCCGGCATCGAAATCCCGCCCGTCGTTGGGTATGACGATGGCTACCACCACCGGCGCCGTCGGGATGTAGGCGGCGAACTGGCCGCAGGCCGCCAGCTCTTTCTTCCTTGCCTCCTCGCGCAGAACGACGAGTCGGCAGGGCTGGAGGTTCTTGGCGCTGCCCGCCATGCGGCCCGCCTGGAGTATCCGGTGCAGCGTGTCCTCCGAGAGGGGTGTGTCCCGGTAGGCGCGGGTGTCGCGCTTGCTGCGGATGCAGGTGTAGGCGTCCAACTCTCCTCCTCCCGCTCTGCGTGAGCGTATGGATAGGCGACGCAGGCGAATCGACCCTTATCATAGCGCGCCTGCCGTCGGAGACAAGGACCCGGGGCGTCCCAAGGCGGGGAGGCGTCGGCGTTGCCACCACCCGTCGGGTCGCCTAAACTAGCCACGCTCCAAGACGTGTAGCTCTCAGGAAAGGAAGTGACGCCATGGCCTATGAACAAGTCCTCACGGAGACCCGGGGGCGGGTCGGCATAGTGACGCTGAACCGGCCGGAGCGCCTGAATGCCCTTACCACTACCATGGACCGGGAGATGCGGGAGGCCATCGAGGCCTGCAACCAGGACCCCGGAATCGGCGCCGTGGTGTTCACCGGCGCTGGCCGCGCCTTCTGCTCGGGGGCCGACATCGGGGGCTGGAAGCGGGGCATCGAGGCCCGCGAGCGTGGTGAGGAGGAGCAGGAACGGCTGGGCCGCGGCGTGGAGAACTGGGTGCAGTTCGTGTTGCGCTCGAAGCCGATCATTGTCGCCATCAATGGCCCGTGCATCGGCGCTGGTCTGACGGTCACCCTGCCCTGCGACATCCGCATCGCCTCAGACCAGGCGCGCCTGTCGATGCGCTTCGTGCGGGTGGCCTTCATCCCGGAGCTGGCCAGCACGCGCATCCTGACTCACATAGTGGGTCTGGGCCAGGCGCTGGAGCTGATGCTCTCGGGGCGGATCATCGATGCCCAGGAGGCGGGGCGCATCGGTCTGGTGAACCGGGTCGTACCCCACGACAGCCTTCTCGATACTGCGGTGGAGACGGCGGCCGAGATCGCTTTCAACCCGGCGGAGTGTTTGCGGGCGATCAAGGGGCTCACCTGGTCAAGCCTGGCGGAGCCGGACCTGATGGAAGTCATCAGGCGCGAAAGGGCGGAGTACAACGCCGCCATTTCGCGCCCTTCCTTCAAGGAAGCGGTGACCGCCTTCATGGAGAAGCGGCAGCCTGACTTCCACAAGGCGTAGAGGCATCCTGATGTTCCCTAAAGATGAGTTCACACCGACCAAGGCCGACAAGTTCACCTTCGGGCTGTGGACGGTCGGGAACCGGGGTCGCGACCCCTTTGGGTCGGAGGTGCGCGACCCCATCCCGCCCGAGCGCATCGTGCAGAAGCTCAGCGAGTTCGGCGCTTACGGCGTCAACCTGCACGACAACGACCTGGTGCCCATCGACGCCACCCCCGCTGAGCGCGACCGTATCGTGCGCGACTTCCGGCGCGCCCTGGCCGAACACGACATGCACGTGCCCATGGCCACCACCAACCTATTCTCTCATCCCGTGTTCAAGGACGGCGCCTTCACCTCCAATGACCCCCAGGTGCGGGCCTTCGCCCTCCAGAAGACCATGCGATCCCTGGACCTGGGGGCGGAGCTGGGCGCCGGCATCCATGTCTTCTGGGGCGGCCGCGAGGGCAGCGAGGTGGACGCTGCCAAGGACCCCCGTGAGGCCATCCGGCGCTACCGCGAGGCCATCAACTTCCTCTGCGCGTACGTCGTCGATCAGGGGTACGCGATGGTCTTTGCCCTGGAGGCCAAGCCCAACGAGCCCCGGGGCGATATCTTCTTCCCGACCACCGGGCACCTGCTGCACTTCATCGAGACGCTGGACCACCCGGAAATGGTGGGCGTGAACCCGGAGGTGGCCCACGAGCACATGGCCGGCCTCAACTTCTACCACGGCGTCGCTCAGGCGCTGGAGGCGGGCAAGCTCTTCCACATCGACCTCAACGACCAGAAGCCCGGCCGCTACGACCAGGACCTGCGCTTCGGCTCCGAGAGCACGAAGGGCATGTTCTTCCTGGTGAAGCTGCTGGAGGAAAGTGACTACCAAGGGCCCCGGCACTTCGACGCCCATGCCTACCGTACAGAGGACGAGGAGGGCGTGTGGGACTTCGCGCTGGGCTGCATGCGCACCTACAACATCCTGAAGGCGAAGGTGCGCCGCTTCCAGGAAGACGCCGAGATTCAGGGCCTGCTGGCAGAGCTTCGGGGCGACGGCGGCCCCGCCGACGAGTTCCTGGGTCCCTACTCGCCCGAGCGGGCGGCGCGCCTCAAGGCCGTGGACTTTGACATCGAGGCGATGGCCCGTCGCGGTCTGCGGTACGAGCGGCTCGACCAGTTGGTCACGGAGCTTGTGCTGGGGGTGAGGTAGGGGCCCAGCCACCCCGCCGCCCCGAACATTGGAACAGTGGAACCTTGGAACCGGACCCACCTCCCTGCTGCCGCCCCGAACATTGGAACAGTGGAGCATTGGAACAGCACGCCCAGCCTTACCACCGCGACCCCTAACCCTGGAATCTCAAGAAAAGAGGACGTCTGGCCGCGCTTCAAGGGGTTGATTCCGCGCGCCTACCATCACCTGAGCGTCAAGCACTTGTCTGCCCACCTCGAGGAGATGCCCTTCCGGTTCAACGACCGCCACAACCAATACCAGTTCCGTGACACGCTCTATCCGATGGTCAACGCGGAGACACTGGAGTACCAGGACCTCATCGCGGATTAGCGCCCCATTCCTCAATGACAGGCCGGTTCCCCTGGTGCATCTGCAGCCAGTACTCTTTGGTCAGCGGCAGGGAATTATCCGCGGTGATCTCAACTATGAGATGATATTGGTCGCCATGGAACAGATGGCCCACCTTACCTGCTGTTGTCGTTAATTCGGGCACCGTGTCAACGCACTTGGCTATGGATGCGCGCTCGCTCCTGTGAACATCGACAGCGTCAAGAGTAGCGGGTCTTCCACTCCAGGAGAAAAAGTAGGTCTGGCCCTGGTAGAACCTGTCCCGTTCCCAGCGTTCTATCAGCGCCCCCTTGCCCTTGTCAGTGAAGGCGAAGTAATGCTCCAATTCCAGCAACTTGATCCGGCAATTATGCAGAGGCTTATTTACGTCAACGGTGCTGACATCTAGGTAGGCGTTTATTTCCCAAACGGTAGTGCCCTGGCCGGTCGGCCTCATGTTTGCTCCCTGATTAGGACACACTCTAATCAGGTCTTCTGCGACACCACCAGCAGTTCGTGCTAGTTCCTCTAGCTCAGCTATTCTCTTTCGATCATCACGCGCCAAGTGCACGGGAGCGCAACTTAGACTCCAAAGGAAAAGAACCACAATGACCAGAGCGACGGCGACCAGGCCGCCGCCAAACAGGCCAAGAACCTTCTCCCAGGGTTCCTCCAGGACCAACAGCCCGACTATCGCCCCTGCCGCGATCATCAGAGCATCCCATCCGGCGTTCTTCTTGGCCGTGGTCCATGCGTCTGCAAGGGCACGCTTGAGAACAGACCGCCAATACTCGTGGAATGCCGTAGCGTTTCCTGCTGCCTTGCTCATGCCTGCAGGGTACGCCAGGGCCTACCTCGCATCAAGTGCATGACCCTCAAAGGTTCTAAGGTTCGGGAGCGGCGGGGGGTTGGGTGAGGTCGTGCAAGGCGGCGAAGCTGTCCCTCAACTTCGGGTAGAGCTGGCGGTAGCTGCCATAGAGGTCATTGTAGAAGTCCACGGCCTCGGGCTGCGGCTCGACGCGGCCGGCTATGCGTACGGCGGCCCGGCAGGCCTCCGGCACGTCGTGCCATGGCCCCGCGCCCACACCGGCCAGCAGGGCCGCCCCATAGGCGGCGCCCTCCTCCGCCTCTAGGCGCAGGATGGGCAGCCCGAAGACATCGGCCATGATCTGCCTCCACAGGGGGCTGCGGGCGCCGCCGCCGATGAGGCGCACCTCGTCGATCGGCAGGCGCAGGGAGCGCACCAGTTCCAGGCAGTCGCGCAGGCCGAAGGCCACGCCCTCCATCACCGCCCGTGCCAGGTCGCTCGAGCCGTGGCTGGTCGTGAGGCCGACGAAGGCGCCCCGAGCCAGAGGGTCGGCGTGGGGTGTGCGCTCGCCGCTCAGGTAGGGGAGGAAGAGGAGCCCGCCGGCCCCGGCGGGGGAGGCGCTGGCATCTGCCGACAGGCGCTGCTCATTCATGCCCAGGGCCGACGCCAGCCAGCTAAGGGAGCCCCCGGCTGACAGCATCACCCCCATGACGTGCCAGAGGCCCGGCGCGGCGTGGCAGAAGGCGTGCAGCCGCCCCTGGCGTTCGACGGCTGGGCGCTCGGCGGAGGTGAAGACAACGCCTGAGGTCCCGATGCTGACCATGAGCACCCCCGGCGACACGGCGCCGGCGCCTACAGCCCCGGCAGCCTGATCACCGGCGCCGGCTGCGACCGGCGTCCCCTCGGCCAGGCCCAAGTCGGCGGCGGCGGCAGCGGTTACCCGTCCGCTGACGGCCGGTGACTCCAGCGCGGCGGGCAGGATGCTTTCGTCAAGGTCTAGGAGGCGCATCATCTCGGCCGACCAGCGTCGGGCGCGCACGTCGAAAAGGAGGGTGCCAGAGGCGTCGGCGGCGTCGGTGGCCAGCTCCCCGGTGAGACGGAGGCGCAGGTAGTCCTTTGGCAGCAGCAGGTGGCGCAGGCGGCGGAAGCGGTCGGGCTCGTGGCGGCGCAGCCAGAGCACCTTGGGGGCGGTGAAGCCCGTGAGAGCGCGGTTGCCGGTCAGGCCAATGAGGCGCCGCAGGCCGACGCGGCCCTCGATGTCGGCCGCCTCGGCGGCGGTGCGCTGGTCGTTCCACAGGATGGCCGGTCGCAGGACGCGGCGATGACGATCCAGGAAGACGGAGCCGTGCATCTGGCCCGTGAGGCCAATGGCCCCCACCTGCGCCAGCAGCCCCCGCCCTCGCAGATCGGCGACGGCGGAGCGGCAGGCCTGCCACCAGTCGTCGGGCTCCTGCTCCGTCCAGCCAGGGCGAGGCTGCGCTGTCGGATAAGGGGCCGACGCCTGGCCCAGGACGGTGCCCTCGGGGTCCACGACCAGTGCGCGCAGGCTGGTTGTGCCCAGGTCGATGCCAAGCAGGGTCGATGTCACGGCACCCCGATTGTACCAGCAGGCCGTCCCGGTTTGACAACTACTCGCCGCTGTCCCATCATGAGGCCACCTGACTCTCGGCCTCGGGCGGTACCTGCGCGCCCCTTCACGGCCTGTCGCCGAGCCCCAATTGGAGGTGAAGAGATGCCTCGACCCCAGGAGTCCCACTACCGCACGCGCTCCTTCTGGCATGAGGTGGCGCCACCCTACGAGCCAATGCCGCCCCTGGAGGGCGAACGCCGCGCCGACGTCGCAATCATCGGGGGAGGCTACACCGGGCTCTGGACGGCCTATCACCTGAAGACGGAGCAGCCCTCGCTGGAGGTGGCCGTTCTCGAGCAGGAGGTGGCGGGCTACGGCGCTTCCGGGCGTAACGGCGGCTTCGCCATGACCCTGCTGGGCCGTTCCCTGGATGACCTGAAGGAGCAGTTCGGGCCGACGGAGGCCCTGGAAGCCCACAAGGCGGTGGTGGCGGCCGTCGATGGCATCGGGCAGTTCGCCAAGGAGGCCGGCGTCGATTGCGACTACGAGAAGAACGGCATTATCACCGTCTCCACTACCCCCTGGCAGGACGCCATCATTGAGAACGACGTGAAGGCCGCACAGGAGATGGGCATCCAGGACATCCGCTTCCTGGATAGGCAGACGGTGCGCGAAGCGGTGCACAGCCCCACCTATCGCTGCGCCCACGAGGAGGGGGCCTGCGCCATCCTCAACCCGGCGAAGCTGGCCTGGGGCCTGGCCCGGGCGGTGCGCCAGAAGGGCGTTGCCCTCTACGAGGGGACGCCGGTGCGAGAGGTGCGTCGTACCGACGGCGGGGTGGAGGTGAAGACGGAAGGCGGGCTCCTGCGGGCGGAAAAGGCGGTGCTGGCCACCAACGCCTACTCGGTTCACTTTCGGCACATCGCCAAGTGGGTGGTGCCGCTGTACACGTACATCGTGCTCACCGAGCCGCTGACCACCGAACAGTGGGAGTCGATCGGCTGGAAGGGCCGGCAGGGAATTGAGGACCGGCTGGGTGGGCTGCACTACTACCGTCCCACCGTCGACGGACGCATTGCCTGGGGCGGCGATGCCTTCCCCTATCACTTCCGAAGCGGCATCGGCCCCCGGTTCGACCAGGACGGGGCGGTGTTCGCCCGCCTGCGGGCATCCTTCGCCCGCACCTTCCCAACCCTTTCGAGCGTGAAGTTTACCCACGCCTGGGGCGGCCCGGTGGCGATAACCGTCCGCTTCGTGCCGACCTTCGGCAGCCTGGAGGGCGGACGGGTCCACTACGGCATCGGCTACTCCGGCCACGGCGTGGCTCCCACCTACGTCGGCGGCGAGATCCTGCGCGACCTGGTGCTGGACAGGAAGACAGAGCGCACCGACCTCGCCTTCGTGACGAAGGAGGCCGTCGCCTTCCCGCCAGAACCCCTACGGTACCTGGCCGTCACGGCCGCCCTCCGGCACCTGGACCGCCAGGACCAGTCAGACACGGTGGTGAAGCCGCCGTTGCTGATGCGCCTGGTGCAGCGGCTGGAGGGCGGCCGCAGGTAGCGGAAGGTAGGGGCCCGGATGAGCAGCAGGAAGAGCCCCGCCGAGGCCAAGTTAGGGCTTCCACTAGGCTACTTTGGGTGGTACACTTAGGGTTTAGTGAAAAGCGATACTATCACGACTCAATCGGCCGTGACCCGCGAAAGCAAGCACTCGCCCCTGAAGCGATACTTTCAGACACATGACCGCTCGCTGCGGGCCTCGGGGGGCTTCTGGGAAGCGGAGGCCCGCCGCGTCCCTTGGTCGAGGACATGCGACCGCGTCCTCGATCGGGAGCCGCCCGTCCCCTGGAGATTCGCTGGCCGCTCCTCCCGGCGTCAGCGTAGAATACTTTGCAGCCCCGCCATAGCAGCGCAACAGCACAAAGGAGACATGCAAGGATGACCAGTTCCAACAATCAGACCTACTGGCCGAAGAACCGCTATCTTGAGATCTACAACAGATCCGTTGAGGACCCGGAAGGCTTCTGGGCCGAGGAGGCAAGGAAGCTTGAGTGGTCCAGGACATGGGACAAGGTGCTGGAATGGGATGAGCCCTTCTCCAAGTGGTTCGTGGGCGGCGAGCTCAACGCCTCCTACCTCTGCGCCGACCGTCACGCCAAGAGTGAGCGGCGCAACAAGGTCGCCTACTACTTCGAGGGCGAGCCCGGCGACACGCGCACAATCACCTACGCCGAGCTCTATCGCGACGTCAATAAGGCGGCCTCAATGCTCAAGAAGCTCGGCATCATTAAGGGCGACAAGGTCGGCATCTACCTGCCGATGATCCCCGAGCTGCCGATAATCATGCTCGCCTGCGCCAGGATCGGCGCCACCTTCACCGCCGTCTTCTCCGGTTTCACCGCCCAGGCGCTGGCCGACAGGCTGAACGACGTAGAGGCGAAGGTGCTGGTTACGGCCGACGGCGGCTGGCGCAGGGGATCGCCGTTCCCGCTCAAGAAGGTCGCCGACGAGGCGATGAGCCTGGCGCCGACGGTAAAGTCTCAGATCATCGTCAAGCGCACCGGCACCGACGTCAACATGGTCGATGGACGCGACCTGTGGTGGCACGACCTGATGAACGCCGCGGACAGCTACGTCGAACCGGAGCCGGTCGAGTCCAGCCACCCCCTCTACATCCTCTACACTTCGGGCACCACCGGCAAGCCGAAGGGCGTCGTGCATTGCACGGGCGGGTATATGGTGTACGGGAATTCCACTTTCAAGTGGGTGTTCGACGTAGATGACAATGACGTCTGGTGGTGTACGGCGGACATCGGCTGGGTTACCGGCCACACCTATATCGTATTCGCCCCGCTGTGCCATGGAGCCACCAGCGTCATGTACGAGGGCGCGCCCAACTTCCCGGACCTGGGCCGCTGGTGGCAGATCATCGAGAAGTACGGCGTCAATGTCCTCTACACGTCGCCCACCGCCATCCGCATGTTCCGGCAGGCCGGCGAGGAGTGGCTGGAGAAGGCCGACCTGAGCAGCCTGAAGCTCCTCGGCACTGTCGGTGAGCCGATCAACCCTGACACCTGGCTTTGGTACTTCGACCACGTCGGCAAGGGCCGCTGCCCGATCGTCGACACCTGGTGGCAGACGGAGACCGGCGGCATACTCATCTCTCAGGCTCCATCTATCCAGATGCCGCCGCTGAAGCCCGGTTCCGCCAGCTTCCCGCTGCCGGGTATCGTCCCCCAGGTGGTGAACGAGGCCGGCGAGCCCGTCCCGGCGGGCGAGCGAGGCCTGCTGATCATCAAGAAGCCTTACCCCGGCATGCTGATGACGCTTTACAAGGACCCCGAGAGGTTCAAGGAGGTCTACTGGGCCCGATTCCCGGGCGTCTACCTGACCGGCGACTACTCGATCCAGGACGAGGACGGCTATTACTGGCTCCTGGGCCGCGCCGACGAGGTGATCAAGGTGGCCGGACACCGGCTCGGCACCCTTGAGCTGGAGAACGCCACTATCTCCTACCCGGCTGTTGCTGAGGCGGCCGCCATCGCCAAGCCCGACGAGGTCAAGGGCGAGGCGATAACGATCTTCGCCATCCTGAGGGAGGGCTACCTGGACCAGCCCCACAACGAGATGGAAGGCGCCATCAAGAAGCACATCCGTGACACCATGGGCCCCATTGCCACGCCGGAGCGCATCTTCCTGGTGAAGAAGCTGCCCAAGACCCGCAGCGGCAAGATCATGCGCCGCCTCCTCAAGGCCGTGGCTATGGAGGCCCCGCTCGGCGACGCCTCGACACTCGAAGACGGCGCCTCTATCACCGAGGTCCAAGCCGCCTACGAGGAGCTGAAGGGGCAGGTGTAGTAGAGACCCTGTACCCTCGGGGCGCCCTGCATGAACCGCGCGGGAGCCTTGCGGCACTAGGCTGCCAGAGCGGGATGTTGAGAGGCCGGGCCCACCGTTGGCCCGGCCTCTTCTTACGCCTTCGCTATGCAGTCAACGCCGCCCATGCGGGGTGCTAGTACGCGTAGAGCCTCCCGTAGGGTCGCAGAGAGAGGGGCCAGAGCTTCACGAACCGTGCTCCCAGGATGTCCCCTTCGTCGTGGCCAAAGTGACGGCAGAACTCGCCCACCAGTCCCTCCAGGATGGCACAGTCCTCGGCGTTGAGATCGGCTACGCCGACCTCGCGGCCTAGCTGGTGCTCCTCCACTTGGCCCCGCAGGTAGATGACGCCTCCGTGCATGCCGGTGCCAATGAAGCGGGCCCTGTACGGTTCACCCTCTTGCCGGTTCAACCCCAAGACGACCAGCACACCGCCGGCCATGTACTCGCCGAGGAAGTCCTGGGCCGTGCCGCCGACCACCAGGCAGGGGCGTTTCGCCTCGTACTCCTTCAAGTGAATGCCCACTCGGTAGCCCACGCTGTCGCGGACGAAGATCTTGCCGCCACGGGCGGAGAGGCCGGCGATGTCCCCGGCCCGGCCGTGCACTACGATCAGGCCTTCGTTCATGGTGTTGCCGCAGCCATCCTGGGCGTTGCCGTGCACGACGATGGTCGGCCCGTCCATGAACGCACCCAGGTCGTTGCCGGGGGTGCCGAAGATGTCCAGGCGCACTGGCTCGCCCAGGTTGGTGCCGATGTAGCGCTGGCCGCAGACATTGCGCAGCTCGATATGGCGCTGCCCACTGCGGACAGCCTCCCACAGTGAGCGGTTCAGCTCGCTGTAGTGGAGCCCGGCGGCGTCGATAGCGACCGGTCCGCTAGTCACGCAACGATTCCCTCATCTCCCCGCTAGCCTCACCCCAAGCACATCCAGCTCGCCGTCAGTGAGTCCGACGCCGCGCAGGTGATCGCGGTTGCCGCGGAGGCTCTCCAGGGCGTTGATGCCCATGCCCCCCAGCATGTCCTTGATCTCCAGCGCCCAGCCCCGCAGGAGGTTCACCAGCCGGCGGGTGCCGATCTCCGGGTTGACGCGCTTGCTGAGGGCAGGGTCAGTGGTGCAGATGCCCCAGGCGCAGCGACCGGTGTGACACTGCTGGCAGACTGTGCAGCCCAAGGCGATGAGGGCGGCCGTGCCGATGTAGATGGCGTCAGCGCCCAGGGCGATCGCCTTGATGATGTCGGCGCTGCCCCGGAAGCCGCCGGCGGCGATGAGCGATGCCTGGTTGCGGATGCCTTCCTGTCGCAGGCGGGCATCCACAGTGGCGATGGCCAGCTCGATGGGGATGCCCACGTTGTCACGGATGACCTTGGGGGCGGCGCCGGTGGCTCCCCGCAGGCCGTCGAGGGCGATGATGTCGGCGCCGGCCCGCACCATGCCGCTGGCGATCGCCGCCGAGTTATGGACAGCCGCTATCTTCACGCAGACCGGCTTCTCGTAGTGGGTGGCCTCCTTCAGGGCGTAGATGAGCTGGGCCAGGTCTTCGATGGAGTAGATATCGTGATGGGGCGCTGGCGAGAGGGCGTCGGTGCCCGTGGGTATCATGCGGGTGGACGCCACGTCCTCGGTCACCTTCTCGCCCGGCAGGTGGCCGCCGATGCCTGGCTTCGCCCCCTGGCCGATCTTGATCTCGATGATGCGCGCCAATTCCAGGTACTCGGGATGGACGCCGAAGCGTCCCGAGGCCACCTGGACGATAGTGTTGCCGCTGTAGCGGTAGAGCTTGGGGTGCAGGCCGCCCTCGCCGGTGTTGAAGAGGGTACCAGCCTCCTGGGCGGCGTGAGCTAGGGACTCGTGCGTGTTGAGGCTCACCGCCCCGTAGGACATCGCCGAGAAGAGCATGGGCACCTCTATGGCCACCTGCGGCGCGATGCGCGTCTTCAGCTTTACGGAGCCGTTGCCGCTGCTAACCTCCAACCGGTCCGGCTTCCTGCCAAGGTAGGTGCGCAGCTCCATGGGTTCCCGCAGGGGGTCAATTGAGGGGTTGGTCACCTGGCTGGCGTTGAGAACGAGCCGGTCCCAGTAGATAGGGTAGGGCTTGTCGTTGCCCATGCCCGTGAGGAGCATGCCCCCTGTCTCTGCCTGCTTGATGGCATCCTCGATGGCCTCCGGGCGCCAGTTGAAGTTGTCGCGATAGTCGAGCGGGTTCCGCGTGATGGTCAGCGCCTGGGTGGGACACATGACCACGCAGCGATGGCAGGCCACGCACCGCTCGTCGTGGCCAACGACGGTGTCATCCTCGGCGTCGTAGGCCTGGGCGCCAAAGCTGCACTGGCGCACGCAGACCTGGCAGCGGATGCAGCGGTCATCTTGCCGGCGTATTGCGAAGCGAGGGGGCAGGTAGCTCTTCATGGGCAGATCACGGCCTTCCGGCCATCCCCACGGCGGTATCGACGGCGTGCTCTAGGCCGAGGATTGGCAGCTCCAACGGCGACTCGCGCATGGGGATGCCCAGCCGTCCCACCACCGGCTCGCCGCCCGTGGGCGACCACACCCGGTCCAGGTCCGGCGAGACGAGCCGGATGGGCGCCTCCTCCGAGGATAGGTAGAGCCGGTCGCCCTTGATGGCGGCCGTCAGGGGCCGCAGGCGTATGCGGTCCGTAAGGCCGATCATCTCCCCCTGGTGGGCGATGATGACGGTGAAGGGCCCGTTGAGGAGCAGGCTCCCGTAGACCTGGCGCAGGGCCCGGTGCAGGGCCTGGGTCTCCTCGTCCTCCCGCTCCAAATGGCTCCAGAAGGGCGGCGCCAGGACGTCGGCCACAACCTCGATGGGGAGGCCATGGCGTCGCATGAGCAGGTCAACCGCGTAGGCTATCACCTCCGTATCGGTCTGCATCGTGCAGTGGTAGCCGAACATCTCCAGGTGGCGGACGTTGATGCCGTAGGACGAGATCTCGCCGTTGTGGACAACGGTCCAGTCTAGGATGTTGAAGGGATGGGCGCCGCCCCACCAGCCAGGCGTGTTGGTAGGGAAGCGGCCGTGGCCCACCCACATGTAGCCCTGGTAGTCTTCCAGGCGGAAGTAATCGGCAATGTCCTCGGGGTAGCCGACGCCCTTGAAGACGGCCATGTCCTTGCCGCTGGAGAAGACGAAGGCGCCGGGGACGGCGGTGTTGATCCGCATGACCTGCTCGATGACGTAGTCATCGCTGGATTCCTGGTGGTCTATGCTCTGGGGGGTGACGAAGTACCGCCAGAACTCCGGCGGGTCGCTGACGCGGGCCGATGAGCGCGTCGGCACGGGCTCGGCGTGAGCGATGGTGAAGTGAGCCTGAAGCAGCGCCTCCACCTGGGGCTGGGCATCTTCACGCATGTACATGATGTGAAGAGCGTGGAGGTCGGCGTGCTCTGGGTAGATGCCGTAGGCCGCGAACCCGCCCCCCAGGCCGTTGCTGCGGTCATGCATGTTCGCCATGGCGCGGACGATGTCGCTGGCGCCCATGGGTCGCCCGCTCGTGTCGAGGATCCCGAAGAGGCCGCAGGCGGCCATGACCTTGTCGTCCTCGTAAGGGTTCTGGATGGTCCGGAACCAGATGCTGTCACGCATTTTCGACTCCTCCCTCTAGGTGGCCCCGGGGACGATGAGCTCCGGTAGCTCCCGTCGCACCTCTGCCGGCAGCGACGTCAGCCCGAAGTCGGGAGTCACCAGGGCCTCTTTGAACGTGCTCACGTGTGTGCCGTCCCGCATAAGTCCGAAGACGATGCCTGACTTCTCGATGTCCCCCACAAAGGTCAGACCCACGACGCGCCCTTCTCGCAGCACCACCTTTCGATAGGCGGCGTCGCCGTTCGAAGACGTAAGCACCTCGTAGCCCGGCCCATCGCCTGGCTCCTGGAGGCCAGCGGAGACGATGGCCAGCCCGAAGTAGCTGAGGGCATTCATGGCTGTGCTGCCGCTGTGCTCCGTGTCCCGCCCCGCCATGTTGAAGCCGGCCACACGTCCCCCGATGTAGGCGTTGGGCCAGATGGGTGTCACCCTCTCGACACCGTGGACGAAGTCGAAGGCCTCGGCTGCGTCGCCGCAGGCGTACACGTGGGGGTGGCTGGTCTGCATGCGCCGGTCCACGACGATGCCCCGGTTCACGCGCAGGCCAGCCTGGGCCGCCAGTTCGGTCCGCGGCGTCACGCCGATGGCGATGGCCAGGATGTCGCAAGGGAGCTGGCGGCCGTCCTGAAGGCGCACACTGCCAACGCGCTTGTCGTCCTCCGGCCGTCCTAGAACGTCGGCTAGAGTCTGCCCGAAGACGAGTTCGACCCCGGCCTCCCGCAGGGCGCGCTCCACCGCCCGGGCCGCTTCCAGGTCGAGGACGGTGGCCAGAGGCCGGTCTAGGAGCTCTACCATGACTACGGGCACGCCCAGGCGGACCAGGGCATGGGTAAGGCTGAGGCCGATGAGCCCTGCGCCGACGACGACGGCCCGGGAGCCGGGCCTCAGGGCAGCCCGGATGCGGTCGGCGTCAGCCAGCGTGGTGAAGGTGAAGATGCCCTCGCGGTCGCCGCCCGGAATGGGTGGGACGGTGGGCCGACCGCCGGTGGCTAGAAGCAGCCTGTCCCAGGTGAGGACACGCTTGTCCTCTAGCACCAGGCGTCGCTTCTCGAGGTCCAGGTGCGAGGCGGCGATGCCCAGGATGGCCTCCACGCCGTTCCTCTCGTAGAAGTCGGGCGGGCGGAAGAGCATGCGGTCCACCGTCGTGAGGCCGGCCAGGTACTCGGAGATCTCGGGGCGGGAGTAGGCCGGGTAGGGCTCGTCGGAGACGATGGTGATGACGCCGGCGGCGTCCGCCTCGCGGATGGCCTCGACAGTGCCGATGCCGCCGGCCGAGTTGCCCACGATGAGGTAGCGCGTGTGTTCGGAGTCGCTCCTTCGTGGCATCACGGAGCCTCCTCTTCCACGTACAGAATGGCCTCGTTGGGGCAGGCGGCCGTGCAGGCCGGCACCGAGCGCCCCGGGCAGAGGTCGCACTTGGCGATGACGCCCCGCTGGAGGTCGCGCTGGATGGCGCCGTACGGGCAGGCCAGGATGCAGGTCCAGCAGCCGATGCAGCGCCCCGCGTCGAGGCGGACCTCGCCGGTCGCCTGGTCGCGTTGGAGGGCGCCGGTGAGGCAGGAGTAGACGCAGAGGGGCTCGGGGCAATGGCGGCACTGAACGGGCAGGAAGAGGTGGTCGCGGCGCTCGACGCGCAGGCGAGACAGAACCGCCGGCTGCTCCCGCCGGTAGGCTTTGACGACATCGCGGCTGCGCGAGTGCTCGACCAGACAGTAGACCTCGCAGAGGCCGCAGCCCATGCAGAGGTCCTCCAGCGGGTAGACTCGCCGGACCGCGGGTCGGGCTCCGTTGCTGCGAGTCGCGCTGCTCACGGCTGTCCTCCCTCCGTGGCTGGCCGCCTGGCGCTCTTCGTGGTCACGATGTCTCCTGCTGCTGCGCGCCGCCGACTTGCCTCATTCTCCCAGGAGCGTGTTACGGCCGCGTTACGCGCCGGTTACGATTTGGCTAAGGCTGCACCTCTCGTGACCCCTGGCCCGGCCCGGCAGCGCTGTGTAAGTCGGAGCGCCTCCATGCAAGGAAGGAGGAGGGCGGCGAGCGGCAACCGGTCACCGTTAACCTATCGCTGATGGGGAGACAGATCAAGGGCCGAATGGACATGCCGTTCGGCCCTTGATCAGGGTGATGTCAGCTCTTGGATCGGGTGCCGTCAGGCGGTTGGAGGGTAAGCCGCCTCGTGCACCAGGCCCAGGAGGGGGTATCCCCTGCCCCGCAGCTTGGTCAGGCCTGTACGGAGCTGGGTCCTCTCGGGAGCGGTGAGCGCGTGGAAGTAGGTCTCAAGAGTCTGATTCATGGCCACCGCAGCGTCGTCGTACTTCTTACGGCCTTTGGGCGTTATCTGTATCCTGATCTTGCGGCGATCCTTGGGATGGCTGAGCCGCTTCGCCAGGCCTTGCGCCTCCAGGCGGTCGATTAGGCCCGTGAGGCTCTGTGCCTCCACCACCAGGGTGTTGCGGACCCGCCGCGGAACGAGGGCCCGGCCATCCCAGTAGAGGATGCCCAGCAGCATCATTTGGGGGGCGCTCAGCCCGGATTCCAGTAATGACCGTTCGGTCAGCTTCAGCAGGGTCGTCTCGGCCTGGTAGAGCAAGAGACCCTCCGTTACCGGCTGCGGCACGTTAGTCGGCATGGGATAGCTCTTCGTCTTGGGCACTGGTCTCCTTTACCTCCTCTTTACTCGCCGCGTTCGGCGGCCCTCTCGGAGTGAACCACGTCCATTATATCATAGCGCGCTCGTATCGGAAGAACATTGGGGGATCCCCTAGGATTTCTGCCGGACGATGGCGCCTCGAGCAGTTCACAGTGGAAGTAAATCCTTTCGTGTCAGTGACGGCCAGGGCAAAACGTACTGTTTTTCTTGGCCAAACGGCCCGATCCGGAGTAGGCGCCCGAGCGTTCTTGTTGACGTAAGGATCATCAGCGGCGGGGCCGCAGCCGGCCAGCATCGCCATCGAGCAGGTGTTCGGTGGCGCGGCGACGTTAGTACTTACCGGGACCGCGTAGACGGCCTGAGGGGCTGGGCTGGCGGCCGCGCATAGACCTGACGGCCCGTTTGTACAGGCCAAACGGCCCTTGCCAGCCCTGTCTTCGGGGACGGAGAGTTGAGCAAGGACGGCGGAAGCCGCCCAGCGTAGCGTTGCCCGTTTCACGACCGGCCGGCCCGTCTCGCCGGGCAGAAGGGGATGGCTCTATGGACTTCAAGTTCAGCGACGAGGAGGAAGCCTTCCGCAAGGAGGTGCAGCAATTCCTGACCCGGGAATGGACGCTGCCCGAGTGGGACCCCGAGGACGAGAAGAGCTGGGAGGCAGCCAGGGAGTTCGAGAAGAAGCTCGTCGCTCGGGGCTGGCTAACAATGGCCTGGCCCAAAGAGTACGGCGGTCTGGCAGCCAGCCACATGATGCAGCTCATCTACCGGGACGAGATGGCCTACGCTGGCGCTCCCATCTTGGACGGCCAGGGCATCGGCATGGTCGGGCCGTGCCTCATGGTCCACGGCACTGACGAACAGAAGCAGCGATTCCTGCCCCCTATCGCCAAGGGCGAGGTGGTCTGGTCCCAGGGCTTCAGCGAGCCCAACGCCGGCTCGGACCTGGCCAGTCTTCAGTGCCGTGCTGTGCGCGACGGCGACGACTACATTGTGAACGGGCAGAAGACCTGGACCACCGCTGCCTCCCGCAGCGACTGGATCCATGTTCTCGTGCGCACTGACCCTAATGCCCCCAAGCACCGTGGCATTAGCTACCTGTTGGTGGACATGAAGTCGCCGGGCGTCACCACCATGCCCATCGTCAACATGACGGGACGGGCCGGGTTCGACGAGACGTACTTCGAAGACGTGCGGGTGCCGGTGGCCAACCTTCTCGGCGAGGAGAACCGCGGCTGGTACGCGGCGATGACCACCCTCTCCTTCGAGCGGTCGAGCATCGGCTTCGCCTCGGGGGCTAAGCGTACCCTCGAGGAGCTAACGAGCTACTGCCGGGAGACAAAGCGAGACGGCAAGCCGCTGATGGACGATCCAAGGGTGCGCCGCAAGCTGGCCAACCTGGCCATCGAGATCGAGGTGGCCCGGCTTATCAGCTACAGAGTCGCCTGGATGCAGAGCCAGGACCAGGTGCCCATCTATGAGTCGTCGCTGGCCAAGACCTTCACTACGGAGCTCCGTCAGCGCATCTCCAACACGGGCATGCATATCCTGGGGCTCTACGGACAGCTCGATGAGTCGTCCAAGCTGGTGCCCCTGGGCGGCCGCATCAAGTACCAGTACCTCTGGACGGTGGGCGAGACTATTTACGCCGGCAGCAACGAGATCCAGCGCAACATCATGGCCCAGCGGGGGCTGGGGCTGCCGCGCGAGTAGGCTGGCGGGAGAAGGCGGCTAGCGCACCTCGACGCCGGCCAGTTTCTCGAGGGCCTTCACTAGGGCCTGGGTGCCTTCGGCGCCCAGGCCCGCCGCTTCCACAGCGGCGAAGAGCTGCTGGGCTAGGCTGGTGCCGGGCAGAGGGATGGCCTGCTGCCCGGCGGTCTCCAGGGCCAGGCGCAGGTCCTTCCGCTGGTGGGCAACCTTGAAGCCTGGCCGGAAGTCGCGGCTTAGGATTCGCGGCGCCAGGTTGAGGAGCGCCCACGAGCTGGCGGCGCCGGCACCCACGGCCTCCAGCATACGGCGGGTGTCGACACCGGCCCCGGCGGCGAAGACTAGGGCCTCACACATAGCCAGGTTGTTTAGGGCAACCACGATCTGGTTGCACAGCTTCACCGTCTGCCCGGCCCCGTTGGGCCCGCAGTGGACGATGGTGCGCCCCAGCACCTCGAAGATGGGTCGGCAGCGCTGGAAGGTCTGTTCCTTGCCCCCGACCATGATGGACAGGGTTCCCGCCCTGGCGCCGGTGTCGCCGCCGCTGACCGGGGCGTCCAGCATCTCCATGCCCTCTTCCGCCAGGCGAGAGGCGATCCGGCGGGTGACGGCGGGCGAGATGGTGGACATGTCGATGTGAACGAGGCCGGGCCGGCCGCCCTCGATGATGCCCTTCGGCCCCAGCGCCACCTCCTCTACGTCGGGAGAGTCGGTCACCATGGTGATGACCACATCGGAGTGGCGCGCCACGTCCTGGGGGTTGGTGGCAGGCGTGGCACCCTCCCGCGCGAGTTCCTCGATGCCGGGCTGGCTGCGGTTCCAGACTGTGAGGGAGTACCCCGCCGCCATCAGATTGCGGGCCATGGGCCTGCCCATGATACCCAGCCCGATGAAGCCGATACGGTCTGCCATCGCTCGTTCCTCCTCTTGTCATGCTCTCGCCGGGGGCAGACTACACCGGGGCGCTGGGTCGGGCAAGCGGCAGCGGCCGTCCTATCACCGCTGGAGCAGAGCGTCTACAATGCAACGGCACTGACTTCACTGCTGGGGGTGCCCTGTGACCGGCGAAACACTCGAAGGACGCTCGCGCCAACTGTATGAGGAGGGCTATGCACGGCTCGCTGCTGGCTTCGACCCTGAGAGGAACATGGTCCTTGTGACCGGGCCTACCGGCCAGTTCTACTACGCCCGCGATAGCCTGTCGTATGCCTTCTGTCTGTTGCGGGAAGGGGGCAAGCAGAAAGCGTCTCTGGCTGAGCGCGTCATTGAGACCGTTCTCTCCATGCAGGAGCTGAGGCCGGGCAACTCCCACTTCGGCAACTTCCGCTGGTTCTGGGAGGACGAGGGCGTCACCGACCTCAACGCCGTCGAGTTCATGCTGGAGCGCCTTATTGACATAATGCTTGGCTTCGGGGACAGACTGGCCCCGGCGCTCAGGGGCCGGATCCTGGAGGCCGTGCGGTTGGGACTGGGCGAGATCGAGCGTTTGGACGTCCATGAAAGCTACACGAACATAGCTCTCCTGGACATCCGCAACACGCTGCTCGGCTCCCAGCTTCTCGAGGATGCGCACTTCCGTGAGCGAGGGCGGCGTAAGATCGACGACTGGATTGGCTACTCGGAACGCTCGGGTGCGCCTCACGAGTTCAACAGCCCTACGTACTGCGCGGTCGACATCCACGCCGTGGCCGCCCTGGCGGAGCACACGCACGCCCCGGACGTGGCTCTGAAGGCCCGGCTCGTGGAGGAGCGGTTGTGGTTGCACGTGGCCGCCCACTTCCACCGGCCCACTTGCCAGTTCTCAGGGCCCCATTCCCGTGCCTACCGCCACAACACCGTTGGTGGCAGAGGGTTCCTGAAGCTGGTCCTGTACAAGGTCCTGGGATTCCCGGAGCTCAGGCGGCCGACCCCCCACTACCCGTGGCCGTCCGAAGAGAACGAGGTGGGTGTGGCCCTGGCCGACTACCACCTGCCGGACTACCTGCGCCCCCTCTTCGAGGAAAAGCCGGCGGAATGGGAGGTGCGGGAGACGGTGGATGCCGAGGCCGCCCTGGACATCGCGTCCTACCTGACCCCCGACTACTGCCTGGGGACGGCCTCTACCGGCTACTCCGTCGGCGACCCGCCGGAGCCGTGGCCCCAGTCGAACGCTGCCATCCTCTACTACCGCCGGCGCCGCGAGCCCGGCTACGGGCTCCTCTACACCCGCTACACAATCAACGACTACGACAGTCGCCACCTGGCTGATGAGCAGGGGCGTGTCCGCCAGCAGCTATGGGACCTGGGGCAGTTCCGCGGGCTCCAGCATGGGAGGCGGGCCATCTGGGTCTACGGCCTGCCGCCGATGCCCATCACGGCCTCCGTGCATAGCTTGAAGCTGGACGTGATGCTGGTGGACCCGGACGGCGACACAGAGGTCTGGGTGGGGAGCCGTCGCTTCCGGGGACGACGGCGCCGGGTTGCACCCCGATCGCTCATCGTCATCGCCGACGGACAGGTCTACCTGTCCCTCATCCCCCTCGAGCCCACCAACATGGGCCAGGAGGCGCCCATCGTGCTGGAGCGGCGGCCGGGGGAGCTGGTGCTCTCAATCTACAACTACCTGGGCCCCTCGAAGAACTTCTGGGAGTACCGCACCCTCTCTGGGCCGTTCTACCGGGGCAACGTCCGCAACGGGCTCGTTGTCGAGGTGGCTTCACGGAGTGACTTCCCCACGCTGGCCGATTTCAGGGAACACGTGGGCCGCGCTTCCATCACCGACCTGGTGTCGGCAGACGGCGTGCGGGAGGTGGGCTATGCCGGTGACGGGGGCTCGCTGGCTTTGCGCTACAGCCTGCGCGACCTGGGTGTCTTGGAACGACGCATCGACGGGCAGCAGTACACGGCCCCGATGCTGGATGCCCCTTGCGTACGGCAGGGGAAGGCGCCCATCGCCGTCGGTGGCGCGACGCTGTCCGCCGGTGGCGCGTCCGCCTGGTTGCTGGCCGACGCCGGACGGCGCCTGTGGGTGGCGGCTAATCTCAGCCACGAGGTAGTGCCGTTCCGGCTGGAGACGCCCGAGGGCGTGCTGGAGTGCGGTGCCTTCGGCTTTGGGCGGGTAGTCTGGAGCGGGGCGCAGGGGCGAGTGGACGTGGACGTGGACGTACCGGCCCTCATTCGGCCCGTTCGCGTCTCCGGCTCGGCCGATCTCAGCCTGTGGCTAAACGGTGAGGACGTGACCAGTCGGCCAAGCCAGGACACGAGGCCGTAGCGCCCTCTGGAGGCGGAGTAGGCCATCTTGCGCCGGTCGAGCAGGATACTGGCGTGCTGTTTCTCCGGCACCGGGTCTAAAGGAGGCCTCTCGGTTGACGATTATAACTCAGGACTGGCCGAGCCACCGGCGTCTCTCGGGAGACGGCAGGGTCGGCGCCACCGGTCGCACGAGCAGGCCGGTCCTGGGGGCAAGGATAATGGAGAAGAGGCCCGAGACCGTCCCGCCGGGGGACACCGAGAGCAGCACCGATTGGGAGGGGCTGGACTCGCGGGTGTCCACGGCCATTCACGAGATACAAGCGGCCCTGGAGGAGGCACTGGCTGCCACCCGGGACCTCATTGACTGGGTGGAGCGCCTCCGAACTGTGTCGGCGTTCGTACGACAGGTAGAGTCAGGGCTCGTGGAGGTTCGGGGCCAACTTGAGAGGAGATCACCCCGGGGCCGTCGGCCCGTGATGGTTCCGTCGGCGAAACCCGAGGCCGAGCCCCTGAAGCCTGAGAAGCCGTGGGCGTTTGAGCCCGCTTACGCTGAGCCTGAGGTCGCTGAGGAGCCGCTGCTGGACGCTGTGGAGACTCCGGAGGCTGCAAGGGGACCTGAGCCCTCTGAGGCGGCAGCCGTGCCCGAGCCCGAGCAGCCTGCTGGGATGGCCGAGGGAGAGCCTCTCGCGGAAGGGGAGCCTCCTGAAGGGACGCCTAAAGCGGCTGAGGTTGGCGGCAGCGTTCGTCTGGAGATCGAGAGCTCCGAGGCCAACGTCGATCTGATGCTCGTGGAGCGTGCCCTTCGCGAGACTCCCGGTGTGGCCGACGTCGATCTCTTGGACTACGCTGGGAAGCGCGCCGGGGTGCGGGTGGTGCTGAGCGAGGGGGAGCGCTCAGAAGAGACGGCCGATCCCGCGCGCCTGGCGGCGGAGGTGCAGCAGCGCCTGGCCAAGCTGACCTGGGACGGTGGCATGTCGGTGTCGGCGGTCGAGTAGCCCTGGCGGCAGCCGAGAGGCGCGAACCAGTCGAACCAGTCGAGCTATCGTGAGGCCCTCCGACGGGGAGGGCCTCACTGTATGGGTGGCGTCCTGGGGTTTAGGCGGTGGCGGAAGAGAGGTGCCGCTTGGGCAGGAGCCGGGACTCAGCAGCCACCAGGATCGCGGTGGCGTCGGATCCGTCCTCGGGGTACGAGGCGGTGGCGACAATGCATTCGGGCACCGGCCCCCCTTCTCCTTCTAAGACGCGCACACCCGCTGCGCTTTCGCGCAGGCGGTCGGCGGCCTCGGAGGCGGCCTCAGCGGATGTCTGCGCCAGTATGACGGCGAACCCGTTGTGGCAATAGGAGCCCAGTAGGTCGGACTCGCGCAGGCACTCGGCCAGGGTGGAGCTCGCGGCGCGCAGGAGGCGGTTCGCCACCGTCCAGCCATACTCGACGCGCAGGGTGTCGAAGTTGTCCACCACCAACAGGACTACCGACAGGGGGTGGCTGTAGCGACGTGCCCGGTTCGCCTCTCGCGACAGCTGGCGGGCGAACTCCCTTCGGTCCGGGATCCAGCGGATAGGGTCTATGCTCCCGAATTGACGGGCCTTCTCTACGCTGCGGAGATTGGCCACGGCCACGGTGAGGTGTCGGCCGATGGCGTCCAGCATCGCCGAGTCCGGAGGGCGGCCGCAAGAAAGGAAGATCGCGATGCCCAGGGGCTCGTCCGGCGAGGCGAGGCGGACGGCGGTGACCTGGGAAATGCCCAGGGCCTTCTCCGCTTGCTGGCAAGCCTCCACCCCTGCCGGGCCACCCCAGAGATCGGCCAGTGAAACGACCTGAGGGCGGGCGGTGTCTTCAAGCCATATCTTGGCCATCCGGCCCTGGTAGGGGGGCGGGGTCTCACGCGCCAGATCTATCCCCAGCGCGTCGTTCAGTTGTTCCACCAGTCTCTGGGTGGCAGCAGGCTTGACGGACTGGGGCCGGAAGGAGCCGCCCTTGTCTGCGAGGAGCACAAGCAAGTGGGTGCCGTCCAGATGGGCGTGGGCCAACTGGCCGGCGGCGTCGGTCAGGGAAACGGTGTCTTCCGCTGCATGCAGACGCAGAAGCGTGCTCAGGAGGGAAAGGGTGTCTCGGCTGGCGATCTCCACGGGTGAAGGGCTGGGAGAGGCCATCCCCGCCGCCTCGGCCGGCTCGTTGGTTTCGCTGGCCTCCGCTGGCTGAGTTGCTTCCGGCACCCCGGGCCCGTCCTCCGCCTCGGATGGCGGAGCCCGAAGCCCTTCCTCGGGTTCTTGCTCGGTCTTTGGGCGGTGACGCCTGAATCTCGATACCATGGGACGCTTCCTTTGCAGTTAAGGCGGCTGGGTGTCCCCAGTGGGACTTGAGCCGGCCTCTTTGAGTCGCTGGCGTGCAGAGCAGCGCGGCTTGTTCTATGATTGTTCTCGGCAGAAAGGGCGGCGGGTTGATACGCTGGGCGGCACGACGGGTGCTGCGCCGGCGCGGAGGGCCTAGGGGTCAAGAGCACGGCTGGCGCTACCGATAATCACTGGTAGTCAGCTGGACCAATTGGAGCCAGCCTTGCCCTTCGCACAGTAGTCAGGGGGCCAGGTGGGCGAGAGCGATACCTTCGAGTTCCTGGTAGCCATCATTGCGGTGGGCCTGGCTCTGGTCGGGCTACTCATCATGACCATGGTGGCGGTGCTGGCTACCTGGCGCCAGCACAGCGATACGCGTGGCACGCACAGGGCCACCATTGAGGCGCTGTCGCGCATCGAGGAGATGGTACGTAGCTGGACGATGGTCGCGTCGGCCCCCTCCGTAGCGCGACCGGCGCCGCCGCCGGTCGAGCCCGTGCAGAATGAAGGCGAGGCTCTGCGTTCGCTCGTCCCACTCGTGTCGGAACTCGACGACTCCTTGCGGAAGATGTCAGAGGCGCGCACCGCCTACAGCAGCCAGGTGGCCGCCAGCCTGGAGAACAGCGAGGCGGCCCTGCGGGCGCTGGAAGAGTCCACGGAGCGCATCGTCGAGGGCTTGCGCGGCTTTGTGGAGCAGGTGCGGGCCAACAACGGCGAGAACTACCACCGGCCTTCCTCGTAGGAGCATCCCTCTTCTCCACAGGGGTCATCTCCTGGGACTACGGCCGCGGCGACCGGCCTCCTGTCCGTACCGTCGCCGCCGGACGCATATCCCATGAAGAAGCCGTTCCCGTCGAGGAGGCTGACCGTTGCGTCGGACCATGCCCGCCAATCATGGCCTCGGGCTGAGTATCCTAAGTAAGGCGATCGCCATCACGCGGGAGGCGGCACTAGGGTGGAGGCCTTCGGCGGTTCGGAGCTCGTCCCAGTACGCCCAGCCCGTGACGGCTTGGGCTGCTGATAGGGTCGCCTTGGGATTGCCCGCGCAGGAAAGCTCACTGTCGAACGTTTGAATCAGCTCGCTTCTCGCCAGAGCGGTCCAGCGCAGCCTGCTCTGCTGCAGCGCTCGTGAATTGGCTTCGTAGCGTAGCGCTACTCGGCGGAGCGCCGTCATTCTCTCGAGGAGTCGGCCCCGCTGACGGGTGAACTCGCGGACGCGGTTCGGTAGGGGAAGGGCGGGGGACACCAATCGGTGTTCCCGAGTCACGGTGTCGATGTGGCGTTTGACAATCGCCGCGTGGAGGGCTTCAAGGTCCGGGAAATGTTGGAAGATGGTTCGTTCGGAGACTCTGGCGCGTTCGGCGATCCGTCGAGAGGTAGGTGCGGAATCGCCGTTGTCGATGAGCTCCACCGTGGCTGCGACGATTCGAGCCTTAGTGCGGTTGGCTCGCTCCGTCCGGCCGTCGACTTTGGTGCTGGTTCGGGTCATCGTCGTGCCCAGATGCTCCAGGAACCTGCTGGAAGCGTCCCGTGATTCGGGAGATCCGCCCCGGCAATCCGCTGCCAACTTTGGACATCAATCGGGATGGATCCGGACGCGGCGACGTTGAGCACGACGAGCAGCTCGCCGTCGGCGCCAGCGACCGTGTACCGTATCTGCTTCATCGCCAGTTCGACCACCTGTATGTGTCCGGTGGTGAGCCAGGGCCGCTCGGCCCGGATGGCGATCAACTGTCGGTGGAGCTCGAAAGCCGCGGCCTGTTCCGCGTCCCGAGCGAAGGGTGAGTCCGGCAGGCGCGGCCGGATGGCGTCGTCACCACGGGTGCCGTGCCCCTTAGCGCCGCGAGAAGCGAATTCATCCCCATAGTAGATGCAGGGACTCCCCGGCACGGTGAACAGCACCGCCAAGGCGTGTCCAAGGTGGGAAGGGTTACGCAGGCGCGTGAGCAGCCGGGTGACGTCGTGGTTGCCAAGGAATGTGAAGGGGACGAAGGCACGCGCGAACGTCTCGTGCCGCTTGAGAGCCCAGGCGAGCTCGAAGAAGTTGGCATCGTTGAGGGCGCTCCAGATCGCCTTGTAGAGCTCGTACTGCGTGACGGAGTGTAGACCGGTCTGCTCGACGAATCTGACATAGTCTCCATGGAGCATCTCGCCGAACAGGAAGGCGTCTGGGTGTTTGTCTAGAACCCTCGCAGAGAACTCAGCGAGGAACGCGGGGAGGATGGCGTACGCGGCATCGAGCCGCCAGCCGTCAACGCCGCGATCGAGCCAGTGCGTGGCGACAGCGACTGCCCAATCGAAGACCTCAGAGCTGCGGTGGTTCAGGGCGACGAGCTCCCGATGACCTTCGAAGGTTCGGTAGGTGAACCCGTCGCCGCCGTCGCGCGAGAAGTCGAGCCGAAACCAGCTGGCATATGGCGAAGCCGCTCCGTGGGCCAGTACATCTCGGAAGCCCGAGAAGTCTCGACCGACGTGGTGGAATGCGCCGTCGAGCAGGACCTTCAGGTTGCGATCGTGGCATGCCTCGACGAAGGCGGTAAGATCGTCCTCGTCCCCGAGCCGTTGGTCGATCCGGAAGTAGTCAACCGCATCATAACCGTGCGTCATAGACACGAAGATCGGAGTCAACACGATGCCGCCGCAGCCCAGGCCCCTAACATGGTCCAGCCATCCCAAGAGCCGTCGAAGACCTGTGCCCGTTGGAGCGCAGCCCGTCACGTCGGGGTTGTCGTCTGGAGCGCCGGCGGCGCGAAGGGAATGCAGATGGTACCAGGCCCTGCCTGGCAGCCACGCCGGCGGAGTCCGCCCTACAGCAAAGGCACTACCGGTCTCCTGCATGGATGTAACAGTACCACTGTTAATACAAGTAAGGCAACACCATGCGATCGGTGTGTGTCATTCGTGAGAGACTCAACTGGGGTGTTCCCCGGGCCAACCGTTCTTGCCGTGCTTTGCTGCTGATTCGGCGGAGCCGTCGACCGAGGGGCCACGGCCACGCGAGGGGACGCCGACGCTCAGACCAACATGCCCATTGACTGCGGCCCCGCGTCGGCTATGATGGCGCCAGTATGTTTCCTGAAGCCCCCTCCACGTTCGACCTGGTGATCCGCCATGGCCTGGTGGTGGACGGCAGCGGCGCGCCGCGTTTCCGGGCCGATGTTGCCGTCGCTGGCGAGCGCATCGCTGCCGTGGGCGAGGTGCCGGAGCAAGGGACTCGCACCATCGACGCCTCCGGGCTGGTGGTAGCCCCCGGGTTCATCGATGTCCACACCCACGATGACCTGGCTGTGCTGCGCGCCCCGGGCCTCGACTTCAAGGTCCAGCAGGGGGTGACGACGGTCATCGTGGGCAATTGCGGCGTGGGCGCGGCCCCCTCTTCGGAGGCCTACGTGAGGTTCTACGAGTCGGTGCTGGGGATCATCCTCGGTCCGGTGGACGTGATCCGGTGGCGCACCACCCAAGAGTTCTACGGGGCGGTGGAGGAGGCTGGCCCTTCCCTCAATGTCGGCTCCTTCGTGCCCCACGGCACGCTGCGCTTCCTGGCTATGGGCATGGAGCAGCGCCCGCCTGCCCCGGCCGAGATGGCGGGCATGGAGGACCTGCTGGCACAGGGGATGGAGGCCGGCGCCCTGGGCCTCTCCACGGGCCTCATCTACCCGCCGGGGATGTTCGCCGCCACCGAGGAGCTCATCGAGCTGGCGCGGGTGGCCGGCGAGCACGGCGGCATCTACGCCAGCCACATCCGCGACGAGGCCGACGGCATGCTGGACGCCGTGGCCGAAGCTCTGCGCATCGGCGAGGAGGGTGGTATACCGGTGCAGATCTCGCACCACAAGGCGACGCTGGAGCGCAACTGGGGCAAGGTGGAGCAGTCCATCCGTCTCATTGAGGAGGCGCGGGCCCGCGGCCTGGATGTGACTGTGGATGTCTACCCCTACACGGCCGGCAGCACCGGGCTGGGGGCGCTGCTGCTGGTCGGACGCCCCGAGGACATGACGGGCGAGGAGTTACTGGTCGTCTCCGTCAAGCACCAGCATGAGTATGAAGGGATGACGTTGGCCGAGATAGGGCGGCGCATGGCTCTGCCCCTGCGCGACGCCGCCCTACGCCTGCTGGAGGAGGAGGAGAACGCCGTTGTGGTGGTGATGTTCGGAATGAGCGAGGATGACGTGCGGCGTGTCATGCGCTACGAGCAGGCCATGTTTGGCTCCGACGGCATCCCCTCGCCCACGGGCAAGCCCCACCCGCGCCTCTACGGCACCTTCCCGCGCGTGCTTGGCCGCTACGTGCGCGACCACCGACTGTTCTCGCTGGAGGAGGCGGTGCGCAAGATGACCTCGCTGCCGGCCCGCAAGCTCCACCTGCGAGAGCGGGGCGTGGTACGTCCAGGCTGCTTCGCCGACCTCTGCCTCTTCGACCCCGAGGCCGTCCTTGATCGAGGTACCTACCAGGAGCCGAGGCAGTACCCGGACGGCATCCCCTACGTCATCGTCAACGGGGTTCTGGTCGTGGATGGCGGCGCCCATACCGGTGCCAGGGCCGGAAGGGTTCTCCGGCACGGGGGTTGACATCCCACGCCTGCCCGTCTGATTAATTCAGCCGGGATTGTGGGGCAGTTCGCCTCTACCCCCAGTCACCGTCCAAATGGCCCTTGACACCTGTCACTGCCACAGGCTCTAGTGGTGTCAACGGCCGCAGTGTAGGTGGGCCCGGTTGTGGGGCTGGAAGGAGGGCAGCACAAATGTGTGACTGGTGTGAGCAGTATGGCGGTGGCTACGAGCGCTGGTACCTCAACCCCGCCAACTATGCCCGTCGTCTGTACAAGGTGCGCAGGGAGGAGGCCGAGGCGTCGGGTGCCGAGGCCAATCCGCAGGTCGCCGGCGGCATGGGTGTCGTGGGGCGTGAGTTCATGGAGGCCCAGGCCCGCGGCGACCACGAGACCGTGGATCGCATGCGCCGTGAGGCCGAACAGCGCACCTGGCAGGTCCACTTCGGCCAGGTCGTGACCAAGGAAGACCTCGATCGCATCATCGACATGATCTATCCGATCGGTCTCATGACCTGCGCCTGCCGCCGGTCCATGCGTGGCCTGCCGGATGAGGACAACTTCACCTGCGTCGGCATGGGGCCTGGCATGTACAAGTGGGAGCGCTGGCCCGACACCTACCGCGGGGGAATGAACTTCCTGACGCCGGAGGAGGCGAAGCACGTCTTCGACGTGCTGAACCGACGCGGCCTGGTGCATGTCATCTTCACCTTCGGCACGCCCTATCTGGCTGGCATCTGCAACTGTGACTACCCGGACTGCGGCGCCGTCCGCAACGCTCTTGACATGGGTGTCAGGGTCGTCTGGAAGGGCCACCACGTGGCGGAAGTCGACTCAGACCTCTGCAACGGCTGTGGGCTCTGCGTACGCCGCTGCCAGTTCGGTGCCCTGAGCTTCAGCCCCAGCACCCTCAAGGCCTACATTGACCCCTTTAAGTGCTACGGCTGCGGGCTGTGCCGTAACCCCTGCAAGCCCGACGCGATCGAGATGGTCGAGCGAGCCAGCCTGCCGACCGTCGCCAACGTGTGGTAGCGGAGGTGCCGGGCGATGTTCCCTGTGATCAAGGTCGACGACAGCAAGTGCGGCGTGGCTCTGGACTGCCGCCTGTGCCTGCTGGCCTGTCCCACCCGCGTGCTGGGTCTCGGCACCAGCGTGGGACCCAAGAAGTACCAGGAGACAGACCCCTCCCGCTTCATCGTCCGGGGGGTGCGTTACCAGTTCTGCACCGTATGTGGGAAGTGCGAGGAGGTCTGTCCCCACGGGGCGATTGAGGTCAGCTTCGACCGGGGGGGGGTTACGGCATGAAGATCAAGTATCGCTACGGCAGCCCCATCCAAGAGCGCCTGCTGGTTCTCGAGGATCCCGGCCAGCCCCTGTTGTTCGATGCTGACCGCGACTTCGTGGTGGAGATGTCGAGGCGCCACAACGTGGGGTCACTGGCCGAGGGAGTGAAGGGCAAGGGGCCCAAGGAGGCCGCCGAGGAGCTCCGTCGCTTGGGGCGAGAGGTCATGGCCTCCACCATCGAGCTGGCCGACGGCAGGTACCTGGACCGGACGGGGGAAATGGTCGAGAAGGTGGCTCAGCAGACGGGCCTCCACTTCCCGCACCGTCTCCAGCGCTATGTGGAGCTGTCCATCATCGGCCCCCGGCCGCTGGACCGGTGGAATGTCGCCGTCTCCACGCTCGACGAGCTGCGCATGCAGGTCTTTAGCTGCTCGCTGGCCAAGGCCCTCGAGGAGGCTGGCGTGTCCACCCAGGGCACGCCCTGTCGCGAGTTCTGCCTGGCCAGCTTCCAGATGGCGGCGGACAAGTGCGGCCTGAAGCTCAGGACTGCGCTGGAGAAGTCGCTGGTGGCGGATAGGGTCTGCGAGTTCTGTTTCCGGCCTGCCGCAAAGGCGCCTCCGTCTCCCGCGACGGGAAAGGCCTAGGGACGCCGCCTGGCCGCCATGCCCTTCGCCGTTGACCTGCACACCCACACGCGTCACGGCTCTAGCTGCTCGTACATGGAGCCGGCCGACCTGCTGCGGCGGGCGCGGTCGCTTGGCCTTGACGCCGTCTGCATAACCGAGCACAGCGCTTCCTGGGACGAGTACAGCTTGAGCAACCTGGCGCGGGGGGCTCCTCCCCTGGTCTTTGCCGGGATGGAGGTGGGCACGGAGCTCGGCGACGTGCTGGTCTTCCTGCCGAATGGCCTCGCGCCCGAAGTCGGCCGGGCGGCGGAGCTGCGGGCGCTGGCAGACGGCGCAGGCGGCGTCCTGATCGCGGCCCATCCCTTCCGGCGCTTCTTCGCGCCGGGAGTGCTGCCCAGCGTCGAGGAGGCGCTGGCGAACCCACTGTTTGAGCTGGTTGACGCCGTGGAGGTGTTCAACGGCATGGGCTCGCGCCCGGAGCAACAGTTCGCTGCCAGGGTAGCGAGGCGTCTGCCCCTGTCCGCGGTGGGCGGCAGCGACAGCCACGCTCCGCATACCGTCGGACGCTGCTACACAGTGTTCGAACGGCCCCTGGCGACGCTGGAGGACCTGATCGGCGAGGTGCGGTCGGGTCGGGTGAAGGCGGTTGACCCGCTCATGGGCCTGGAGTTCAGTAGGGGAGCCTGAGGGACATGCATGAGCCCTTCGACCCCCAGTGTGGATACTGCGCCAAGTTCGTCTACTGCTTCGGCGCGGACAGTCCGCTGGCCGACTGGGGCTTCTGCGCCGACGAGATGGGCGACAGTCCGCCCGATGCTGCCCAACGGCGTCGACTGGAGGAGCTGGCTGCCGCCCGCCGCTACGACCTGCTCTTCGCCTCCGCCCGCGGCCTCTACCAGGTGGGCGACGACGGCTGTGCCCGCTACGAGTCCGTGGCTGAGGGGACGACGGCGCCTCACACGTAGTTGGTCCACGATTCGTGGGTGTTGTCTCGGGCACTGCGGGATGAATCCCGCAGCTTCGAAGGGGCCAGGTAGTGGAAGGCATCTACCACGTGTGGTTCAGCACCAAGGGGCGTAAGCAGGCCCTTGAGGGCGAACTCGGCGACCATGCTCGACGGCTGTTGATCGAGACTGCACAGCGGACAGAGATCCGTCTCCTTGACGTTGAGGTCGCGTTCGACCATGTTCATCTGCTGATTGCACTCACAGGAACCCAGACACTCCCACTTGTGATGCGCCAACTCAAAGGTGCCAGCGCCCGATACATCTTCCTGAAATACCCCGAACTCAAGCTTGATCTAGGCCGCAACGCATTCTGGCAAAAGGGGTACGGCTGGCGAAAGATAGCACGCGCGGAAGTGCCCTCTGTGAGACATTACATACACACGCAGCGAGACCGGCCGCTCAGGCACAGCGTGTGAGGTCTCACTGGAGGGCGAAGCGGACCTGTTCTTGAAGTCGCTGGTTCATGGTTGCGGACTCGACAGATCACTCCAGCGGATTGAAATCCCTGCCCGTCGGCACGGGGGCGCAGCTTCCTCTGAGCTGAGGGTTTCAACCCTCAGAGGTGAATTCAAATACTTGAAGACCACGAACCGGGAGAGGTCAACGTAAATGGCTTGAGGCCATCACCAGCCGGTATAGGGGGTATGTTGGGGGACTGGCCGCCCGGTTCCTGCCGTGCCGCCTCAGCCCGTATTCTTCATGGCGGCCGCCACGCCGTTGATGGTGCGGACGGCGGCGGCGGCGATCTCCTCTCGCTCGGGATCGGCCTCCTCCAGGGAGCGCAGGCGGCGCAGCAGCTCAACCTGGATGTAGTTCAGGTTAGGGACCGAACGCCTTGCTAGATTCAGTGCACCTCGTTTGTGGCTCATTCCTGCGCGGGTTTGTGTCAGTTTCCACTGTGAGCTGTGGTATGCCGCAGGCCGAACCGAAGCCCTTGACAGGCCCTCGGCAGCACGTGGTAACATAACGCTGGACCCAAGATGTAGGGGCCAGCGGCGGGCTTAGCCCAAGATATTGTGTTAGTCTGCTACAAGGAGGTACGCGATCGACAATGCCACAATACGAACACGCCGTGATGTTTCACACGGCGAGGCTAGCGCCTGACCTAGCCAACCGGAGCGACGACCAATTCGGCGCGGGTCTGGGGATCCATCTCGCGCCACTGATCGAAAAGATGACCAAAGGGGCCGAGACATTCCAGGGAGGCGGATGGGAGGTGCTCTCGCATCAGCTCACCCCGCTTGACGGGCACCTGGTCATGTCCCTGCTCCTTCGCCGGAAGAAGGCTGGCTAGACCCCCGCCTCACGGGGATACGCGGTAGGCCGGCCGCCCGCCGCTTGGCCTCCTCGAGTTCGAGCCTACCCCGTATTCTTCATGGCCGCCGCCACGCCGTTAATGGTGCGGAGGACGGCGGCTCACGCCGCGCCACGTACGCGTCAGTAATCGTCTAACGCGCCGCCCGTTTTTCCTCCAAGTGGTCCAGGGTCACTTGCCAAGCGTGCTGAACAATCGCCCGGAGTCCTATAGCTTCGCCGAAGTCGCTCCAGATTGCCTCCATTACCTTGCTGTCGACGGATACGCCCGGCCGGGTCGCCAGGTCATACCAGTTCTCGAAAGGGAACCGGCCCAGTGTCCCCCTTATCGGAGCGTCGCCGGTTAGCTCCGCGATGCTATCCACCCAGAGCATCTCGGTGCCGACCGTGCATACCCGACCCTCGACCGTTACGCGAAGTTCATACAAGTACTGCACATCCGTGTCTAGGAAGTGGCCAATGCCTTCGGGAGTGGCGTCACCGAACAGGCCCAGTATCAACCGGGCCCAGTGTTCTCTTAGGCCCCGCATTTCCTCAGCGGTCTGCGGAGGCGGGTCTCGGCGGACTAGCCACCGCGAGAGCATTGCCAGCGAGAACACCTTGGCGACAGCGGCGGCCTTCTGCTTGTCTAGCCTGCGCCCGAGCGGCTACAGAGCCGCCTAGGACAAGGGCCCGTGCTACATCAGCCGTCTCACCCTCCAGAGCGTTGTCAATCCTGACCAGCGCGTCGGTGAGGGCGTGCTCGAACAATCGCTTCACTCGGGCCTTGCCCAGCAGAAACGGCCTCTTCATCAGACACCTCCCTGGGGGATGGTGCCAGGGGTAGCCGCATTGTACACCGACCAGCCGCCCCGCCGTCCTCCAAGTTTCAGGTTTGGGGCCGACCCTCCTCACCCCGTGTTCTTCATGGCGGCCGCCACGCCGTTGATGGTGCGGACGGCGGCGGCGGCGATCTCCTCTCGCTCGGGGTCGGCCTCGTCCAGGGAGCGCAGACGGCGCAGCAGCTCCACCTGGATGTAGTTAAGGGGGTCCACGTAAGGGTTTCGCAGCGGGATGGAGCGCTGGAGCTCCGGGTCGCTATCCAGCAGTGACTCCTGGCCCGTGATGGCGACGACCATGCGCACTGCCAGTTCGTGCTCGGCCTCGATGCGGCCGAAGACTTTGTCGCGCAGGGCAGCGTCTTGCACCAGTTCGGCGTAGAGCCGGGCGATGGGCATGTCGGCCTTGGCGAGGGCCATCTGGGCGTTGTCGATGACGGTGGCGAAGAAGTCCCAGCGGCGGTACATGTCGGCCAGGCGCTTCCGGCAGGCCGGCGAGCGCTCCGCGTAGGAGTGGAGGGCGGTGCCCAGGCCATACCACCCGGGCAACAGCACACGGCTCTGCATCCAGGCGAAAACCCAGGGGATGGCCCGCAACGAGTCGATGCCTCCCTCGTGGCGGCGGGCGGGCCTGGAGCCGATCTCCAGGGAGACGATCTCGTCGATGGGCGTCGCCTCACAGAAGTAGTCCTCAAAGCCGGGTGTCTCGTAGACCAGCTCCCGGTAGGAGCGGCGGGCGCACTCTGCCAGCTCCGTGAGGGCTGATTCCCACTGGTTGGGGAGGGGTGGTGCCGGGTGGGGGACCGAGGCGCGGAGGACGGCGTTCACCATCTGCGACAGATGGCGATAGGCGATGCGACGGTTGGCGTACTGCTCGGCGACAACCTCGCCCTGCTCGGTCATCTTTAGGCGGCCGGCGACGCTGCCCGGCGGCTGCGCCAGGATGGAGCGGTTGGTGGGGCCGCCGCCCCGCTCGATGGAGCCGCCGCGGCCGTGGAAGAGCTCCAGGGCGAGGCCCTGCTCACGGCAGACCCGCACCAGGTTCCGTTGGGCCTGGTAAAGCTCCCAGTGGGCGGCCAGGTAGCCGGCCTCCTTGGTGCTGTCCGAGTAGCCGACCATCACCTGCTGCCGGTGGTCGCGGTCCGCCAGGTGACGCGTGTACGATACGTTGGAGAAGAGGTTCGCCATTATCTGGGGCGCCGCCCGCAGGTCCCGCGCCGATTCAAAGAGGGGGACAATGTCCAGGTCGCGGCTGACGCCGACGCCCTGGGCCAGCAGGAGGACCGTCAGCAGGTCGCTGGCGCCCCGTGTGAAGCTGATCACGTAGGCGGTGATGCAGTCGCGCCCGAAGCGCTGGTGGGCCTCCCTGATCATGCGGAAGGTGTCCACCACGTCGCCGGCCACGGGCGAGAGCTGCTCGCCTGGCGGCAGGGGGACACCGCCCCGGCGGATCTCATTCGTCACGATGGCCTGCCGCTCTGCCTCCGGCAGGGCTGCGTATCCCCGGCAGATACCGGAGCGGGCCAGGATCTCGTCCAGAGCCTGGGTGTGCGCGCCGCTGTGCTGGCGGACGTCGAGGCTGGCCAGGTTGAGCCCGAAGACCTCCACTTGCCGCACCAGGCATCCCAGGCGGCCGGCGGCGAGGGTGGCGCCCCGATGCTGACGTAGGCTCTCCTTCATGAGGGTGAGGTTGGCCAGGAGGTCGGCACCCGTGGGATAGGCGTCCTCCTCCAGCTTCCGGGCGACGAAGGCGAGCTTCTGGCGGTAGGGCTCGTCGGGGAAGCGCCGAGAGACATCGGTCCAGACGTCCGAGTAGCGGACGGCGTCGTCGGCGATGGAGTGGAGGAGCTCCTCGGAGGCCCCCACCTCATCCAAGGACTGAGTCAGGTGGTTTGAAAGCTCCAGGATGCGGGAGAGATACTCGCTGCGGGCGACCTCGCGCGCCGCCTGGAGGGCAGAGAGCGTGGTCTCCGGCTTGACAGAAGGGTTGCCGTCCCGGTCGCCCGCCATCCAGGAACCGAAGCGCAGGAAGGATGACACGCGCCACGGCTGATCCGGGTAGTGACTGGCCAGGGCCGCCTCCAGCTCCGTGTAGAGCTGCGGCACCACGTCTATGAGGGTCGCGCGCAGGAAATAGAGGCCGTGCCGGACCTCGTCCAGCACGGAAGGTCTGGTGGAGCGGGTGGGCGTGGTCTGCCACAGCCCCACGATCTCCTCCCGGATGGCGGCGAGCTCGGTGGCAGCTTCTCTGGGGAGCAGGCCGTGCGTGTCCAGGCGATGGAGGCTCTCACTGATGCGGCGAAGCTTGGCCTGCACCGCGTCTCGCTTGGCCTCAGTGGGGTGAGCCGTGAGGACCGGACGAATGGACAGGGAGTGCAGGAGACTGCGGACGGCCTCCTCGGGTAGCCGGGCCTGGCGGAAGCTGGCGATGGCCTCGGAGATGGACTCTGGGAGGTGATCCTCGCTTGCGCGTTCGAGAGACCGGAGTGTCCGTACCCGTTGAATCTCCTCGGCGATGTTGACGAGCTGGAAATAGGTGGCGAAGGCCTTGGTCAGGAGCTGGGCCTGGCCGAGGTCAAGGCCGGTCACCAGGGAGTCGAGCTGACGGGCGGCGGCCTCCTCGCCGGAGCGACGGCTCTTGGCCAGGGCGCGAATGCGCTCCTCCAGTTCGAAGAAGGCCTCACCCTCCTGCTCGACGATGACCTCGCCCAGCAGACCATCCAGGAGGTGAATGTCGGCGCTCAGGGCCGCCTGCGGCCAGACGGCCGCCCCCATGCGGGGGCCCGCCTGGGCCCGTCCGGGTGCAGCCTCGCTGGCGTCTTGCACTGCCTCTGCCTTCCCTCCGCCGGGGCGGGAGCCCGCGCCCCAGCCCGCAGGCTCAGCCAAGTCGTGTTAGTAGATTATCGACTGTGGGAGATCGGTTGCCAAGCGGTGCGCTGCTGGGGCATCTTCGAGGGTACCGACAGGCCACTTGCTGGTGGTGGAAGTGAGGCGGCGCCTAGTATCTGAAGCGGCTGCAATGGATGGTGATGCCGCTCTTCCGGTCCCTCTGTGTAGGCTCCGGCAACTCCATCAACAACTCGAGCCGGCTCAGCACACGGAACCCAGCCTTGGAGAAGAACGATATCGCCTCCAGGTTCCGAGCGACCGGACGGACGCTCAAGAAGCGAAGCCCCCTTCTCTTCGATTCCTCAACGACATGATCGAGGAGTTTACGCCCGATTCCCATTGAGCGAAAGGCGGACCCAACCACGATTGGCTCGACCTCCCCCTCTTCGCCGTCCACTAGGAGGCCGCAGAAGCCTACTACTTCGTTGGCCCGCTCGGCGACCCATAGGCCAGCGAGGTGTGGATGTGCCAGGTGACGGTCAAAGTAGGGCCCGGGGTCGCTTCCCCCAATCGAAGGGTCTTCATAGATGTCGCGGTGGCGCTGCGTTAGCTCACGCCACAATTCGCGGCAGGCCTCTACGTCCGACGGCCGGTAGGGACGGATTTGGGCGTTCATTCCCCAGCATCTCCTGCGACGAGCGGGACGCTTAACGATAAGCGAGTCTATCATGACCGACGGCCGGTCTGCCACGAATGCAGTGTGCCCCTGAGGGGTGCCGCGACGATGGGCGGACGGAACCTAACCTTGCCAGGCAAGAGATGCACGCTATACTGAGCGATAGCATGTCTTAGAGTCCGTTCCGGAGTGTAAGGAGGTGACGCGTGAATCTGGCCGAGCGTCTGGGCTACGGGCCTGGGGAACGCGTTCTGATCATCCACGCCGACGACGTCGGAGTCTCGCACGCCGCCAATCGGGCGGCCTTCGAGGGCATGGTATCCGGCAGCATCACCTGCGGTTCCGTCCTCGTGCCGTGCCCCTGGTTCCAGGAGGTGGCCCAGCTCTGCCGCGAGCACCCTGGGGCCGACCTGGGCGTCCACCTGACCCTGACCAGCGAGTATCCGCAGTACCGCTGGCGGGCGCTGACCGGCCGGGAGGCAGCCCCCGGTCTCTACGATGACCAGGGCTTCCTATGGCAGACGACCGCGGAGGCCCAGGCCCACGTTTCCTCGGAGGAGGGGGAGCGGGAGCTGCGCGCTCAGATTGAGGCTGCCCTGGCTGCGGGCATCGACGTCACCCACCTCGATACCCACATGGGGACGGTACTCCACCCCAAGTTCCTGGCCACCTACGTGTTGCTGGGACTGGAGTACCGGCTGCCGCTCTTCCTGATTCGCCCGGATCGGGCCCTCTTGGAGAGTCGTGGCCTGGAGTCGCTCTGGAGCCTCATGGAGCCCCAACTGCGACGGGTCGAGGAGGCCGGGCTGCCTGTCCTGGACCAGATCCTGGTCGAAACCCTGGGCCAACCGCTGGAGGGCAAGGAAGCCTACTACCGGCAGCTCATTGCCGACCTGAAGCCCGGCGTCACCCATTTCCTTATTCACCCGGCCTGCACCTCCGACGAGATGGCGGCCATCACGCCGGATGCGGCGTCGCGGGCGCGCGACCACGAGCTCTTCCGCGACGGCACCATGCGCGAGTATCTGTCGGGCCTGGGGGTGAGGCTCATCGGGTACCGGGAGATACGGGACGCCCTGCGCGCTGGCACGCTGCGGAGCTAGCGGGCGGGGAAGCGGGGGCGGTGGTTCCCTGAAGAGGAGGTCGAGATGGACGACCAGGGACTGCGAAATCTGACGCTGGCCGAGGCGGTGTCCCTGGTGCGGCGCAAGGAGGTCTCGCCTGTCGAGCTGGCCGAAGGCTACCTGCGGCGCATCGAGGCCCTCGACCCAAGCCTGAACGCCTACATCACCATCGCCGCGGAGCGGGCCATGGTCTGGGCCGAGCAGGCCGAGAATGACGTGGCTCGGGGGCTGGACCTGGGACCTCTGCACGGCGTGCCCGTGGCCATCAAGGACCTCTTCACCACCCGGGGGCTGCGCACCACCGCCGGCTCCAGGATCCTGGCCGATTGGGTTCCAGAGGAGGACGCGCATGTGGTCGCCCGGCTGCGGAGGGCAGGTGCCTTCCTCCTGGGCAAGCTGAACATGCACGAGTGGGCGGCGGGCGCCACGTCGATCAACCCTCATTTCGGGCCCACGGCCAACCCCTGGGACACAACGCGCATCCCCGGCGGCTCCAGCGGCGGGTCGGGGGCTGCCGTCGCTGCCGGCCTCTGTGCGGCATCCCTGGGCAGCGACACTGGAGGGTCCATCCGCATACCCTCGTCTCTCTGCGGCGTCGTCGGTCTCAAGCCCACCTACGGTTTGGCCAGCCTGCGGGGCGTGCTGCCGCTGAGCTGGTCGCTGGATCACGTGGGGCCGATGACGCGCACCGTGGAGGACGCTGCCCTGGTCACGGCGGCCATCGCCGGCTACGACCCTCGGGACCCCTCGTCCGTGGACCGGCCACCGCCCGACTACGGCGACGCCCTTCAGGGCGACGTGCGGGGCCTGCGGCTGGGCCTGCCCCGCAACTACTTCTTCGACGAGGCCGACCCTGAGGTTGTGAACGCGGTGCGCCGGGCGGTCTCCGTCCTCGAGGCGCAGGGAGCCCATGTCGCGGAGGTGGAGGTACCGGGGGCCGAGCAGTCCCTTAGGATCTGCGTCACTGTGATGGCGGCCGAGGCCGCCGCCTACCACGAGAAGTACCTCCGGGACCGCCCCGGCGACTATGGCGAGGACGTGCTGGCCCTGCTTAAGGGTGGCCAGTCGATCACGGCCGTCGACTACATCAAGGCCCAGCGCGCCCGCGGCGAGTTCCGCCGGGAGCTTGAGTCTCTCTTCAGCCGAATCGATGTCCTTCTCACGCCCACCACACCGATAACGGCGCCTACCATCGAGCAGTGCCGAACCGGGCCGCTGGCGGCGAGCCTCATCCGCTGCACAGCGGCCTTCAACCTGGCCAGGCTACCGGCCCTGACCGTCCCCTGCGGGTTGTCGAAGGCAGGCCTGCCGATCGGGCTCCAGATCGCAGGGCGCTCCTTCGAGGAGACGACGGTGCTGCGGGTGGGCGCTGCGTACGAGCGGGCCAGCGGCTGGAAGAACCGTCTCCCGCCGAAGGTCTGAGGGGGGCTGGACTACCTCGTCTCACCGCCGGGCAGGCTGGCTCGCCAGAGTCGTCGGGCGCCTGAACTCCATGCGCACCTCGACGACGGTGGTCCGGTCTGACTCCAGGGCGCGTCGGAGGGCAGGCCCGAGACCGTCCGGCCCGTCGAGGCCGATGTGGCCGAGGCCGTAGGCCTCGCTCAACCGGCCGAAGTCGGGGTTGAGCAGGTCCACTGCGTAGCGGTGGCCCTCGAAGCTCATGTCTTGCAGGTCCCTGAGGATGCCGTAGCCGCCGTCGTTGAAGAGAAGGATGGTCACGTTGATGCCGAACTGGGCGGCGGTGGCCAACTCGGGCAGGGCGTACTGGAAGCCGCCGTCGCCGGTGATGCAGACCACCTGCCGGTCCGGCGCGCCCACCTTGGCGCCCAGGGCGGCTGGGAACCCGTAGCCGAGGGTGCCGTAGCCGGGGTAGAGGAAGGTGCGGGGCTCGTACACGGGGAAGGAGCGGGCCGCCCAGTAGGCGGGCTTCGTCTGGTCGCACACGACGACGGCGTCGTGGGGCACCGCCTGTCGGATGTCGTGGAGGACGGCCATCTCGCGGGGGCCGGCCGTCCTGAAGTTGGCGGCTGCCTGCGACCGCAAAGCGGCCACGTCGCCCGCCCAGCAGGTGGTCGCCCGGTGGCCGCCGAGGGCCTCCAGGAGTTGGCCTAGCACCAGTCGGGCGTCTCCGACCAGCCCCAGGGTGGCAGGGTAGCTCTTTCCTATCTCCGCTTCGTCGATGTCGACGTGGATGAGGAGAGATGGCACCTTCAGCTCCCAGTTAGCGGTCTGACCGGCGGCGAAGCGGGTTCCCACGGCCAACAGGAGATCGGAGCGCTCCATGAGCGGCGTGAAGGCGCGGTCGGAGGGGCGGTGGCCCAGTGCCAGAGGGTGGTCGTAGGGGATGGCGCCCTGGCCCTGGACGGTGGTCACGACGGGCGCCTGGAGGACTTCGGCCAGCCGCGCCAGCTCTTCCCAGGTGCCAGCCCGGTTAACGCCACCGCCGGCCCAGATGATGGGCGCTTCGGCGCTGGCCAGGGCGCGGGCCGCCTCCTCCACCAGGGCGGGCTCCGCCGCCTGACGGGGAAACGGCTGGGACGGCGTCACCCAGGGCACGGCCTCTGTGTCCACCTTGCCTGCCAGGTGGTCGGTGCAGACCTCCACCTGGGTGGGCCGTGGGCGGTCGGCCAGCATGGTGCGGAAGGCCTCGCGGAGTGCGCCGGGTATGGCCTCGATGCCGTCGGCGCGGGCGTTCCACTTGGTGAGGGCGCGGAAGAGGCCCAACTGGTCCTTGGGCTCGTGAAGGGCTCCCTTGTCGCGGTCCGCCACGTCGCTGGCGACCTGGCTCGTCACGTTGAGGACGGGCACAGAGTCGAAGTAGGAGGTGCCCATGGCGGCGGCGGTGTTGGCGGCGCCGGGGCCGGTGGTAGTGATGCAGACGCCGGGGCGGCCCGTCACGCGGGCGTAGCCGTCGGCCATGTAGGCGGCGGTCTGCTCATGGCGGACGGCGAAGTGGCGGACCTCCGGGTGGGCGTACAGCGCGTCGTAGATGGCGAGGGCGTGCACTCCCGGCAGGCCGAAGACGACATCGACGCCGTGGGCCTGGAGCGTGCGCACCACCACCTCGCCGCCGGTGACCTCGGGCATGGCTCCTCCTCCGTTGCGACAGGCGTGCAGGGCAGTTTCAGCCATCATAGCATGGGGTGGGGGGACGCTGGGCGGGAACGGAGGGACAGGAGATGGGCCCGCATCGGGAAGGTCAGCCAGAGATTAGCAGGACGTCCGGCTTTGCTGCTGCTGCCGGCTCCTGTACTATACGGCGGGGCCGGCGAGGTGGCAGGCCGGTAGGCTCCAGCCATCGAGAGGGCGCCAGCCTCTGGCCTTCTCTTCTTGGAGGAGGCCAGGGAGGGCCCGCGGGTCCTTCGCGGGGAGAGGCTGCCCTGCCTCGTGGTTCGTCTAGGTGTGCCGATGACTGTCCTCACGGAGCCAGTGCGCTTCCCGTCTGGTGACCTGACGCTGGTCGGGGTTGTCCACCGGCCCGAGGGGACGGCGCTGCCCGGCGTTGCTGTCTGCCATCCTCACCCTCTCTATGGCGGCGACATGGGGAACAACGTGGTGGTGGCCCTCTGCCAGGCCCTTGCTGAGAGCGGCATGGCGGCCCTGCGTTTCAACTTCCGGGGCGTCGGGGGCAGCGGTGGTTCATACGGAGCCGGCGCCGGCGAACGGCAGGACGCACAGGCTGCTCTGGACTTCCTGGCGCATCTGCCCGAGGTTGACGCAGGGCGTCTGGGGCTGGCCGGCTACTCCTTTGGCGCCCTGGTAGCCCTGGGCGCCGCCGACGAGCGGGTGCTTGGCCTGGCCGCCGTCTCGCCTCCGGCGGGGGGCCTGGATCCGGCCTCCTCCCGAGTGCCTGTCCCTACCCTGCTCATCTCCGGCGACCAGGACGACATCGCGCCCGTCGGGCGCCTTCCTGAGATTGCAGAGCGCCTGGGGCAGGCCTGCGAGGTGCAGTCGGTGACGGGTGCCGACCACTTCTGGTGGGGCCACGAGGAAGCCCTGGCCACCGCTGTCCTTGAGTTCTTTGGGACCCGGCTCGTGGCGCCGGCGCGCTGAGCCCGCGGAGCGCCTCATGGTCATCATCATGCTAGCTGCCGCCGCCGAGGAGGAGATCGATGCTGTCCTCTCCTACCTCCGGCGCGCTGGCGCCGAGCACCGGGTGAGCCGTGGTGTGGAGAGGACGATCATCGTCGTCCTCACGGGGGTGGCGCCTGCCGCCCTCGCGTCGCTGGCAACGATGGCGGGCGTGGAGCGTATCGTCCCCACCACCCGGCCATTCACGCTCGCCAGCCGCGACTTCAAGCCCGAGGGCACCGTGGTGTGTATCGGCGCCGTCGAGCTGGGTGTGGCGGCGGTGTCGCTGGCTGTGGGGGCGCGCTTCACCGAAGATGACAGCCAGGTTCGGGCGCTGGCGCGGGCTGCCCGCCGGGCGGGGTGCAGCCTGATGCGCCTGTCCATTGGGTCGCGGGAGCGCTTCCCGTATGGGCCGGTGCCGGACCCCGAGGCCCTGGCCCGACGGGTGGCCGTGGCCAGGGAGGTCGGCATGGCGGTGCTGGTGGAAGTAAGGACTGAGGAGGAGGCTTCGACCGCGGCATCCACGGCCCAGGCGCTGTATGTCGGAGGCCAGGACATGGGCAACGCCGCCCTTCTGCGGCGTTGCGCCTCCACCGGCCTGCCCCTGGTGCTGGAAAGAGGGCCTTCGGCGGACGTGGAGGAGTGGCTGATGGCTGCTGAGTATCTCCTCTCCCTGGGCCATGGCCAGGTCGCCCTTTGTGAGGCGGGAATCCGCACCTTCGAGCCTGCCACGGCTCGAACCCTAGACTTGAGCTCGCTGCCGCTTCTGCGCCGCCTCAGCCACCTGCCGCTGATGGCCGACCCGACCTCTGCGGGCGGCGGCGACCTGGCGGAGTCGCTGGCCCTGGCCGCCGTGGCGGCCGGCGCCGACGCCGTGGTGGTGGAGGCGGCGACGGAGCCCTCGTCGGCGGGAGGCCAGGCGCTTGCGGCAGACGCCCTGGGACCTCTGGTGGAGCGGATGGCCCCGCTTTGCCTTGCACTGGGTCGCATACCCCCGCCGGCTGGCGCTCTACGCGACCGGCGCTGGCCAGGCGCTGCTAGGGGCCGGGGACGCGGCGGACGTTCTCCACGAGGGTGAGATGATTCTTGGCGACGCCGGGGCAGAACGAGGTGCAAATGGACTGCCCAATTCGGCGCAAATGGCTCTGTTTGGGGTTGAAGCCTCCTGCTAAGACAGATCTGACCGTGCCCACCAGCAAGCGGCAAACGCTGTAGGATGGGGTCCGAAGGTGTCCGTCGCGCTGGTCGGGCCTGGTTGGCTAGGACAGGAGCACGTGAGTCATGGCCCAGGAGCAGAACGTAGGTAGACAGGTCGCCATGGTGTTCGACCTGAACAAGTGCCTCGGCTGCCAGACCTGCACAATAGCCTGCAAGACCCTCTGGACCGACCAGCCAGGCATGGAGCACATGTGGTGGAACATCGTCAACACCCTGCCCGGCGCCGGGACACCCAAGGGATGGCAGGAGATGGGCGGCGGCTTCGATGAGGCGGCGCAGCCGGTGTCCGGAACGCTGCCCTCTAGGGCGCAGTGGGGTGAGGCCTGGGAGTTCAACTACGACGAGGTGTATTATGGCGGCAAGGGAGACAGCGTCTACCTGAAGCCCAAGGGCGAGGCCCCCGCCTGGGGACCCAACTGGGACGAGGACCAGGGGGCCGGCGAGTACCCCAACAGCTACTACTTCTACATACAGCGCATCTGCAACCACTGCACGAAGCCGGCCTGCCTTGACGCTTGCCCTCGCAAGGCGATCTATAAGCGCCCCGAAGACGGCATCGTCCTCATCGACGAGGACCTCTGCCACGGCTACCGCTTTTGCATCGAGGCCTGTCCCTACAAGCGCATCTACTTCAACACAGAGAGGCTGATCGCCCAGAAGTGCGTCTTCTGCTTCCCCCGCGTCGAGCAGGGGGTGGCGCCGGCCTGCGCTCGCCAGTGCCCCGGTCGCCTCCGCCACGTGGGCTACCTGGACGACCAGGACGGGCATGTCTACAAGCTCGTGACGAAGTGGAAAGTGGCTCTGCGCCTTTTCCCGGACAAAGGCACCCAGCCCAACCTCTACTACGTGCCGCCGCTGGCGCCGCCGCGATTCGACGAGAACGGTGACATCGACGAGAGCCAGCCGCGTATCCCCAACGAGTACCTGGAGAGCCTCTTCGGGCCGGAGGTGCACCAGGCGCTGGCTACGCTTAAGGAGGAGATGGAGAAGAGGCGGCGGGGCGAGCAGTCGGAGCTGATGGACCTGCTCATCAGCTATCGTTGGACCGATCTTATGGGACCCTTCGCGAAGAACCCGGCGAAACTGCACAGGCCTGCCTAGGCGGGCGCCGCGTGAGCCGACGGGCTGAGCTCTCCACGGACGAGGAGTTTCGGGGCGCTGCCCGCAGCCGGATGTATCGGCTGCTGGCAGGTGCCTTTGCCTTCCCCGAGCGGTCTTTCCACCGCGCCATCCTGAGCGGCGAACTCCTGTCGGAGGTGCTGGAGATAGCGGCGGGGCTCCCCTACGCGTTGCCGCTGGGAGAGGGCGAAGCCCTGCGTGCCTCGCTGGCGAATGCAGCCGCCGAATATGTGGAGTTCCAGTCGGAGTACATACGACTCTTCGATGTCGGGGTGCCGCGGCCTCCCTGCCCTCTCTACGGCGGCCTCTACCTCGGCAGCCGCCGTGGGGTGATGGAGGAGGTCACCCGCTTCTATAATCACTTCGGGCTGAGCCTGGGCGGGGACTCCCGTGAGTTGCCGGATCACATCACCACCGAGCTGGAGTTCATGCACTTCCTCACCTTCCAGGAGGTGGCGGTTCTCCGGAAGGGGCAGGATCGCGGGCCGTATCTGCGTGCTGAGCGCGATTTCCTGCAGCGGCACCCGGCTCGCTGGGTGCCCCAGATGAAGGCGCAGGCGGTGCAACACGGGGCGGCGCCCTTCTTTCTGGGCCTGGTCGGGCTGGCCGAGGCTTTCCTCCTGGCCGACCTCTCCTACGTGGCGTCTCTGGCGGGGCCCGCTCCGCTCGGGCGGCCGCCCGAGGCGATGAGGGGCGAGCGCTAAGCAAGGCGCGGTTTACACTCCCGTGCGTTCGGTCTAGGATCGGCGTGTCCCCAAGCGCTTTCCCGCAAGGAGCGGACGTGACAACTACTGACGAAGACACGGTCTACCTGATCAACGCATATCATGGCGGTGTCACCTTCTGGGACTGGGTCGTGGTTCCGGGCGGAGGCCTCTGGTACTTCTACTTCTGGCCCCAGGTCGGCGAGCGATTGCTCGATGGCGCCTGTCGGCGGCCAGACCGGCCGGTGGTCTTCGAGTTCGACGCTCACGCCTACGAGGACATGGCGCGACGGGCGCCAGCCGCCATCGCCAAGATGCGCTGGGCCCTGGCCTGTGGGTCCCTGGAGGTGGTCAACGGCACGTACGCACAGCCGCTCTCTCAGACCATCAGCGGCGAGTGCAACCTGCGCCACTTCTTCTACGGGCTGCGGGCCATCCGACGCGCGCTGCGTGTCGATGTCCGGTACTATCTTTCTCAGGAACCCCTGTTCTTCCCTCAGCTACCCCAGATCCTGAGGGGCTTTGGGTATGAGGGGGCTGTTCTGCGCACGCACTGGTCGCCCTTCGGGACGGACCCTTCGCGGGACGCCGCCTTCGTGCGCTGGCGGGGCCCCGACGGCAGCGAGGTCCTGACGGCACCCCGCTACGCCTTCATGGACTACCCTATCCTGGAGAGCGAGCACGCTGGGGCGACCAGCGGCGGTCTCCTGGGAGGGGACCTGCACCTATGGGACGGCGCCCGCCTCCGTGCCTTCGCCGCCGAGGCCAGGGCCCGAGGGATCCGGGCGCCTCTCCTGGCCCGCGTGGCCGATATCAAGCCTCCCGAGTCGCCACTGCCCAACCTGGAGGAGCTGGAGAAGGACGGCTTGCGCGCCGTCACCCTCCAGCGATACTTCCAGCTCGCTCCTGGCGACGGCCTGCCCGTGGTCGACGTCCGGCCGGCGGACATACCAGCCTCTATCCCCTGGGGACTGGGGGGCGATCATCTCCAGCAGGCGGGCGTCGCCGCCGAGGGGGCGCTGCTGGCCGCCGAGAGGCTGGACGCCGTTGTGTGGGCGGCGGGCGGCCCGGCGGCCAGCGCTCGCCGACGGCGACGCCGGCTGGACAGCGCCTGGAAGCGTCTTCTCGTCTCTCAACACCACGACCTGCACGTCTGTGGCCCCTCCCTGTCCAAGAGGCACGGGTGTTCGGTGTTCGAGGTGGGCCAGAAGATGGCCAGGATAGCCCGGCACTCCGCCGAACACACCGCTGGCGAGGCGCTTGCCGAGCTGGCCTCGCGAGTGGACACTTCGCGGCTGGCCGGGCAGGCGTTCATCGCCTTCAACCCCTCTCCCTGGTGGCGCCGCGAGTATCTGGAGGTGACGCTGGGGGAAGGTCCCTGGGGTTTGCGCCTTCCTGTCGGGCAAGCAGGCCACGAGGGCGTCGGCCTGTCGACGCAGGTGGTTGCCGCCTCTGACCGGCAGACAACACTGGGCTTCCTTGTCGACCTGCCGCCCTTGGGCTACCGAGTAGTCGAGGCCGTGCGCGGTGGGGAGTACATTCCGTCAGGACCAGCAGGGACCACGGAGTGGCAGAGCACTTTCGAGAACGCATTTCTCCGGGCGTGGATGCAGGAGAGCGGCACTCTTTGTCTGGAAGACGCTGACGGCCGACGTCTCGTCGATGCAGCGGGCCACCTGACGGTGTGGCGGGACGGTGCGTGGCACGACTCCCGCCAGGCAAAGCCGCGGGTGCGGCTGCTGGCCGACGGCCCCGTCTTCCGGCGCTTGGAAGTGGGCGGCAAGCTGGCTGGCATCCCCTTCCGCGAGCAGGTGATCCTCTACCGTGACCTGCCTCGGGTCGACTTCCGGGTTCAACTTGATTTCGGCGACGGGTCCCTCTTTGGGCCTCAGATGGCCGACCACCGTGCGGACGAGGCGTACTTTGTGCAGGATGAGAAGAAGCTGTGCATCAACGTGGAAACGCCCTTTCGCCGTGCCCTCTACGAGTCGCCCTACCTGCTGGATAGGACGCGCGGCGGGCGGATGATCGGCCTCGGCTTCGTTGGGTTGGAGGACAACAGTGGCAGCGGTGTGGCCCTCTTGAACCGGGGAACGCGTGGCCACTGCTTCGACGGCCGGCGTGGCCGGCTCCGACAGGTCCTGGCCTGGGCGCCGGAGCACTGGCTCTACGCTGGCGAGGACTTCACGGAGCCCACGCAGACGAGCTACACGCGCCTGGCAGGCCGTATGACCTATGAATTCGCGCTGGAGCCCTATGGGTGGTCATGGGAGGCGCTGCGGGCCTCCTGGGACTACCTCATGCCTGTGATCTGGGGGTCGGCGGGGCCGTCGCGAGGGCGACTGCCCCTCGGTGCCGATTTCTTGCGCGTGTTGCCCCGGAGAGCCCTTCTCACGTCCCTGTTCGCACGCGATGGCTCTCTCTACGCCCGGCTGTGGAACGCCTCGGGCCGCCGAAGGCGCGTCCGTCTTCTCAGCGGCGGCCGCCTGCGCGCTGTCCCGTGCGACCTGAACCTAGGTGTCGAGGACAGCGGCAGTCTCTCTCTTCGACCGTGGGGCATCCAGACGGTGCGTATTCAGGGGCTGAAGGCGGGAGTGCGGTTGACATAACCGCTCTCCACCGGCGAAGACGGGAGGGGTTCAACGTATGAAGATCACCGGCCTCAGGGCGACGCCGGTGGCGATGCCGCTGAAGACGCCCCTCCTCCATGCCTGGGGCGTCCACCCCGCCTTTGGTCGCCTCATCGTCCAGGTATTCACGGATGAGGGCATTGTAGGGCTCGGCGAGTGCAGCCTCGCCCCCGGCGGCCGGGAGATGGAGGAGGTGGTGAATAGCTGTCGCCGTCTCATCGCGGGGGAGGACCCCTTTAGCCTGGAGCGGCTGCGCTGGAAGATCGCTGTCCCCTTCTATGTGCGCATGTTCGGGAGTAATCTGACGAACGCCTACGCCGCCATCGAGTTCGCCTGCCTCGACATCCAGGGCAAGGCTGTGGGCCGGCCCGTGTCTGACCTCCTGGGCGGCGCCCTGCGTGACCACGTGCCCCTCACAGCCTACCTCTTCTACTTCGCCGAGGACGGGCGCGAGGGCCCCTGGGAGAAGGCGTCGGAAAGAGTGGTGGAGTACGCGGCGAAGCTGGTAGAGGAGCAAGGGCTGCGTTCCCTGAAGCTGAAGGGGGGCGTTTACCCACCTGACCAGGAGGCGGAGACCTTCATCGCTCTGCGAAAGCGCTTCCCCGGCTTGCCCATCCGTATCGACCCCAACGGCGCCTGGTCCATCGCTACCTCGGTGCGCATGGCGCGCCGCCTGGCCGAGCACGACATCGAGTATCTGGAGGACCCGACCTGGGGGCTGGCGGGAATGGCCCGGGTCAAGAAGATGGTGCCCTACGTGCCCCTGGCCTCGAACATGGCCTGCTTCGGCTACGAGGACCTGGCGCCCGCCTTCCTGCTCGAGTCCGTGGACGTGGTGCTCTCAGACCCCCACTGGTACGGCGGCCTGCGCGCCACCAAGGCCCTGGGCATGGTGCTGGAAGCCTTCAACCTGGACATGGGGATGCACTCCGGCACCGAGTTCGGCGTGTCGATGGCCGCCGTTCTCCAACTGGCGGCTTCGCTGCCTAACCTGAGCCACGCGCCGGACGCCCACTACCACTATCTCGACGACGACATCATCAAAGGGGGCAGGTTCCCCTACATCGATGGCGGGATGAAGGTTCCTTCGGGTCCGGGCCTGGGCGTTGAGCTGGACGAGCAGAAGCTGGAGCAGTACCACGAGTTCTACGAGGCGTGTGTGGCGGGGGCCGTCAGCGTTCCGCCTGCTCCCGCGCCGCTCCACGTGAAGCCGAAGTGGTAGGGGCGATTCAGACGGAGCCTGGCAGCGCCGCCCCCTCCCTCGACACGCCCGGCCCCTCGACAAGCTCGGGGTGCCGAACGAGCTGTCGGTGGGGAGGGCAAAGCATACGGCATCCTGAGCTTGTCGAAGGACCGGGGCACGGAGAGTCTCATTCTCGGGACAATGACGAGGCGGGTGCGACGGCCTTTCGCAAGGGGCTCTTCCTCCTTGGCGGGTTGCCAATGGGTGGTGCGCTCATGATATCATCTCGGTCAGCACGCGGGCCCTCCATCATCAGGTTGTGCAAACGAAGGGCCGAACGGTGGGGAAGCCGCCGTCTGATCGGCAAGAGAGAGGTTGTTCCAAGGCGGCCTCATGTGCTAGCCAGGGCAATTGCTCCGGTATATAATGAATATGCCCCCGGTGAGCGGGGCCACGACGTTGGGTCAAGGTTCCGCAGGGTTCCGTATCGTGCCGTCCGGTAGTTGCGGCGGTCACCAGGTTGTCTACGGGCGGAGACTAGAAGGGCTGGTGAGATGACAGTTCTGGAAAAAGTGGGATCGTCCCCGAGAGGGGATATCCTGCCTCGCACCAATGACCTGGGCTACTACGAGGTCCGCATCGAGTCCATTGGCGGATTGGGGGCGCACCTGGCGGGACAGATCCTGGCCGAAGCCGGGGTGCTGGGCATGGGGCTGAATGGCGCTCACTTCTCCTCCTACGGCTCGGAGAAGAAGGGGACGCCGCTGCGCTCTTTCGTGCGCTTCACGGAGCATGGCCGCGAGGTGCGCAGCAGCAGTCCCGTGGACCGGCCCCACCTGGTCGCGATCTTCCACGAGGCGCTGAGTCGCAACAAGACCGTGCTGGAGGGCCTGGAGCCGGACGGCGTGCTCCTCGTAAACACGCGCCGCCCTCCCGCGGAGTTGGCGGAGCGCCTGGGCCTCCAGGGCGTCACCGTGGGCACCGTCGACGCCCTGAACATCGCCTTGGAGGAGAAGACCCGCATCAACACCGCCATGCTCGGCGCCATCACCCGGGGCATGGGCTTCATGGATCTGGAGGCGGTGCGACGGGCCCTGGCCAGGACCTTCGAGAGGCGCTATGCCCACCTTCTGGAGGCCAACCTTCGAACCTTCGACCGCGGCCATGACGAAGTGAAGCTGGAGCAGATTCCCGGCGAGTACAGGCCGGTGGAGCCGGCTGTAGGGGGCTCTCCCTTCGGCTACCTGAACGCACCCATCGGTGGTGCCATCATGTACCCGGCCAACACGGTGGTCAGGGACCTGAGCCCCAGTCGCCTGGGCAGCCTGCCACAGTTCATTCAGGAGAACTGCAACAACTGCGGCCTCTGCGACATGGTCTGCCCGGACATGTGCTTTGTGTGGCGTGAGGGCGTGGACGACAAAGGCCGGACGGGCATGGTTCTCCAGGGCATCGACTACCAGTACTGCAAGGGCTGCTTCAAGTGCGTGGAAGTGTGCCCCGTGCAGCCCCCTGCTTTGGTCGAAATCCCCGAAAGTGAGGGTTACGCCGAGAGCCACCGTGTGGCACGCTTCGGCGAGCTTGAACATGTGCAGAAGGTGGAGCCTGGCGTCCGGCCCCGCCCCCGAAAGGCGTGAGGGGGGAACTCACTGAAGAGGAGATGAGCTGATGGTCACGACTACGAGGACGCGTGCGCGGAGGACGGCCGTCCGACCGGAGCAGGTTCTGGCCTTCAAGACAGGGAACGAGATGGCCGCTCTGGCTGCCAAGCAGGTCAACTACCACGTGATGGGCTACTACCCCATCACGCCCTCTACCGAGGTAGCCGAGTTTCTGGACGAGATGAAGGCCGAGGGCCTGCACGACATCGTCATGATCCCGGCCGACGGCGAGCACGGCGCGGCTGGCATCTGCTACGGCGCCGCCGTGGGCGGCGGGCGCGTCTTGAACGCCACCAGTGCCAACGGGTTCCTCTACTCCATAGAGCAGTTGCCGGTGCAGTCGGGGACGCGCTACCCTATGGTGCTCAACCTGGTGACGCGCTCCGTGAGCGGCCCCCTGGACATCCGGGGCGACCACTCCGACCTCTACTTCGCCCTCAACACCGGCTGGATCATTCTCCTGGCCCGCGGCCCCCAAGCTGTCTACGACATGAACATCATTGCCCCGAAGATCGGCGAGCTCCCGGACGTGCGACTGCCGGTCATCGTGGCCTACGATGGCTTCTTCACTAGCCACCAGAAGCGGCTCGTGGAGCACTTCAAGGACGACGAGGTGGTCCAGCGCTTCCTGGGCCCGCCCAAGACGCCTATCCACGCCCTGGACCCGCGGCACCCGGTCACCATCGGGCCGTACATGAACGACCCGGACCTCATCAACAACAAGTACCAGCTCAAGATGGCCGTAGAGGCGGCCCTCCGGGAACTGCCGGTCGTCTTCGCCGAGTACGCCGAGCTGAGCGGTCGGCACTACTCGCTAGTGGATGCCTACGCCATGGAGGACGCCGAGGCGGCCCTGGTGCTCCTGAACTCGGCCGCCGAGACCGCCAAGGATGTGGTCGACCGTCTGCGAGAGAGGGGTCAGCGCGTAGGTGTGGTGAGCCTTAGCGTCCTGCGCCCCTTCCCGGCCGGAGAGCTGCGCAAGGCGCTGCGGAACGTCAAGGTCGCCCTCATCGGCGACCGGGCCGATTCCTTCAGCGGCCAGGGCGGCAACCTTGGCATCGAGGTGAAGGCGGCCCTCAAGGACGACCCCGAGAACCGCACCCTGTGCCTGGACCGCATCTACGGCCTGGGCGGCAAGGACTTTCGCGTTGAGGACGCGGAGGCGCTCTTCAACGAGGCGCTGGAGGCGGCTCGCACTGGCGTGGTCGCCGTCCCCTATGATTATCACGGCGTCACGCCGGGGCAGGAGACGGTGGGAGGGCCGCACCTGCCTGCTCTGGAGAGAGAAGAGGTCTACCAGAACCTGGTGCGGGTTGAGCCGGACGAGGCCAGCGGCAAGGTGAAGGTGAAGGTGCCCAACCCCCGGGAGCTGACGCGGAGGCCCAAGCGCCTCGCCCCCGGCCACGGCGCCTGTCCCGGCTGCGGTATCTTCTCCGGCGTCGAGCAGTTCCTGCGGGGCATCGAGGGCGACGTGGTGGTCCTGTACCAGACCGGGTGCGGCATGGTCGTGACCACCGGGTACCCCTTGAGCGCCCACCGGGTGACCTACGTCCACAACCTGTTCCAGAACGGCGCTGCTACCCTATCGGGGCTCGTCGAGATGTACCGGGAGCGCCGGCGCCGGGGCGAACTGCAAGACGTGGAGGACATCACCTTCATCATGGTCACCGGCGATGGCGGTATGGACATCGGCATGGGGCCCGCGATCGGGACGGCGCTGCGCAACCATCCCCTCATCATTGTCGAGTATGACAACGAGGGATACATGAACACAGGCGCCCAGCTCAGCTACTCAACGCCGCTGGGGCACGCCAGCAGCACCAGCCACGTCGGCTCGCACCAGCAGGGGAAGCGCTTCCAGCACAAGGACACGCCTCAGATCATGGCCGCCACCAACATCCCCTACGTGTTCACGGGCATCGAGGGTCTGGGCCGCGACGTGGTAGAGAAGGCTACCAAGGCTCAGTGGTATGCTCGCAACGAGGGGATGGTCTACGGCAAGCTGCTCATCGCTTGCCCCCTCAACTGGCGGAGTGAGGAGCGCCTGGGCCAGCGCATCCTTCAGGCGGCCGTCGATTCATGCTTCTTCCCCCTGTACGAGATCGAGCGCGGCATCACCAGCATCACCTATGACCCGGAAGCGCGGAACAAGCGCATCCCGGCAAGCGAGTGGCTGGGGATGATGGGCAAGACGCGCCACATGCTTCGCCCGGAGAACGCCGAACTCCTGCGGGAGTTCGAGGATGAGGTGGAGAGGCGCTGGCGCCGCCTCAAGGCCCGCCACGAGCACCCCCTGCTCTAGTAGGCAGAGCGTCTTCTCTCCACCGACGGCCCCCTCCCCACGGGGGCCGTCGGCGTGTCCCCGGTGCCGCAAGTTGCTGGTGGCTCAGGGGCTTCCTATACTGAGCCAAGAGATGGATGTAACCAGTGCTCTCGGTCCGTTCATCGCGGTTATGGCGGGCATCGTCTCTTTCCTCTCGCCCTGTGTTCTCCCCCTGGTGCCCGTCTACATTACTCACCTGGCTGGCTCCACTGACGCGGCCGCCGTGGGCGCCCAGCGTCGCAACGACGCCTTTCTCCACGCGCTCAGCTTTGTGCTTGGCTTTTCGCTGGTGTTCGTCGCCCTGGGGGCGTCTGTCGGCTTCGTCGGCTTTGTCCTCCGTGACCAGCTCCCCACGCTGACCCGCATTGCCGGCGTCCTGCTTATCGTTTTGGGCCTGCACCTCATTGGCATCCTGCGGATCCCCTTTCTCTACCGGACCTACGCTCTGGAGGGGGTGGGCACCGGTCAGCGTGTGGGCTACGCCAAGTCGTTTGTGGTGGGCTCCACCTTTTCCATCGGCTGGACTCCCTGCATTGGGCCCATCCTGGGGAGCATCCTGACCCTGGCGGCGGCTTCCTCCACAGTGTGGCAGGGAACGCTGCTCTTGGTGTTCTACTCCATCGGGCTGGGGATACCTTTCCTGCTCACGGGCCTCCTGTTCGGGACCGTTGTCGCTCAGTTGAAGCGGGTCAGCAGCTTCATGCCCGTTTTCGAGGTGGTGGGCGGCACCCTGGTCATCATCGTGGGGGCCCTCATCTTCATGGACCGTCTCACCATCTTCAATCAGTACTTCGACTTCTTCGGCTTCAGCAGCGTCTAGGCTCGTGGGCGGGGCCGCGCGGCGCGCGCAGAATCCCCTGGGCGGCACTAGTGATCCATTAAGTGTGTAAGACGGGGCACTTCGGATAAGGTGAGTGTGCAAGTAAACACTCAGTCCGAAGGAGGTCCCGTCCATGTCTATCCTAGCTCAAACTGGTTGTCTCCCTCAGCCT
>Ga0315289_10000629_pt1 | contig 53880 bp, 42 predicted proteins | sample YL17G11_40_MG_FD_203452 | JGI IMG/M metagenome (GOLD analysis project Ga0315289, IMG submission 203452) | Sediment microbial communities from Yellowstone Lake, YNP, Wyoming, USA - YL17G11_40 | ecosystem: Environmental > Aquatic > Freshwater > Lake > Sediment | place: USA: Wyoming | collected...
AAGCTTGGACTACAGAGTTCTACCTTTTTAAGTTAAATCTTGCCAATAGTTGGGGCGGTGGAAGAGGAACAGCTCCTGTCTCTACACCTGCTTATACTTTCGATGCGGCCTGGAGACCTGCAAACAACTTAGCAGCAAATACCTATGTTGGAACTCTGAATGACAATGGTGATACAGACACAAGCTATATCATTGAAGCAAGGGTATCCTGGTCCGATTTGAACGGTGCCCCAAGTGTTGGTAAAAAAGAAGGATTAGGAACAGCAACCCCTGACGATGATGATGGTGGACCAAATGACGGAGGGACCTACAACTATAACCTTTTTGACCTAACTACTTTCCCTGAAATCGAATACTCTGGAGAAGCTGCCGCTGTTAAGAACTTTGTTTTATATGACTAAAATTTAAAGATTGTCATTCAAGAAACTAAAGTTATTTTTGAGGAAGTTCTCCATTATTTTTGGTAATTTGAATTGTATTGTCAGTGCAAGGGATATAAGTTTAATTTGTGGATAGTTCTTAGATTTAAGTTTCCAAGATGAGATCTCTGAAAAATTAAATAAACTACGAGATTCTTTGCTTCGCTCAGAATGACACTAATGTTTCTTCATATTCACTTCCAGAGAGTCCATAAGTGCCATTGTAAACTTGCCGAAGGCTGGCTTGGTAATCGCGTTTTTAAACTGAAGAAATGTAATATATCAAAACTCTCAATTTGTGAAAAGGGAAAGGAGGTGATGGAATGAGATAAATGTGTATCTCTATCAAGCAATAATTATACGTTGCGTGATAGAACTTTTTTTACCAAACTAAATTAGGAGGTTCGATAATTATGTTTAAAAAGAATGGAGTATTATTACTAATGATGATTTGTTTCTTGTTAGTAGGGCTTGTATTCAGCCAGACCAAGGTACAAAAGGTTAGTCCTCTTACTATTGATGGAAATCTTAGTGATTGGCCTGTTGGCGTTGAATATTTTGATATGTCGTATGGTGTAGCACCATTATCTTGGGGAGCCGCTCTGGACTGGAATATTAATTCAAAGTTATATTTAGCTTGGGATGATACTTATTTTTATTTTGCCTACACCACAACTGATACCCATCTTTGGTTAGATGGTGACCCTACTGAGGGAGCTGATGATAGTGTGGAAGTTTATTTTGACCGCAATCATGCTCCAGGCGTTCAAGCTTGGACTACAGAGTTCTACCTTTTTAAGTTAAATCTTGCCAATAGTTGGGGCGGTGGAAGAGGAACAGCTCCTGTCTCTACACCTGCTTATACTTTCGATGCGGCCTGGAGACCTGCAAACAAATTGGCAGCAAATTCCTATGTTGGAACTCTGAATAACAACGGTGATACAGACACAAACTATATCATTGAAGCAAGGGTATCCTGGTCCGATTTGAACGGTGCCCCAAGTGTTAGTAAAAAAGAAGGATTGGGAACAGCAACCCCTGACGATGATGATGGTGGAGGAAATGACGCAGGGACCTACAACTATAACCTTTTTGATTTAACAACCTTCCCCGAGATAGAATACGCCAATGATTTAGATGTTAATGATTGGCTACTGTACTAAATCATAATTAGAGTCCCATTTCCCCCTATGTTCAAGGGAATGGGACTCTACCCATTCTTAATAATAAGGTTTCTTGAATCTAAGATTATTCTATAAAAATTTATGATTATAAAAATAACAAAGTACCTTTGCTATATTGTTTGTTTTACCCTCTGTTGGTGGTTCCTTATTGATTTGTTTTCAACAAATTCTCTAGCATATATAACAAAATATACTATTAAAAAGATAGAAGAGGAAAAAATCATTATAGATGGTGACTTATCAGATTGGAATACACAAGAATATTCTATCCAGGTCTCGAGTAGCCCAGCTCAATTTGATTACAATAACTTTTGTGATGTCTGGATCAAATGGAATGATAAATATCTTTACATAGCGGTTAAAGTGGAGGATGAACAACTTTGGGCGGATACAAGTGAAAAGAATGCGATGATTGATGCTGTTACAGATGATGATAATATCGAAGTTTATTTGAATCGTTACAATCTACCCCAATCTTTGCAAAACAATTTATTCTATATAAAAATCGACTTGGGAGGTGAAATCATTTCTTCTACTTTTGGTAACTGCCAAGATTCAAAAGATATACTATATAAGGTTAAAGTTCTTGGTACAATCAACAATAATGCAGATAAAGATAAAGGGTTTAGCATCGAGTTAGCTATACCTTGGGAAAAACTTGGTGGAACTCCAACAGTTGGGGAAAGTATGAGTTTGGCGTTAGTTAACTGTGATGATGATATGGGTGGATCAAATCATACTTGGTCAGTGTTCCCTCCTGGAATGAGACTCAATAATTCTAATACTTTTTCAGAAATTTTATTTTGTAAAAGTACAGATTCTAAAGTTAAATGATACAATTCTTGAGTTTTGTATTGTCAAATATGTATTCATATCAGTATAGTGAATATTAAGAATGACTAAAAATAAACAGACGATTATAATAATTTTAATAATATTCGTTTTTTTTATATTTTTTCTCTTCGAAAGGAATTTTTTAAACCATCAAGAAAACATCGTAATACATTTCTGGAATGGATTTACCGGTCCAGCTGGTTATGGTATTTTGGAAATGGTAAAAGACTTTAACCAGTTACATCCTGAAACTTTCGTAAAAATGCAGAGAATGGACTGGGCTACATATTATAACAAAGTTATGGTTTCCATAATGGCAAATCGAGGTCCAGATGTATTTATAGTTCATAATGATCAAATGAACAGATTCGTACAATCAGGAGAAATTTTGCCATTAGATAAACATATTGAGCAGGAAAAGTTAGAATGGCGTTCGGATTTTGCAGAGATTCCCTGGCAAGTCTCCAATTACAATGGAAAGCAATGGGGAATTACTCTGGATGTTTTTTGTATTGGGCTTTGGTACAACAAGGAGCTATTCAAAAAAGCAGGGATTGTTGATGATAAAGGGAATCCTTTACCACCTTGTAATCTTCAGGAATTTCTTATCGTTGGTAAAAAACTTACTCAAGATTTTGATAATGATGGGAAAATTGATCAATGGGGATTTGCCTATAATTACCCACACTCAGTTTTTTATAGTTTATTGAAGCAAAATGGTGGTTCTTTGCTATCTCAAGATGGGCATAATGCACAATTAAATTCACCAGCGGGGGTAAATTCACTTCAGCTAATGGTTGATTTTATATATAAATATAAAATTGCTCCACCACTTAGTGCAGGTATAAACTGGTTTAGTTTTCGTAAAGGTGAAGTGGGTATGATGTTAGAGGGAATCTATCTTGTTCGTGATTTAGAAGTTTTGAAAGACACGTTAGATTATGGAGCCGCTCCTATTCCACAATTTGGAGATGTTCCAGCTGCTTGGGGCGGTTCACACATTCTGGTTATTCGAAAAGGATTGCCACCTGAGAAAGAAGCGGAATGCTGGAAGTTTATTAAGTATATTTCTGAACACTCTATTAAATGGGCAAAGGGAGGTACCCTGCCAATTCGTAAAAGTATAATTCAAAGTCCAGAATTTCGCACACTCAAAGAACATTTTGAATTTGCAAAACAGATTTCTTATGTTGCTTATGAACCAAACAATCTTTTTGCCCAAGAAATTCGCTTCTATTTAGATACAGCCATTGAAAGAGCTTTATTTCAAACCGAATCACCTCAAGTTGCTTTAGATAAGGCAACCACTGAAATTCAAGCTCTGTTAAATAGAGGTTCTGATTAATTCTATATAGGAAAAGATAAATATTCTATAATGAAATCTACCTTAACATCTACTTATTCAAAATGGATGGTGAAAGTTAATAGAAAGGGTTGGGGTAATTACATTTTCTTCTTGCCCTATTTTTGCCTTTTCCTTGTTTTTTACGTTGTTCCCATTTTTTACGGTCTATATATTAGCCTATGTAATTGGGAAATGGTGAGACAACGTGTCCCACAATTCACAGGATTAGATAATTATGTTGATGTGCTTAAAAGTTCAGAATTCTGGTCTTCCATTTATGTCACTTTATATTTCCTCATATTATCTTTACCACTGCTAATTATTATTCCCTTTATCCTTGCATACCTTTTATATAAAGTAGAGTTTCTTAAATCGCTTTTTCGAGCAGTTTATTTTCTTCCGGCAATTCTATCAATTGCTATTGTTGGCATACTCTGGCACTGGATTTATAATCCCCAATTTGGTCTTCTTAACACTTTCTTGAAAATTGTAGGATTATCCCAAGTCCCGTGGATTACAAGTAAAACCTGGGCTATGCCATCAATCGCAATTATGACTATATGGTGGATTTATGGAATAAATATGATAATTCTCCTAGCGGGACTTGAGGAAATCCCTTCATCCTATATAGAAGCAGCAAAAATCGATGGTGCGAACGAACTTCAGATTATTAATCAGATTATATTACCTTTATTAAAACCCCTTTTCTTATTTGTCATTACGATGGGTATCATCGGATCTTTCCAGGTATTTGGTCAGACATTCATTGTAACAAGTGGAGGTCCTGAAAAGGCGACATTAGTGGTTTTACATCACATTTATAATAATGCGTTTGTTTTTTATCGTATGGGATATGGTTGCGCCGCAAGTTTCGTATTGTTCGCTATAATTGCTGTTTTCAGCTTTCTTAATTATATTCTATTGAGGGATAAGCATTTAGGAGGTTATGTGTGATTAAACCAAAAAAGATTCCTTATGTTGCAATAATCTTAATTGTTTTTTCCTTCATACCCTTACTCCCATTAATAATGGTTGTTCTCACTTCCTTCAAACCAGAAAAGGAAATTCTTTCCTTTTCAACCCTTTTCCCCCAAAATTGGACGCTCCATAACTTCACCTTTATTCTATCTAACAAGGAAGAAATCCCCATTTTTAGGTGGCTTTTTAACAGTATCTTTGTTGCTATTGCTACGACGTTTTTTGTATTGTTTATTAATTCATTAGCTGCCTTCGCTTTAGCACGTTTAAAACTGCCTTTTAAAAAAATTGCTTTCACTATGATCATTGCTACACTTATGATACCAGGAGTCGTCACTTTTGTTCCACTTTATCTTGTATTAAATTACTTAAAATGGATTGACAGCTATAAGGCTTTAATTATACCCGGAGGAGCAAGTGCATTTGGTGTGTTTCTTCTCTACCAGTTTTTTAAGGGAATACCAAGAGATTATGATGAGTCAGCAATGATTGATGGTGCCAGTAAAATTAGAATTTATTTTAGTATTATCCTCCCAATGAGTAAGCCAGTTCTTTCAACACTTGGGATATTTACGTTTATGGGAAGCTGGAATTCATTTCTTTATCCACTAATTGTTATTGATAGTAATGATCTATACACATTGCCAGTAGGATTAGCCCTTTTTCAAGGAACTTATACAGAAGAATATGGTTTAGCCTTTGCTTTATCATTAATGTCATCAATTCCAATACTTATTATTTTTCTTATCTTTCAAAAGGCAATTATCAAGGGTATGGCTTTGACGGGAATCAAATAAAGAGTGCCTTCTAATATTCTATAATTTTCTTTTAGAATTTAATGAAATGTTTTATAAAATAAAAGGTTAAGAGTTAATGTTTTCTGAAGAAAATGGAATCAATCCGTTTATTGACGAAAGTTTCGATACCCCAGAACTTTTCTCTGGGTTTCCTGATGCTCGGATTCTCAGGATTGGAAAATACTATTACTTGTTTGGAACAGGGCTCCGATTTTGTAGAACACAAAGATTTACTAAAGAAGACATAAAGCTTTTCCCATTACTTCTTGATTTTACTAATAATCAAGAAATGACTCCTAATGGGATTTGGGCTTTTACAGTTTATAAGAATACAGACGGTTCTTTCCATGGGTATGCAACCCTTCACTATTGGAAATTCAAAACCGTAGTTGCTCATTTTGTCCCAAGTTTAAGTCAGAAATGGACTGTCAAAAAACCGATTGTCTCGTGGAGGTTTAATAAAGTTTTGATTGGCTCAATTAATGAAGGTAAATTTGCTTATGATAGCAATTTAGTTAAAAATGACAAAGGCGAATTGTATCTGATATCTAATGCCGGTAATCCTGAAGGACCTGTAGGGACAGATATTCACATTAAAATTTACAAAATGCTCAATCCCGAAAATATAGACTCAACCTTTGAACCACGAGCTATTCTAAGCCCGGAGGGCTTTCGTTCAGAAGATCGAGATCCTCAAAGAAATCATCAACTTTTAGAAGGGACAGCAATCACCAGAGTTCAGGATAAGTTTGTTCTTATCTATAGCGTTGGCAATTTTGATAATTCTAATTATAAGATAGGTATTGCATTTTCAGATCAACTCATCCCTCCTCCTGGTAGAACATATCAAAAGGTCTTAATTCCTGATTTTAAAAAAATTTGGGGAAATGAAAATAAGGAAAACGAGGTGTGCTATCTCCTTCAAACCCAATTGGAGAATTGGTCCAATTATTGTGGTCATCTGATGAATGGACCCGGAATTGGAAATATTCTTCAACTGAAAGATGGTAGATATTTTTTAATTTTCCATGCACGGAGACCCGGGATCAAACTAACAGGAGGAAAAAAGCGCTATCTTTGGAAGATTCCTCTAAGAATTCAAATCTCAGATAATAATGAAATGCATACTTGGATTCAACCAATTTTACCAACAAAAAGTAGCTATTAACTGAACTTTTAATCGTGTTATTCCTATCTGCTCACTGATAAATAGTAATGAAAATATCTTTAAGCAATACTTATAGCAATCTTTTCTCGTTTAACGATATGGAAGAATTAGTTTGCTCTCTAAGTATCTGAATTTCTTCATCTGAATAAGGCTCTCCGTTTGGATGTAGCAAATCATGAAACCATTCTCCAGGTTCCTCAGCACGTTTAGATGCACTTTCGAGTGTTTCCCATCCAAAGGAAGTTTGTGTTTTCCCATTCACTAAACCCCATATATAACAACCTATTTCTTCTTGACGGAAAAATGGCAAATGTGTGTTAATCCTGCTACCTCGAGACCGAGCCATCCATTCTGTACAAATCAGAGGACGAGAAAACGCTCTTAATTTTTCAACAACTATCTTAAGGTGTGGAAGAGGATTATAATTATGAAAAGTAACGATATCTGATAGTTTTAAAACCACTTCATTTATGTCGTGCAAATCTTTATCATAAATGCACGCAGTTAATGGTTGTATTGGCTTAGCGGTTCTTGCCCAAATAAAACATTCTTTTAGTAAAGGGAGACTCTTGTTACCCATTTTTGCATTACCTGCCTCATTATACAAATCCCACATCAGGATTCTATGGTCTGCACTAAAATGAGAAACAATTTCATTTATATAGGCTTCTAAATCTGGCCAAAATGAACGATTGATTACCCTTTCATGACCTGGGCTTGGGGTCCAACAGCTGTTATGAATACCAGGCTTAGGATTGTCTTGGGGTCCTAAATAAGGTTGTTTCCCGGAAAAGGCACAATCGTCCATAAGGCACATTACTGTAGTGATTTTATGGTGATTAGCTACATCGAGGAATTTATCTATTCGCTTTAATAATCCCTTCTTATCGACCGTCCAGACTAGATATTGTATGAATATTCTACAACTGTTAAATCCAAGCTGTTCTGCCCACCCCAATTCGCGATCAATTGTCTGGAGGTCAAATGTCTCGCATTGCCACATTTCTGTCGTATTTACAGCTGTACTTGGAACATAATTAAATCCACACAACCAACCTACATTTTCATACCATTCCCAAGCTTTATTCTTTGTCCAATTCATAATGACTCCCATTATCTATAATTTTAAAATATTTATTAAATAGAAACACTTAATTAAACAACATCCACTTTACTCATTGCCACTTTATTATATTCGTAATAATGAGAATAATAAAGATTATAAGGATATAATTATAACCATAGTAATTGACTTATATATTTTATTAATTTCTGTTTAGTATTCTCAACCTATTTTGTCAAGCTAATTTTGTTTAATTAATTTTTTTGTTTGAGTGAAGTGAATCCATAGGACTGAACAGTTAGATAGTTATAGTCTGACAGAGAGCAAGCTCTTGTTTATAGACAATTTTTTTGTTTTTAAGAGGCTCTGATTCAAATTCATCCGGTGGTAGATTACCTAAGGCAGAATGTAATCTTTTTTTGTTATAAACCTCCTGAAGGAAATAGGGAACTCGCTCTGCTACATCTTCTATTGTCCTATAATCCCATAGATCACCTCCCTGCCTGTGCATGCACGCAGACAGGTTCGTGTTTTAGGGTCTTGATAAAGCTTTCAGCATAAGCATTCTCTCATAAGGATTACCTTTCGATGCCATACTTATCTTAAAATCGTTATTATTTAGTTCTTTGACATACTCCAAAGAGGCATATTGAATCCCTTGATCCGAGTGATGAATACAATCTGATAAAGGTCTTCTTCTCTCGATCGCCATCTGTAAAGCACTTAAGACCAATTCCGTATCCAGAGCCTTAGAAATAGCATATCCTACTATTTTTCTCGAATAACCATCTAAGACAATAGCTAAATACACAAACTCCATCAAGAGACTAATGTAAGTAATATCTGCAAACCATACTTGATTGATATGATTAAGAATCAAATTCTTTACTAAGTTAGGAAATCTTGGAAATGAATGGTTCGAATTAGTTGTTATTTTCTTCTTTCTCTTAATAATACACAATAGAGAACTTTCTCTTATGATCCTTAAAACCTTCTTATGACTAATTACGAATCCTTCACGACTTAGCTGATCTATGATTCTTCGATACCCTTATCGAGGAAATTTACAGGCAATTTGTTCCATACGGTCTCTTAAGTCCGCTTTTTGCTTTTGAATGGGAAGCGGTTTTTTTTCTTCCTGTAGTAGTAGGTGCTTTTGGGTAAATCCATCACTTCAAATCTCCTTTGGACACTTCGGAAGATAGGTTATGATCGGTGATGATTTGCCGTTTTGTTGCTCTTTTAAAATCGCCTGCTTTAAGGCTTTTTTTAAAACCTCATTTACTATCGTTAATCGCCCCACAATCCGTTCTAATTGCTCAATCCTCTCTTGCCCACCCTACATTACACATTGGCTCATTATACAATCGCCCCCATCGCAGAGTCTTTGTACCAGCGCTTTACCAGATAATAAGCTATGTTATACTTTTGAAAGACCTGAGCAGTATTTGAGACACCGCTTAAAATCTTCTCTATGACTTGTCGTTTAGATTTCTTTGTAAAGCTTATTTTCGTTCTCATTTTTGAGACCTTCCTCACCGGTCTCTAAACTCCTATATAACTATTTAACTGTTTAGCCTCAAGGGTTCACTCCAACAATAATAATATTTATGTTATGAAAAATCTTTATTAACTCCAATTAAACATGCCAAAAATTGAACTTGCATTAATAGCTTAGAAAGTATATCTAAACCTTGAATTCATGGAAAATAGCCAATTTGAGATTCCCGAAATATTAATACTTGTAGGAGCAAGGTCTCCCTGTTTTCAATATTTAGGCGGGGGAACTCTGCCCTAAAACCAATCTTATTAACTGCATAATGTGAAATGTTAATCCTTCAGAGATCTCAATTTAGATATTTAACTTATAAATTAAAACCATTCTATGAACAAAATATATCTCTCTAAAAGCAAAATAGAACAAATTAAGAATATTATGAATAAAAGAAATTTATGTTTGATCTTTTTAAAAAACTCATCTTGTCATAAATAGAAATGAACATTGATTTATCTGAGATAAATAGCAATGCTTATCCATAGTTTTATTAGTGATAAAATGGAGATTCTAATTGAGAATTTCGCTGAAAAAACAAAATTTTTATGGGACTTATTTTTATTACTGAAAAAATATAAACAAAAATTATACTTTATGCTAAGAATAATACTTTTACATAAAAGATTAAAACTATTATCTAAGGAGGATTTAAATTATGAAAACAAAAATTAAAAAGATAAAAGTTGCATGCTTTGATTCCATAAGGGTCGAAAATCAGTGGATTGGTATAACTGTAATACCATCTCTTGGAGGAAAGATTTCCAGTATTCAGAATCTAAAAACGGGGAGAGAATGGATGTGGACAAGTCCTTATTTAAATTACAAATCCCCAATATATGGCAAGTCTTATATACAAGAATATGACACAGGGGGATTCGATGAATGTTTTCCCACTGTAGATGCTTGCTTTCATCCATCTCACCCATGGGATGGAGTTTATATTCCAGATCACGGTGAAGTTTTTTCTCAGCCTTGGGAGACCGAATGCTGTGAAATAAATGAAAAACAGGAAGTACTCATCACTTTATCTGTGTCTGGAGTGCGTTTTCCTTATAAGTTTAAACGAAGTATTGTATTGTACCCCAATGAAAAACTGTTAAGTCTGTCCTATTCTATAAAAAATCACTGTGACTTTAATCTTCCATTTATCTGGTCATCACACCCAATTATGAATATAGAACCAGGTATGAAAATTCTTTTTCCGACTCAAACAGAGGCAAAAATTGGTTTCGCCGTAGATGATTATCCTGGTCGATCTGGTGATTCATTTGTCTGGCCCGAGTTTAAAAATCCCGGTTCCCCCCCTGTAAATCTTGGATTGATTCCTGATCCAACCAGTAAGAATTTTAAACCACTTGGAGTGAAGATTTTTACAAAAAATTTGCGAGAGGGTTGGACCAAATTGATAACAAAAGATGGAAAAGAAGCATTCTCTTTTTCATTTTCTTTGAATGAAATCCGAAATGTAGCATTATGGTTAAACTTCAAAAAATGGTCTGGTTCATGCTCACCGCCCTATTTTAATATAGCTTACGAACCAACTATTGGAGCCTGTGATGCGCTTGATATTGCAGTGCGATACCATCATTGTGCGGCTTCAATTCCTGCTCGGGGCGAATATAAATGGTCTCTTGGAATAGGAATCCACTGAGTCAATAAGTCACCTCTTGACATTCTCTTATTGTGAGTAAACTGTTTGGCACCATGAATACATTGAAAGAGAAAAATATCTTTAATTGTGATGGAAATACCTACACGTTTACGTGGAAGGATCTAAGAGTTAAATATCGTAATACTACTCTATCTGAAGGGAAAATTGTATAATAGAGTTATTGTTTGGGAAAAATCATATCCAAGTCTTATCCCCAATTCATAAGAGCTACAGATAGATATTATATCCAAAAGAGTGTTTCGCACATTTAAAGACATGAATATCTTTTTAGTGAAAAGGACAAGATTGCTCAGATGATTTGATTAACTCACAGTGATATATATAAGTCTATAATGAGATTTAGAGATTTGAAAAATTGTTAGAATGAATATGTGATTAGTTTTGGGCTTTAAATGCTAATTAGCTATTCAGTAAATTAAGAATTATTTTAATAAAAAAAGATGACTCTGGATTAGAAGACCGAGGGTTCAAGTCCTTCCTTCCCAGCTAATTTTTATTATTAACATAAGTCTAACAATTCTAATTGTGTCATTGTCGTACAGTCTAATTCAGGACGCTTCTATATCAATTTATAAAAAGACTTAAAACATTTTGTCATTTTTTTAATATTGAAAAAGATATATTCAAAGTACTTTGTTAAGTCAATTACAACGCTGCAAATAGCAATTATTTTCGATTAATCTAGTAAAAAAGTTGGATTATGAAAAAATAAATGTTGAAATGATATTGAAATTCGATTGTCATCTCATCGATACCTAAGTGATATGTAACTGATATGTCAGCGTGTCGTTTTCGGTTTAAGTGAAAAATTAGTAATGTTTTAAGTCAAATAAGTTCAATACATCAAAAAAGTATGAAAATTGTTTCAAAGATGCAATAATTTTTGAAGATTCCTTTACCGGCTTCAAGGATGCAGAAGCTTATTGTACTTCTTACATTGTCATAACAGCTGGAATGAATAAAAAAGAATTAAAATATGCAAAAAATGCTAAAGCTATTTATCCTGACATCTCTCACATTACACCCGATGAATTAATAAGAATGTGCTTTTAAACATTTCACAAAAACACTTCTAACTTTTATTAATCCCCCAAATTAATGAACTGTATCCCTGGAAGATTATAATAAAAAATGCGGATTTTGTTTTCTCATAGCTTCAAAGAAAACAAAATCCTTCACGATGATTAATGAGGGATTTGGAGGGTGAAAAAATGATGAAACAAAAAAGTTACATTATTAAGGGATTCGGAAGCGAAAAGGATTCACATAAAAAACAACTAAAATTACTTGATTGGATTGAGCTAACAGAAGAAGAGGAGTTACTGCTCAACAAGATTCGTACTGAAGCAGAATATGAAGGATACAAATTTAGGCAAAAAAACAAGCTCACTCAATAATGATGAGCTTGTTTTTAAAAGAAAAATTATTTTGGAGGTGAAAGAATGAAAAGACCTAAAATAGAAATAGATGAAGAGCTTGAGGAAAAAATCAATGCAGAAGCCCAATGGGAAATATATAGGGAAACATTTAAGAGAGACAAAATAGATAAACTAAATCCAGCAAAGCAAAATTCATTACAGCAAAGACCTGACTGGGAAGAAGAAATAATAGAAGAAGTTATACAACAACTTAAAGAAGAACAAAAAAAGTTAGATGAAGAAGAAAAACAAAGACAATCCGCACCGCAAACTCAGACAAAGACAATAAAAAAGAAATCGAAGATGAATCCCATATATAAAATTTAAATAGAGCCAATTAATTCTTGGCGGGGGTGAAAAAGAAGATGGAGAAAACAAGACCAGAGATGAGTTTTCAACAAGGCAACTGCAGAGTTAGCATCTTCATAAACGAAGCAACAAAAAACGGCAACATAATAAAAATAAGAAAAGCATCATTCCAAAAAAGATATTTAGACAAAAATGGTGAATGGAACTCAACAAACACACTCGACACAAACGACATACCAAAAGCAATACTATGCCTCACAAAAGCCTATGACTACTTAACAACAAAACAAGAAAACGGAGAGTGAAATTATTTTTTTTTCTTTTGATTGCCTTTGGGATCAGAATAATCCTGAAGGCAATTTTTTTCTATTAGAATTTTAATCCTTTCAATCAACCCTGTTCCTATTTTTCTAATATTCAAAAACCGAAAGTATTATAAACTCATCTATACTTCCATCCTTTTGATACACATAACTACACGCCCTAAATTGTTTAACTCTCTTCAAAGAAATGAAGATTGATGAGACAATTATTAAGCAGTAAAAAAAATTATTCATCCAGAAAATTTCCTGCTTCAAAAAAGTCGGCTTAAAAAAGCCTGATATGGAAGCAGTTGAAAAAAGATGAATGAACTGCTTAAAGAAATGTAAAAGTTGTTCCTCGACGAGAACGACAAGAACAAAGATTTCTTTAGACCCACCTATATTAAAATCATATTTGGGCTTTCTCGACGAGACAAATAATATCCCCTAAAATCGAAAAGACTTAAGATTAAACACACACTTCTTAAAAAATTTTTATTAAGTAAGATTTTTTAAAAATAACATCAAAAGAATTTTTTCTGTAAAAAGATTATCAGAAAAAATTCTTAAAACGAAAGGAGGTGAAAAATATGGAAGAAGTAAAAGAAAAAACACAACAACAAACAGAGAGTAATAATTTAATAGTTGTAGTAACAGCATCGGTTTATCAAGAACTTTCAAGAAAAGAAATCGATGAAACCTTTGAACAATTAAAGGGAAAAATGAAGAAACAGGATCCACAAAATCCTGACTTATGGACTGTTTATGTATCAGGACAAGAACTCTGGGGAATCTTAGACCACAAAGCCGGTCCTAATAAGGAAGATGTATTAACCATCCTCTTCCCATCCGACTACTAAGAATAAATATTAATCACTTAAAAAACTATTATCCTCAATAAAAGAAAAAGAACATTTTGTTCTTTTCCTCTATACTATCTTACCAAAAATAAATAATCCGTCTAAATCAATAAGCGTCATCAAATAGCTGTTTCAGTAAATGCATTTTTAGAACAGGGACAAACTACTGCCAAAAAATGGTTTGGTTTGTCCCCTTTTTATTTTAAAGGAGGTGATACTTATGCAATTATTCGGAGTAAGCCTCGGTGAAAGTATTAAAAAAGTCGGTGAAGTATTCACTTTTAGTTTACCAAGCTTCACAACCTGTCCAGGTATGAGTATTTGGTGTAAAAAACACTGCTATGCTTATAGATATGAAAGACGAAGACCTAAATGTCAAAAAGCTTACCAAAACAACTTCGCCCTTACACAAAACATAGATAACTTTATTACAACAATGATTGGTATACTTCCACGCATAATGCCCTGCTTTCGAATACATATCAGTGGAGATTTCTACAGTATCCCTTACATTGAGGCATGGCAAGAAATTTGCTCAGCTTTTCCACAAACAAATTTTTGGACTTATTCAAGGTCGTGGACTGTTTCAGAACTCTTACCATCCCTAAATACATTGCGAACCTTACCAAATGTCCAAATATTTGCCTCAACAGATCCCACTATGAGTCTCCCACCTGAAGATTGGAGAATAGCATTTATTGAAACAGACTTAAGAGCTCACGGTTTAATATGTCTTGCACAAACAAAAGAAAAACACTCCTGCCTACAATGCGGTTACTGCTTTAATCAAAATGATGTCAACATCATCTTTAAAGTACATTAAAAAACTTAATCAAATCATCCCACCAAAAAAGAAATCCCCCAAAATCTCCAATTCAAAACACTCAATAAAAATATCAAACCAAATACAAATAAAAAAGAAAAGAGGTGCATCATTATGGAAATAAATCTCGAAATCGTAAGACAAGTATTAAAAGAAGCCTTAGGTTATAATAGCTTCGTTGCATCATTTATTAACAAAGTCTATGAAGATAAAAATCATCCTACTGCAGGCATAACAAAAAATGGTGAACTAAGATACAATCCTGAATTCATTCAAAAATATGTTTCTTGCAAAGAAGACCTATTCAGCCTCATCTTCCACGAACTCCTTCACCCAATGTTCGGACACTTTATTTACTCAAATGGAGATATAGAGAATATTGCAGCAGATGCCATCATCAACGCAGTAATCACAACTCTTTATCCAACACAATCCAATAATGGTAACTTATTCAAAAAGACTCATAGACCAAGAGGATTAGAAGGAATAATGAGACCACAAAGCCAGATGCATAATAGCCGTTATGAACAAGTATACCAAAAACTCTATTACAATTATGGTTGTGGTGAAGACCCAATGACGACAGGAGAACTCATACAAACACTTAAAATCCTTACACAAACAGAAAAACTCAACACAATCCTGCTTATCGGCACACACTTCTCAACAAGCAACAGTGATGACAACCTGAATGCTTTGCCCAATGAAGTCCTTACAAAGATAGCAGAAGAAATCAAAGAAAGTTTAAAAGAAGGCTATGGTAGACAGGCAGGATACAACAATCACCTCGTCCATATGCTTATGGAGGCCTTACATATACATCTATCAATCAAAAAAGTCATCTTACAAAAGTTCACAACAAAAAGAAAAGTAGACAGATTCAAAGAACTGTTCCAAGAAAAAGGATTAACAGTTTCAACCATCCCAATCCATCCATCAAAAAGAGACCTCATATTACTATCAGTAGGGCAATATCCTTTTTACTTCCACAACAACATTAATAAACCAAGAACAAAAGATAGAGGATTAGCAATCTATCTCGATGTATCAGGAAGTGTAAATGAATACTTACCCAAAATCATAGGCATATTAAGAAACTTAAGGAAGGAAATAACAACAATCTTCCAATTCAGCAACAAAGTAATAGAAACATCATTCGAAGCCTTACTCAAAGGCAACATAGAAACAACTTACGGAACAGACTTCGACTGCATAGCAAAATCAATTATCGAAAAGGGCTTTGACAAAGCAGTAATTATCACAGATGGATACGCATCAATGAATGAAGAACTCAAACAACAACTCAAAAAACAAAAACTAAAAACACTAACAATCCTCTTTGATGATGCACAAACCTGTGAAGACTTTGAAGAATTTGGAGAAATAGTTAAGATTGACGAAACAATTGCATAATAGATAATGAGAAACTTTTCTTATAGGTAAATAATTGATGCTACTTATAAAATCAGCGGCGGCGTTGTACGCCAGCCGCTGGATTCAAAAAGTTTTCTAATATGTGAATAGGGAGATCCTAATGTCTCCTTTATTCTATTATGTAACTCGCTACCTTTTCGGTGGCAAATTCATCATTAAAGGTGCGTCTGTTTCAATCGTTCCTATACCGAAAATACTTTGAATACTTGCTGGATTGGACTCGTAAGACATTGTATTGACTGGTGTAATTGTATCTCCGCTTAACTCGAATACAGTCCAAAGAGTTCCTCCCTGATTAGACGGAACATTGTAGGTTGCCACAAAGTCAATCCCACGATATACTCTAACCTGAGCACTAGAGTTAGAAAGGGCAGTGCTACTAGAACTATACCTATTTGTATAATCATGAACAGAATATCTGTAAATTCCATTGATTTGCCGTAGAATAGTTGTAGTTTCTGGACCATAACTAGTGATGTCGTCTAAATCCAATGTTACATACTCAGGCCAAGGACTACCCCAATTTGCCTCAGCGTAAGGATAAAACATATGAAACCTAGTCCCATCAGGAAGTGGACCTGTTAGATGAGAATCCAAATCACTAGGCGTTGCACCCCAGGTCAGGATGATTCTTGTTTCACCAGAAGATAGAATAGGTGTGATAGTCGCATCCTGATTAGCGGTTGTAGCACCCCCGATACAAATTATTGTAAAGTAAGTAGTATTGTATCCAGTTCCACTAGCTTCGGCTGTATAATTACCAGCATCAAGATTTGTAAAACTATACGATCCATTGATTCCAGTTGAAGTAATAGCTACTATTGTGCCAGTTGTTACATTTATCCCTTCTCGGAGGTTTACTGTTAAATCACTCACTCCTATGCCATTTAGTGCATTTAGAATCCTTCCACTTACATTTCCAGTACCAGAGTGGGCAGTATCAATCTGAAGAACAACCTCAAGATATGTGGTAGTATTGTCTTCAACCGAAACATTATAGTAAATCGCCGGTAGATATCCTGCCTTTGAAAACTCAACTCTATATCCACTTCCAGATAGGACGGATAAAGAATAAGTGCCGTTTGAATTGGTTGTTCCAGTAGAGATTAATGAACTTTGACTATAAACGTTGATTGAGACATCTTCAAGTGGGGATTGTGTTATTGCATCTTTTACACCGCCTGAGATAACACCTTGAGTAGGAATATCTGCTTGTGCTAATAGAAATCTATAACCTATTACTGCGGGTAGATAATAGTCAGTTATTTGATGGCTAAAAATTTCAACTCTGATTCCTACCCCTGCTTCAATACCTCCATAGAGTTTCCACCATGGTACCCTAAATAAATCGGCATCAAGTTCTAGGTATCCGTCTATTTCCGCATATGGACCAGCCAGACTATAAATCAAAAGATTTAATTGGGGTCCCGCATATCCTTTGAAATTACAACCTGCAGAAAGCATAGGTGGGTCCCATTGAAAACTATTTGAAAAATCGGTAATTGGACTCCATGTGCCATTATCAAAAGTCAAACCTGCTGTTAGATTTGCCTCTTGGGTTACACTCGTTTCTATACCAACCGATACCTCTCCGTCAAGACCAACATTGACTGTAAGATTAGGTGTAATAATTACAGGGAGCCATCCTACCCATACTATAATAGGTGTAAAGGCATACCGTGCAATTTCCACTTTTTTTTCGATGTCCAATATTTCTGCTTTTGCTTCTACTTCAACTTCCAATGTCTCCGTTATTGTATTTGTAAAGGTAAGTTGTTTTAATTCAAAGTCCTCTATTTTCATATTAAACACAAAGCCTGGATTGAGTGATATACTCCCATTTGCTCTTATTTGGTCGTTTGTAGTGTCAAGATTCCCATCATCATCATATAAAACAACATCATTTATTTCCAAGTAAAAACCTTCGAGAGGTAGATTGCTTAACATACTTTCGAAAGATACACCTTGCCTTAAAGCAGTGGCATTACTAAGGTCATTAGGAGTTAGAATTTTATTAAATTCAATAGTTCCATCCTCTATTGCATCTTCCAGAGTAGCTTGAATGGTTTCAACCACAACTTGATTATTAGATATCGAAACATTTGTAACTTTACGAAGTAGCCCATTTGGTGTAATAGGAGTTATTCCAATTACAATGACATCTCCGGGTGAAAGTGATTCCAGTTCTGGTATAATCTCTGAAAAGGTTAAGGTAGAACCATCCGCCGAGATTAATGATAGATACCGCATCGTAGATTCGTCTAAAACTTTAGTAGTAGATGGAATTGATACGTTTTCATAAAAAATATTAAGCTCGATTTTTAATGTTTGAGGGTAAATCTTAGTACCTGCTCTGATATGAATAGTACCATCATATAGCCCAGGGTATGTGCCGTTCGGCACGGACAAATGGACTATTACTTCGTAAGGAGTATTTGCTATTATTGATTCAAAATGCTGCGGCTCAAGCCTTACAAACGGCTGTAATTCTGGTACGACCCATAGATTAACATTATTCAATTTTACACTACTGATAAAAGTGGTTGGTATATCTATTGTTCCTTCGAATCCAAGGGTTTGTTCTATTTTTTCGGGAGTCCATACAACTGGATAATTAATCGCTTGAACATTGAACAAGGGGAATAAAAAACTCAAGACCAAAATAAAAAAAATCTTGCTTTTCATCACACTATTCAATTTTATATTACTCATTTCTTACCCCTCCTTTTTAATTTAGGTTCACATTTTTTAAATGTAATTTCTCAAAAAATTACTCTTTCTTTTAAATTTATCTTCTACATTAGTATCACCTCCTTTGAATAGCTAAGTAACCTGCTAATCCTAACGCTGATCTACAGGTTCTCCCTTTTAACTTATAATTATATGGTTTCAAGATAGACGCGCTTTCTGGTTTAATTCTCGACAGTTATATCCCAAATTCTTAAATTATATGTAAATTTATGATGTATTTCTTTCATTTTGTCAAGCTATTTTTTTATTTTAAATATGTTATTTCAAAAAACAAAATTTAAAATAATTATGTTTAATGTAAAGGTTCAGTAATAAAACAACAATAATCAGTTCATCTGGGAATGTGAAGTAAAAAAATAATAACATTTCTATTTCAAGGGAGAGATTTCAGCAAATGAATCTCTTCCTTTTCTTTTTCTAATCAAAAATTTCAAGAAAAGGAGGAATACGACTATGATATTAGAACAACTCGGGATTTATGGATGGAAAGAAAGAGATGAGAATTTAATACTCTCATCATTATTAACAGGAGACCCATTACTATTAATTGGGAATCATGGATGCGCCAAAACACACTTAGCTAATAAGATGGGATTAGCTTTAGGTAAAAAATTCATTGTCTATGATGCCTCAAAAGCAATGTTTGAAGATGTCTTAGGCTATCCGAATATTGAGAAACTGAAACAAGGCATCATTGAATATGTCCCAAGCCCTGTAACTATCTGGGACAAAGAATTAGTCTTAATCGATGAACTCAATCGAGCTATCCCGGAACTACAAAGCAAATGGCTTGAAATCATTCGTAGTAGAAAAATTATGGGATTCACTACACAAGTCAAATGGGTTTGGTCTGCAATGAATCCAATGACTTATTCAGCTACTCAAGCCCTCGATGAAGCACTAATAGGCAGATTCGCATTATTTATTTATCCTCCGGATGTCCTACAAATGAATGAAGTAGACAGAATCAGAGTTACACAAAGCATTAATGGTGATGACGCCCCAAGCCTGAATGAATGGATGAAATATGAAAAAGATTGTGATGGTAATGGCAGGAAGGCTATGGAAGACAAAACTCGGATAGTAGGGAAAAAGATACAAGAAATACTCTTCAAATCAGCTCAACACTTTAATCATTTAAGAGAAGAACTCTCTACATTATCAGAGTTCTTAGCCAAATTCGCAGACTTACTCCTCAAAGAAACAAATGGAGAAATAGCCCTTGATGGAAGAAGATTAGGATTCATCTACAGAAACATCTTAGCGAATCACTCCATAGAACTTGCAAAAAATGAGCTCTATAAAGAAGAAAAAACATCCTTCAAAGAATCCTCAAAATACGTAATCGAATCAAGTATCCCCATAGGACTAAATGATGAATCCATCAAAAAAGAAGAAATCATACACAAAATGGAAATCTGCTTCGATTTACTGAGTAATTACTTCGATAAAAGCTCAGAGATGGATAAGGTAAATAGAATCTATGAATTATTTACAACCAAAGACATAATGAGAAAAACAGAAATACTCCTCAAGGAAGATTTAGGAGACTTTGCCAAATCAAAAGCCTGGACAAACTTCATCAATGATAATCAGGACATCACACTCTTAGCCTATACCGCCCTACAAGTAGAAGCCCTAAGACCAAATACTATCCCACAAGAACTCCTCGAAAGTCTAAACCAGAAAATATCCCAAGAAAGACTCTCCACAGACTGTATACCAAAACTCAAAGGTGACTCTATAGAATACATAGAAGAAATAGAGGCATTACTCAATCAAGAAACAGACTTAGCTAAAATAGTTGCCTATAATAGAGTAAAAGAATTGGCAGAAAAAGAAAATATTATGCCAGATGACATCAATGCGACACAGAAGCTCATCGATGAAGACATACATAAATTCAATGAATTAATCCAGAACGGGAGGTGATGAGGTATGGAAACATTCAAGCTCTGGTTAGAACAAGATAAAGAAATACCGCAATTCAAAAGACTCAACTATGAGAAAGTCCAAGTCCCGATCGCCTTAATCCTCACAAAAGGAATTCATCCCTGGCAGGGAGCTCATATTCATCGCTCATTAGAAGAAAAGTTCGTAGAAATACTAAACAACAAAGAAATGAAGATAGCTGAATTAGACAAATTCAATTACTGCTCAGACATCTCTGTAAACACACCTTACTACTGTTACTACAGCTCTTCACCATTCGAAGAAACACTCAAAGACATAAAAGAACAAATCTATTTCGTAAAGGAATTATCCTATGTAGAATTAATAAAAATTGCCAAAGAACAATTACTGAAAAAATGGTCACATCAAGTAGCCTATGAATTGCTTAAGAGGGTCTACTACAACTTTGATGAAATGAGAAGATTCCTTAAAATGAAAGACAAAAATATCAAATTGTCCAGTTACTCGGATATTGAGAAGTATGACTTATCAAAAATCTTAATCCTCGAAGACTTTGAAGGTGAAGACAAAATATTAATTAGTGAAGGATTGCCATCAACAAATTTTCGTTCAGAACAATTTATAAAGAAAGTCACAGATGAAAATGGAAACTTGAGGCTTATGGAAAGCATAAATGATTTCAAAATCTTAGCAAGCGATGATAAAAAATACTTCAACACATCAATCCTATACAATTGTTACAGAAATAAAGACCAAATTAAGTTTGTTCCTGAACTAAGCAAGGAAATGGATAAAAGGCAATTAGCAAAGACAATAGCTACACGATGGAGAACAGATAATGGTAAATACGTCTTTACAACAGATATCTCTCATTTAGCCCAAATGATAATGCAAGAAAACTATGAAATCACATTCCCAAATCTTGACTATATCCATCCACAAAAACCATCAAACTCTGAAGCACAAATAGAAGAAGAGAAAGTCCCAATTTATGTAGTAGGTTCAATCATCACAATAGACCATTCCGTAGAATCAATCAAAAGAGTCCTACAAAATCACGGAATAAGTATGACAGGAAGAAAAGAAGAACTCATAGAAAAACTTGCACAACTATCCGCAAAAATATATGAAGAGACAAAAACAGAACTTGACCAACACTTCACGCAACACAAATTCATCCACTACAAAAACGCCTACGGCAACCACGGACAAACCTTCCCAATCCTCGAAAACCTCGACATAAAAAACATCATCCTCACAATGTACATCATCAAACACCTCCGAGCCAACACCATACAAGAAGCCCAACACCAAAACAATACCTACTCACTTCTCCAACTCGCACAGGCAATAGTGAAAAAAAATCACACTGAATGGGGCATTCTTGAAGGCAGAATAGACCAAAAGGGGCATCCATAAAAATTTTGTTCAAGATGCCCATTCTTTTTCAAAAACAACAAATGCTAAATTCTTGTTACCTTATAACTATCTAGGTATCCAATCATATTGGTTCATTTTATCTTGAAACTTATGAAATATATCAGATAAAAATAAATATCAAATTATAATTGACAAAGTATTTTGAATTAACTAAAAAACCATTTGGAGAAAGTAACGGTAATTATATCAAATGAAATTTTAACTAATAGGTTGTATTCATCATTCAGATCAAGGGGTCCAGTGTGCCTTGTTTAAATTATGTCAAAGAACTGAATTAATACAGATTTACTATAAGTATGGCTTCTAAGTGTAATCCTTATAAAAATGATTATATATAGAGTTTTATCAAGACCCTAAAACACGAAGAGGTGAACCTATGGGAGTATAGAACAATAGAGGATGTTATAAGATGAGTTTTCTATTTCATTCAGGATGTAGATAACAAAAAAACGATTACATTTCACTTTAGTTTATTTACCTCTTGATGAATTTGAATCAGAGCTTCTTAAAAACAAGAAAATGGTTCATTAACAAAACCTTGCTCTCTGTCAGACTTTAACTATTTAACTGTCCAGCCCTATAGGTTCGTTTCCAATTTTTAGGATTTTTTATTTAAAATTCACTTGACAGGTGGTTTATATTAATTTAAAAAAATTTTGGAGATAATAAGGGGTAGTATATCAACAAAATTACAAGTGATTCTTACAAGATTCAATCCTGTTCTTCAACATATCTCCAAATTATCTATATACCTATTTCAGTATTTAATTTTAATTATTCCATTTTGAGGTAACAATTAATATGAATAAAACAAATATACAAAATACATTAATTTTAATCTTAATGACATTTTCATTACTATTTTATAATGAAGATTTGTCATCTTCAGAACCAAGTCACATTTATATTGACCAATTAAATGGAAACAATAATAGCAGTACATTGGGAACCGAAACAGATCCTTTTAAATCAATTACTTATGCAATGCTTACAATGAATAGTCGTGGGACACCAGATCCGTGGATTGTTCATATAAAAGCTGGTACCTATGATAATAATCCTGTTAAACCAGCTAATGAACGAGAGCTTTTTCCTATTGAATTAAGACAAGGTATAACAGTTCAAGGTGACGATGGAGCAACAAATTGTATAATAAGTGGAGAATTTAATTCTAATAGTGATTCAGCGCTAATTTTTGGACAAAATTTGAATAATATTACCATAAAATATTTAACAATAAAAAAAATGAATCGAATAAGTGGAACTAAGAATGGAGGAGGGTGTGAATTAATCCAATGTTCAGGTATTTTGGAAGGTTGTATATTTTTATATAATTCAGCATCTTATGGAGGTGGTTTCTGGTTATCAATTCCTAATGGAGGTTCCTTTATAATAAAAAATAATTTGTTTAGTGAAAATGCTTATTATAATAGCAAAGGAGGAGGATTTTACGTTGAAAGTTTTTATGAAGGGGATATTATTAGTAATACATTCATTAAAAATTCCGCTTCTGTCTGTGGAGGAGGATTTTACATTAATAACGGTATGAATGGTAACATAACAGATAATACTTTTAATGAAAATACTAGTCGGAATTTTGGGGGTGGATTTTTTATTAATGGTAGTATAATTGGTGATATTATTGAAAACATATTTTCACTTAATTCATGTTCAGATTCCAAAACTTCAAGTGGTAACTCGGTTTATACTATAACGAAGGGAGGCGGATTCTATATTTCTGGAGAAGTAGATGGGAGTATCACAAAGAATATTTTTAATGAAAATTTTTGTTTGGCTAATTCTTTAAACACAGATTATCATCCTCAACAAACGGTATCATCTATTTCAGAAGGTGGTAGTTTTTTTATTAAAGGGGATTTAAATGGATATATTGATTATAATGAATTTAATAAAAATCATTGTTCTGCAAATAGCATTTCTACAAGTGACTATCTTGGAGTTTGGTGGAATAAGTGCATCTCCGACTCATATGGGGGAGCATTTTATATAGATGGAGCTTTAAATGGTAATATTTTGATGAATACATTTGAAGAAAATTATTCCTCTTCATATTCCGAATCACATGCATGGCATGATAATAGTACATCTACTTCATCAGGTGGAGGATTTTATGTTAACTTAAATTTTACTGGTGAAATTTCAGGTAATACCTATATTAGAAATTATTCTTCGTCTGTATCATCCGGTTCTGATGACGAAACTTCTTCTTCTTCGATAGCTTCAGGTGGTGGATTTTGTATTAGTGGTATTTTTAGTGGCAATATTTTTGATAATATCATAAATGAAAATTCTTCTAATTCAAAATCTTATTCTAATAATTCCTCTGCTAACTCATATGGTGGAGGATTCAGTCTCATAGGTAATGTGAATGGTAATATTTCAGGTAATACTATAAGTATTGATTCCTCTAATTCTGAATCTTCAACATTTAAAAATTCTAGGGACAAATTATCAGGTTATTCATATGGAGGCGGTTTTTATATTGGGAGTTGTCTAAATGGAGAAATCACTAACAATTGTATTAAAATGAATACTTCTTCTGATGTTTCTTCATGGCCTGATTCTACAATTAATTCTGCTTATTCATATTCTACTGGTGGAGGTTTTTTTATTAATTCCATTTTATATAGTAGTGTATTAAATAATATTTTTATCGGAAACTCTTCTGCTGCTTCTCCTTTTTTCCGAAGTGCATCTCCTTCAATTCATTGTTCATATGGTGGGGGGTTCTCTATAAATAGTTCTTTCATAGGCAATATATATGGTAATACTTTTAGTAAAAATCATTCTGAACTTGCTTACGATAATTCATATGGCGGGGGTTTTTACATAAAAGGTGATTTAAATGGAAACTTAGCATATAATATTTTTTGCGAGAATTATGCGGATTATGATTATTATATTTCCTTTGGTGGAGGTTTATATTTGGAAACTTTAAATGGTAATATAAAAAATAATATTTTTAATGGAAATTATGCAGGTTATGGCGGTGGTTTTAGGATTAAGTTTTTTATGGGTGAAATAACAAGTAATATTTTTAGTAATAATTATGCCAATGAAGGTGGTGGTTTCAAAATTTCTGATAAAGGTATATATCCTGATGATGCAGTTATTTCTAATAATTTATTACTTTATAATAATATTAATAAAGTTGAAAAATTAAGAGGAGCAGGATTCTACTCTAATCAAAATGTAACTATTATCAATAATACATTTTATGGCGGAAGTGTTAGTGAATCTTGTGTTAATATAACAAATAACGCTTCTGAATCAATTTTTAAGAATAACATATTTGCCAATCTTGATACAGCTATCTGGGAAGAAGGAGAATTAGAGTTGATTATTAACAATAATAATTTCTATAATACAACTAATATTCTTTATCGAAATAATATAGAATTAGGAAATGATATGACATATATTCAATTACTTGTTCCTAACTTTAGCAATAATTATGACTGGGAACCTGAACTTATGGGAGAAAATACTGATATTGGAACTTGGACAGACAATCCTTTATATGATGATAATAACAATTGCACTGTTTTCACAGATTTAAATAAAAGTTGGGAGGTAAATGAATGGACAGGAGCTATGATAAATCTTTCTAATTCTACAACTACTAAGTTACATTTTTTTATTATCGGAAATAGTACAAACCAAATCAAGGTCAACGGGAATCTTATTGATGCAGGATTAGGAATTATAGGGCATACTTATACAATTGATGATTATCATCTAAAAACAGTTTCACAAAATATAGATAAAGGGACTGATGTGAATCTTATTGAAGATTTTGAATCAGATCCACGTCCAATTGATAATGGATTTGATGTAGGGGCTGATGAGTATTGGGATCTTAATTCTAATTATTTACCAGAACAACCGAGTTCTCCATCTCCTCCAGATCAATCATCTAATATTTCTCTTACAACTAAGTTAGATTGGGCAGACTGTTTGAGGGCTTCATCTTATGACCTATACCTATGGAAATCTTCTGATGAAAAGCCTCCTACACCAACAACTTCTAACTTAACAATAAGTGAATATGACCCACCAAGTAATTCAGACTATGGAACAGAATACAAATGGCAAGTAATAGCGAAGAACTCCAAAGGCAACACTCTAGGTGCAGAATGGAAGTTCACAACACAAATAGCTCCACCCGAAGAACCTTCTACACCTCTACCTACTGATACATCTACCAATATCTCTATTACGACGAATTTAGACTGGTCTGATAGTGCAAGGGCAACTTCCTATGATTTATATTTATGGAAATCTTCTGATATAAAGCCATCTACCCCTACAGCTTCTGATTTAACAGTAAGTGAATATGACCCAGTAGGTAATTTAGACTATGATACAGAATACAAGTGGCAAGCAATAGCAAAGAACACCACAGGTAATACTCCAGGTGCTGAATGGAAGTTCACAACTTCTAATTTGCCATCAGCAATTATTGATACACCAGTAGGAGATCAGGAGATATTAACAGGAGATTCAATAAATTTTAGCGGAACCGCCACAGGATATAATTTAACATATCTTTGGAAATTTGATGGCGCAACACCAGATTCAAATCAGGAAGACCCTGGAGATATTATATTCAATCAGCGTGGACTTTATACCATAATTTTTGGAGTAAAGGATGAATGGCAGAATTATGCATCCGATAGTGTAAAAGTAATCGTGAAAGACCCTGCTCCTGACTTAGTGAGCCTTAAGTTACTTGACCAGTCAGATTTCTCAGAGGAAGAAACAGATTCTCAATTAGTAAAAGTTGAGATTGAGACAACAGGAAGTGAACCCACACATATCATACTGAGTGAGAAAGAAAACTTTGATGGTGCTTATTGGCAACTTATTCAGAATCCAATCATTTTCAGATTAACGAGCAAGAATGGTCCAAAAACTGTTTATGCCAAGGTTGGTGGCTTATATGTGAACGATAGTAATGTTCTGTCAGATTCAATTCTTTTGAATACTTATGATAATTCACATATACTTTCAGATACAATTCCTTCTGAGATGAGTCCAGGACAAAAATACAAAGTTTTAATAACTCTTCAAAATACTGGTGCATCAATTTGGCCTCAAGGCTGGGACTTATACAGATTAGGTGCTGTGGGTGATTCAGATCCCTTAGGTGGAAATGCCAGGTACCCAATGCCAAAAGATGTTTATCCAAATGATGAAGTAATAGTTGAATTTTATTTAACCGCACCTCCTTTAAGTAATCCACCAAATCCTGATACATACACAACGGATTGGCGTATGGTAAAGGAATGGGAGCATTGGTTCGGAGAAAAATTAGTAAAACAAGTAACAGTAAAGGATGGGTTAAAGAAGAATAATTCAGCATATGTTACTGATTACATCCCTGAAGAAGTTTCATTAAAACAACCCCGATTATTTATTATTACATTTAAGAACACAGGAAATGCAACATGGACTAAAACAGACTTATACAAATTAGGAATAAGTGGCGATAGACAACAATTAGGATGCCCAGGAAGAGTAGAACTAACAAATGATATATTCCCGGGAGAAGAAACGACCGTTAATTTCTGGATAAATCCAACACAAGAAGGGGAATACACAATCACGCTTAGAATGCTACAAGAATATGTAGAATGGTTCGGGGAAGCAGCATCAAAAACAATCAAAGTTGTAAAATACACAGAAGTTGATGAGAAGATTTTTGAATTGTATGAATAATCAAGATATTGATATTATATTTGTTTTAGCCGACTAAAAAATACAATCTTATACTTGTTTGTCCTACAAATTATATGATAATTACTAATTACATCCATACTAATCCGATTCATTGTCTGGTTTGGTATTAGCCAGCTTTAGAAGTACATCAGCGTGGCATAGTTTATCCAATGGGCACCAACAAGCAAGGTTCTTACCTTTCAACATAGGTAATTGTTCCAATAACTTTACTCGGCGTTGAGCAAGGTGAGGAAACAATTTGTCACCTTCAGAACTGAGCCATAACTCATATTTCTTTACTGCTTCAACTCGTCCACCCTGTTCATATCGCCAATCAAATGGATTACCAAAAATTGTTGGTCTACCTACATAGACTGTGTTAACAGGCATACGCCAACCCTTTTTACGTTTACGCTGAATTCTTTCAGGCATAATCATCACTCAAAAAAATGTAGTCAAATCCTTAATTGAAGATCAAAGCCATCAAGACATAATTGACTTCAACAAATTGGATCAAAAAAACGCCTCACATTAATTATCATGTAATAAAAGTATCTCATAAACCAATCTACTTCCAAATCCCTTCTATTTCTACACCACACTTAGGACAATGACCATTCTTCAAATTTATTTCTTCTGCCAACATATAAGACCTTTTAATTAATAATGCGTTACAATTATAGCAATAAGTATCTGAGTAACCAAACACATTTCCTAAATAAACATAACACAATCCACAACTTTTCCCGAATTTCATCGCTTTTTCCAAAGTCTTCATAGGAGTAGTTTGATGTTTCGTAAACTGATAATCAGGATGAAACATTGAAATATGCCACGGAATTGCTTTATCTACGCTTGCAATAAATTGAGCAATACCTTTCAATTCCTTATCCGAATCATTCTCTCCCGGAATTATTAAAGTGGTGACTTCAACCCAAATATTTAACTCCTTCATAACCTTTATCGAATTAAGTACAGGCTCAAGATGTGCCTTACAAATCCTTTTGTAAAACTCTTCACTAAAAGATTTCAAATCCACATTACAAGCATCCAAATAAGGCTGAATCATTTCCAAAGCTTCTCTCGTCATATATCCATTCGTAACAAAATTATTATAAAGCCCTTCACTTTTAGCTAAACGTGATGTCTCATAAGCGTACTCAAAAAAGATAGTAGGCTCAGTAAAAGTATATGAAATACTTTCACAATTAGATTTCTTTGCTTTTTTCACAATTTCTTCAGGACTCATCTTTTCACCAAAAGAAGCACCGTTCTTATAAGAAGTTTGTGATATTTCCCAATTCTGACAAAAACCACACCTAAAATTACAACCTATAGTAACTATAGAATAAGAACTTGTGCCCGGTAAAAAATGATAAAACGGTTTCTTCTCAATAGGATTAATATGATGAGAAATTAATTCCCCATAAGTATAAGTATATAGAGTTCCACCAATATTTTGTCTCACACCACAAATACCAAACTGCGATGGATTAATCTTGCAATGATGAGAACAGAGAAAACAATGAACACGATTACTCTCCAATTTCTCATAAAGCATTGCTTCCTTCTTCATAAAATCACGCCCTCAAAAATGAAAGGGAATAAAAAAATAATCGCAATTCTTTTACAAATAATATTACCTTATAGTTATTAACAAAAACAAACAGAAAAAATACTAAAGAAAAATTTATATATAAGTAACACTTTGAAATTGACCTTAAGAAATAAGCGAATTAACATTTGCAATTATATTACGTGATAAAAATAAAAAATGAAAGGACGAACTAATGAATAAAAAAAAATACAGACCTTTAATCTTTAAGGTTATATTACTAAATTCTTTAGTTCTCTTCCTTCTTATTCTACTTAACTGTGCCGGAACACAAAAACAAATAAGCAAAACAAAATCTGATGTAGATACCTCAAGAAAAAACAAAGCCATACAAGAAGAGAGCGTCATAGCGATAAAGACTAATAAAAAAGGGGATATGATGAAAGTCGTAGAATTTTCTCCAAAGCTTCCTGCTACTCTAAAAGAAGGAGAAGAGATAAAAATAAAGATTCTTTATGAACTCTCTTCACCTGATATTTCACCATTAATATTTGCTATGCCACCTCGAGGGTCATACAACATTGATTCCTCAATGGACCAAAATTATTATCAAAGGAAAGGTGAAGCCAATTTAACAATTCGATTTAAGGAATCCACCGAAGTAAAAAAAGTAAGAATTATTATGATAGGAGATAAAAAAGAAATCCTTAAACTCACGATAGATAAAAATGTGAAGAGGATTCTTACTAAAACGAATCAAAAATAAAAAATACTCAAAATTGTTTAACATATTATGATTTCTGCAATGAACATCAATTCTTGACTTCTTTTGTCTCCTCTTTGTTTCTTTTGATTTCAAGGTATTCTTGGATTTCCTCAATAGTATATGGATATACTTTATTTGGTAAATATTTTTCATCATTAGATTTTTTGAAATGTCTCATAATCATACTTTCTAATCTATCTCCTTCGAATCCATTTGAACTTATGTTAGGACCGCTAAATGAATCAATAACTTTGCCATCAATATAAAAAAGTTTCGTTGGTATTGCCTCTAACTTCATACCATCAAATATTTCAAAAAACTTCTTTATATTCGTATCACGATCAACAACTAAAAAATATATTTCATCAAAAAAAGACTTATCGTGTTTCCTAAAAAAGTCATCTATCTGCTCTTTATCTCTAACGCAAGGTTCGCAATATTTACTACCAGTAAAAATAACGACAACGTTCTTATAAGCTTTAACCGTTTCATAAAAGTCGTAACTCCCTAAATCAACCAATTCACCTTCCTTCAAAGGTGCAATATTATCTCTTTTATAATCCAATTCTGAAGAACAATTAAGAGTGAATTTCTTTCCTCCACAACCTATAAACATCAAATATATGCTACTAAAAAGTATTAAAAATATTTTCCCTCTTAAATTCATAGTTATAGACTGTATTATATAATTAATCCAAGATAAAGATACTCAAAATCTCTATGCCTTAACAAATATTTGTTATTCTCTACTTAACCTTGCGCTGAAACAAACATCCACAACACCATTCGTGATTTTGAGAAGAAGTTCATTCTTCCCCTTTTTACAATTCAATTCTACGAAGTCGGAATCAGTTTCGTAAATCCTATAAACATCATTCAAATGAACAACAACGCCATTCAACCAGACTTTTATGCCATCATCACTCCCTAAAAACAAATTCATTTTTTCGTCTTTTTCACAATTAAAAGTTGTGTAAGCATAAAAAACACTTTCCTGATTCTCTGTATAAAACTGAGCTAAATCCACCATTCCATTAAAATTATTACCCTTTATTTCTTTCCATTGCACCTTTCCCTTTTTGCCATCATACTCAGCTTTTAAATCAATACCCTTCTCGGGAGAATAAACAACGGATAACCCCTTACGGTCAGGATTATCAAAAGGACCAACAACCCACCAATCAATAAGACGACCTTCACACTTCTCCATAGGCTTTAAAAGAGTCTTATAAAAACTACTCGGAGTCTCATAACCAGCTGACTTAAATAGAGCATTCCCTTTTTTATCAGAAATAACAAGATAAGGATAACCAGTAACCCCATACTTTTCCGACAAGTCACGATTCACATCACCGTCCAACTGACATAAAACAAATAACTCATTAAGCTTATCCCAAACAGCAGGATGACTATAAGTATCTGCTTCAAGTTTATCACACCATCCACACCACGTAGTACGAAAATCAATAAATATGAATTTATTTTTGTCTTCAGCATCCTTAAGAGCAGAAGCAAGATCTTTATGCCAATTAAGCTTTTTCCAATCCTTATACTCACGAGAAACCAATTCTTCTACACGCTTCATTAACACTTCATCCTTAATCTTAGGCGCCTTTTTCAGAGCGTCAACAGCCTCCTCAAAGAATTTATCCTTAAGAGAATACTGAAACTCCTCTTCAAGAATTCTGTAACCTTTTTCCACATCCTCTAAAGTTGCTCTCTTAATCAGAGCTGTAGCATAACGAATCTTACAATCAGTATATCCCTTTTTTATACATTCCTCGAAGTGTTTTATAGAATCATCATAATATTCTGCCCATAACTCAGCATAAGCCAAAGTATCAAGGTAATTAACCTCATTTGGTTCTAATGCTACTGCCTTACGAGCCACAATAACGCCACCTTCAAAAAAGCGCTTCTCATCATTCACCCACCTCCAAGCCAACTCATTCAATTTCTCAGCGGAGTCAGGTAAAATATTTAAGAACTCATTAGCAGTCTTTTCAAAACTTTCTTTATCTTTACTTCTTTTTAAATCTTCTAACTTCTGAGCTAAATCAAGAGTATGATCTCTCTTCAAAACAAGCCTTTTACCAGCTGGATGAATCTCGGCTGTACGATAAGAAGCCCCAGGAAATTCAACAATATCACTAATACAAACACTCTTCTCTTTCTGGTATGTGCATTTAATTTTACCATCAAAATCACAATCTATATAAATCTCATCACATGCATCATTAAAAACACCGTTACAATCATCATCCAATACCAACACTTGAATACGCTTCTTATCAGCTTTAAAAACACCGTAACGACCACTCAATCTATAGTAAACCATTCTATATCCGTCCTCTTTCTTGCGAAGCCAAAAAGAAATAGCATAAGGTTCCACTAAATTATCATCGTATTGAACCAAGATATTATCTATATAATCCTTGTTCTCAATAAAGTCTTCTGCTAAATCGCCATCTCCATCTTTATCAAGGTAAAGATCGTAATTAAGTTTTCCCGGTTGCAATTCATTAATATCAACAACACAAGCAATCTCATTTTTTTTTCGATCACCTAACTTGATAGTGAAATATATCTGTTTAGCATATTTGAAATCTGGAAGCTTAGTAACCCATTCTGGTTTCTTACTTTCTAAAAACAAATCCTGACCAATAGGACTATAATAATCAACGCAAAACTGAGTCTCAACGTTACCAGTCTTTTTAAGATCAATAATGTACTCATCCTTCCAACCAATTTCCCCAGTTGGATCATTAACATCAATAACTATGGGACTATTAAAAGATTTTAAATCATCCGTATCTGGATTAAATAAGGTGGGCTTTTTAGATTCTTCTTCTGACATATTTTTCCGAGCGACGGCAATTGTAGTTCCAAAATAAAAAAAGAAAAATAGTAATATAAAAACAAATAATAAATACATCACAGATACCACATTTTTCTTAAAGTTTTTCATGATTAACCTCCGCATAATTATTTAAGAAAAATCCATTTTTCAGTTTATTTAGGATAACTACCGAACTTTTTAAGAAAAGTACCTAAACTTTTTTCATAATAACTTAAAAGATTTTTAACTATCTAACAAAAATAGTCAATTAAATTTGTTGATAAATTAATATAGCGTTTTTCTTGTTATTAATGATCTTTATATTAAGATAAGATTATAAAATCCTAATGCTACCCTCGTTAAAATCACACATTTTCCCTAGTATTTTTTTCGTTTTCATAACCTCCCAATACTCTAAACTAATTTTTGCCCTATTCACAATTAAGTCTATCCTACAAATATTTTTTAAAGAGTACATAAAAATCAGTAAAACCTGATTTCTTTTCTTCATTATTATAGAAAAGAAATCCTTCACGAATTTTAAGATGAGGGATTTCGGAGGAATAAAAAAATGGAAATAGCTCAATTAATAGGTGAGTTGGATTTAAGCAATTACCAACCATTAAGAACACCAATAACAAGAGAATTGCCAAATAAAAAAAAATTACAGCAAAACACATATCACAGACTTGATTCAGTATATAGAAAGTACAGAGTAACTTCTATTGGACAAGTTGACTTCAATAAACTGATTCCAAAGAATGGCTTTATCAGAAACTACATCAATTATGCTAAATCACACATCCCATCCACAACAGCCTACCACATCTTAGGAGCACTACACTTAATCAGCCAAATGATTGGTAACAGAGTAACCATAAAAAACAATTTAGGCAAACTCTTACCTAACCTTTATACAATCTTTTTAGGTGAAAGCTCAACATCCTACAAATCAGCTACACTCAGAATGATTAAAGACATCCTTAATACTCTGCAAAAAGATTATCACATCCAAACAAAACTCCCTGACCACTACTCCGTAGAATCACTCATAGATTACCTAAAAAAACAAAATCATGGCTACCTATACATTAACGAATTTGTTTTACTCTTAAAAACTAAATCAAAAATATACAACAACAATCTCATACCAACACTTACAGACATCTTTGATTACAACGAAACATACACCATTTATCTCAAAAAACATAACTGCGCCATCGAAACCATTCAAAAGCCCTCATTATCCATTATGTCTGCATCCACATATACCTGGCTACTTGAAGAAATAGAACCATTCCACATCCTTGGCGGATTCTTGCCAAGATTCCTCATAGCTATAAATAATAACTTAAAAAATGATTATTTAATGAACCGAACAACAAAGATTACGAAAGAAGACATAATTCAACACCTCATAAATATCCATAAAAACACACAACAACCTTATGAAGTAGAACACAACAAAGATGTCCTTAATTACTGGTATCAATGGAGAAAAAAGATTTACAGCAACCTTAACTATGAAAGAAAAAAAGAATTAATCGCACCATTCTATGCAAGATACACAGGAGAGTACCCATGGAAAATCGCATTACTAATACATATTGGCAACGATACAAAATCCATCAACAATAATCTTGCATTAAAAGATATGAAGTATGCCTGCAACATCTGCGAATATTATCTAAAAACAGTTCAATGGCTAATAAAAAACAAAATAGAGGTATCAAAAACCAGATACATAATGAAAAAAGTCTACCAATACATCCAACACCATCAAGGCTGTAAAAGAAGCCAAATCTTAAGAGAAATCTCCAATCTTGAAGGAACAGAACACCTAACAACGATCCTAAACAATTTAGAAGATGAAGAAAGAATAATCATCATAGGAAACAATGAATACTCATATAAAGCCATAAAAAGAGGAAATCCTCTTAACAAACACTATACAATGCAATACTACCTTAAGAACAAGAATTACATCGAAAACAATACCGACAAAAACAATAATTAAAAATTCTCAAAAAAGAAGATGCATCAAAATAATTTTATACCTTAGAAGATATAACAATCAAAAACTATTCTATAAATTCTTAAGAACAAAGAAGACCCAAACAATTGGGCTTCTACACGCCTAAAAATTTATTGAGTCCTTTATTCACCATAAAGGACTACATAAATCTTTCCCCTCAATTTGTGAGGGTCGGCTAAAGCCAGTTAAATAAAAAAACTGACTGGTGGCTCTCAAAATAATTGAGAGAGCCACCAAAAATGAGTGGGCTCCTCGGAGGTCGCCCAAAATGAATCAATTAATCGAAGACTTGTATAGAATCTATACAATCGAATTCGAAAAGAAAAAGAAACAAGAAGAGGAAGAAGACTTCCTCGATGAAATAGAACTCAACAGACTACAATTATTAGCTGAACATCCAGAACTCGAAAACTTCTGGATAGCACACGCTTCAAAAAAGAAAAAGTATAATGACAAAAATTTTGAGTAAAAAATATAAATTGACGACTTTTACTGGCTAAAGGGCTTCGCCCTTTATATTAAAAGTTTAGTCAGTCCTGTTGGACTGGAATTAATTAGAGCCTGCCCCTGCGGGGGCAGGCAAGTGTTAAAAAAGACTCGCCTTGCTAAGAAATACTAAAAAAAACAAACAATATGACTCGTTTAAAAATAAGCAAAAGGAAATAAGAAAAAATAGATAAAAAATAGACGTGTTAACTGACTACATTGCCTCGATAGACCTTCGGTCTCGATAGTCAATGAACAAAACTGACTCGTCCTTACGGACAAAGCTAAGAAGCCCGCCCCTGCGGGGGCGGGCAAGTTAAAAAACTTGCCCTTACTAACGAATACTAATAAAAAATTAGACAAGATACCTTCTTTAAAAGAAGTCAAAAGAAATAAAAATAGGTAGAAAAAGAGAGAATGAAACCACGGAAACAGAAACAGAAAAATATTTGTAAAGCATTGATAAATGTAAACATAACCTCAAAAGTCTGTTTCGGAAACAGAAAATAATTTTCGGAAACAGACTTTAGGGCTAAAATTGATAAAAAATGACCGAAAGATTTATATATCATAATCCCCTTCAACTCTAAAGATACTGTGAAAACTGAACAATCCTTAAGAAAATGGGGAGAATACATCTATAAAAAAGCTACTGAACTCAAAGACAAAGTCCAAAGATTCCACACACAAATCCTATTATCAAAATACAACTGTCTTCAGTGTGACGGAAGACTAAAGTTCATAGGAGACAGAGTAGCAGAATGCATTAATTGTCATATTAAATTTGACCCTACTCTTGAGTTTCAGAAATGTGAAAAGTGTAACAGTAAATTAGCCAAAAAAACACAATATTATTATTGTCCAAAATGCCAACTTCCTCAAAGGTCAATCTTTAGTCTCGATAACTGGTTCTATTTCTCTGAATACTTTGCTGAAAAAATGAGAGAATCAAGAAAGGCAAAAAGACAAAAAATAGAAGTAATGAAAAAACTATTAGCTTTGGCAAAGTCTCACAATTATTTTCCTAATCAAATTGAAATAAATAACATTTCAGGATTAAACAATACGTTAGATTTTTTTATTCATCATACAACTCTTAAACTATTTGATACTCAAGAACCCTCAAAAGTAAAATTTAATCTTAGTCAATATCGGGATCACATTTTAGATGTCCTACCAACAGACTGTGTTATTCAGTTCGATGGAATAAGTTCAATTATTGATGATAATAAATTAGACAGAATCTTTCGCTTCATCACACTCATTTATATGTGGCATTATAGAGAAATAAACTTAATTCAATGCGATAATTTAATCCGGGTTGAGCGAGTATGAAACTCACAGAAAAAGATAAAATTTTTTTGGAGAAACTGAAAGAATTAATTCAAACAAAAGACTTATACGTTGAGCTAAAGAAAGATGGATATAAAAGGCTTGTCCTAAAAGGGAATTATGGAGATAAAATCAATCAAGTTTTCAAAATGAGTAGACAAGGAGTGAGATGGAGATTCTACAGATTATTCAATCTCATTTATGTTTCAGCTTATGAGACAATCTATTTTGTTGAGACAACTTTTGGAACTGAACTCAGAGATAAGGCAATAGAAATAGCAAAAGAAAAAATAGAACTATTCAAGAAGATTCAACAACAAAACGAACCTTGGAAAGAAAATGAGTGAAAAAGTTAAGATAGAAATAGGCTATAACAAGATTCATAGACTAAACGGCTTAGATGAGCTTGCCAAACTCTTATTCCCTCACAACAAGAAATACCAAAAGACCTTCCTCGCCATATTCATCGAAATCAAATATGCACCAGACCAAATAATACCTGATTTCAAGCGCATTCCAACGAAATTCAACATTTCATACAGAATCCTTGAAAAAGTGCGAGCAAAAGCCCGGAAAATGGGCTTAATAGACCATATAAGCAGATTCTCAACCCGTTATGGTTTCAAAGATGGTTGGACATTCTCAAAAAGATTCACACACTCACTACAAAAGTTAGGCACCATATATGAAAGCCATAAACAAATACAAAGTGACAATCAGGAACAGAAAGATAGAGACTGCCTAAATTATATATAAACCATTTCTCTTAAAGTATGTTTTTGAAGTATCCTCGTCGACAAACCATAAAAAACTCTAACAAAACTCAGCACATTAAATTGTAAAGGTATTCACACTCCTAAAAATTTATGTATATATCACTCATTCCACATATATAACAAACTCTTTTAAGAACCACTTCTTCATAAATCATACTTAGTGAACATTCTTTTCTTGGTATCGCACATTTTTTAGGTAAAGTTGATCATACCCTCAATAGAGAGAAAAGTTTTAACAATTATTAGTTATCAAAATCCTCACTAACTTTTAAATAACAAGCAAAGAAACCGGCTTTTTTTCCGAGTTTAGATCTGATTTTGAAATAGAACTTCTTTGGAGATATTATATAGAATGTCTTGCTTTTCAATAAAATTTAATATTAAATATCACTACTGTCCAATTAAAAGAGAATGAGTTCGAGGTCATAGTATTTCAATTTATCAAGTCAATTAAACTTAATTTAGAGTAAATCTATAATATGGATTCTGTCAAATAGAGTTTATCGCAAGAGTCAGGTTAGTTCGAGTAAGGAGTGGTTGTATTTTCTTTAGTATTTAATGCGAGCGAGGATGAGATAGTAGAACATAGCGATCCAGATTTGAGATAAAACAACATTTTTTGATGCGCAGAGAAATGATTTTATTTTCAAATGTTGCTTGAGCTATTTAAAGAATAATTTAATCCATTATCCTGCCTTGTAGATTTGAGTAATAATCAAGGGAGATAGCTTAAAGTCATTTGTCAAAAATACAAAAGATTTACCTTATGGCTTATCCTAATATCTAAATCTTTTAAATTGACTTTGACGGATAAAATCTAATAATTGGTTAAGTATTGTATTAATATAAATCAACAGTTGAACCACCAGTCTCAACTTTTATTAAATCCTATCTCTCACAGATGCGAACTGAGGTTAAACAATATTTAAAAAATCTTTATTGAACAAGTATGATTTGATTTTATAATATCAAAGAAATAGATGAAACGGCACGCCCGTAATAGCTACAGTCGTCCATCGCGGGTGATACAGAGACATATTAACATAGAAGGGATAATATGAATACAGACCTTACATTTATTACAAATGAAAATAGTAATAATCTAAAAGAAAGATTCGAAGTATTAATAAAAGACACAAAGTTTTTTGATTGCCTTGTCGGTTATTTTTTTATAAGTGGCTTCCATGCCATTTATAAATCATTGGAAAATGCAGAGAAAATTAGAATTCTCATCGGCATAAGCACAAGCAAACAGACCTATGATTTATTAAAAACAGCTCCACAAGACCGTCAGCAATCAATTCAGTTTTCTCATGCGGAAACAAAACAGGAAATTGAAGAGCCGGTTGAAAAAGAGATGGCAGACTCTGAAGATAACCAAAAAGTGGAAGAAGGCGTTGTAAAATTTAAAGAATGGATTCGCAGTGATAAATTGGAAATCAGAGCTTATCCTTCACAAAATATCCACGCCAAGCTATACATTATGACTTTCACCGAAGGCGATAGAGATGTCGGCAGGGTCATCACTGGTTCAAGCAACTTCACACGAGCTGGATTAGTCGATAATCTCGAGCTCAATGTAGAACTGAAAAATCGTGCTGACTATGAATTTGCCAAGCAGAAATTCGATGAGCTTTGGAGGAATTCCGTAGATGTAAGTGAGAATTATATTAAGACAATAGAGAATAAAACCTGGTTAAATCAAAATATTACCCCCTATCAACTCTATTTAAAGTTTTTATACGAATATTTTAAAGATGAATTAAGCCAAACAGACGAAGTGTTTATCAAATATCTTCCGGAAGAATTTATGAAACTTGAGTATCAGGAGCAGGCAGTATTAAATGCCAAAAAAATTCTTGAAGAATACGGTGGAGTGTTTATATCTGATGTAGTCGGTCTTGGGAAAACTTATGTTTCAGCTATGCTTGCTGGTCAGCTTGACGGCAGAACTTTAGTGATAGCCCCGCCTATTCTTCTTGACAAAAAGAATCCCGGCTCCTGGCCTAATGTCTTTTCCGACTTTAGAGTTCCAGCAGAATTCGAATCTCTTGGAAAACTTGACGATATTATTGATCGAGGGACAGAGAGATACACCAATGTAATTATTGATGAAGCCCATCGCTTTCGCACAGAAACCAATATTACCTATGAAAAGCTGGCGGAAATATGTCGCGGCAAAAGAGTCATACTGGTAACAGCCACGCCCTATAATAACTCACCCAAAGATATTTTAAGCCAAATCAAGCTGTTCCAAAAATCAAGAAAAAGCACCATACCCAATTTACCTGACCTTGAGGCTTTCTTTAACGGGCTGGATAATAAGTTAAAAAATCTTGATCGTCAGCGGGATTATTCCGAATACATCAAAACTGTAAAAGAAAATGCCAAAGAAATCCGCGAAAAAGTGCTTAAATACTTGATGGTTCGCCGTACACGGAGCGAAATCTCCAAATATTTTGCTGAAGACCTCAATAAACAGAACCTTAAATTTCCTGATGTGGAAAGTCCGGAACCGTTTTTTTATGAACTCAATGATGTTGAAGATGAAGTTTTTAATAAAACGATTGAATTGATTGCCCAGAAGTTTAAATACGCACGCTACACGCCCTTGCTGTATTATAAAGGACCAATAGATCAGCTTGAAAAACAGTCCCAAAGAAATATGGGCAAGTTTATGAAAATCCTTCTTGTAAAAAGGCTGGAGAGCAGTTTCTTTGCATTTAAAAATTCGGTGGACAGGTTTATTTATTCTTATGATATGTTTATCAAGGAATTTGAAAAAGGCAATGTGTTTGTGAGCAAGAAATACACCAACAAGATATTTGAACTATTAGAAAACGATGATGATGAAGCAATACAGCAATTAATTGACGAAGGTAAAGCCAACAAGTATGACAGTGAGAAATTTAGAGATGATTTTATCAAAGACCTGCAAAGCGATTTTGAAATTCTAAAACAAGTGAAAATGCTATGGCAAAAAGTCAATCGTGATCCCAAACTACTTAAATTCTTGAATGCACTCTCAAAAAATAAAACCCTTAAAGAAAACAAGATCATTATCTTTACCGAATCCAAAGAAACCGCCGAATATCTTCACAAAAACATAGATGAGAAGTTTCCCAATAAGACAATATGTTTTACCGGCGGATCGGGTGAAGCTGTTCACATCAAAGTGATTGAAAACTTTGATGCAAAAGCGCGCCATCCAAAAGAAGATTATCGCATTCTCGTTTCCACTGAAGTATTGGCTGAGGGCTTAAACTTGCACCGTTCCAATGTGGTAATCAACTATGATATTCCCTGGAATCCTACACGAATGATGCAAAGAGTCGGCCGAATCAACCGAGTTGATACGAAGTTTGATATTATTTATACATTCAATTTCTTCCCCACAAAACAGTCTAATGATGTGATAAAACTAAAAGAGGCGGCAGAGGCAAAAATCAACGCCTTCTTAACGCTTCTTGGTGGAGATGCAGCACTTTTGACTGAAGGCGAACCCATTGGGTCGCATGAGCTTTTCAATCGCTTGATTTCTAAGCAAATTCTTACCGGCGAAGATGAAGGCGATGAAAGCGAACTCAAATATCTGCAAATAATTAAAAAAATACGCGACAAAGAGCAGGAACTTTTTGAAGAAATCAAACGCCTGCCGAAAAAAGCCCGCACAGCAAAAGAAGACGGTGATAATAAAGATTCACTTATCACGTATTTTAGGCGCGGTAAACTGCAAAAGTTTTTTATCGCCCGCGATACTAACAATGCACAGGAGCTTGATTTCATTTCTGCCGCCAAACTCCTTGAAAGTGAGCGCGATGAAAAGAAACAAAAATTACCTGAAAAGTTTTACGAATTTTTAGATAAAAACAAAGAAGCCTTTATCTTTGCAACCACCGAAGAAATGACAGCACCACAAGGCAGGCGGGGAAGAGACAGCGCTTTCTATATTCTTAAAATACTTAAAGCAACATTAAAAAACACTAAACAGTTTACCGATGATCAGGAACTGTATCTGAAAAAAGTTTTTACACAGCTCGAAGAAGGTGGCTTACCAAAACAAACCACTAAAGAAACACTTAAAGCATTAAATGAACTCAAGCAGGATTTAGCGAATCCATTTAAAGTTTTGGCAACACTGCAAACGCATATTCCGGAACGTCTTCTGGAAGGGCATTATGCGGAGTATAATCCACGCATATTTGGCAAGCGTGAAGTCATTTTATCATTGTATTTAACCGGGGAATAATATGGATAAACAACAGGCACAGAATATCGTTAAAGATACTTTTGAGAATCCTTTTGATAAGGGGAGATTTATCCGATTTGTAAGAAATCTTCTGAATCAGATTAAGGAAGATTCATTTACGTATCAGGGGAATTATATTCCAGATGCGTATAAACAACATATCACCACTCTGGAGCGTATCGGTAAATACATTGACGGTGAGCATAAGATTGATATTCTTGTTGCAAAACTCAAGAAAGAAACATCCATTGAGCGTGCCCGCACTATGCAGAGAAATTTTATTGCGTGGTATTTAAATGGCAGCCGCGGTGGTGAGATGAAAGATGCGGCATTAGTAGCCTTTGTTTCACCGGATGAAGATGACTGGCGGTTTTCGTTGGTCAAAATGGATTACCGCTTTGTTGAAGATGAAAAAGGCAGAACTAAAGTAAAAGAGGAATTTACCCCTGCCCGCAGGTGGTCATTTCTGGTTGGCAAAAACGAAAATAGCCATACCGCCAAGAGCCAGCTTGTGCCAATTATTGAGGATGATGAACACAACCCAACACTTGCACAACTTGAAGACGCCTTCAACATCGAAAAAGTTACTAAAGAATTCTTTGAAAAATACCGCGAGCTTTTTTTGTGGACAAAAGAGACTTTGGACGATATTGTTATGAAAGAGAAAAAAATCAAAGCCGATTTCGAAAATAAAGGTGTCAACACGGTTGACTTTGCCAAAAAACTCCTCGGACAGATTGTCTTCCTTTACTTTTTGCAGAAAAAGGGCTGGTTTGGCGTTAAAAGAGATGCTGACTGGGGAACAGGTCCAAAAAACTTCTTACGAGAACTGTTTGAATGCAAGCACGGAAACTACCAAAACTTTTTCAATGATCTTATGGAACCTCTTTTTTATCAGGCGCTTCGGAACGACAGAAGACATGATGACGATTACTACAACAAACTCAACTGCAAAATCCCATTTCTGAACGGTGGGCTCTTTGACCCCATCGGAGGCTTCGGAGGCTACGACTGGGTGCATACAGACATCCTTTTAACTGATGAGCTTTTTTCTAATTCCAATAAAACAAAAGAAGGCGATACCGGTAACGGCATCTTAGACATCTTTGACCGTTACAATTTTACAGTCAAAGAAGACGAACCGCTGGAAAAAGAAGTGGCGATTGACCCGGAAATGCTCGGTAAAGCATTTGAAAAATTAGGAGCAATTACACCTGAAAAATTTGATGAATGGGCTAAAGCTGTAAGGTCAGGGAATAGAGCAAAAGAACTTGAAGCCAACAAGAAACTTGGTATTTATTATACACCTCGCGAAATTGTTCACTATATGTGCCAGCAAAGTCTTATTAATTATTTATATACAGAGTTGAATCAGGGACCTGTCGCCTATGAAAAACTTGGTGACCAACAGTTTGATGCATTTGGTAATAAAGTGAAAAAAGGACAACTGGACTTAACTATTGAACACAAAGCAACTCCAGGTATATCAAAAGAAGCTCTTGAAATTCTTATAAAACATGGTGAACAGATGGGCGAAAATGAAGTCGCCGCTGAACAAAAAAAAGAAAAGATAAAGCAAGGTGAGCAAAAGAGTACAAATATAAGGAATGAACTCCCAAACTTGGTCATTAAGAACGCCAAAAAAATTGATGATGCCCTAAAAAATATCAAGGTCTGCGATCCGGCTATTGGTTCAGGCGCCTTTCCTGTGGGAATGATGAGCGAGATTGTTAAGGCGAGAAATGTGCTGTCTGCTTTTATTAAAGAACCCGACAGGACGATTTACCACTTCAAGCGTGAGTGTATAGAAAAATCGCTTTATGGCGTGGACATAGATCCCGGTGCTGTGGAAATTGCCAAACTTCGCCTGTGGCTGTCGCTTGTGGTGGATGAGGAAGACATTAAGCAGATCAAACCATTGCCAAATTTGGACTATAAAATCGTCTGTGGTAACTCGCTATTGGGAGTAGAAAAAGATGTTTTAAACTGGAAATTATTTGAAGAACTGGAACGGTTAAAACCCATTCTTTTTAACGAAACCAGCCCAAGTAAAAAACAGGAATACAAAAAGCAGATTGATGAACTAATCAGTCAGATAACCAGCGGGCATAAGGAATTTGATTTTGAAGTGTACTTTTCAGAGGTGTTTCACGAGAAAAAAGGCTTTGATGTGGTGATTGCGAATCCGCCGTATGGGGCTGATATTCCCAAAGAACAATTAGAAAATATTAAGAAACAACTAAAGAATACGAATAATTCAAATAGTGCTGCTTTATTTATAGACTTCGCAAAAAATCAATTTATAAATACTAATGGGATTGTAACTTTCATAGTGCCAAAATCATTATTATTTTCAGAAAAATGGTTTTCGCTTGTTGAAAGTTTGTCATTAAAGACTCCTGTTCTCGTCGATGTCGAAAAAGGCTTTGAAAATGTATTATTAGAACAGGTTGTTTTTATCTATAATCAAGCATTAGGTGTAAAAGAATATCAAGCGAAAAAATTTATTGATAATGAATTTATTGATAAAGCGATAATACCAATTTCATTAATTAAGCATTTCAAAAGTTGGTTGTGTGATGTATCCTCAGAAGAAATCAAACTTGCGGTTAAAATGACAAAAAACGCTTTGTATTTTTCCCAAATATCTGTAACTACCCGGGGATTACCATTACAAAGTTCCTTAAAAGACAAAGGAGAAGTTTCTATTATCGGCGGTAAAAATATACAACGATATGCCATTATTAGCACAAAAGGATTTCTTAATAGAAAAGATATATCTAGTTTCAATAAAAAGGCTACAAACCTCTTACGGCCAAAGATAGTTTCTCAACGGCTGGTTGCACACATAGAGAATCCAACACCACATATAAAATTAATATCTTCAGTCGATTTAAATGGTGATATTTTAAGCGTAGATACTATTGAAAATACATTTTTAACCACTAAAGATTATTCACTTCTATTTGTTATAGCAATTTTAAATTCAAATCTTATTAGCTGGTATGCCTATAGATTTATTTTCGGAAGTGCAATTAGAACAATGGATTTAGACAACTATTACATCGGGAAAATTCCCATTCAGAAAATTTCCAACTCCGCTCAACAACCATTTATTGAACTTGTGGACAAAATTCTCACAATAACAAAAGATGACGATTATCTTCATGATTCTACTAAACAGGCAAAAGTCAAAGAATACGAACATCAAATTGACCAGATGGTCTATAAGCTTTATAATCTTAATAATGAGGAAGTAAAGATGGTGGAAGGAAGGTGAGAAAAATGGAAATAAGTATGGCAAACCTAATACTCAATAGGATTAAATTTGAATTAAAAATTCCTGAGACAGGAATAGAACTTTACTGCTATAAGTCAGAAGCACTGTTTAGGTTAAAGTATAAATACTTTGTAGAAAAATTAGAGAGCCCCCAAGAGTTGTATAACTTCAAAAAGTTTTTTGGTAATTATGATGTGACTAATATAAACGACCAACTTTATGTGTATTTCAGTTTTCAAAAATCAGGCTCAAACAATTATTTCACATTCAAAATAAATGAAGCAAATTTTCAATCGTTTAAAAAGCAATTTGTCAAAGAACTTTTAATTGAATACTTTAAAAGTAAAGGTTTTCTGATTGAACCTTACTCTGTTGGAGTGGATTTAAGGCTTTATGTTTTTACTGAAGATTTTAATAAAGAATGGAGTAAATATGCCCGTTACGATTTTATTATAAAACGAAGCAGAAGCGAAATTATCTTTAATAAAACATCTGAAAATGTTTTACTCTCTAAAGAACCTATAATCAAAAATTTATTTCAAGATATTGAATTCACCGAATTAAAGGCCATTGATCCTAAAACGAATTACATCAAAAAAGTAAAATACATTAAGCAGGATTCAGTGCGAGTGATGGCTAATAACGAGATAAAAAAACAAATTAGTCTATCTGTTTCTCCTAAAAAGCCATCGTATAAGAGTTTGTATAATGATTTAAAAGAATTTTATTCAAAATATCTTTTAGATTTTAAAAATGATTTTTTTAACATACAACAAGGTGATTTTGTACATGTTAATAATAATGATTTAAATAGAGTATATAAAGAGAAGAATGTAATGGTGTTTAAGGATGGTAAAACTGATATTAATGCTGCAACAGGGATGAGGGATTATGGTCCTTTTAAACTCTCCCCAAAAGCAAAAGATGTTCAGTTTATTTTTATTTATGAAAATTCTGATGATGCGAATAAATTATATGGATATTTTAAAAGTGGATTTAGACATTTTCCTGGCTTGCAAACATACATTGGAATTCCCCCTACTCGAGCTGGAGATTTGGTATTGAAATACAAAAAAGAGAGTTTAAGGAAAGATTTTGATACTCTCCTAAAAGAGAAACTCCCGGAACAAGATTATGGTAACTATTTTGTAATTTTTATTGGACCCTTTAAGAAGAATTATACTTCAGATGATTTTAAAGAACCAGATCTTTATTATTATATAAAGAAGGAATTGCTTCAAAAAGGTATTTCGTCTCAATTTATTTATTATCAAAGTATTCGCTCTGATAATTTTCACTATTATTTACCAAACATTGCAGTAGCTATTTTAGCAAAACTTGGTGGTATTCCATGGAGATTAAAAGAACAATATTACAAGGAATTAATCATTGGTTTTAATATCAAAAGAATCAACAATACTCAATACATAGGCAGTTCAGTATTTTTTGATAATGAAGGATATTTAAGTAGTGTAAATAGTTACGAAGGTGGAAATTTAGACGAAATAATAAATCATTTAAAAAAGACAATAGAATATTATCGAATAAGTAACCAAGATGAAGAACTAAAGAGAATAATTATTCATAATTATAAACCTTATGGGAAAAGAGAGCAAAAAATCGAAGAGTTGCTTCATAAAGAACTTAAATTAGATGTGCCTTTTATTTATATTGAGATTAATGAGAGCAAAACTACAACTGAAGTTTGTTTTGACGAGGATTATGATTATGGGATGCCAGTTAGCGGGACTTATGTAAAAGCTGGGATAAATGAGTATCTGTTATTTAACAACACACGTTATATAGAAAAGCCTATGCGTGCTATAAATGAGGAATGGCCCATTAAGTTAAGAATATATTCAGATCCTAAAATAAATTTTGACGAAAAACAATTGATAAGTCAGGTTTATGAATTTTCCAGATTGTATTGGAAAAGTTTAAAACAGAAAAGTCAACCTGTTACTACTATTTATTCAAAATTAATTGCTGACTATAGAGGAAATTTTGATGAGCCAATTCCAAACAACAAAATCGCCGAAAAAACACCTTGGTTCTTATGATGGTTAACAAAATAGATATAGAAGAATTTATAAACAAATCTTTATTTCTTCTTGGCGCTGGTTTTTCTAAGCCAGCGGGTTGTAAAGTATCATCCGAAATGTTGGATGATTTACGAATTCGTATTCAGAATGATAATGATATCACATTTAACAAAATCGAAAAAGAAAGCTTCAATTTTTTATTATCCTGTCTATCGTATCATTGTGAATGGCGCTCTATACAGAGCGGAGGAAAATTTAAATTTTCTCCTAATATAGAGGAATTAATTTTGTTGATGAGGCGAATTAAGGATAGAGAGAACTATCTTCCTTATCCTGTTACTGGTAGTTGGTCTGATAAATTAGTTAAACTTGAGACAGATTTTAACTCTTGGGCGATTGGAAACAATTATGAGATTAATGAATTATTTTCTTCATTAGAGAAAAAAATTAAAGAAAAATTATTGATTGAATGGTTAAAAATTGATAAAAACAAATTATCTTATCTGAATCCTTTGAAAGAATATTTTCAAGAATACCCAGGTCAAGTGTTTTGTCTAGACATTTTTACAATAAACTATGATACGGTTTTAGAAAAATATTTTAATGAAATAGGAATTTGGACAGGATTTTCAAATGGTAAATGGGTAGGATTGGATTCACGACCTAATTTAGAAGATGAAAGGGGAAGGATAAATTTATACAAACTTCATGGCTCGCTAAATTGGATTAGAGACGAGGCAGGTGAAGTATTTGAAAAAGAAAAAGTGGATGCAGAAAATAAAACGATAGAGCAGGATCCATTTATAATTTTTGGACAAGGCCAAAAAACCTTTTCTGTTGAACCTTTTTTTAGTTTAATTTATTATTTCAGACAGTTATTAAAAGCGAAGGAATACTTTTTTGTTATTGGTTATAGCTTTTTTGATCCTTATATTAATAATCTCTTAATTTCCGCCACTTTAGGTACTAATAAAAAAATTATTATAATTAATTCTCAATTTGGTCCAGAAGAACTTGAAAGAGAAACTAATGATGAATTTGGCGAATGTGCCAATAAAGGATATGGCGAGATACTTGTAAGTTATATAAAGGAAATCCAGAAGAACTCTTTCTATTCTGAATTACCAGAATTTAATGTAAGCTATATTAAATCTGATAGTCTTTTTTATATTCCATTTTCAACACAAGAATTCATTTCAAGATATTTTTCAGAGAGTGGGAAAATATTAATAGATTTAGTTAAACAATTTGAAGATGAGAAGATGAAGATTGAACATCCTTTTGAATAATAGTAGGCAAAAATAAAGGCACTTGAGCAGGAGATTTACCGGATGGTTTATAAACTTTATTGTTTAACAGATGAAGAAATAGAAATTGTAGAAAAGAAGTCTTAAAATTAAAAAGTTATGAATTAAGAAACATTATGGAATATTTCCAAACAAAAAGAGACCCGAAGTGAATCTATAGGACTTGACAGTTAGATAATTACAGAAGAGTAAGAAACCAAGATTTGATTTTGTTATTGAATGAGATTGAGTTTAAATTCTTTAAAATATGAATAATCAAGAGCTGATGATATGTTCAAAAAAGTTCAAAATTTTTTGTAGCCCAAGTGTTATTTAAGTGTAACCTAAGTGATATGTCAGCGTGTCGTAAATGATTTTAACTCAAATATTATCAGCCCATAAGTCCAATAATATCAATGCGCTATTCTGGGACTTAAAATCCCTCGGGCTTTCAAGCCTGTACCGGTTCAAGTCCGGTCTTCGGCATTTTTATAGTGGTCCGCGCTTAAGCAATCTTGCTGATAAGATAAAGATAAAAACAATAAAACCTGCCAAATAGCTTAGTCTTCCCAAGAATTCGGGTTTTCCCGATAAACTCCAAATATTTGCCAGAAAAGGAAAAAGTCCGGGAAAGAAAAGCCACAAAAAAAGAATACATAAAACCAGAAGTATGACAAGAACAGTTATTATATTTCTCATATTGTTTTCGACAACAAGGAGAATTTGTCCCATTTCTCAAAGTGGTTAATTACAAAAAAATTATGTATATTAAATTAAACTTGTCAAGTTTCTTAGATGCGTAGCCCGGATTCTTTTTCCGGGAATCTATATCCCTGACAGAAGAATCAGGGCTACATTTTACTATTTTAGAAGCTATGAAAGAGCGATATATTTTAGCCTATGGCGTAGCCATAGGTTATGAATAAGAAAAATGTATTTGTAGGGAAAGGTATGTCTATTCCCTACAACAATTCCCCTCTTGTAGGATTTGATTCATCAATCCCAAGTATTCCCCTCTTTAGAGGGGAAGGGGTGTGTTACTGGCGTGATAAATCACGTCTCTACAAAAAGGGAGAGGGGTGTGTAAATCAAACATTTTAGAGATCTCGATTTGGCTCACCAGAAAACTGTGGGTTCTGAGCGAATATTGCGTAGTGTGCATTGTAATATAAACCAACCCTTGTAGCGCGGCATCTTGCCTGCATAAATAATGCCGACGAGACGTCGGCGATACCTTAGTTATGTCCTCGGTGGACTTTATTAGAGGAAGAGAACGTTGCTTCTCACCGGTGAGGGACGCGAAGTGGCCCGAATCCGGTGCATAAGCATGTTAGCCCTACTTTTGAATTACTTGAACAATTGGTCTCCATATTGCCCAACATGCACAAAGGGTCAGGGCAGAACTATAAAAGGCATAAAATCCCCAACCCCATAACCTTGTAAAACCAGACTCTTTCACGACAACAAACCATCCTTCAGGAAAAACTGATGAATTCTCTATTTTAATCTCTTTCAAGTTCATGTAACACTGAATTCTAGACTGAGTGTTTCTCGCTTCAAGATAGTTTATATGGCATTTATAGAAGTAAAATATGGTCCATATACCAAGAACAATAAGAAAGAATGTCACTAGATATGCTTTACACTCAGTAAGCTTTATCTCTTTGAAAATGAAAGTTCCGATTATACCGAAATGCAATACAGAGGTAAATGTTAGAACTCGAATTGGCCAGTCACGATAGCGATTAATTTCATTAATTATCGCTGAATATATATCAGAAATGTAAGGCGAGTCTTTTTCCATAGTTTCAACTCCTATCATCCGAATGGCTAACGCCGGGGCTCAGGCGCTTCGGAAACCGCGCTTGGCGCGGGTTCCGAAGTCACTCTGCATCCCCTTGTTCTGCAAGTTCTTATGTAAACCGATGCAGATACGAGACCTATGGAGGTGTCAGTCCTTAAACTGTGCGAACCCCGCGCCTGCCACACAGAGGCCCAACAAACAGATCAGTCCTCCCCAAAAATGCGGACTTGTGAATATCCCGATGGGGATAGGAATCGGAATGAAACTGACCCACACAATGTAGAACAAGGCCACATGGGACTCGTGGGGTATGTTGAAGACCTTGACGCCCCCGAAAATGATGAGTCCACCCAGAATGAGAAGGGCAAGGAATATGAAGAAACGTTTCATCTGTGCCTCCTTTCCTTTGCAGAACGATAAGAGTCAGACGCGCGAGTAACGCGTCGCCTGCACTCCTTGATTCGGCTCGGTGTTCATCTCCAGAACTGCCACCATTTCTTCTCACAGAATGGACAGTGTGGCTCGCTCCCCCCCAGTGTTTGCACGGTGAAACCGCCCATGTCCTTGGGCTCGGCATCATCCAGTTCAAAATCGTGTTAGGCATTTGCTTTCTAATATTAGGTATTGCGTCCCCAGAATTACCACCCCGAATATAAATTAAATAATTTTTAGCTAATTAAATTCTCTATGGAAATACCAAGCAATTTTTTTCATTCCATAACTTCTGGTTTCCAATCTATAATTGGTTTTACTGCGTTAAACCTCGCTTCACCTTTTAGTTCAGGCTTACAATTCGGATCTTCCAATTCAAAAGCTCCTTTTGGACAAATCATTACCCATAGTCTCGGCATAAAAGCAGAAAAGATTTTACATATTTTTTTATAATGTCTTTTGGACCAAACAATTAATACTTCTTCGTCTTGTTTTATTCCTCTTTCTTTAAAGGCCAACCATAAATGCATAAAGTCCATTTTATGACAAATAAATCCTGTTATTTTAATTGGTAATTTTTTGCATTCTATATGAACAGATGCATAGGGTGTCCATTTATTAAGAGCTAATACTTTACCATCTTTAATCAAACCTAAAGGAGTAAAATTAATAACTCGGCAAAGCTCTCCATCAATTACAATCCATTCACGGTCTTTCAGTAAAGTAACTTCTGATTGTTCTTTAATATCTTTATCAGCAATAATATTAATCATTTTTATTCTATTATTATTTTTATTGCTTAACGCCACGGATCAGCGGCGGCTGTAAGCCTTCCGCTGGATTCCTTTGTTGTTAGTCATATGTACTTAAACCCTATCTTGGTGATCTCGAGGTCCCAAGTTTCAAAAAATTCAATGGTAAGACCATACAATTTCATGGCTGCATCGGCAGCCGACTTTGCTTGCTTATTCGTGAATGAATAACCCTTTTTCCACAATTGATGAGTTATACGATTTCTACGTCTGTTAAATTGAGTGAGTTCATTTACTAACGTTGGGAATCGATAATTTTGTTCCTTGAGATATTTCTCGTATTTCTTAACAAGGCTGCTAAAATTAACGTCCTTATCCGTTTCATCCAGAAACAGACGCAGCAATGACTCTATCAAAGTATGCATAAGAAGAAATGCCTGAAGGTAATCACCACGAGCAAGAGCATCTCGTGCCGCCTTCTCATTATCTTGAATTATAAATGAGAAATTAATTTTGCTGAGCATGTTGTATTGAGAGGCTGCCAATATTGTTTATATTGATCCGTATAATACCACTATGAGTTCCGTATAAGACGCCTGTGAAACGAGTCTTACCTCGGCGCCTGTTTATTGGTGCGGCGGCATAGTATAACACTGGCGATCAGTAGAATGCCGGGTGTGAACATCAGCGGGAACACAGCGGGAAATCGGCGGTTCTGTACGAAGTTGATCAGGTAGAGGGTCCCGGTACCGGTCAGGATCATGACGCCTCCCAGAAGATCGTGGAACCATGCGAGTACATAACCAGCCATGGCCATCAGCAATGCCACCGAACGCCAAGCCAACGGTGGAGGACCTTCACTGACGGCGAATACCACAAAGAGCAAGATCAGCCCCACGCCCAGGACGCGTGCCGTCCATCGAGCGATTTGTCTGGTCACAGCAGACCAGGATGCAATGTATAACATAGTATTTGCACCTCCTCGTGCGTCTAACGACTGGCATCACGCGACGAACAGAACGAAGCGGTGGATTTGGTAGTCGGAGTTGATGTGATTGTTAGGCAAAAATCATTTTAATTTTGTTTTGCATAGAGGGCACTGAGTACGTTTTCCGGCAAGGAACCCCATGACTGCACAACCTGAACACACGAAATGGCCCTTTTCACATGTTTTTCCACCACTCACATCTTTGTCTTTTCCACAAACGTCACAAACTCTCTTCGGCATATCAAGTCCTCCCATTTTTCACAGCAATAGAGCCAATCAATTATATCTCAATTACCTCTTCACCTCCAAATGTTGCCATAACTATTAGCAGATTCTTAAAGTCCTTACACGCTTCCTTGATAACTTCTTCGTTGTTGAGCAATGTAGCTACATCATCAAGTTCCACATTGTATCCACCTACCAGATTTCGAACAGTCACACCAGGTATTCTTACTTTATCGGTTTCCCGCCACGTGAGCACGTGATCATGAACCTTGTATTTTTCGATTAGTTCCTGTTCCTCCGGGCTGATTTCTACTCGGCATGAAAGGCTAAACCTCATACCTTTGTGACCACCAAAAATACCTGTCTTTGCTGCTTGGTCTCTACGAATTTTTAGCTTCATTTTCATTCCTCCTTTCTTGAGCCTAATATCCATATAGACAGAGTTTTGCTTCTTTATAAGACAAATTCTTAATTTCACTTCTATTATGTAGATATTGTTATTTTTCTTATCAGTTAATTATAAAAACATTATGAATATTAAATTAAACTTGTCAAGTTTTTTAGTAAAAAGTAATTCTTAAAAAAATGAAGAATAGGATTTTACATTGAAAGTGATTTAATATTTTTGTTATTAGAAATTGGGGCTTATAAGGAAAATCTACGTTCCCAAGCGGGGCTTGGGAGCGAGACAGAAAAAACGAAGTGGGAAATTATAACCGCAGAGTTTGCAGAGAAGGCGCAAAGGGCACAATTATAAACACTGCCCTGAATCAAATTCAAGGCTAAACTCTAAACAAACTCAAAATCCAAAACGTTATGATAAAAAAACCACGGATAAACACTGGTGAACACTGTAAAAAAATAATTTTAGAAAATTTGTTTTATAAAAACCGTGTTAATCCGTGTCCATCTGTGGAGGCTGTCCGACAATTAATTTTAGGTAGTGGCATTGTTCTTTGAAATATAGAAATAGTCACTAAAGGTTGAGGATTGTTTTCTCCTATTTAATTTTTTTTCGAGTATTT
>Ga0315289_10000630_pt1 | contig 53800 bp, 42 predicted proteins | sample YL17G11_40_MG_FD_203452 | JGI IMG/M metagenome (GOLD analysis project Ga0315289, IMG submission 203452) | Sediment microbial communities from Yellowstone Lake, YNP, Wyoming, USA - YL17G11_40 | ecosystem: Environmental > Aquatic > Freshwater > Lake > Sediment | place: USA: Wyoming | collected...
AAAAAAAAGCTTCGCCGTCGTCATCCAGCAGCTCCCAGAGTGCCTCAGAGACCCGGTCTGCGTCTTCTACCTCGTCCTCAGAGCTCTGGACACCGTCGAGGACGACATGGCCATCCCGGTATCGACCAAGGTGCCACTGCTGCGGGCCTTTCACGAGCGCGCCGGCGACGAGACGTTCATGATGGACGACTGCGGCGGCCCGGGAAACTACGGCAGGCTGATGCGCGGCTACCCTGCGGTGGCGCGGACGTTCAACGGCCTCCAACCGGGGTACAGGGCGGTGATCGCCGACATCACCAAGAGGATGGGCAACGGGATGGCCGACTTCATCGAGAGGCAGGACGTGCGGACCGTCGAGGACTACGACCTTTACTGCCACTACGTGGCCGGGCTCGTGGGCGTGGGTCTGACCGACGTGAGTAGGGGGTTCTTTTTTTATTTTGGGGGCGAGGTCGAGAGCGGCGAGAGCGGCGAGAGCGGCGAGAGCGGCGAGAGAGAGAGAAGAGTCTATTTTCCTCACCTTTCAAAATATATAAGTAAAATTAACAGCTCTTCGTCTCCTCGGGCCTCCAGTCGAAGTCCCTGGCCAAGGAGCCCGCGCTGTCCAACGACATGGGCCTCTTCCTCCAAAAGACCAACATCATCCGCGACTACCTCGAGGACATCTGCGAGGAGCCCGCCCCCCGAATGTTCTGGCCCGCGGAGATCTGGGGACGGTACGCCGCCAGCCTGGACGAGTTCAAGGAGAAGGGGGCCGCTCCCGCGGCGCTTGCCTGCCTCAACCACATGGTGACCGACGCAATGAGGCACGCCCTGCCCGCCCTGACCTACATGGAGCGAGTCACGGACCCGCGCGTCTTCCGCTTCTGCGCCATCCCGCAGCTGATGGCAGCGGCGACGCTCAGCTTGTGCTACGACAACCACGGCGTCTTCGAGGGCGTGGTCAAGATGCGCAGGGGAGAAACGGCCGTGGTGCTGCTGCGGACGCGGACGATGGAGGACGTGTACCTGGGATTCGCGAGGTTTGCTCGCGCGATCACGCAGACGGCCAAGAGGATCAACAAGAGCTCGAGTCTTTCCAACTCTGCTGCCTCGACAACGCAGCGGCGACAACGGGACCCGACCGCGTCCCTGGCGATCGAGCGCGCCCAGGAGATCGAGGCTGCCTGCGCCCGCGGTCTCGGGCTGAAGCCGGGCCAGCCCATCCCGGGCCTCGACGGCAGGCTGGCAGAGGCGGGAGGGGTCTTGACTCCGGTGCACGCCGCGGTGCTGATCGCCGTCGCGGCGCTGGCTGTCCGCGCGGCGGCGGCGCACCCGGGGGGAATCGCCGCCTTTTTGGCTTCGTCGCCGTCGACGAAATGGGGCGGCCTTTTTGGTGGTCTGTCGGAGTCCCCCTCGATGGTCGGGGCCTGGCTGGCGACGGGCGTGGTGGTGGCGACGATCGCGGCCGCGGTGGCGCCGAGGCTGCTTTCGGGTTGAGATTTATTTATTTATTCTTTTTCTCTTCGTTTCTTTCCAAGTTTTCACCGTTTCCGCGTTTCCAAATTTTCCCCGTTCCCGCGAATCGCCGCCGCCTCCTTCCGCTTAAAGTTTTCGGCTCTTGTTTTTTCGAATCCGTGTTGACGACGACCCCGAGAAGAAGACGAAATTGACGAAAAAAGAAAAAAGACTCTCTCTCTCTTACAGAATGCAGGGGCGGAGAGATAAAAAAATAACTCAAAGCTGAAAACCGGAGCGCTTCTTTTTTTTCCTCTCTCTCGCTTTCTCTTTTCTCCTCCAAACCAATGTCCTACTCGTCATCCGCCCAGTCGAAATCGGAAGCGAGCTTCCACCCGTTGCCCAGCTCCGCGGCGGCAGCGGCGACAGCAGCGGCGCTGGGACGAAAAGACGCGTTGTTGACGTTTCCAGAGGAAGAAGAAGACGGACCACCACCACCACCACCCCGGGCGTTGGCGTTGCTCCTCGCGCCGCCTCGACTCCCAGAGACGCTCGTCGACGAGAACGCCGCCTCGATCGCGGCCATCCTGTCGTGCGGATCCAGGTCGCTGTAGATCGACGAAGGAGGAGCTGGGGCAGCTCCGGCTGGAGCCGCGGCAGCAGCGGCACTCGAGGTCGCCGGGATCCCGAGCACGGCCTCGTTCGCCCGCAGCGTCGCCGTCCTGTCTATCCGGAAGGCGCCGCGCATGCCCCCGCCGAGCTGGTCCAGGGCCTCCCTCAGCCCCGCCGCCTTGGTGAACCGCACGGTCGCGGAACCGCGCTCGTCGGGGCCCTCGATGGCTTTCAGCAATCCGGACTCGGCGAAGCGGCGGAGGAGGTACGAGAGGTCGGCTCGGGGCTCGACGTCGACGAGGCAGAGGGCGTACCCTCTCGCCTCGTTCCCGGCTCTCTCGACGTCCGCGAGCGTGAGGCGGTTCGCGGTGGTCGAGAGCAGGGCCGGAGGGAAGAATCCGTCGTTGCTGGAGGCGGGATTGGAGAGGGACGAGGAGGACTCGCCGTGAAAGCCGCCGGTGCCGTTTCCCCCCCCGACGACGGCAGTGCTCCCTCCCCCTCCTCCCCCAATCTTGAACAGCTCCACGCGCCTCTTGCTCCCCTCCCCGGAGCTCTGCGACGCAAGGCCGTAGTGCCTCGCGAGCATGTGAACGGCCCTCCTGTCGTCCGCCGAGGGGAGAGCGGGCAGCGGCTCCCTCCTCCGGGCCCTGCTGGACACGAACTCGGCCAGGGCCCGCTCGACGGCGGCGCAGGCCGCGCGGTGGTGCCACGCCCAGTGCAGCAGCTCGGGCTCGAAGCTTCCGGGGCGGAAGGGGCAGGCGGCCGAGGAGGGGGAGGCTCCCGCGGTGGCCGCCGACCCCCCGGCAAAGCCGCTGCCCGCCCGCTCGAAGACGGGAACGTGGCTCCTCCGGTCGACGCCGAAGGCGTCGGCCAGCGCCGCGGCGCGCCTGGCCTCGGCGCAGGCCACGTCGCAGGCCAGGGCCGGGGCCGCGGTGCCCAGGGGCACGGCCTGGTGGGAGGCGCGGCGCCCGCAGGGGCATCGCGACGTGACCCGGACGAGGGGGGGGGGCTGGGAGGCCGCGGACGAGGACGGAGCAGAGGCGAAGGCGGAAGAGCTGCCCAGCGCCGGGAACGCCTCCCTGGAAGAGCGAGAAGCGGCGGCGGCGTTCGAGTAGCCCGAGACCGGGATTTCTCTCCTGTGGCCGTGCCTCCTCGCGAGCTGCTCGTCGTCGTCGACGAGCGAGAAGCCGCCGGAAGCGGAGGGGGTAGGAACGTGAGCTTGACCTCCCCCTCCTCCTCCGCCTCCTCGCCGGCTGCTGCTGCTTTGCTGATGCCTCGGCAGCTCCGGGAACGCGGCACCGCTGCCGCCGCCGACGCCCCGACCCCCGCCTCCCCCGCCTCCCCCGTGCTGCTCCCCGAGCAGCAGCGACAGCGGCCTCGCCGTCCTCCTGTCGAACCGGGGCATGTTCCTCCCCAGGTGCACCGCGCGCGCGTGCTGCTCGAGCTCCTCCCGCGTCGCGAACGCCGCCATCGCGCCCTCGCAGGCGGGCTCGTCGCAGAAAAAGTGCTGCCGTCCGAGGTGGTCGATCAGGGCGCGGGCGTCGCGCAGGTAAAAGTGCTTGCCCGTCTGCGAGAGGCAGACGTGGCAGTTGAAGTGGTCCGTGCGCATGTGGGAGTAGAGGTCGTCGGCCGAGAAGAAGCGGCGGGGCTGCGTCGGGACCTGCGAAGAAGCGCTGCGGCCACCTCGGCCGCCGCGGCCCTGCCTGCCCCCGCGGCCGGCGGAGGCATTCGCGGCAGCAGCGGCAGCAGAACCCTCTTCTCCTCCGCCCCCAGCCCCCGCTCCTCCGGCTCCGGCGCCGGCTCCGGCTCCGGCTCTGGCCTCGACCCTGCAGAACTGGCACGCCGGGTGCTCCTTGTCCAGGTGCGATCTCAGCGCTGCTCTGTCCCCGAAGACGGTGAGGCTGCGGGTGAACTCCCGCCCCCTCTCGAGGCACATCGAGCAGAGGGTCGCGGCCTTCTCGCCCCCTCCTCGCCCTCCCGCTCCTCCCGCTCCTCCCGCTCCTCCTGCTCCCCTCCTCTCCTCGCCGCTGTGTTCTGCTCGCACGTGGGCCAGCAGGGCCTTGTCGGAGGGGAACAGGCGCGGCGTCTGCCTGTGCGGCGGCGGGCAGCCGGGGCAGGCCCGGCCAGTGAGGGCTCGCAGGGCCGCAGAGAGCAGGGGGGCGGCGCGGAGAGGGGACCTCTTGGCCAGGGGCGGCGGGGGAGGGAGGCTGCGGACGACGGCGAGGGCTGCTGCTGCGGGGGAGGAGGAGGAGGAGGAGGAGGAGGAGGAAAGAGGAGCAGCAGCGGCGGCGGCGGCGGGAGTCGAGGAGGAAGAGGGGGAGGAGCTCGCAGCAGCGCCGCCACCACCGCCAGCGGCGGCGGTGGCGGCATTGCCTCCTCCGTCGTCGACAAAGACCCCGCGGGCCCACCCGGGCCTGGAAAAGAGCTGCGGGAGGCACTGCGACCAGGTACTCCAGTCCGGGATCGGGGAAGAGGCAGCGGCGGCAGCAGCAGAAGAAGAAGAAGAAGAAGAAGAAGTCGAGGCGGGGGTGGCCGAGGCGCCTGCGCCGCCGTCGCTCGCCGCAGCTCCTCCGCCGCCACCCCCAGCCTCCTTCGCTCCCTTCCTCCACCTCGTCACCACCACCTCGGCCAGCTCCGTCTTGCACAGCGGGCACCTGACGTCCCCGTAGCACATCCGCAGCCGCAGCGAGCACAGCGCGCAGACCTGCCTGTGGTTGCAGCGGCCCAGCGCGACGGCCTCGAGCGGGTCGGTGCAGACCGCGCAGGGCGGGGCCCGCTCGCCCGTCCCCTCTGCCCCCCCCGCTCCGCCGCCTCCGCGCGCCTCTTCTCCGCCGCCGTCGTCGGCTTCGTCAGAGGACGACGAGACGGGAGCGACTCGGCGAGGAGGAGGAGGAGGAGGAGGAGGACGACGAGGAGGCGCGCCCTCTCGTCCTCCGCTCCCGCCTCCGCCTCGCCCGCCTCCTCGGCCCTTGGCGGCGGGGAAGCCCGGCGGCGGGCCGTCGTCGGCGGCAGGGCCGCGAGGAGCTTGCTGCTGCTGCTGTCGCTGCTGTCGTTGCTGCTTCCGCGGCTGCGGTGCCCTGCTAGGCTGCTGCTGCTGCTGCGGCGGCGGCGGCCTTCTCGAGGGGGAAGGATCCGCTTCGGTAGGAGAAGCGGCGACAGGCGGGCGCGGCTCTGTCCCGGGAGTGAACGGCCGCGCCGACGCTGACAGCGAAGCCGGCGCCGGCGATCGACCGCCGCTGCCGTTGCCGTCGCTGCCGTTTCTTCTCGCTGCAGCGCCGTCTCCCGCTGCGGGGCGAGGGTCGTGCCTCTGCTGCTGCTGCTGCTGCTGCGACTGCTGCGCGCTCGTGGCACCTGCAGCAGGCACGCCTCCTCCTCCTGCGTCGATCGGGCTAGCTTCCATCTCGATCGAAACGAAAGACTCAAAGAAAAAAATAAGAAAAAAAGTTTTGAGGCACAAACTTGTGCTCCCTCTTTCTATCTCCGACTCCTCGCTCTCCTTTGCCCTTGTCTTTCTCCACCCTCCGCGATGCCCTTCTCTGTCTCCACCTCCTCCTCCTCCTCCTCCCCCTCTCTCCGGAGACTCCAGCCATCCCGCCAGGCATTCGCATCCAAATCAGCGGCCGCTGTGGTCCCGAAGCGAGCACAAGAGCCGGGGCATCAGATCGTCGCCTCAAACGGCGATGCCATCATCAACAACAAAAGGCAGCAGAAGCCCGCTGCCGCTGCCTCGCTCGCCGCCTTCTTCGCCGCTGTCGTCGTCGCTTCTTCGGGGGCCGGTCCCGCTGGTGAGGAGCCGGGAGCAGCAGAGATCAGCGAGAGCAGCAGACATCGGCGAGGAGGAAGAGTCAGAGAGAGCATTCGTTTTTCTCGCACGCCACGGCCTCCTCCCACCTTTCTCTCAACCATTTCTTTCTCCAACCATTTCTCTCTCCAACCACTCCCCCGCGCCCAACTTCCTCCCCCCAATTCATCCCCATCCATCCTCTCTCTCTCTCTTCCTCTCTCTCTCTCTCTCTCTCTCGTCTCCAGCCGCCCTGGGCCTCGAGTCCATCTCGATCCCGGCCCTCGACAAAGCCGTCGCCTCGACGTCTGCCGCGGCCTCGTCCTCCTCCTCTGCTCCCCTGTCCCGCCAGGCCGCAAAACTCGCGGACGCGGACGCCGCCTTCGAGTCCTCGGAGCTCCTGCGCACGCTCAAGGAGCGCACCGCCGCCAACTCCGAGGCCAACAGAAAGGCCATCACCGACAAGTACTGCCTGAGGCAGTCCGAGCTCGGGGTCGGGGACTGCGCGGGCCTGAGGCTCATCCCCGGGGCGACCAAGTCGGGCAAGCAGAAGACGCCCAAGCTGCTCGCCAAGCTGATCGGCAAGGAGGAGGCGATCGAGGCTTACAACAACAACGAGTCCAACGAGGCTGCCATCGCCGCGGTCGAGAAGATGAGGAAGAACGTGGCGCCATGACGACGTTTTCCTTTCTTTCTTTCTTTCTTTCTTTCTTTCTTTCTTTCGTGTTTTTCGGGACCCCGAGGTTTTTTTTTTTTTTCATGCACGGGTTTTCCTATTTTCCCACCGGGTTGAAAAAGAAGAAGAAGAAGAAAAAGAGACATTTCGTGCTCTTTCGAGAACAACTGCCTCTCTCTTTTTTCTTCCTCTCTTTACGCTGATGAGTCTCTCTGTGCGATCTCCATCGCGCTAGCGATTTAGTTTTGCCCGAAAAAGTCGAGAAGCGATCTGAAGCGGCAGCGCCAATGGCCGCCGCGGCAAGAAAGACCAATGCAGACACGGCGGCGACGGACGATGCAGCGGCGTCGGCGGCCTTCGTGCCGCCTCCTGTCGCTTCGGCGTTGCTCGTGGTGGCCCCTGGAGACAGCATAGCACCTGCCGTGCTGCTGAGCGTGGGGACAGTCGCACAGGTAAGTCCCGCTGGCTCTCGATTGGATTAAAAACGGTCAAAACGACAAGCCTCGCTAGAAGCTCGCTCTCGCTCTTCGCTCAACCTCTTCCCCCCTCTTCCTCGCCCTCCTCCTCTCCTCCGCAGTACCTCTTCAACTGCCCCGAGAGCTACTCCCGCCTCTCCCTCGAGCACCGCTGCCGCCCATCCGCGGCGCTCAGGGCCTGCTTCGCCACGAGCGTTAGCCCGGCGAGGGGCCTGGGCGGGCTCGGCGGCCTGCTGATGCGCCTCAGGGCCGACGGCCACGGCGAGCTCCGCGTCGTCGGCCCGCGCGGGACGAGGGCGACGGCCGGCTCGCTCAGGCACCTGCTGCGGTGGAGGCACCCGACCGTGTTCGTGGACGAGGTTGGTGCTGCTGCTGGCAGCGAACGAGGAGGGAGGGCCGCTGCCGCCGCCGCCGCCGCCGCAGCAGCAGCAGCAGCCGCCGCCGCAGCAGGAGCAACAGCAGCGGCAGCAGCCTCCTCTCGGCCGCCGCCAAAGGCCAAGACTTCGCCTCCGAACCTTCCTCCTCTCCGCTCTGTCTACCGCGACGACCTGATCGATGTCGTCGCGGCCTGGACCGACGAGCAAGTGTGGGCGATCCCTCTGTGGATGCGAGCGGCCGAGGGAGGTCAGAGCTCTTCTGATGATTATGATGACGACGACGACGACGAGAGCAGCAGCAGCGAGAGCGACGAAGACTCTTCGTCGTCGTCGTCGTCTTCCTCTTCCTCCGAAGAAGAAGAGGAGACCGGTCGCCCTCCTCCTCCTCTCTTCCGGGACCCGCTCCCTCCCCGGGAGAGGGAATACGAGCTCTGCCACGGAGGGCCCAGTCCTCTCTACGCCGAGGCGGACAGCGGCGGCGACGGGGGCCGTCCCCCGGCGCCCACTCCTCCGTTTTCGTCGAATCCTCCTCCTCCCCGCCGCTCCCCCTCGCCCCCCTCGCCTTCCCTCTGGTGCCTCGCGGTCCGCGTCCCCCGGGCGGGAGCGACGCTCCTCGTCGTGGACTGCGCCTCGGAGGAGGCGTTTGAGCGCGCGAGGCGGCACCCGCTGAGCGAGTGGCTCCTGCTTTCGTCGTCGTCGCCGTTCCGGAGGGAAAAAGAGGGCGGCGGCGAGGGCGGCGAGGGCGGCGGCGACGGCGGAGGGGGAACGCCGGCGGCGACGTCGGCGGCTTCGAGAAAGAACCGTAACAACAACAGCGTCTCCGCGATCGTCCACCTGACCCGGGCAGCGGTCGCCGAGACGCCCGAGTACCACGAGTGGGCCCGGAGGCTCGCGGGGGGCGGGGGCGGTGCCGAGCGAGCGGAGAACGGCCAAGCGCCGCTTCCTCCTCCCTCTGTGCTCGCGTCGCTCGTCGACCTCGACGGCGAGATTTCGTCGTCTCCTTGGTCTTCTTCCTCCACTTCTTCTTCTTCTTCGTTCCTGGGGCACCTCTCCTCGGCCAGGACGCTCGCGCGCCTCTCGACCGTCGACCCCGTCGTGTTCCCGCGACCGCGTGGGATCTCTTCGCCGCCGCCGCCGTCGTCGTCAAAGGGCGAGGATTCCTCGTCTCCTTCTTCCTTCTACCCAGGCCGACTGATGCTCCGAGTCGACTTTCGTGCCTCGAAAGCGGGGGGGAGACTGACTGCGACTGCGACTGTAGACGAGTCCGAGTGCGTCTCCCCTTTCGATCCGGAGGCCGTCGTGGAAGCCATGAAGAAAAGAGGAGGAGGGGGAGGAGCAGGAGGAGCAGGCGAGAACGGCATAGAAGCTGCCGCCGCTGCCGCTGCCGCTGCCGCCGTCGCCGTCGTCGAGCGCGAGGCCAAGCGGCCGAAGAAGGAGCAAGACGAGGAGGTTCCCGCATCGCACGTCCTCTCGGCCTCCTCCAACAAGGGCGCCGCCGCGGCCCTGCGAGCGAGGCTCAAGCCGAGCAGCAACAGCGAAGGCGAGAAGGGCTCCTCGGCAGCGGCCCCCGCGGCCCCGGTGGCGGTGGCTCCGGCGCTGCCGCCGCCGCCTCTTTCTCCTCCTGCTGCTGCTTTGCCCCTCGACACCGCCATCCTCCCGACGCTCTTCTTCCTCGGCACGGGCTCGGCCGAGCCCTCGGCGCACCGCGGCGCCAGCGCCATGTTCCTCGACGTCCCCGGATTCGCGGGGTCGAGCGCCAGCGCCGCCGCCGCGGGGATCCTGTTCGACGCCGGGGAGGGCACCGCGGGCGCGCTCGCCAAGGCCTGCTGGGAGAGACGGAGCGGGGACGACACGAAGCGTGACGACGACAGAGGTCGACGGCGTACCTCTTTGCTCCCTCCTTCGCTCCGCGCCGTCTGGCTCTCGCACAGGCACGCGGACCACGTCCTCGGGCTGCTGGGAGTGCTCGAGGCTCGCAGGGAAGAAATGCTGCTGATGGAGCTGCGCGGGAAGAAACACGGGGAGCCTCCTCCGCCTCCTTGTCCCCCTCCCCTCCTGGTCGTCGGCCCGCACGCCGTCGGCCGCTGGCTCTCCGAGGCCTCCGCCGCGGCCGGGTGGAGCGAGAGCGGCCCGGGCCCTCCCCCTCCCCCTCGCCCCGCCCCCCTCGCCCGCGTCGCCTCGGCCGCCCCCCTCTACCGCTTCGCCTCGGCCGCCTCCCTCTACCAGAGGCACGACCCGGAGGGGGCGAGGCGGGAGCTCGAGGGGGCCCTGGGGCTCGAGGCGTGGGTGCCGGTCCGCGCCGACCACTGCGCCGACGCGCACGGCGCCGTCCTCTGGTCCAAGGGGAGGAGGAGCTCGGACCTCGCTCCCCCCCCCTCCCGCTGCTCCTCCTCCCCCTCCTGCTCCTCCTCCTCGTGGTCGCTGGCGGTCAGCGGAGACACCGTACCGACGGACGACTTCGCCAGGGCCTCCCGGGGGGTGGACCTGCTGGTCCACGAGGCGACGTTCGCCTCGGGCGCCGACGGCGAGGGGCACGCCGCGAGGAAGCGGCACTCGACGGTCGCGGGCGCGCTGGGCGTCGCCGCGGCGTCGCTGGCCGGGCGGACCGTCCTGACGCACTTTAGCCAGAGGTACCCGGGCCTGCCCCCCGACGCCCTGGAGGCTCCGGCGCAGTGGGACGCGGCCGGGGCCGTGGCGGCCGCGGACGGGATGACGGTGCGCTTCGGGGACCTGGGGAGGCTCGAGGGTCTGACGGGCAGGACGGTCGACGCGCTCGGGGACGAAGTCGAGGGCAAAGGCGACGAAGGAGTCGGAGGCGGCGGAGGAGACGGAGTCGAAAGATCGCCTCCTGGTGCCAAGGGGGACTACGAGGACGGCGACGACGGAGAGAACGACGAAGCGTGCTGCTGCGGGGACTGAAACTAGTTTTGAACGAAATGCCTTTTTTTTCAAGGGAAAAACTGTAAAAGAAAGAAATATAGCTCCGAGACTTTTTTATGTAGTTTTCGTTGTTTCTGTTTTTACAGCGGCGACAGAATGAAGAGGGTCAAAAGGGAAAACGCGAAAGAAAAAAAGCTCTGGGAACGCGTGGGCGACAGTGGGATATGATATGACTCGAGACGAAAAAAGGGGGGAAAGGAGAAAACGAAGAAAGAACGAAAAGCAGCCTAAGAATAAGAAGAAAAAAATAAAAACAGGAAAGAGCCACGCCCCCACGCGCGCTGTGCTGTGCTGGTACACCTTTGTTCTTATTTTGTCATCTCTCCCAAGGTTGAAAAGTGCCCGGCGAAGAGAGGGAGAGAGACAGAGATATAAGAGCAAACACAACCGTTCGCTCACTTGCCCTCGCTCCCTCCGCCGCCGCTCCCTCCGCCACCGCTTCCTCCGAGGATCGAGCTGAAGAACCCGCGCGGGCCCGTGCCCGCGCCGGTGCCAGTGCCGCCACTGAAGTTGCTGCTGTTGCCTCCTCCCGGTCCACCGGTGTTGTTCTTCGGCCTCTCCACTTCCCAGATCCCGACGTCGGTGGGCGAGAAGCACCTGTTTGGTGTCGTCGTCGTTGTTGAAGAAGAAGAAGAAGAAGAAGAAGAAGGAGGAGGAGGAGAAGAAGGAGGAGGAGGAGGAGGAGGAAAAGAGGAAGTAGATTTTGGGGTGAGGTCAGCAAAAAAAGTTTTGCCCTCGTCGAGGAAGCTAGATCGAAATGCGCTCCGTCCCGCCTCTTTCTAGCGACGGTTCGCTTCTACGCGGGGTGAGGCACATAGGATATCTCGAAAGCTCGTCTCGGCGCGATCGGAGAGGCTCCGAAGAGCTTCGGGCGTCCCCCCGAGGAGACGCAGGTGTGATTGAGTCGAGGGCAATGATGAAACGACGACGAGCGAACGAACGGGCAAACACCATTTCAAGACCCTCTCTCTACTCTCTCTACTCTCTCTCGCTCGCTCGCTCTTCGACTCACATTTCGGGATGGCTGATTGGGCTCCCAGGCGCTTGCGTTTGTGTCTTGACGGGAGCAGGGTGGGCCTTGGACGCAGACGTCATCGACATGGCCGACGAGTGCGGAACGTTGCTCGAGGTCGAAGGCATGCTCGTCACCATGCTCGACGTCTTGATCGAGCGAGGAGGAGGAGGCGCCGCTCCGGCTAGCGTTCCGCCCATGCCGGGGACGCGTGCAAAGTCGCCCGTGAACCCGCTCGGTCCGCCGGCGTCGCTGGGGCGCCAGAGGCGCTTGAAGAGCGAGGCAGAAGAGTCCTCCGAAGACATTGTGCTCTTTAAGAAGTGAACAAGTTTTTGCTACTCGAACTCCTCTTTTCTTCTCTCTCCCTCTCCTTCCTCTCTGCCCCCCCCCCCCCCGCCTCGTCTTCTTTTTCATTTCGCAAGTGCGTCCCTCTCTCCCTCCCTCGAATACAATTACACCAAGGCTGCCTGCCTGCCTGCCTCACTGCCTGCCTGCCTGCCTCCTCTCACCGCCCCCTCGCCGCGGAAAAGTCGTAGGGCCTCCTCCACCCCCCGGACCTCAGCACGGCCGCCCTCGCCGCCCCCCACCCCTCGAGGAGCGCCGCGCCGCCGACGGCCAGGGCCAGGGGCAGCCCCAGCAGGCACCCGTGCGGGAGCAGGTTCAGCAGCGAGGCGCCGGCAAACGCCGCGTGGAGCAGGGGGGCCCGCAGGGCCAGCCTCCCGTCGCCGACGTCCCAGGCCGTGAAGGCCACGAGCGCCGTCCCGGCGTGCAGCAGGCACCCCGCGGCGCCGCCGGCCGCGCCGCCGCCAAAGAGGGAGACCCGCGGGCAGGCGTCGAGGTAGAGCGTCCTGCCCCCCGCAGCCACGGGAAGCCACGACAGGTACATCAGCGAAGCGTGCGTGAGCCCGTGGGCGATGCCGTGGGCCAGGGCGGTCGTCAGGGCGTCTGCCGTGTCCGGCGCGCGGAGAAAGGCCGGGTGGGGAGGAGGGCTGGATGGCTTCGACGGACGCGATGGATGTGATGGACCTGATCCCTCGTCATGACTCCTTCGAGCCTTCTGCGCCATCTCTTTGGACGAATCGGCCAGGCTCGAGAGCATAAACCTGTCCGCGGTCCACAGCAGTCGCAGCGTGAGGGCCTCGGCGGCGACCGCCGCCGCGAGGCCGAAGAGAGTGGAGGGGAAGGACGCGGTCAGAGGCGCGAGCGGCAGGAGGAGACTGGAAACAAGGAGGAGAGAGCAGAGCCAGATGAAGCCGCTGTTTTTGGGTTTTTTTTGTGTGCGCGTTTGTGTGGGTTGAAAGAGAGAGAGGATGAGGGGTGTTCAAGGTGGGGGATCGGAATTCGGTGGGAGAGCAGCAGCAGCGAGGAAAACGACGGACAAAAGGGGGTGGGTTTTTTTCCCTTTCTTGAACTTAGGCACCTCAACAGTGGATCGCCCTTTTTCTCATCTCTTCTCTCATCTCTTCTCTCTCCCTCTCTCTTACCTCGCCAACGTCACCAGGAACAGGAACGGCCTTCTTCGGCCAATAAACACGCCGTAGAGAGCCAGCGCGGGACCGACGGCCAGGATCGCGTACGCCGGCAGGACGAGCATCGCGGAAGATGAGAGAGAAAATGACCGAGCTCTCCACAGAGCTCTCCTCAACTTTGTGGAAAGACGCTCGACGAAGCTCTCACACATCGTCCCTTGCATCTTCGAGTTTAAGCAAAAGAGGAAAAGCTCAGACCTGGTTCTCGACACCGCTCCGACGAGCGCAAACCCCTCTCTTCTCTTCTTGAGATCTCGAGCGATCATGCTCTCCGTTTCTGCTCTGGCGCAGGGCGCGGGGAGTGGAAGAGCCCGCCTCGGTACAGCAACGGCGCCGAGAAGCACGAGGCATCGACTTCGCCAGGCCGATGACGGGCGACGAGCTTGTCCTTTGGCGAAGGCGTCGCCGGGACCTTCTCCTCGACTTCTTCCTTCTCCTCGCCCTCTTCCTTCTCCTCGCCCTCTTCCTTCCCCTCCCCCTCCTCGCCTCTCCTCCTTCCCTCCCCCGCGAGCAGCAGAGGCGGAAGGGAGCCGAAGCGAGGTCTCCCAGAGGGAGAAAGTCTCCGTTCCCGCCGCGGCCCCGGCGAAAACCTCCTCCGGTACAGCGGAGGAGGAGCAGCAGCCTCCTCGACCTCGCCCCCCCCTCGACGACGGCGACGGCGGCGACGTCTTCGCCCGCGACGCCTCTCTCTGGCCCGGCGAGCGCTCTTCGCTCGACGTCGCCGTAGATAAGGCCAAGGACACGCTGGCCGACCTCGCGGTCATCGCCCGCCGCACGCTCTCCCCCGCGACGCCCAGGGTGAGAGCGTCGCCGTCCGGAAAGAAGGTCCGGAACGGGGCCGCTGCCGCCGCCGCCGCCGCGCTCCCCCCTCTCCCTCTCACGAGCCTCGAGGCCGAGAAGCCCGTGGTCCTGGTCCTGGGCAGCGGCTGGGGCTCCCACGCGCTCTCCAAGGTCGTCGACACCGAGCTCTTCGACGTCGTGGTCGTGTCCCCGACCAATCACTTCTGCTTCACGCCGATGCTGCCGTCCGCGGCCGTCGGCACCGTCGAGTTCCGCTCGGTGCTCGAGCCGGTCCGCGTCTCGAACCCGACGGTGACCTACCTCGAGGCCGAGGCCGACGAGGTCGACCTCGAGCGGAAGGTGGCCAGGTGCACCGCCGCGGCGGCACTCTCGAAGGCGGGCGGGGAGGCGGAGGAGGAGGGGGGGGGGGAGGGGGCAGGCGCTAAAGGGGGACGGGGAAGGAGACAGCCGGGGCCGCGCCCGCGCTTCGAGATCGCGTACGACGTCATCGTCTTCGCGCTCGGGGAGCAGTCGGCGACGTTTGGCGTCCCCGGCGTGCGCGAGAACGCGTACTTCCTTAAGACGATCAACGACGCGAGGACGCTCCGCACCCGCGTCGGGAGCCTGTTCGAGGCCGCCTCGCTGCCCTCGACCTCCGAGGAGGAGAGGCAGAGGCTGCTTTCCTTCGTGGTCGTCGGCGGCGGCCCGACGGGCGTCGAGTTTGCCGGCACCCTCGCGGATTACGTAAGGGTGGACCTGGCGAGGAAGTTCCCGTCGCTGAGACCCACGGTCACCCTGCTCCAATCCGACAAAGCCATCCTCGGTGCGTTTTCGACGTCGCTGCAGGAGAGGGCGCTGGCGACGCTAAGGAGCGAAGGGATTGACGTCAAGCTGGGCGTGCGGGTGATGGTGCGTCGTGAGCTTTTTTTCTTCTTCTTCTTCTTCTTCTTTCTCTGGTTTCGAAGGACAAGGGGGACCTGACGGTCGTCGGGCTGGCCACGCTGGTCGACACGACCGGCACGACGGTTGGCAAGCGCTACGCGCGCACCGACGAGATCGGGGGGCAAAATACACGCTCTTTCTTTCTCCTCTCTCACGCCTCTTCCTCCCCCTCCGAGACGGGAGGAAAAAAAAAAAACAGGAGGTCACCGACTCCGAAGTAATCTACCGCGACAAGACCGACCCTTCCAACGCCGAGCGCCGCCTCGGCGCAGGGATGGTCCTCTGGTCCGCGGGCAACTCCTCCCGCCCGCTCGTGCGGGACCTCGTCACGCGCTTCCCCGCCCAAGTCCCCTACTCCAAGAAAAATCCGGTCGTCGCGAAGATCGCGGTCGACCCCTGGCTGCGCGTGATCGGCGCCAAAGACGCGCTCGCGATCGGGGACTGCTCCGTGATGACGGGAAGGAGGCTGCCGGCGACGGCGCAGGTCGCAGGGCAGCAGGGGGCGTTCGTCGCTCGGCTGCTCAACAGGGGGTACCGCGTCGGCAGGGGCGGCGTCGCCGCTGTCGTCGGGGGAAGCGGTGTTCCGCCTCCTCCGCCGATGGCCCCCGGCGTCCACGACTTGGCCAAGTCTTGGAGCGCGGCCGTCCGGCAGAGCATGGACAGTCCTTCTGCTTTCGCCCCGTCGAACGACTCGGAAGGCGAGGGCGAAGGCCCGGGAGGAGGAGGAGAGAAAGCTTCTCCCCGTCGCTCCTCCTCCTCCTCTTCTTCTTCCTCCGCGGGCACCCGCGCGGGCCGCGCCGTCGCCGCGTCCCTGTGGCTTCCCCAGCTCCTGGGGGGGGAGGCCCGGGGGGACTCCGAGGCGCTGCTCCGCGACGCGAGGAAGGAAGCGGGGTTCTCGTCCGTCGACGGCGGCGAGGGGAGCACCGCCAGAAGCGTGGCGCCTCCCCCGAGGCCGTTCGAGTTCCTCTCCCTGGGGATCCTCGCCTACGTCGGCAGCGACAAGGGCGTCTCCGACGTGGCCGTCCCGGGCCTAGGCGAGACGGTGAAAGTCAGCGGCTACCTCAGCTTCCTGCTGTGGAGGAGCGTCTACCTGACGAAGCAGGTCAGCACGAGGAACCGCGTGCTGATCCTGCTCAACTGGACGATGACGCGGATCTTCGGCAGGGACCTGAGCTTGTTTTAGATTTTAGGTCTGTCAGAAGAAAGGAGAGAGAAGAGAGAGAGAGGAGAAGAGAGAGAGAAAGATAGAAAGATAGAAAGAGAGAAAGAGAGAAAAGACCCCGCGACCTTTTCTTTGAATTTCTGAATTTTTTTAGGGTTCAAGAAGTGATGTGACAAAAAGAGTGTGAAACAAGTGATTTTCGAAAAGCAAAAACAAAAAAAATATTCTACGTCTTCCACCCGCGAGGCTTCCCGAGGTCGTCGCCCGTCCCGGCGAGCTTGTAGCGACCGCTGCTGCTGGTGTTGCTCTTTCCTCCTGGAGGGCGAGAGCGATCGTTGTCGCCCTCCCGGCGGCTGTAGTCCCCTCTCCGCCTGTCGTCGCCGCCGCGGTCGTCGTCGCGCCGCTGGTAACTTCCTCCTCCTCCGCGGTCGGAGCTCCCACCTCGGCTTCCGCCTCCACCACCACCGCCGCCGCCGCCGCCGCCGCCGCCACTGCTGTACAAATAGTCCCTCTCCCTCTCTCTGGGCCTCGCCGTGTCCTGGTCCGCCAGGTTGGTGTACTTGCTCTGGCCCGAGCGCCCAAAGTTCCTCACCTGCATGACCTTGGGCAGCGCTCGCCGGTCGACGTGCGCCTCGTCGCCCGTCGCCGTCGCCTGGGCCGCTTTCCCCCTGGCTCGGATGACGGCGTCGCCGCCGAACTGCGCCGCGGAGGAGCCGATGGCGGCGGCGACAGCCGGGACGACAGCAGCAGCGGAGGAAGAGGAGGAGGGGCCGCCGGCGACTCCCGCGATCCCCGCGTCCGCCTCCTCCTGGAAAAAGGCGCCGCGGTGGAAGAAGCGGCCGCGGTTTTGAGGTTGCGGCCCCGTTCCCGCTCCTGCTGCTGCTGCTCCCTCGCTCGCCAGCTTCTCCCTCCTCTCCCTGCGCTCCCTGGCCCTCCTCCGCCTCAGCGCCTCGGCGTTGCGCTCCTCCTCGGTCATCGAGGCCAGGCGCGACCTCTCCCTCTCCAGCTCCTCGGCGGCCTCCTCGACCTCGGCCTCCCTCCGAAGCCGTGCCAGCTCCCGCTCCTTCCACTTGGCTTCTTCTTCGTCCGAGTCGAGCTCGTCCTCGTCGGTGACGACGTCCTCGAGGCCCAGAGGGGCAGCCGCCGCGGCCTTTGCAGCGGCGTCCTCGGCGGCGAGCACGCGGGCGACGATGGAGCGGGTCTCTGCGGCGCGCGCTGCCGCGGCGGCGGCGGCGGCGGCTTCGTCGAGGTGCTCGGCTTCCTCGTGCGCCCTCTTGGCCGCGTCGAGGGTCGTGCGCGCATTTTTGGGGACGAAGACGGGGCGCAGGAGCTTGCGGCCTTGGCCTTCTTCTTCTGAGGAAGAAGAAGATTCCTCCTCGGAGGAAGAATCGTCGTCGGAGGAAGTCTCTTCTCCGGAGGACGACGAAGAAGAAGAAGGGGCGGCGCCTTGCCTCTTGCTCTGCTTTGCGACGGCGGCAGCGGCGGAAGCTTCGTTCTCCGCCGCCGCCTGCTCGCGGGCCCTAGCGCGGTCCCGCATCGCCGCCCTGCGAGCCGCGATCGCGTCTTCGTCGTCGCCGTCGAGAGTTTGCTTGTCTGCGCGGGGAGCCTGGGGAACAGCAGCAGCAGCAGGAGCAGCAGGGACAGAAGCAGCAGCGGCCTCTTTCCTCGAGCGAGAGACGACGACCGCCGGCGCGACGACCTCCCTCCTCCCGGGTCTGCGGCGAGGGACGTCGTCGCCGTCGCCGTTTTCTTGCTCGAGAGCTGCGAGCCGCGCCATTCGAGGATCGTCGACGACCGCAGGGCGCTTGGCGACGACGACTGCGGGGGCTGCGACGGGGCGAGCAGCAGCAGCAGCAACTGTCGTCGTTGTTGTTGCTTCGGTCGCCGTCGCCGTCGCTGCTGTTGCCGTCAACGGCGCCGCACCATCATCGTCGCCGCCGTGCTCGCCCTCTTCGGCCCACTCTGGGACCTGCCCCGCGCGGTAGCGCTGGACCTTAGCCGGAGCGACGCGTCCGCGGTCCCGCTCCTCGCCCGTGGCCGGGGCAGCGGCGCGGAGGTTGGACATGATGTTTTTTAGACTGCAGCGATTGCTCGACGAGTCGAGGCAGCCCCGTTTTTTTTGTGATTGAAATTTTTCGACGGAAAAAAAGGGGGAAAAGGAAAAAAAATACTTTTCGACTCTTGTCTCTGCCGCGGAACGCGTCTCGTCTCGTCTTATCGCCATCGTCTCTTTCCCAGCAAGCGTCAGCAAGTGTCCCCTCGCGTAGTAGCCAGCGCGCGCTGAGCCAGCGAGGAGAGCACAAGCGACCGAAAGATAGAGAGAGAAAGAGAAGAGGTCTCCCATTTCTCCCTTACAAAAATGCTGCGCCGCAATGCCCGCCTCCGCCGAGAGTACCTGTACCGCAAGTCTCTCGAGGGCAAGGAGCGCAGCGAATACGAGCGCAAGCGCGTCATCCGCGAGGCGCTGCAGGGTGAGGAATCTGAGAAAGAGAGAGAGCAGGGAAAATAAGAGAGAGAGAAAGCGAGAGAGAAAGCGAGGCATGGACGGCCGCTCGACGTCTTGACGACGACGGCGGCGGCTGGCCAACAGCGTGTCCAAAGGGAAAAAAACACCACTCACGTTCCTCCCCCACCCCCGTTCCTTCTCTTCGCGCACACAAAACAAAACAAACTCATCCAGAGGGCAAGCCCATCCCCACCGAGCTCCGCCGCGACGAGCGCGCCCTCCGCAACGCCGTCGAGCTCGAGGACGACAACACCGCCGTCGCGAGGACCTCGGTCGACGACGAGTACTGCCGCGCCGCCTTCCGCGAGCCGCGCGTACTGGTCACGACGAGCCGCGACCCGAGCTCGCGCCTCACGCAGTTCGCCAAGGAGCTCCGTCTCGTGTTCCCCAACAGCGCCCGGGTCAACAGGGGGGGGCAGATCGTCAACGACCTGGTCGAGTCCGCGAGGTCGCACGACTTCTCGGACATCGTCGTCGTGCATGAGCACAGGGGCAAGCCCGACGGCCTGGTCCTGTGCCACCTGCCCCACGGCCCGACCGCGCACTTCGGGATCTACAACGCCGTGCTCCGCCACGACCTGGGCGACAAGAAGCAGGTGGGGACGGTCTCGGAGGCCTACCCGCGGGTCATCCTCGACAACCTCACGTCCAAGCTGGGAACCCGGATCGGCACCATGCTCAAGCACCTGTTCCCCGCCCCCAAGCCCGACGCGAAGCGCGTCGTCACGTTCGCCAACCGAGGGGACTTTGTGCACTTTAGGCACCACACATGGACGTGCCCCAGGGGCCCCGCCTCCGCCGAGCTCACCGAGGTCGGCCCGCGCTTCGAGCTGCGGCTGTTCCAGATCAAGCTGGGGACGATGGCCGACGCGGCGGCGGACGACGAGTGGGCGCTGAGGGCCTACGTGCGCTCTGCCAAGAAGGCCAAGCTTTCCGAGACCGACGGGGAGGTCGGAGGAGGGGGAGGAGCGGGCGGGGAGAACGGCGACGGGATGGTGCTCAAGGGGAGGGAGCGGGCGCCGAGGAAGAAGCGGTCGAGGGCAGGCTAAGAGATGTGGATGGGGAGGGGGGGGGGTGATGGAAGAGAGGAGGAAGGAGGGAGGGGACCTTTGTGTGTACTTATTCCTTTTTTGCAATCCCAAAGACAACGACTGCGATGCGTGAATGGTGAGAGAGAGGGAAAGTGTCGCTTGTGCGCGATGCCGCGTCCAATGCGCTTGGGGGGGAGTTGTTGGGGGGGTTGTTGGACGTACAAGTTAAAATAAAAAAACATCAGAAGAAAAAAGAAAAGGCGAGGAGACAAACTTTTCCGGGGCGGCCGGCATCGGCGATTTCTCCTCTTTTCTTCCTCGAGGAGGGAGAGGAAACTCTTTTCTCTTCTTCTCTTTCGTCTGTTCGTTCCCTCATGGAGCCGCCGACGCTTGGCGCGGGAGATGAGGGATACGGAGGAGGAGGCTGCGGCGTCTCAGGAACACTGGCGGCGACGGCAGTCGAATCCGAATCTCGCGGTGGCGACCGAGCAGGACGAGGAGGCCGAGGAGGCATCGCCGACGACGGCCGAGGCAAAAGAGAAAGAGCTCGCTTCGCCTCTGCCGAAGCCGGCGCCGCCGCCGCCGATCCTCCCGGCCGCGGCTTCTGGGACCACTCTGCAGCTGCGGAGCTCTACAGGGTGCTCCAGCAGAGGATCCAGCGACAAGGAGTGAGTTTCTGATTGTTTTGTTTTCGACGCCGACGGTGCCGACGGAGGAGAGAGGGCTGGATCGACCTCAAGCTCAAAAAGGGGGGGGGGGAGAAGAAACAAAGAAACACCTTTTGCTCACGGGTCCAAGCAACAAAACCATGCACTTGTCTCTCTCTCTCTCTCTCAATCTCAATCTCATACTCATTTTAGGGCGCGCTCTTCCTCCGACGCACGCTGTCCTATTCCGAGCGCGCAGGCGACCAACTGCGGCAGCAGTTGGCTCAGCAGAGGCTCAAGCAGCAGCAGGGACAGCTGCAGCAGCAGCAGCAGCAGCAGGAGCCCCGGGGGCAGCAGCGGCGGCGGCCACGGCGGCTCGACCGGCTCCACCTCGCCCTCGCTCGCCCCCCGCCCTCGGACGGGGAAGAGGAGGAAGACGGAGACGGAGGAGCCGGCGCTCCCGACGGAAGCGGGGGCGAGCGCAGGCAAACGCGGGAGCAGAACCGGGAGCGGCGAAGGAGGAGCAAAAAGGACGCGCGTCCTCCCGCCCCCAGTCCCGCCGCCGCCGCCCCGCTGCCGACGATCTCCCTCATCGTCGCCCTCCTGGAGAAACCCAAGAGGCGGCGGCGGCGGCGACGGCGAGGAGGCGCGGGGGCGGGAGGCGCGGGGGCGGGCCCGCGAGCCGCCGCCTCCTTGGCCGGGGGCGCGGGGGCCGGCCGGCCGCTCGTCCCCTTGAGGGCCTGGATAGTCCACGTCCCCGGCGGCGACTCGCCCGGTTCGGCGTTCCTGGCAGGCGACGGCGGCGGCGGCGGCGGCGGCGGCGCGAGCGGGGCGGGAGGCGGGAGCGGGAGCGGAAGGGGCCGCGCTGGCAGAGACGGCGGCAGCAGCAGCAGCAGCGACGCCGCTGCCGCTGCCGCTGCCGCTGCCTCGGCTGCCGCTGCCTCGGCAGTCGCCCTCTCGAAGAGGCTGCACGAGGCCTCGTTCGACCTCGACCTGCTCTCCTGCCTCGAAGGGGGAGGAGGGGGAGGAGGAGGCGCCGATAAGGGTGGGGGCTCTCCCTCGCCCCCGCCCTCCTCGGACGACGACGACGGCGGGGACGGCGACGAGGGAGACGACGCGAGCGGCGACGGCGACGGAGGGGGGCAGGAGGCCGGGCGGGAGCAGGAGGTCCTGTTCCTGCTGTGGGCAGACCACCCGGACCTCTCGCACACGCGCAAGCCGAGCGGCTCCGTGCTGGACGCCGGGGCCGGGCTGCGGCCCCCGCCCCGCCGCTGGAGCTCTTCGTGCGGCCCTCCCGCGGGCGCTGCGACGGGCCTTCCGCCGCCGCCGCTGGCGCCTCCCTCGTCGTCAGCGCTCTCTGCTGCTGCTCGTGCAGCTGCGGGAGCATCTGCTGCCGGAGCTGCTGCTGCCGGAGCTGCTGCCGCCACTTCCATCCCTCCCCCTCCTCCCCCCGCTCCCCGCCCCTCCACGACCAAGCTGGAGAGGAAGAGGCACGCCCTCTGGGCCAAACAGAGGCAGGGGCTGCTCTTCGGCCTGCTGCCCCCCGGGGCGCGGGTCCTCGCCGCGAGGGTCCCCGCCTCGGAGATCCGCGCGTCGACGGCCACAGGCAGCATCCGGCTCAGCCCGGCGAGGCTGGCCGTCGTGACGCCCTCCTCGTCGCCTCGGCCGCCCCTGCTGGCGCTGATGCCTCCCCCTCCCCCTCCCGCTGTCGCTCCTCCGCATCCGCCGGCTGCTGCTGCTGCTGGTGCTGGTGCTGCTGCTGCTTCGGGGGGGCTCCTCCCTGCCTCCTCCTCGGCGGAGAAGGAGAACGGGAGCAGCAGCAGGGGGGGGCCGAGTGGCGACGGGGCGGGGCACCAGCAGCAGCAGCGGAAAGAGCAGCCGACTGAGAGCGCGAGGGCTGCTCCCGCCGCCGCCGCCGCCGCTACTCCCGTTGCCGGCGCTCGAACGGCAGCGGCAACGCGACCGCCGCCTCCAGCCCTTCAGCGCAGGGGCGGCATCGTGCTTCTGCCCCCTCCCTCGGTGCAGTGCGGCGGCCCCAAGTCTGCCGTCGACCTCAGGGTGAGGCTGACTCGGGCCCCGGCCCCCGCCCCCCGCGCTCGCACGCCGCCGCCGCCGGGCACGGGAGGGCTCGCGAAAGGAGGAGCAGCAGCAGCAGGAGCAGGAGGAGCTCGCCCTTTCGGTCCTTTCTCTCCTTCTTTTTACTCTCCAACCCGCTCGAGGATCCCCCGCCGGGGGAGCGTCGTGTGGAGGTACTTGGAGACCGAGCAACAAAAAGACGGAGGAGGCAGCTACAGCAACGACGCCGCCGAAAACGGCAACGGCGGCGACGGCAGCAACGGTGGCGAAAACAATAGAGCCTCCTCTGTCTCCCTGACGAGGTGTTGGCACTGCGCCCTCTGCGGCTTCGGGGCGCACTCCTTCCGCGGGCTCTCGCAGCACCTCGAGGCTTCGCACTCCCTGCTGCGGTGGAGCGTGCGAGGGGAGAGGCCGGCTGAGGAGGAGGAGGACGACGACGAGGAAGGCAGCGGCAGCGACGACGACGACGACGACGGCGGCGAAGGGGGACCGAAAGGCAAAAACAAGGCAGCTCGCCACGACGACCTATCCGACTTCCCGCAGTTTGCGACTGTCCTCGTGCGCCCGAGAAAGGACCTCCTCTCCCCGGCTGAAGCTCTCGGCCGAGAGAAGTGGCAGCAGCAGCAGCAGGCTCCTGCGGCGCCTTCCTCCCCCGACTGCTCCTCTCGCGTCCTCGCCCTGCTGCGGCGGAGCGACCCCCTTTTCGCCCCCAGGGCGGGCTTCGTCTTCTCGGCCAGGCGCAGGGACCGCGCGCTCAGGCTCCCGGCGGGCTTCCGGGCCATCGAGCTCGAGAGGCGGGCGTCGGAGTCCGGAGCGCAGCAGCAGCAGCAGCAGCAGCAGCAGCAGCAGCAGCAACGCCTCTCTGCCCCCGCTCCTTGTCCTCCTTCTTCCGCCGCTGGAATCGACCCTGCGATCTGGGAGGCCGTCCAGGTGATCCAGAACGCGGCCCAGCAGCAGCAGCAGCAGCAGGTTCGTGCGAGCGGAACCGGAGCTGGAGCTGGAGCTGCTGCCGCTCCTCCTCCTCGCTTCGCGGCCGAGCTTCTCTCCGAGCCGAGCCGCGGCGGCGTCGGCGGCGGCAGCGGCGGCGGCAGCGGCGGCGGCGGCCCTTCCTACTCCCCTCACGACGACGTCAACGCCGCTGCTGCCGCTGCTGCTGCTGCTGCTGCTTTCCGCGCCGCGGCGGCGGCGGCGGCGGAAAAGGGGAAAGCCCGCTTCCTGCCGCAGCAGCAACTGCAGCACCAGCACCAGCAGCAGCAGCAGCAGCAGCAACTGCAGCACCAGCAGCAGCAGCAGCAGCAGCAACTGCAGCACCAGCACCAGCAGCCGCAGCAGCAGCAGCAGCAGCAACTGCAGCAGCAACTGCAGCCAAACGGAGCCTGCCCCCCCCGGATCTTCTACCACGCGAGGACCGCGGTGAGGATGTCCGAGCGCGAGCTGGCCGCGATCCTCCGCGACCCAGCCTCGGTGCCCGACTCGGACGACGACGAGGACGACTTCGATTTCGACGCTGCTGCCGGTGCCGCTGCCGGTGCTGGCGTCGGCGGCGAGCAGCAGCAGCAGCAGCAGCAGCAGGGGGGAGGAGGACAAGGGAGGATGAGCGAGGCCCGCGCGGCCTGGGCCGCGGCGCTCCGGACCCGCATGTCGAGGTCGCTGGCCCCCGAGGTCGGCCTCGCGGAGCGCGAGGTGATGTTCAACTGGACGGCCTTCGTCCGCGATCGTCCCTTGCTAGTGGACTCGCACGTGCCGCTGAGGGCCTTTGAGTTCTGCAAGGAGCACGGGGAGAGGCTGCTGCTCGGCGGCGGGAGTGGAGGCGGAGCGAGCAGCGGCGGCTGCGGCGACGAAGCCGCCGAGACAAACCGCGCCCTCCGCCGCCGCGCCCTGTCGCTCCACCTCCTCACTCTCTTCGAGCACGGCCTGATCGACGGCGGGTGCATGCGGGCCTCTCTGGCGGAGGTGAATAAAGCGGCGCAGGCCCTCGAAGCGAAGGAGAAGAGGGAGAAGGAGGTCGGACCCCCTTTGGCAGCGGCCGAGGTGGCAAAGGCGAAAGCAGCGGAAGCGAAAGCAGCGGCCGCCACCGCTGCTGCTGTCGCTGCAGTCGCTGATGCCGCCGCTCTCTTTGACGCCGCCTCCAACGACAGCAACGCGTCCCTCGCGAAGGAAGGGCAGGAGGATGCGCTGTCGGAGCAGCAGCCCGCAACGGCGGCGGCGGCGGCAGAGGCTGCGATGGAAGTTGACAAGGGCGACAAGAGCAAGGCGTCCCCTGCCACCGCCGCGACGACGGCGACCAACGACCCCAGCCCCTCCCCTCCCGAAAGGGTCCAGCAGGCCCGCAAGCGCCAGGGCGACGACGCCCGCGAGAACGGCGATGGCCCCTTCGCGGGGGCGGCAGCTGCTGCTGCTGCCGCTCCTGGCGCTCCCGCCGCAAACAAGCGGCCCCGGAACGACAACGGCAGCAACAACAACAAGAAGAGCGGCCCTGAAGCAGCCGCAGACGACGGCACAGACGTCGTCATCTACATCAAGGACACCAGCAGCGACGAGAACGAATGAGAAAAGACAAGTGGAGAGATGACAAGTGCAGAGATCATCGAACGATGAAGAAAAGGCCAAACTCTTTCAACCCTCTTTTTTTCTTTTTCTTTTTCTTCTCTTTCTTCTTTTCTTCTTTTTCCTCTTGTTCCCCGACCTCTCCCGCAGCTTCGGCATCGTCGTCAATAGCAGCAGTATCAGCACCAGTCGCAAAACCCACACAGAACACTCAGTACAAAATGAAGCCACGCCCTGTCTTTTTGCCCCTTGTTTTTTTTCGTTCTTTTTTCTTGCAACACAGAAACGAAACTCCAAATTCAACAAACTCGACCCTCTCTCTCACGACCTCGACTTTTTCTTCCTCTTGGAAGCGTCGATTTCTTCCTCTTCCATTTCCATTTCTTCCGTCTCTTCTTCTTCGTCGTCGCTGCTGCTTCCCCCTGCCATGAGCGCGTCGAGCTCGTCGAGCCCCTCCCTCAGAGCCTCGACCGCGGCGGCCCTGGCCCTGGCGTCGTCGGCGGCCGAGCTTTTCTTCCCCTCCCCTTTCCCCTCCCCTTTCCCTTTCCCTTTCCCCTCCCCTTTCCCTTTCCCTTTCCCTTTCCCTTTCCCTTTCCCTTTCCCTTTCCCTTTCCCTTTCCCTTTCCCTCCCTCTTCCTCTTCTCCTTCTTCCTCCGCGTCCCCGCCGAAGCCGTAGTCGTCATCGACGTCCACCACGGCGCCCTGCCTCTTGCAGAGCTCCCTGAGCCTCGAAGAGGAGGGGTCCTCGACGGTGTCCACGAACAGCTCGCGCCAGTAGGGGCGGGAGTAGGGGTTTTGGGGGTTGGCGCGGGCGCGGTCGGGTGGGTGGAACCAGTAGTTGAGCGCGAGGTGCAGCGGCGAGCAGATCGGCTCTTTCACCGAGGAGGAACGGGGAGGAGGAGGAGAGCTGGAGGAGGAGGAAACCTCGTGGAACCAGCCGCAGGGGAGGTAGAGCAGGTCGCCGGGCCCGACCTCGACGGTCGCGGCCCTGTGCGTCGGCAGCAGCGCGGCGTGCGCCGGCTCGCGCGGGTCGAGCGTCGAGAACGACGGCGGGTCGAGGTCCTCGTCGTCGTCTCCCTCGCTCCCTTCGCCTTCGCCTCCTTCTGCTTCTTCCTCTTCTTCTTCGCTGTAGTCGTCGGCGACGGGGGCGCCCCTCTCCGCCGCGGCGAGGGCGGCGACGAGATCGGCGTCGTCGTCGTCCTCGTCGTCGTCGCTGGTGTCGCCGGCGTCGCCGGCGGCGAGCCTCTTCCTCCCTCCCCCCTCGCCTCCTCCATCGCTCTCGTCGTCTTCTCCCTCCTCGCCGTCGCCGTCGTCTTCTTCCTCCTCTTCGTCCTCGACGTCGACCCCGTCCGCCAGCATCACCTCCCTCCACCTCCGGTACTCGTGCCGCCTCACCAGCCGCTCGTCCCCTCCGTCGGCGCCGACCTCCCCCTGGCACCGGTAGACGACCCTGCCGTTGCCGTGGACGAAGCGGGGCCTACCGCCCGAGGGGCGCATCTCGGGGACCGCGGCGGGGGGGAAGAGCGTGAACCGCTTGGTCCCGCCGACGACGGCGTAGAGGTTGTCGTGGAAGTCGTGGTGGAGTCCCGACGAGGTGGACGACGGGGGAGGAGGAGACGGAGACGACGGAGACGAAGGAGCGGGAGCCCTCGGCGTCGAGGGGCCGCTCCTGCCACACCAGAGGTTGACGCTCTGCAGCACGAGCCCCCTCGCGAGCCTCGGCACGACGGGAAAGTCGTCGGCGAGCGCCAGGGCGAGGGGCCCCAGGGGAGGGGGCGGGGCGCCCGGCCTGCCCCCGCCTCCTTTGGGGGGCCTGGGCGGCCTCTGGGCGGAGAGGTAGAGCAGGGCCCCTCGGTCGCCCGCGCTCGTCTTTTTCGGGGGCGAGGTCGGGGTCGTCGGAGGGAGGCCGCCCGCGGCCTCGTCGAGGAACGCGGCAAAGGACATCTTGGCCCTCGTGCCCCCCCTCCCGAACCGGTCGGACGCGTCCCTGCGGGTCTCCACGTCGACGAGGACGTGCCCGGCTTTCGCCCTCAGGTACGAGGGCGTCCACCTCGAGGGCGCGGTGAACAGCAGAGGGGTTTGGGCGTCGTCGCCCTCTTCGCCGCCGTCGTCGAGCGCCGACGCGGGCAGGACCCCAGGCTGCCTCGCCACGACGCAGCGCTCCCAAAACTCGCTGGCCGAGGAGAGGCGCTGTACCCCTGGGGTTGAGGCGCTGCTGCTGCTGCTGCTGCTGCTGCCCCCTGCGACGGGCCAGTCGGGCGCGGAGGAGAGGCCAGGGATGGTGGTGGAGTTTGCTGCTGCTTGCTTGCCTTTTGGCAGCGACGGCTGGCCGCCGTTGATGCCATTCGCAGCTGCAGCTCCTGTCGCCCTCGCGGCGCTGCATCGCTGCCGGCGCTGCTGCGCCGCGCTCAGCGTAGCCGTTGTCATGAGGTCTCGCCTTAGTGAGTAGCAGAAACGAGATTCGAGCGCAAAATCGTGATGAGTTTGGGCGCGCGACGAGATGGTCCGAGATGGATGGCCAGCTCTCTCTCGCCCGGAGAAGGTTGTGCTTGGCCCTGCCTCCGCAATCGAAAAAAAAAAAAAAAAGCGACGGCGACGCACTTCTTCAGTCGCTCTCTTCTTCTTCTCTTCTTCAGTCCTTGTTGCTTTCCCTCTTCTTCGCGCTTGCTAAAACCCTCCCTCTTAAAGTTTTTTCGAATCTTGCTCGAGCAGAGCGATGTCGGCGGCGCTGTTCGCCGGAGGGCGTGCTGCTGCTGCTCCAAGCTTGGGCAAGCCGTCGTCGTCGTCGTCGACAGCACAAGCGAAGCATCGTCCTCTCATCTCGCGACGAGCCGAGAGCTCGCTTCACAGGTACGATTTGCGCTGCTGTATGCATGAATGAATAGCAACTGGTCTCTTGCCGCGGCCACTGGCACGAGTTGTGGTGCAGAGAATCCCTGGCGCACGCCCGACGGAGGAGGGGAAGCGAAAAGACAAGGAGATCGACGACAACGACGACGACGACGACGACCGGCGACGCTCGTTCAGTCAGTCGAGCGACATCCAGCCCCCCTGTCGTCCTCCAACTCGCAGTCCCACGCTCGCTACCTTTCTCACGCGCAGTGATGATGAAAAATCGCGCCGTTGCACGCGAGTGCTGAATCGCGCTTCTTTGGGCTCGCTTTACCCCTTCAACTGACCCCCCCATCTCAACAACTCCCTTTTTCCTCCCTTTTTTCCTCAGGCCGGCAACGAACCTAGCCGCTGCCGCCGCCGCCGCCGCCGCTTCCTCGCCTTCCGACCCTTCATCTTCTTCAACAGACCCGCCGCGCTCCTCTGCCCGAGCCAGGGCCATCGCCCCGCCGGCAATCGGCAGGAGCAGCGTCGACGTCATCGGAGGGGTCGCGCTTTCTGACTTCCCATCGTCATCGCTAGCAGACTCCCCGTCGCCGCCCTCGACGCCGCTGCGCTGCCCCGCCGACTTCTCCCCCCCGCAGCCCGCCCCGGGCTTCGACTCGATCCCCTCCGCTTTGCTCGCGGTGGCCCGCGGCGAGTTCGTCGTCGTCCTCGACGACGCCGACAGGGAGAACGAGGGCGACCTGATCCTGGCCGCCGACGCCGCCACGACGTCCAAGATCGCCTTCATGGTCGAGGAGACGTCGGGCGTGCTGTGCGTGGGGCTCCCGGGCCCGGCCTGCGACCGCCTGGCGCTGCCGCTGATGGTCCCCCCGGCGCACAACGAGGACGCGATGCGGACGGCCTTCACCGTCACCGTGGACGCCGCCGAAGGGATCTCGACGGGGATCTCGGCCGCGGACAGGGCGAGGACGATCAGGCTCCTCGCCGGGGGGACGCAGGGCGGCGACGTCGTCGTCGTCGGGGAGGAGGCCTCGACCTCGTCCTCTCCTCCTCCGTTCAGTCCGACGACGCTGCCCTCGGACCTCCGCCGCCCCGGCCACATCTTCCCCCTGCGAGCCCAGCCGGGCGGGGCCCGCTCACGCCCGGGGCACACCGAGGCGGCCGTCGACCTCTCGCGCCTCGCCGGGCGCAGGCCCGCGGGGCTGCTCTGCGAGATCGTCGACCGGACGGCGAGCGACGGCTCGATGGCGAGGACGCCGAGGCTGCTCGCGTTCTCGAAGGAGGCGGGCCTGAGGTGCATCACGATAGCGGACCTGGTGGCCTTCATGGACGCGAGGGACGCGGCGATTGCGAGGGAGGAGGGAAAGGCACGATGATGAGTTTTTTCTCTCTCTCTTCCTTCCTTTCTTTCCTTCTTCTTCTTCGCCGGCGTGTGGGGGAAAAAAACTTGTTCACTTGATTTTCATTTTTTTCAACTTTTTCGCACTCATAAAGCCCGGAACCAGCGATTCCGTGCCATTTTCTTTTTCTTCGGTTCTTGTCCGCGCTTTTTTCTGTTTCTACTTAAACATTTTGTTGGTGGGAGAGAGAGAGGGAGGGAGAGAGAGAGAATGTAAACGCCTCTTTCCCGCTGTTGAGAACTTTTGATTTTACAATTATGATGAAGACAGGTTCCCTCTCTCGTTGTTATGCTACTGCGGCCGGCTCGAGGCTTCTTCCGAAGCAGACGCACGAACAGCAGACGGACCAGCAGCTTCCTTTTCTTCCCTTTCTCTCTGGATCCTCGCGACGCACTCGGGTGCCGGCGCCGTCCGCGGCAGGTGCTTCCGGTCGTAGAGGAGCGAGTCGGCGACGTGCTCGTCTGCCTCGTCGTCGTTCTTGCGGTCGGCGTAGTCGCTCCACCACCTGTTTTTTGTTTTTTGTTTTAGTTCAGGAAGGAGCAGAGAGGGGGGGAACGGTGGTGAGAAGAAGGTGGTGGAGGTTTGCCAAGGTCGAAGAGAGAGGTCTCAGAGGTCGGAAAAAACCAAAACGCAAATGACTTTTTCACCTGTGCAGGCTCTTATCGTATGCTTCTTTCTTGTCGGGGCCGGGGGCCCCCGCCGGGCCGTAGATCGCGGCGAGCACGTGCGGCGGGCAGGAGGTCTTGCCCGAGGAGAGCGCGGCTGGCGGCGGCGCGGTGTCGGCCGACGCCGAGGATGGCGAGCGCTCCAGCGAGGATGAGGTCGCCATGGCGTGTGGTTTTGTCTCTTTTTCCTCTTCTTTCCGTTGGCGGAGGGAGGGAGGAGGAGCTGCAGTTGGAGGAGCGCAGCAGCAGGAGAGGGAAGAGAGAGGCGAGCGAAGGTGAGTGCTGGGCGTCCTCTCGTTGTCGAGATCGACGGAGAGAAGGAAGCTACGAGCAAGAGAGGAGAATGGAGCGCGCCTCGAAGAAAGAAGAAGGAAAGACAGAAGAAACGAAAACGGAAAAAAAAAACGTCTCCCTCTCCCCTCGCTCTGCGCCACTCTGCGCGTCACAACTCAATCTTTTTTTCAACTTTCCTCCCTTCCCTTCCTCGACCTTTTACTCCTCGCCGCAGGTACGCAAAAACCGCAGGAGGTGTCCACGCGACCTGCTCTCCGCTCCGGGGGTGCCGCGCGGGACGGCCGCGGAGCAAAGTGGCGGATTCCGGGGGGAAGGGGGGGGGCGAGCTGCCGTTTGAAGATTGGCTGCTCTGGATTCAAGAGAGCAAATTGCTTCTCTCTTGCTTCAGCAGCAGCTCAGCCGCCAGAAGGCATCGCCCCGCCACCGCCGCTGGCCTGCCGGCTCGGGTCCCAGCACTCCACGGAGGCCTTCGCGCAGGCCCCTCTCTGGCCCCTGCGAGCGTGTAGGGAGCTGCGAAGGCTCGCGCGGCGCAGTGCGCGAAGCGACGTTCGAGCAGCGCCCGGAGGCGCACCTTCTTTTTTCTTTCCCTCGCGACGCTCACACCAACTTTGAACACTCTCTCCTCTTTTTTACCTCTTTAACAGGCTCAGAACCCCACTCAAACCAACCAATCATGCCGGTCACCACCTCGACCGTCGGTGAGTATTGATGGAGGAGGGAAAAAGAAGGAACGGAGGGAATGGAAGGACGAGAGGGAAGAGAGATGTTTCTCGCTCGATGGTTCTTTTTCTCGCCGTGGCGATCGTTTGTCCTCGAAAACAAATGCTTTTTCCTCCTCTGTCCTCTCACGGAGCCCACGCCTCTCCAACTCCCTCCCTCACGACAACGACAGGTTTCCCCCGCATCGGGCCCAACCGTGAGATGAAGAAGGCTCTCGAGAGGTGAGAAGGGCGTCTCTTTTGTTGTTGAAAGAGGAATCGTTTTTCGTTCGCCATGGCCAACGGAACTTTTGCCGCTTGAATTTCCCCCCCTCTTTGACAAGCGCCACTGAGGAGGAGCACGCGAGCCGGGGCGCAGCACCTTTCGTTTGGTTTCGCTTTGCTGTCTGGCGCTTTGGTCGCCGCGTTCCACTCGCAACAAAGTTGGAAAAAGAGCAATTCGAGAGCGCTGGGCGCTGGAGAGAGAGCACGCGACGAGCGAGGTGCACGCAGTCTCGCTCGACGATCAAAACGGCCGTTCAAGTTTTTGCACAGCTCTTGCTTTCTTCCTTATTCCTTGCTGCTGCCCTCTTTCTCCTTCCCCTGCTGCTGCTCTTGTCTCCTCCTCCTCCTCCTCCTCCTCTTTCGGAGAAAAAGAAAGAAAGCGAGAGGATTTCGCGGCTAGTTCCCTTTTGCTTTTGTACTCGCGGCCTCTCAAGCTCTCGCCTCTTTTCCCCCTTTTTTTTCCACTCACCCTCTTTTCTTGTTCTTCAACCTCTTCCAAAAACAAAAAAAACTCTCTCTCTCTCCACCAGCTACTGGAAGAAGGGCATCTCCCAGGAGGAGCTCCTCAAGGTCGCCGCCGACGTCGAGGCCGGAGCCTGGAAGCTCCAGGCCGACGCCGGCGTCGCGCTCGTCGGGCTCGACGGCACCCTGTACGACCAGGTCCTCGACTGGACCTTCTACCTCGGACTCGCCCCCCCGCGCTTCAGCGCCCTGAGCGGGCTCGACAAGTACTTTGCGATGGCGCGCGGCACGGAGGGCGCGGGCGCGCTCGACATGTCCAAGTTCTTCGACACCAACTACCACTACATGGTCCCGGAGCTCGACACGGCGACGCTGACTGGTTCGTCGGAGTCTTTTCGGGTTCTTTTATCCTTCTGGAGTGGTGGCATCGAGAAAGAGAAGAGCGAGAGAAGAAGGGAAAAACTCACCTCGAGGGGGGCAAAAAACTCGTCAAAACCCACAAACCCATCTAGGCGCCACCCCCGACTTCTCGACCTACCTCGACCGCGTCAAGCGCGGCCAGGCCGCGATCGGCAAGGCCGCCGCCGTCCCGATCCTCATCGGGCCCAACACGCTCGTCGGCCTCGCCAAGCCCGCCGAGGGCACGACGACGCTCGACAAGGCCGCGGCCGTCAAGGCGCTCGTGCCGCACTACGAGGCGGTGCTCAAGGAGCTCAAGGCGCTCGGCGTGCCCGAGGTGCAGATGCACGAGCCGATCCTCGCGTCGCAGACCGCCAACGACCTGCGCGCGGACTTTGAGGCCTCGTACGCGACGCTGTCCGGTGAGTTGGGGAGATGTTTTTTTTCCCTTTGGTCCCCCCCCCCTCCCCCAAAAAAGCAAAAAGAAGAAGCAAGCGAGAGAGAGGGAAGTACAAAACTCGGAAGGGAAAAAAACTCACTCTCTTTCTCTCTCTCTCTCTGTTCCTTTCCCTTTTCCTTTCTTCCCCCACCAAACCCCGACCCCGCCACAGCCGTCGGCGTCCCGATCAACCTGGTCACCTACTACGACGACATCGGCGAGGCCTACTCGTGGGCCGTGCAGCTCCCCGTCGCCGCCGTCTCGCTCGACTTCCTCGGCGTGCCCGGCTCGGCGCACAAGAACGCCACCGCGGCCCTGATCGAGGAGCACGGCTTCCCCAAGGGCAAGCGCCTCGGAGCCGGCGTCGTCGACGGCCGCTCCGTGTGGGCCGACGGCGGCTCGGCCGCGACCTTTGTCGCGGCGCTGCTCGCCAAGGGCATCGACGACATCTCGGTCCAGTCGTCCGTCTCGCTGCAGCACCTGCCCTACGACGTCGAGCTCGAGAAGAACCTCCCCGAGCACCTGCAGGGCAAGCTCGCGTTCGCGGCCCAGAAGGTCAAGGACATCGTCTCCGCCGCCAAGGACGGCCCCTCGGCCAAGGCCGTGGCCCTGAACGAGGCGCTGGCCCCCGTCGCCAACCCCGTCGCCGACATCGAGAAGGCCAAGTTTGTCCGCGAGCTGCCCTTCGACGAGCGCCGCGACTCGCAGATCAAGACGCACGCGTTCCCGACGACCTCGATCGGCTCGTTCCCGCAGACACCCGAGATCCGCAGGGCGCGCCTGGCCTTCAAGAAGGGGCAGCTCTCTGCCGCCGACTACGAGAAGGAGGTAAGAGAAGAGGGGAGGCTTTTGGAAAAGAGTTTTTGCGTTGCTTTTTTTTTTCCCTCGCGTCTTTTGTTTTTGATTTTTTTTTCTTTTTCAAGTTTTTTTTTCTCACAGCCTCTCTCTATCAACTCCTCCGCCCCTCTCCCTCAAACCGAAAACCCTCGATGTCAGGTCAACGACTACATGAAGTACGCCGTCGAGGAGCAGGAGCGCATCGGCATCGACGTGCTCGTCCACGGCGAGCCCGAGCGCACCGACATGGTCGAGTACTTTGGCCAGAAGCTCGAGGGCTTCACCTTCACCGACAACGGGTGGGTGCAGTCGTACGGCTCGCGCTACGTGCGCCCGCCGATCATCCACGGTGAGAGCCTTCCTTTTTTGTCTGATTCGTTCTTGTGCTTTTTCTGAGGCTGAGAGAGAAGAGAGACAGAAGAATCGAGGAAGAAAAAAAAAAACTCACGCTCGACCCTCCTCTTCTTTCCTCCCAACTCCGCTACCTCCTTCCAGGTGACGTCACCCGCCCCGCCGCGATGACCATCAAGGAGTTCGTCTACGCCCAGTCGCTCTCCAAGAAGCCCGTCAAGGGCATGCTCACGGGGCCCGTCACCATCCTCAACTGGTCGTTCCCGCGCAAGGACATCACGCGCCAGGCGCAGGCCTACCAGCTCGCGCTGGCCCTCCGCGACGAGGTCGCCGACCTCGAGAAGGCGGGGTGCCGCGTCATCCAGGTCGACGAGCCGGCCCTCCGCGAGGGCCTCCCGCTCAAGAAGGAGCGCTGGGCCTCCTACCTCGACTGGGCCGTCGACGCGTTCAAGCTCGCGACCGTCGTCGCCGCGCCCGCGACGCAGATCGTGACGCACCTCTGCTACTCGGAGTTTGCGGACATCCTCGCCGCAATCGACGGCCTCGACGCCGACGTGCTTACGATCGAGAACTCGCGCTCGGGCGACGAGATGGTCATCGCGCTGGCCAAGTACGGCTACGCCCGCGACCTCGGCGCCGGCGTCTACGACGTGCACTCCCCCGTCGTGCCGGTAAGAATCGAAGAAGAGAGAAAAACGGGGGGAAGGAAAAGAAAAGAAGAAAAAGTCCAACAAGCAGCTTCAAGGTTTTCACACCTCGAAATTCCGCTCACCCCCCCCCCCAACCCCTTGTCTCTCAAAAAAACCTAACGGAAAAAAAATCAAACCAGACTGTCGAGTTCATGAAGGGCAAGGTCGTCGGCCAGGTCGGCACCGGCATCCTCAAGGGCCACCCGGAGCGCCTGTGGGTCAACCCCGACTGCGGCCTCAAGACGCGCGAGTGGGCGCAGGTGCTCCCCTCGCTCGAGAACATGGTCAAGGCCTCGGCAGAGGCCCGCGCGGCGCTGGGCGTTTAGAGAATTCTCTCGAAGACCCCAAGGGAAAAAAACGTTTCTTATTGAACAACGGTGGTGCGCTCTATGTTTTTTATCAAGTCGCTCTCGTCCTTTCGCTCTTTTCTTCTTCTTCTTCTAATCTGCGCGCTGTGTCCAGTGACGGGCGAGAGCGGCGGAGGAGAGGCAGGGGGAAGAGCGAGCGGCGGGGGGCACTCTAAGCTTTTTCCGTTATCAGAGGCGGGTGGGGTTTTTTTTAGAGAGAGAGACAACAGAAAAACGAACACAAAATCATAAATAAAACGGGGATGACGATTAGCCAGTGCTTTCAAGGTCGAGAGAGAGAGAAGAAGGGAAGGGCAGAGAGAGCGAGAGAAAGGGAGCGGTCTTTCGCTTTTTTGCTTCTTTCTGTTTTTTTTCTTCGGACCCTTTTTTTTTCCCGGAAGAGTGCAAACAAAAAAAACTAAGAGTCAGTGGGAAAAAAATCGGCGGAAAAAATGTCTCTCTCTCAATCTCTCCGTTTCCTTTCGTTTGCCTCCGAGCGCTCTCTCATTCGGTCCTGCTATCTCTGAAAAATAATCCGTTTGCTCTTGAGTTTCCCCTGCTTGTTCTTTTTCCTTGCCGGTAGATGATGGACGCTCTGTTTGTGACGCAGCCAGCTGGAGGGGTGAGTGCGACGGAATTGGTGGCAGGTCTTGGCGAGCGATAGGTTTCAATTCGAGAAAACAAAAGTCGGCCGATGCGTCCAAGAGCTCGAATCGGCGCGCCTTCGGGGGCCGTGCTCTCGGCGCTCTTCCTTCCTCTTTCTCGAGTCATTTGTTCCACCAAACGTGATAGTTTAGGTCTTGTTTTGCTTCTGCAAGAGGAGAAAGGACAAAGAGCATCGGAGAGAGCCCCGTTGCGTCCTCGTCCAAGCGGGATCTGGGCCCGAGAGAGTTACGTTTCTTTCTTCCTCGTCGACGACCGAGACTCTCACTCCATTCTTCTCCCTTTCTACCTCTCTCGACTAACTTCGCGACAGCTCCTCCCTTCCAAGCGCGCGTTCGAAGGCGCGTGTGAGCAGGTACGAGCGTGGTGGAGCAATTGAGCGAACGAAAGCTGGAGAACGACGCGAGATGAAGGACTGATGCAATCTCTTGACGCTGAGCGGAGCATTCTCTTTCTTCTTCCGACCTCGAGGCTTTTTTTTCTCCTTTTTGTCTTGCTCATCTTTGTTCCCCCCTTTTTCTCCGGCCTCCTCTCGCGCTTCCGCTTCCTCCTCCTTTCCGCTTCCGAAAACTCCAACAGGACGCCTCCAAGCGCAACCGCAACTTCAACGACGCTTCATCTGCTCCAGTCTTCAACATCCATGCGACTTCAGCGGGGGCTTTCTCCCTCGCTCCCCCTGGTGCTTCCTCCTCCCCTCTGCTCTTCTCTTCCTCGCCTCCTCCTCCTCCCACCTCCTCCTCCACCGTCGTCGCCTTCCGCCTCCTGTGCCCCGTGGCGCGCTCCGGCAGCGTCATCGGCCGCGGTGGGGACGTCATCGGGCGCGTCAGGGCGGCGACGAGGGCCAGGATCAAGGTCGACATGCCCCTGACGCCGCAGTGCCCGGAGCGGGTCGTGCACCTATCGTCGGCTTCGTCCTCGGCGTCTTCGGCGGCGGCGGCGCCGGCGGCGGCGGCGGCCGAGAGCGGAGGAGCGGGGCGACAAAACGCTTCCCCCTCCTCGCGCTGCCCCGCGGTCGACGCCCTGCTGGCGGTCCACGACCGGATCCTTCGAGGTGACGCCGCCGACGAGGCAGAGGAGACGACAGAGGGGAGCGGGGGCGGAGCCCCGGGAGCGCCCGGAGGGGAGGCGGACGAGGCCGAGGCGCGCCTGCTGATCGACACGTCGCAGATCGGCGCGGTCCTGGGGAAGAGGGGCTCGATCGTCGCCGCGACCCGGGCGGCGACGGGCGCGAGGCTCCGCGTGCTGCCCTCGAGGGAGCTCCCGGCGTGCTCGGCCCCGGGGGACGAGCTGCTGCGGATCTCGGGGAGCGCGCGGAGCGTGCGGGCGGCGCTGAGGCTGGTCGCGGAGCAGCTGCGGGCCAGCCCGCCGAGGGGGGGCGGCGGCGCTGCTGGTGGCGCGGCGGGTTCCTCCTCCGCCGCGGCAGCTGCTGCTGCTGCTATGGCTGCTGCTGCTGCTGCTGCTGCGTCGGGAGCTCTCTCTCAGCAGCAGCAGCAGCAGCAGCAGCAGCAGCGGCAGCAGCAGCAGCAGTACCAGCACCACCCGACTGCGGCTCTCGCGGCTGCCCTGGCCGTCTTGAACGACGACGAAGACGAGGACGAAGACAACAACGACGATGGCAGCGACGGTGGCAGCCCCTTCCTCTTTCACCGCCACCAGGGAGGAACGACCGCTGCTCCTCGCCACTCTTCCTCGCCCTTCTTCTCCTCGCCCCAGGCCGCGGGGCCCCGGTCCCCCTTCAGTCCCTTTGCGGGAGAGTTTCAGCCTTCTGCTGCTGCTCATGCTGCTGCTGCTGCCGCTGCTGCTGCCGCTGCTGCTGCGGCTGCTGTCGCTGCTCAGCAGCAGCAGCAACTTCCTCTCCCTCCTTCCGCCGCTGCGTCCGCCGACGTCACGTTCCGCCTCCTGGTCCCGGCGCGCGCGATCGGCACCGTCATCGGGCGAGGAGGGGACGTGGCCCGCAGGCTCAGGGCCGAGAGCGGCGCGTGGCTGAAGGTCCACCCCGTCGTCGTGGCCTCTTCTTCTCCTTCTTCTCCTCCTTATTCTGGGGGAGGAGGGGAGTCGGGAGCTGGAGCAGCAGAGGCGCCGGCGACGGCGGAGCGCGTCGTGCAGCTCTCTTCCTCCTGCTCCGCCGCCTCGTCTCCTTCTTCTTTTCCTGGAGGAGACTTTTGCAGCACCCCGCAGTCCCCCTGCCCCTCGACCCCGGAGGCGGCGGCGGGCCTCTCCCCTTCGGCCTCCCTCGCGTCGTCGTCGGCATCGCCGCCTCCGCCGCTGTTCCGCAACGCGTTCTCCGCTTCGTTCGCCGCTTCCCCGGGCTCTCCCTGCTCCCCTGCTCCCTCGACCATCCGCGGAACCAGCTTCCCCTCCTCCTCCTGTCCCGCGGTCTCCGCCCTGCTCGCGTGCGTCAGGCTCGTGCTCGCGGACTGCGGCGGGGTCGGCGCGAGGCACTCGGTGAGGCTGCTGGTGGCAGGGCCCGAAGCGCTGGCGCTGCTGCTGTCCAAGTCGTCGTCGTCGTGGGGAGGGGCCTCTACTCCTTTTGCTGCTCCTCCGGCTGCGCCTGAGCATGGGAGCGTGCTGAGCGAGATCGCCGCGGCGACGGGGGCGAGCTTCAGGGCGGAGCCCGCCGTCGTCGGCGACGAATCTTCTTCTCCCTCTCCTGCTCCTGCTCCACGGCTCGCCACCGCGACCCCCGGCGACGTCGTCCTGACAATCTCCGGAGCGGCAGCGCCGGCGGAGACGGCCACCAGGGCCCTGGCCTCCGCCATGGTGAGGCTGCAGGTCTCGGAGGCGGCCGCGCGCGCCGCGGCAAAGAGAGCACGTGCGGGAGCTGCCACTCCTGCCGACACGAACAACCTGTCTTCTCCCGTCGCGTCTCCTTCCCGTCTCGGGCCCTGGAGGTCCCCCGTCTCTCCTCAGCAGCAGCAGCAGCAGCAGCAGCAGCATTTGAGGTACGACCTCTGGGAGGGAAGCCACGGCGTTGCTGCTGCTGCCGCCGTCGCTTCTCCCCCTCAGCAGCAGCAGCTCCTCCCATCGGCGGCGGTGGCAGTGGTCCTCAGGCTCGACCCCCTCCAGGCCGCGGCCGCCCTGGGCCCCGCCGGGGCCAACCTGGCCGCGGTGGCCGCCGCCTCCGGAGCCTCCGTGCGCCTCGTCGACGGAGGAGCAGGGGGCGCCTGCGGCGGCGACGGAAGGAGCGCCCCGGCGAACCTCGTTGGCCTCGAGCTCTCGGGCGCCGCGGCGCAGGTCGAGGCCGCGAGGGCCGTCGTCGCGGCGTTTGCGCTCGCTGCTGGGGCGAGGCCGCTGTAGGGGATCTTAAAGCCCACTCTCTTAAGAGATTCCACCGAGAAAAGAAACGCAAAAAAAACAAGCACATGCCGCCGCCGCCTTCGGCGGAGCCCCTTTTTCTTCAGAAACACAAAAGCAAAAAAACGTGCGAAAAGGAAAAAACAAAACGCCGCTCATCTCAGCTCAGCTCAGCTCCGCCTTTCCTTCTTCTTTTTTCTTTTTCCCCTCTTCATCGCCACAAAAACACCCTTCTTTTTGCAAACACATAAAAGAACAAACAATAACCTCAGAGACGATTTTTTAATGATCGGGGGAGGGCAAGAGCTTCATTACACACGCACGCGCTGAGACCTTATTTCAAAGCAGGTCGGGGGTGTTTTTTTTCCGCTGTCGTGTGTATTTCCGTTGTCGCCTCTCTCCCTCTCTCTCCATCTCGATCTATCTTTTTCTCTCTTCCCTCTCCCTTTTCTCGTTCCCTTGATCTCGAGTAACGCTTGCTTTTCCTTTATCAGGTTGGTGGAATCGCGCGGGCAAAAGCCCGTCACGAAGAGGAACGGAAGTCAGAAAAAGAGAGACTCATTTCTTCTCCCCTCACGGGAACGACGCGCGCGTTTGTTTTTTTCCTTGTTTTCCCCTCGTCTTCTTCCTTGCCCCTCCTCACTCACTCACTAACTCACTCAAACCCTTCTTTTTTCTTCTCCTCGCTCGAGACACCAGCGATCTCGTCGTTGAGGTTGCGCGCGACAGGCTTGTCTTTGAAGGCGGCAGCAGCAGCAGAAGCAGAAGCAGCAGAAGCAGCAGAAGCCGCTTTCGAGCAAGGGAAGGCGGCGGCGGGACCGGCCGGGCGGAGCGAGACCGGCGAAGAAGAAGAAGAAGAAGGAACGAGAGCGGCAGCAGCAGAAGAAGAAGCGGCGGCATTGGCGGCGACGGCGGCGGCGGGGTCCCCGTTGGGGTAGTAGGTCGATTCGTAAAAGTGGCCGACGTTTTCGAAACCTCCGCCGCCGCCGCTGCCGCCGCCGCCGCCGCCGCGGCGGCGGCCACCCTGGCGCCCCCTCGGCCCAAAGTTCCCACCGCCCTCGCCGCCGTTCCACCCGCCGCCCCCGGGCACCACGCTCCTCGGCTTCTCCCTGAACCACGGCGGCCTCAGCGGCCTCCCCAGCGCCAGCTGCGCGCGCAGCATCGCCCTCGCGGTGGGAGAGTCGATCAGCGTCTCCGGCGCGGCGCCGCGCGACGCGGCGCAGTGGCAGAAGTTGGCGACGCGCGAGAGCTCCCCCTCGTCTCTCAGGAGGGCGCGGGCGGTCTCGCGCTCGTCGCTGAACGGCTGGGAGAGCAGCGGGGGCATTGGGGGGAGGGGCTGCTGCTGCTGCTGCCGCTGCTGCTGGGCGTACTTGTTGTTGGAGTTGTTCTTGTTGTTGTGGCGGGGCTGGTGGCGGCGCGCCGGAGGAGGAGGAGGAGGAGGAGGAGCAGCAGCAGCAACGGCAGGAGGGAACCAGTTTTCGTTGGTGTTGAAGAACGGCGCGGCGACCGGGAAAGCTCCTCCTCCCGGAGGAGGGAACCACTTTTCGTTGGTGTTGAAGAACGGCGCGGCGACCGGGAAAGCTCCTCCTTCTCCCCCGCCTCCTCCGGCTCCTCCCCCACCTCCTCCGGCTCCTTCCCCGCCTCCGCCGCCGAACAGCAGCGGGTTGGTCCTCTTGCGGCGGTTGTCTGCCGAGACGAACGAGTCCCTCGGGGGCGAGGAGAGAGCCGAGTAAGCAGAAGAAACAGAAGAGGACTTCTGCTGCGCAGGGAGGTGGGCGAGGGAAGGGAAGGCCGCGGCATTGATGAAGAAAGAAGACGAAGAAGGAGCAGGCGGCGCGGCGGCGACGGAAGCCCAGAAAGAGGCGGCGACCTCGACTGGCGGCGGCGGCGGCGGCGGCATGTGCCCCGCGACAAACTTCCCTCCGTGGCGCAGAGCCGGAGGGAGGTAGCGGCGGCTGTTGGGGTCTCCGCCGTTTCCCGAGACCGCGACCGCAGCGTGCGAGAATGAGGAGGAGGAGGGAGCCGGAGGCGGCCGAGGGGGAGCAGCAGCAGCGGAGGAAGAAGAAGAAGAAGAAGAACAAGAGTAGAAGCCGGGGCCGGCGCTGACGCCGCCAGCGCCGAAAACAGCAGCTCCTCCGCTTCCGCTTCCGCTTCCGTCCCCGACTCCAATCCCTCCTCCGAAGCCCCCCGCGTTCATTGGGACCTCAAGAAAGCCGAAGGGAACCCGTACGAGGTAGGCGGCCGGCGCCGAGGCGGGCGCGAAGCCGAACGCGGGCGCTGTCGGAGCGGGCGGCGGAGCGTAGAAAACGGTTCCTCCGGCCCCCGCTTGGGCGCCATAGGGAAGGTACGTCGTCTGCTGCTGCTGCTGCTGCTGCTGCTTGTACTGCGAAGACGAGGGCCACGCCGCTGCCGGCTCGCGGTAGCCAGGCTGCTGCTGCGGCTGCTGCTGCGCGTGGTTGCCAGCCCAGGAGGGGCGCAGGAGAGAGGGCGCAACGGCGGCCGCGGCGGCGGCGGCGGCGGGAAAGGCAGCTGCTTTCGAGGAAGAAGAAGAAGAAGCAGGAGCAGGAGCCGCGCTTTCCTCCGCCTCGTTCCCGCCTCCGCGCCCCTCGAGCGTCAGCTCCTGCAGCGCAGCGTCGAGATTGAAGGCCTGAGGGGGCCTGGGCCGGCGGCGGGAGCGGTTGCGCTGCTGCTGCTGCTGCTGGATCGGCTGCGTCACCGTCTCTGCTTCGCCGCCGGCGACGTTGGCCGCGGTCACGCCGTTTTCCTCGTTTGGAAAAAGGTCCGCCGTCGTCAGCACCAGCGGCGTCGGCAGGACCGCGGCCGTAGACGAGGTTGCCGAGGCAGGCGTCTTCATCTGGAGGTGGTTGCCCTTGCGAAGAAGAAAAGCTCCCCGAGAAAGAGCAGCGAGTTGTGAAGAAGGCAAAAGGGGGGAAAAGAACCGTTTGCTTTTCTTGCACTAAAATTGCAGCCTCAAAATCCGGAAAATTCTACCCCCGGACCGTCCTCCGCTTCATCAGCCGCTTCTGCTCGATCCGCTGCTTCTTCAGCAGGTACTTCTCCCTGGCCTCCGAGGACATCGAGGCCAGCTTGGCCTTTTCCGCCTCCTTGGCCGCGAGCCTCTTGGCCTCGAGCTTTCGAGCGGCGGCGGAGGAGGAGGAGGAAGCGCTGCTCCCGGCGCCCCCTCCTCCCTCGCCGCCGCTCCCCGCGGCGGCGTCCTCGCCCGCTGCGGCGGCCGCGGCGGCCGCGGCCCTCAGCGCCAGGGCCTTGCTCCTGGCGTCGGCGGTCATCACCCTCCCGCCGGCCGGGGTCCCCGCCGCGGCGCGGCCCCCGTACACGGCGACGGCGTCCGCCGTCGCCAGCACCGCCGCGACGAGCCTCGCGACGTCCGCCATCCCCTCGGCGTCCCCCGCCCCGAGCGCCGGCAGGTCGACCACGGCGGTCAGGATCGGGCTCCCCGCCCCGCGCGTGCGCAGGCACCCGTCCCCCGAGAGGCGCAGCAGGCGCAGGCGCGGCCTCGGCGCCAGGACGGCGCGGCCCGAGGCGGCGGCCAGCGACGCCCGGGCCGAGGCCGCGAGCGCCGGGCCCATCGGCCCCGCGGCGACCACGTCCGCCAGGGCCTGCGCCGAGTCCGAGACCGCGGCGAGGCCGCCGGTGTTGGTCCCGGCGGCGGCGGCGGCAACGGCGGGGGGGGCGTCGGGGTCGATGGCCGCCGCCGTCGGCCACCATGGCAGGTTCTTGACCGGCGCGCCGCCGGGCGGCACCGCCTTCGCGAGCCTCCGCAGGTCTTCAAAGTCCTCCACGGCCTCCTTCAGCGCCGCGGGCCTCCCCACGGCGAGCGCGACGGGGACGCCGGCGCCGTCCCCGTGGGGCAGCGGCAGCGTGACCTCGAGCTGGTCGGGCAGGCCCTCGGCGACGGCGAGCACGGTCGAGACCGCGTCCTGCCGCGGCCTCAGCCGCAGCCGCAGCAGCGCGCCCGAGCCCGCGGCGGGGGCCTCGCTGAGGTTGCGGCGCCCCGAGGCCCAGAGCACGAACTCGTGCGGGGACTCGCGGAGCAGCAGCTGGGGGGCCGCTTTCCCGCTCCGTGAGGGAGCGGCGGCCCCGTCGCCGACGCTTTTCGGGACCGGCCCTGCACCGACGTGACTGAACTGCGACTCGAGCAGCGGCCGCAGGGCCTCGGCGACCTCCCCGGCGAGCCTGGAGTTTCTCCTCCTGCCCAGGAAGTAGTTGAAGGCGAAGTAGGCGAGGCAGAGGGCGCCGTAGACCTCGGCCTGGGAGGGCTGGTGGTTTTTTTTTTTTTTTTTTTTTTTTTGGCGAGGACAGAATGAAGGAAGAGGTTGAGAGACTGTCAACCCAACAAAAAGAGGTTCCGAGATTCCCAATTCTCCGTCTTCGCTGCACTTTTTCAAAAGAAAGATTCCCGCTAGACGTACCTTGCGAGGCTCCAGAGTCTCCCTCGCATTGGCGCGCGGCGGCGGCTTCGCTGCTGGGACAGGCGTCGCCTCCGAAGACGATGATGAGGTCGCCGATGATGAAGCATCAGAAATCGGCTCTGGCGTCGCCGGAGGCACGCCCTCGGCCTTGCTGTTTTGGCCCCATCCCGCTGCTTGAGAGAGGCGCGGGGCTGCCACCGCTGTCAGAAGCAGCAGCAGGAGAGCAAAGAGCGCCGAGCGCCGCTGGGACAGGAGCATCGCTGGTGCGGCTCGCTCTCTCTCTGACGTCGTCAGGAGGAGGACACAAAAAAAGGAAAAAGGCTAGTGAGGAAAGAAACTCACTGTCGCCCTGCGCTCTTTGAGGCGAGAGAGTCGACGACCATCGAAACAACATCGTTGCTGCGAGACCTCCCCCTCCTCTCTCAAATAAAATGCGCCGCACGGACAGCGGAGGACTCCGGCCCATGTCCGCCGAGGACGATGGCGTCATGGAGATGAGCCCCCCTCCCGCAGAGGCACCGCCGAAGAACGGCAACAACAATCTCGACGAGGACGGCGCTCGACATGCTCCTCCGCCGCAGAGACTCTTTGCCTTTGTCGCGGCCGCGGCGCAGCGCCTCTTCGGCGGCAGCGCCGGCGGCGAAGGCGAGAAGGAGGACGCGAAGTCCTCTTCGGACTCGGAGGAGACCGAAGCAGCTGCAGCAGGGGACGACGACAGCGACGGTGAATTCTTGTTTGAGAGTTGTTTTTTTTCGACATTGGCGGCGACGACGACGGAAGAAAAAACTCGACCTTAAGAACTCCCCCAAAACTCTCGCTCGCTCGCTCGCTCTTCTCTCTCCAGGCCCGTCCTCGATGCTTACGCCCCCGCCCAAGACAGACAGGAGCAAGACGGACCAGCAGCAGCAGCCAAACCTCGGGGAGGCCCTCTCGGAGCTCCACCTGGGGGCGAGGATCGCTCCCCGCTCTCCCTCGCGGGCCGCGGCTGCTGCTGCTCCCCCTGCTGCTCGTCCTCCCCTCTCCGACTCGTTCGGAGAGGGCGCGACGCCGCCGCCGCCCCCCGCCCTCTCCGTCTCGTTCGAAGAGGGCGCGACGCCGCTGCCGGCCCCCGCCCTGGACTTGGGGGAGCCCGGAACTGCCCCCGCGGCCCTCGCGAACAGGGTGCCGAAGACGCGGGCTGCCCTGGCAAGGGCGGTGGCGACCGCTCTGCCTCCCTCGTCGTCGCAGTCGTCGGAGGCCGGCGGCGGCGGCAGCGACGAGGGAAGCGGGAGCGACGCCGGAGGAGGGAGTGGAGCAGCAGCAGCTGCTGCTGCTGCTATGAGGAGGACGAGACGCGCGGCTGCTGCTGCCGCTGCTGCCGCTTCTGGCTCGCAGGACTCTACGTCCTCGCGCCTCAGACCGAGGCCGGCTGCCCCGACAGCTGCCGAAGGAGGGGCACCAGCGGCTCTGGCGGCGAAAGAAGAGAGCGCTGCTGCTGCCGCTGTTGCTGCCGCTGCCGCCGTTGCTTCCGTTGCAGTTCCCGCAGGGCATGTTGCCTCCGCAGCAGAGGCAGAAGCTGCTGCCGTGCCCGCCGAAGCACCGGCCAAAGAAGCCGCCGCCGATGTCGAAGGCGGCGAGCGACGGAGAAAAAAGGAACAAGCCCCGACGGCGGCTGCAGCTTCCGCCGCTTCCGCCTCGCAGACCGCAGCAGCAGCTTTCGCTGCCTCGGACATCCCGCGGCCCCCGCCGCAGACGCGCCTCTCCCTGCCCCCAGCCGCGCCCTCCCCGTCCGACCAGGCCGTGGGGCTCTGCTACGACCCCGGCATGGAGCTGCACGTGCCGCCGGGCCCGCACGTCGAGAGGCCCGCCCGCACCGCGACGCTCGCCGCGCTGCTCGTGAGGCTGGGGGTCGCGGCGAGGTGCCGCGCCGTGACTCCCAGGCCGGCCGCGGACTCCGAGCTCATCAGGGCGCATTCTCCGGGGCACATCGAGAAGGTGGACGGGTACTTCGAGGCCGTGGCGGGAAAGATGAGGGACAGCGCGAACGCCGCGGCGCTCACGAGGGCGCAGGCGGCGGCGAGAGGAGAAGGCGCCAACTTTGCTCCCTCTTCCTCCGCCTCCTCGTCTTCTCCTCCGGACGACGGCAGCGGCAACATTCGCCTCGTCCCCTTCGAGTCCGGGGACATGTTTTGGTCCCCAGGCACCGCCTCGGCGGCGCGGCTCGCGGCGGGGTGCGTCACGCAGGCGGCCCTGGCCGTGCTCTCCGGCGAGGCCCGGCGCGCGTTTGCCGTCGTGCGCCCGCCGGGGCACCACGCGGAGTGCTCGCGGGCGCAGGGATTCTGCTTCTTCAACAACGTGGCGCTAGCCGCGCTGGCGGCGATCGAGGCCGGGGCGAAGAGGGTTTTGGTGGTCGACTGGGACGTGCACCACGGTGAGGAGTGCACTTTTTTTTCCCTTTTGTTATGGAGGAGGACCTGTCCCGAGCGGCGAAGTCCTCGTGCTCGGCCACGCGCTGGGCCTCGGCCCTCCACTCGCCGCGCGCACTTCTCCTCTCCAGGAGGAGAGGAGAAGAGAAGAGGAGGTTGAGAAAAGAAACAGCGACCTTTTGCTCTCAGCCTCGTTTTTGACCGACGAAGAGAAAAAAAACGACTCTTTCAAAAAAAAAAACTTCTTCATCTTCATCTTCCAGGCAACGGCATCCAGGACATCACCTTGCACCGAGATGACATCCTCTACGTCTCCCTCCACAGGGGAAACGGCTTCTATCCGGGGACGGGACGGCCCTCCGAGGTCGGCGATTTCAACCGAAACCCGCGCTCGATGGGCGCCAACGCCAACATCGCGTGGCCGCGAGGGGGGTTGGGCGACGCCGAGTACGACGCCGCTTTCGACCTGGTGCTGCTGCCTCTTGCGCGAGCGTTCGACCCGGACCTGGTGATCGTCGCGGCGGGGTTCGACGCCGCGGCCGGGGACCCGCTGGGCGGCATGAGCGTGAGCCCGCGGGGGTACGCACACATGACTCGCAGGCTTTTAACTTTAGCACAAGGCAAAGCCGTGCTAGCGCTCGAGGGGGGCTACAACGTCGGGGCGACCGCCGCGGCCGCTGCCGCGTGCGTCGAGGTGCTGCTATCGGACAGGGCGGACTCTCCTTCCAGTAACGGTGCTGCTGGCGAAAGCGGCGGCGGCGCTGCTGCTCCCTCGGCTTCTTCGACCGCCTCGGCATCGACGGCGACAACGGCCGTCGGCGGCGGCAGCAGAGCAGCACCGACGAGGGGCGGCGGGAGCAGCGAAGAGGAGGAGGCGACCACGGAGAACGTCGTCGAGGCCGAGGAAAAGAGCTCTGGAGACGACGACGACGACGAGAGCGGCCCGGACTCGGGCTCCGAAGGAGACAGCGACGGCTTCGACCTCGGCAGGGCCGTGGCCCGCCCCTCGCGCGCCGCGGCGCCGGCCCTCGCAGCGACCGCCGCCGCCCTGGCCCCCCACTGGCCGCAGTCCGCGGAGCTCGCCAGACTGGGCACCCCGGCCGGGTTCTCTGCTGCCTGGAGGGACTATTGCTTGAGGGCGAAGCCGGCTCGCTTGACCAGGAGCGGCAGGAGGAAGAGCTTGTAGAAGAAGAGCTTGTAGAAGAAGAGCTTGTAGAAGAAGTTGAGATTGAGGAAGGAACGAGAGACAGAAAAAACAAAAGGAAAAAGATTGGAACGAAAAATCCTCAAAACTTTTTTTTTGTCACACTCTCGAACGCGCCCCTTGTTGTTTCTATCTCTCTCTGGGGCCCGCGCCATCTTCAAGCAAAAGCAAGAACACGAACACAGCAAGAACATAAAAGACAGGCGCAACTCCCTCCCTACGCCTTGCGCGCGCGCCACGCCGCGATCCAGGCCCTAGCCTCTGCGGCGTTTTTCGCCGGCGACGAGGCGGCGCCGCCGCTGCTGCTCGGGGAGGAAGAAGCCGCCCTCTTGCCGGCGCCGGCGGGGGCGACGGCCTCCCCGGGGGCGGACGCGAAGATGGTCACGAACGCCACGAGGGCGAGCGCGCCGGCGGAGCCCAAAAAGGTCCTGAGGGGCGAGGCCTGCGTGGTCGGCTTGGAGACGGTGACGGCGGGCGTCGGCGCGAGCGCGACGGCGGCGGGGCGGGGGGCGGCGGCGGCGGGAGCGGCGGGAGCGGCGGCGGGGGCAGGCGCGGCCTTGGCAGGGGCGGCCTTGGCGACGGGAGCCGGGGCAGGCTTCGCCGCCGCGGGCGCCGGCGCGGGCTTGGTCGCGACGGGGGCGGCGGCGGCCTTGACGGCCTCGGCGACCGGAGCGGGCTTGGGCGCGACGGGGGCGGCGGCGGCCGGCGCGGCGGGCTTGGCGGCCGGCGCCGAGAAGACGGGAGCCGCGTCGGCCTTGGGAGCGACCTTCTCGGCGGGCTTGGCCTTCTTGGACGGCGTGGCGGCAGCCGGGGCGGGCGCAGAAGCAGCGGCGGTGATGGACCTGGGGACAATCGCCGGGACCTCGGCCTTGATAGCGGCCTCGGCAGCAGGGAGCGCGATCGACGAGGACTGCGTCTCGCCCTTGGTCACGGGGGCCTCGAGCTTGAAGACGTTCTCGGGGGTCCTCACTGAGGCGGGGCGGACGTAGGACCCTTCTTCAGACTCCCGGAGGATCGACTTCTTGGCCTGCATTGAAAGGGCGTTTTTTTTGTTTGGGGAGGGAAAAGAGAGAGAGAGAGAGAGAGAGAGTGAGTGAGCCTTTCTCTTTCATTTTCTTCTTCTCCTTCCTCTCTCTTATCCTTCTTCTTCTTTCTTTTATAATTAAAAAAACTCACCGTGCTCTCGACCTTGACCGAAGGCATGCCCCCGCGGGCCTTGAGGATGGCCTCGAGCTCAGCCTCGGCGGCGCGGGAGCGGTCGACGGTGCGGTTGGCGTAGGCGGGCGCCGGGGAGAGGGCCTGTTGAAGGTTCGAGAGAAAGAGAGAGAGAGAGAAAGAAAAGAGAGAGAGAAAAAGAGAAGAGAGAGAGAGAGAGAGGAGTGTGAGGTGAGCGGAAAGAAAAGAGAGAAAACGACGAAGGCTATCTCTCAGCCAACCACGAAGAACTCGCACTCCAACGATCCCAATCGGGCCGCTTCGCTCCTAATGAGAGCCCCCTTTTGGTCTCGCGGCGAGCCATCCAGCGCGCTCCATAGCAATACACCGAGATCGACAGGGGAGAGAGCTCGGAAGGGGCTTGCGGAGGGAGCGAGAAGAAAGGGGATGATCGAAGACGCTTCTTCTTCGCTCTAAAAGAGCTTCCTCGAAGATCGAGCCCGCACTGCTCGCCGCGGCGCGAGGGAGGGCGCACTTTCGTCCGTTCAAGAAGAAGAACGACGCACCAGGACGGCGGCAGCGGCGAACGCGGCCAGGGCCGGGGCGACGGCGACCGTCGGGGCAGCGTCATTGCTGCTGCGCTTGGAGCGAGCGCAGGCGGCGACCGAGCCGCGGGCGGCGACCGAGCCGCGGGCGGCAGCCGGGCGGGCCTGCTGCTGCGCGGAGGAGGCGCGGGCGCCGGCCAGGCGGGCGGAGGGGGCTGCGGCGAGCGACTGCATCGGTGTTCTGGCCTGGAGAGTTGGAGCCGAGACGAGAGAGGGGAAGGGAAGAGACGGCAGAGGACGACGAAAAAGGATAGAGGAAGAATGCCCGAGCGCACGTTTCTTTGCAGACCTTTTTTCTTTCTTTTGAGGAGGAGAGATTCCTCTCGTCCGCCTATCTTCCCTCCGAGGCCAGAAACGTTCTCGTTGTCTTCACGCGAAGTCCACGGTCAGCGGCCCGCCCCCGCCGTCCTCCTCCCCCGAGGCGCCAGCTCCACCGCTCGAGGGAGGAGCGGCGCTCGTGCGCAGGCACGCGAGCACGGGCCCCATCCTCGCGCCGAGGCCTGCCAGGGCGTCGAGCTCCCCCGCGCAGCCGCCGCCCCCGCCGCCGCCGCCGCCGCCGCCCCCGGGGCCGCCGCCGCCGCCGCCGCCTCGCAGCGCCTCCTCGACGCCCGAGACGAGGTCGACGAGCGCCGCCCTGAGCCTCGCGGAGGCGTCGTCGACGGAGCGGGAGACGGAGACGGAGGTCGCGGAGTCCTCCGCGGCGGCGCTCTCGAGGGAGGCCGCGGCGGCGGAGGCCCTCGCCGCGCGCGCCGCGGCGCCGCCGTCGGTCGAGTCGTCGCCGCCGCCTGCGCCTGCGTTTCCGGTTGCGGCAGCAGCGGCAGCAGCAGCAGCGGAAGAAGAAGGACAAGGACCGCCGTCGAGGAGGGACGCCATCGGAGAGGCGTCGATCGCGAGCCCCCCGACGGAGGCGCGGCGCGAGGAAGAGGAGGAACCAGGGGTCATCGACGCGCTCGGAGCGCCGAACGAAGAGCGGCGGCGACCGCCGCGGCAGGGAGGCGAACGAGCGGCGACCCCGCCGCCGCCTCGGTCCGCCGTGCCCTCTTCTCCTCCTCCAAACACGGCCGCCTCCGCCACCAGCGCCTCCACCGCCCCCGAGAGCACGCTCGCCGACGCCTTGATCTCGCCCACGGCCCTCAGCAGCTTGGGCCTGCGACAGAGCAGCACCCCGCGCGCGGCGGCGTCGAGGAAGCGGGCGTGCGCCGCGGCGGCCTCCTCGGCCGTCAGAGCGGAGGCGAGAGAAAGAGAGCCGTTCTCCCGCTCCCTCTCCCTCAGGTCGCTCCGCAGCTGCCTCAGCGCAGGGGAGAGGACGTCGTCCACCGCGTGCGCGTGCAGGGCCCGCAGCGCCGCGGCCACGCAGGAGCGCTGGAAGAGGATCCGGGACAGCAGCAGAGGAGGGGCGGAAGAGGGGGAGCAGGGAGGAGAGGAGGAGCAGGGAGGAGGGTCGGCCGAGCCTCCGCGGCCCCTCCTCGCTCCCCCCGCCCTCCGCAGCGGCTTGGCCAGGGCCAGCCACGCGCCCGCCAGCCTCGCCTCGGCGCACCCGAGGTCGCTCACGTGCCTCGCCAGAGCGGCGTACGTGTCGGCGGCAGACCGCGGCACGACGATGGACAGCGGCCACGGGGCGCGGAGGGACAGGCTCAGGGCCTCGGCGGCGCTGCGGGAGCGGAGCAGGAGCTGCGCCGCGGCCCGCTTCTCTTTCCTGCGGCTCCTCTCCAGCGGCGCCGCCGAGGAGGCGTTCGCCTTCCTCGCCTGCCCCTCCCTCAGGTCGCGGAGCATGTTGAGCAGAGACCTCCCGTCGAGCCTGAGGCGCAGGGGCAGGGCCGCCGCGGCGTCCCCGGAGCAGCCGCAGGCGGAGAGCGCCCGCTCGAGCAGCGCGCCGCGGGCCCGGGGGCCGCGCGCCGCGAGCGACGACGCCGGGACCGAGGACAGGGGCAGGAAGCACGGCGGGTCCGTCGAGCCCCGCGCTCCTCCTCCTCCTCCGCCGCTGCCGCCGCCGCCGCTGATCCCCCCCAGCCCGCACTCGGACCAGAGCCCCTCCGCCGCGACGTCGGCCAGAGCCAGGGCGACGTCCCCGCGCTCGAGCAGGAGGAAGCGGCGGGCGGCGCGGAGGGCCGCCGGCAGCGAGAGCGGGAGGAGGGGCCTCCCGGCGTCGCCCGTCGTCATCGCCTCGAGCAGGGCCGCGGAGGCCCTCCTCGCCGCGGCGGCCAGCGTCCTCCTGAAGGTCCCCGCGGCGTCGTACTCGATCCTGGTCCCGGCGGGTAAAGGACAGAAGCCGGAAAGAAGAGAGGAGGAAGAAGAAGAAGAAGCGGAAGCAGAAGAAGGGGCCGGCGACGACGAGGAGAGGATCACTCGGAGCGCCGCGACGGCGCGGCCGGCCGCGAGCGCGCTCTCGGCCGCCTCGGCCCCGAGGCAGGCCGGGGCGTCGACGACGGACCCGCCTCCGTCTCCGGCGCCGCCGGCCTCCCTGAGCCTCAGGGTGTACTTGCGGGTCCAGAAGGCGTCGGAGCCGTCGGGGGCCACGTCCCCGGGGAGCACGGAAGGGTCCTCGAGGATCGGGAGCTCGTTGCCGCCGCCGCCGTTGGGGGCGAACTCGTCGTCGTGCTCGTCTTCGTCCTCCTCCTCCCCGCCGCTCCTCGCGCTCTTGCTGCCCCCGGCGAGCTCCCCTCTCGTCACCCACGAGTGCAGCGCCGCGAAGTAAGGGGCGGCGGCCGCGGACAGCAGCGATGCCGCGGCGGCGGCCCGCGGGGGGTCCCCGCGCGCCGCGGCGCTCCGCCTCGCGAGCAGGTCGAGGAGCTCGCCCCCCGTTGCCGACCGCGCCGCGGCCTCGCGCGCCGCGGCCGACATCTCAAGCAGCGCCGCGACGGCGGGAAAGTCCGCCGAGAAGGCCAGGGACAGCTGCTGCAGTCCCATCCCGGCCCTGCGGGTCGCTCCTCCGCCCCCGATCCCCCCCCTGCCGCACGCGGTGGAGAGCGAGGCGTGCTCGACCCTCGCGACGTGCCTCCTCCACTCGCACAAGACTTTCGCGGCCTCGCCACCTGCGCCCGCCGAGACGCCGCCGGCGCGGCGCCTGCGCGAGACGTGGGCGAACCTCGCGACGTCGGAGGCCGCCGAGGCCAGCGGGAGCAGCCTCGAGGTGAGCTCGGCGACGCCGGGGTCCGCGCCGGGGCAGAGCTCGAAGCGCGCCGCGCGGTTGCCGAACTCGTCCCTCTCCGACGCCGACGCCGACGCCGACGCCGACGACGACGACGAGGGTCGAGGAGAAACAGGCCTCACAAAGTCCCCGTCGTCGAGGGCGCCGGCGAAGGCCGAGAGCAGTCCCTCGACGGCGCCCCTCTCCTGGGCGTCGAGGGGCAGGCCCTGCATTGACTCCAGGCGCGGGCGCCGAGGAGGAGGAGGAGGAGGAGCGGAAGAAGAAGGACGAGAAGAGGAAGGGGAAGCAGAAGAGGAAGAGCCGCCGAGGACGGAGCCCGCAAAGGCGAGCCTGCTCCTCGAGTCGAGCCAGCTCGGGTCCTCGGAGGCGTCGGCGACTCCCTGAGGACTTGAGGAAGGCTTGAAATCGTCGCTTAGCGAGTAGAGGGGGCCAAAGGCGGGCGAGGGGCGGCGGCGCTGCTGTCGCTGTTGTCGCTGCTGCTGCTGCTGCTGCCACCGCTCTTCTTCCTCGTCCTCCTCAAAGTCTTCTTCTTCTTCTTCTCCTTCTTCCACTCCTCCTCCTCCTCCTCCTCCTCCCCCCCTGAAGCTCATCCTCTCGATGCCCCTCGCAAGGAGCGCCTCTTCCTCGCCGTCGGTCACGCCGGCGGTCGAGGAGGTCCTCCTGCGGTTGGTCCTGGAGGGAGGAGGGAGCTGAGCCCGCTGCTGCTGCAGCGGCGCAGGAGGCGGCGAGACGGCGGCGGCAGTGTTGTCGCCGTCGTCGTCGTCGTCGCCGCTGCCTCTCCCCGCTCTTCGCAAGAGGGCCTCCCTGACCGCCGGGGCCGCGGCGACGGAGCGCAGCGTGACTAGGAACTCGTCCAGGAGCGGGACCCTGTTTTTTTAATTGTGAAAGAAGAAGATGAAGAAGTAAAAGAAGACGAGAGAAAAGAGGGCAGTGAGAAAGAAGAGAGAGGGAAGACGAGCAGTCTCGCCCCCGGAAAAAAGAGGTGAGTCTTTTTCTCCTCTAAACCAACAGGTGCCTCTTTACCTCTGTTCCCTCAGTCTGTCGCAGAGCTCGAGGAAGGCCGGCCCGTCGCGCGCGGAGGTCGCGGCGAGCTCGTCGCGGGCCGCGTCGGCCTCCTGTAGTTCAGGTTTTGAGTTCAGTTTTTGGAGTTGAGTTGAGTTGAGACTTGAGGTTGAGTTTTTTTTTCTTCCGTCGTCGCGACGCAAAGACGGGAAAAGTTTCAAGTGCAGCACGATGAGGGGCGCGAAGCGCGGTTCTCTTCGTGTTTTTCTAGCCATTTGATCCTCTGCGAGGGAAGAGGCACAGCGGAGACCTGGCGCCCGAGACGACGCGAATTCGGTGAGGCGAGGCGGAAGCAAAAGCGCGAGGCAGAGAGGGCAGAGAGAGCATCGGCGACGTCGAACGGATGCATCCCCCTTCTTTCTTCGTCCACTTTTCGTACCTTTCTCCACCTCCCTGGCGCTGCAGGTGCGCCTCCGCTGCCCTCGCCACATCCACGGCTCAGCACGGATACCGCCGCGGCGCGAAGCTTGGCCGAAGGCGCCGACGTGGAGGGATGCGGGGAGGAAAGGAACGCTGACGTCGACGACGTCGATGAAGACGGAGGAAAGGCCGAGAGCTCTTCCGCCAGAGCGTCGACGGCGGCCTCTATGGCGCTTGGGGAGGACGCGAGCATGGCTGCGAGTGCGAGCGCTCTCTCTCTCGCGCGCGCTCTCGTGCGAGGCGCAAAGGAGTCAAAGCGAGACAAAGAAGGAAGTTCGAGAGCGACCCTTCCCTTCTCTTGTCTCTCTCTCGCGCTTTTTGAAAGAAAAAAAAACGAGGAAAAAAAAAGTGCTTTGCTCTCTTGCTCCTCCATTGTCCTTCGACCCGCTGCGCTTTGCAGTTGAGGCTTTAGTCGAGGCAGAGATCCCCCCCGCTCTCTCTCTCTCCCTCTTTGCCTCTCTCTCGCGCGCTCCCTCTCCTCAAAGCTAGGGCACGAGCAACCACTTCCGAATGAAGGCCTCGGACCTCCTCTCGGGGCCCCCCACGCCACTCAGGCCGCTCGCCACCTCGTGGAGGCCGGCCGCGACCGGAAAGGGTGACTCAGCTAATGTCGGCAGCGGCGACGCTGCGCTCACGGCTCCTCCGGGGCTCGTTAACAACGCCTCCTCCTCCTGCTGCTGCTCCACGCCCCTGGGTGCCACGCCCACGGCCCTCTCCGTCCCTCCCTTGCCCCCAACGCACCTCTCCGACCTCGGGGACGACCTGCTGCGCGAGATCCTGAGCAAGACGGGAGTGCTCGACAGGGCCGTGACGGCGAGGATGGTCTCCCGGGCGTGGCGCGCTGCTCTGGCGCCCCCGCCGGGGGCTGACGCGGCCGTGACTGGGAGAGGGCTGTGCAAGGACGTAGACGTGACGACGGAGCCGAGGCTTCTGGGCAGGGTAAGGGCGGCGGGAGAGGGGCCCAACGGAGCGAATCTGTCGCGTGTTTTCCCTCGCGGGGGCGGGAGGCAATTGAAAGCACCGAGGGCTTTTTCTCGCCTCCCCTCTTTTTTTCCTTCTTCTCCAGGCAACTCTCACGTCTTCTCTCTCTCTCTCTCTCTCTCTCTCTCTCTCTCTCTCTCTCTCTCTCTCTCTCTCTCTCTCTCTCTCTCTCTCTCTCTCTCTCGCTCACGATCTCTA
>Ga0315289_10000631_pt1 | contig 53765 bp, 81 predicted proteins | sample YL17G11_40_MG_FD_203452 | JGI IMG/M metagenome (GOLD analysis project Ga0315289, IMG submission 203452) | Sediment microbial communities from Yellowstone Lake, YNP, Wyoming, USA - YL17G11_40 | ecosystem: Environmental > Aquatic > Freshwater > Lake > Sediment | place: USA: Wyoming | collected...
GCGAAGAGAATTCGCGAGATGGAGCAGGACCACCAGATTGAAATGGCCCGTGATTTGGAGGATCACGAAGATAGACAACGAGAGTTATTGGAGTCACGCGACGGGCTGGCGATGATACGTGAAGACGAAGCGTATGAGAAAGAACGCCGGCGTAAAGAGGAAGATTATGCGTTAGAGATGGGTCGCATTAGCGAAGAGTATGCTGCACGGTTACGCGAGACTGAAGCGCAGTTTGCTCGAGAACGCGCTCAACGCCAAGACGACTTTGCCCAAAGGATGGCAGACAACGCGGCGGATCACGCCCTTGAGGTAGCACAGGCCGCTGCTGCCCAAAAAGCCGCCCTAGAAAAACTAAAGGTCGAACGTGACGAGCAGAAGAAGACGCTTGAAGAGTCGTACGAGGAGCAACTCTCCACTTTGGAGACAGCTTTCAGAGACAGACTACGGCTCATAGACCAAGCCATTCTAGGCGACTATGCTGCGGTTCAGGCTACAGCAGCCCAGATGACTGCGGACTTCAGAGCATGGCTAGCGGCTGTCGCTGCAAGCAATGCTACACCTATTCCTGGTCCCGAACACGCCGTGGGCGGTTACCTACATTTTCCAGGCGAAGAGTATGAGTTCCTTTTGAGTAATCGGTCTACCCAGATAGCAGAACGTGCTCTTGGCGGCAAATTGTCCCAAGAGCGAATCCTTGCGGCTATGTTGGGTGGGGGTGGTGGCGGCAGGTATGTAGACCAGCGTACCATACAGTTTACTGGTATGACTGAAGCTGACCGCGCCGCCATTAGGCGCGATATCTACTATGTTACACAAGAAGTACTGACTGAGGCGATGAGATTATGACCACCCTATATAACTTTGTGATGGGTACTCTCTTGGACAGTATGACTAACTTGGAGTTGCTTGCAGTCCCTGTCACTCCCCCCAAATCTACCTATTCGCCGTATTCGTCGGTGATAGAACTGGCTGACGGGAGTAAGCGTGGTATAGGTGCCCCTATTGCAACATGGCATTGGGGTTTCCTGCCTCGTAACATGCGTGACCAGCTACGGGTGTTCTGCCCAGGAGCGTCATCATTAATACATATCGGTACGTATACTAAAGACAACGCAGGTGAGCTGAGACTATTTCAATGCGAGATGATATGGCCGGTGACTGACGAGGAGACGGAGACTACCAGAACCGTTGATTTCACTATAGAGTTTAGGCAGCTTATCGACAAGACAGGACTCGGAGGACTGCTTGGCGAGCTTGCCTTAGTCAGCACTGGAACAGTAGCAATATCCGGCGTACTGGCTCAAACTCTTGGTCCTCTTACGTTAGTTAGCACTGGAACGGTTGTGTAATAACGGCACAAGGAGCATGTATAATGACTATTCAACTTTCTATAGCAGTACGAAATGCTAGACTGAATACGATCGAAGCAACTGTCGGCACAGCTGCGAAGCTCGGTATACGTACTGGCGCGCAACCAATTGACTGTGCGTCCGCTAACTCCGGTACTTTGTTAGCTACGTTGACTTTACAGTCGGACTGGATGGCTGCTGCTGCGGACGGCTCTAAGGCGAAGTTAGGGACATGGGCGGTGGCAGCAGTAGGTGCAGGAGTTGCAGCTCACTGGCGATTGTACGAGTCCGACGGTGTCACCTGTCATGCACAGGGTACTATCACAGGCACCGGTGGAGGCGGTAACATGACTCTTGATAATACTTCTATTGCAGAAGATCAGGTTGTTACCGTTACCGGATTCACTCTTACGGATGCTAACGCGTGACAGTTCGTCCTGCTAGCGCTGGAGAATTGCAGTACTTTAGAACTGACGGTCAACACAGTCAGTTGTATTTGGCGTTTCCCCAACCAGCAATAGTGTTCAGAGCTAAGGTTAACAGCCCTGTAGGTCCTACCAGTCCCGCTGCCCTCGTTAAGGACATGATTGTTAGCGTGCCGTATGACTCAGTTACGTTTGGCGCTCACGCGGATATAATCCCTAATATGACTTTGTTAGTAGGCTCAGACTACGGCATGCATGATCTGGGGATAGCACGAATACGCAAAGCCGCTTCGAGCACTATGCTGCATATTGGCGAGACGTCTGAAGTGAGATTTGCAGACAACGTGTACCTGACCGTTATCGACGAATACGGGCTGTGGCCGCGTCATAAGTTTGTTCAGTCAGGGACAGAGCATATTGACTATATGGACCGGGACATAGTGTACATTGATCAACACAAGTTCCTGGACCCTGTGCCTGTGTTGGGGCCTGATCGGGTACTATTCTATCAAGGGACCCTGGGGGGAGCTAATACCATAGCTGCCACCATGGATGGCTCTGGATCGTATTGCCTAGGCTCGTCTATTAGCGCTTATTCATGGGCGGCACCGGGAGCATCAGCTACTGGCGGGTTGAATACTGCAACACCTACGCTCACGTATAACGCCCCAGGCACATATCGCATAACCTGTCTGGTTACTGCAGCGAACGGCAAGAGTTTCACCGGCCGCCGCGTTATAGTAGTATACGACGATACTGCTCCGCCCGTCAGCGACTTCAAACTCCTGTCTTGCAGGGGAGACTACCAGGAGGGTGGTTGGAGCTTCAAAGTAGCTATGTACGACAACGCGACTCTGTCTCTAGTTCGGGATAGAGCTCAGGTGATCCTGTTTGCACGAGACTGGTATGGCAATACAGAGATTAGCATCGGCCCAATCCCGCAATGCGAAAACATCATAGCCAACGGTTGGATAGACAAAGAAGACCTGGAGCTAGACATCGATGGCGGGACTGCATCGTTCACTGCTTACGGGCCTAACCACTGGCTCAACCAAATGGAAGGCTTTATCTCTGGTTTACGACACAGTGAAACCGCTCCAACTGAATGGAACTACATGCTAGACCTGACAATCGATAAAGGTTTGTGGGATTTACTTCACTGGAAGGCGACCGCTACTGTGATGATGGATATCATACTGACAGGCAATCCTCAGCTGGTGCCCACCATGGAGTCGGCGTCAATAGGCTCGTTATGGGAACAACTGACAGGCATGGCAAATACTACGATACTGGCTACTGCGTGCTGCGATCGCTACGGGCGACTGTTCGTCGAAGTTAACGGTCAGTATGTCCCGATAGCCGAAAGAGCATTTGTCAACGTAATGACTGTCGAGTCATACGACCGTGCGGGTGAAATAGAACTTGAACGCGTGACCGTCAGACCAGTTAGCACGATTGATCTCTCAGGCGTATGGTTCAACGGGGTAACTGGGTACGCGATAAGAGCACTGGCTAGCGGCCATGTTATGGACAGGTACGGTAGAGTAGAAATAATAGACAAGCTAATCATAGAAGACCAGGCACATTGCTGCGAGCTAGCCGCACGCGTCCTAGCCCACCGCCGCAATGAATATCCCCGTATGAGTATTGAGCTAGCTAGCAACATGCGGTTGATAGACGTATGCCCTCAGCAGCAGTTGTTCATAACAACTGCTACTGACATGAACCCACGTGAGACTGCTGTCAGCAATGACGTGTTCGTAAGAAGCGTAGCGTTCGTGCTCGACGATAAAAACAAAAGTATATCGGTCGAAGTTGAAGGGGAACCCGAGACCACCGAAATAGTCAACTCAGTCCCAGGTGATATACCTATCATCGTTCCATTCGTGTACCCATTCCCCGTCTGGCCAATTCCACCATTCCCACCTATTCCACCTATTCCACCTCCTCCACCTCCTCCACCTCCTCCGCCGCCCATTCCATCAGAAGAATGCCTAGACGGAGCATATCCGACCGGCCCGTTTCCATCTACTTGGGATAGACGATGGATTGATGGGAACCCACTAACTCCCGAAACTCACAAAACTCGTATGTGGCTGCCATGCTGGCTGCGGTCAGCGTACGCGGACTATGACTCGCGTGTTGAGTTCTCTATCGGAAATAAGGGACTCGCCTACCAACACCTGCATCTCTACGGCATTGACGCAAGCGGGGCACGAGTTGCTACCGGAATTGTCAGTGTAGTCACATACACAGAAGACTTCAAGACATTTTTCATGCGGGCTATTTTCGCCCTCGCTAGTGCTGTCGCAGTAGCTGGATTCGAACTAGAGATTGACGAAGGGTTCGACAGTGAAGGGGCGACAATAGAGGAACCTACCTATGGAATCTGGGAAGAAGAGTATGGCAATTCTTGGGTTACGATTACAACACCCGCTGAATGCACCCTAATTGGTGAAAACGGAGCAATGTTTTATTGGGGCGGTGACACTTATGGCTGGGGCGTGCTCTGGGGAGACGCGTACTACCAGGCGAGAATTCACCTGAACGTTCATTTCGCTGTAGTGGCAGGACAGCACTCTAAGATATGGATGTTTGTAAATCTTATGGTCACTGGAGGAGTAGATGGAATAGGCGGCGACGGCATTCCACTCGGCCCCAACTACGGCCCAGGAGTTGGTAACTGGGCATACTATGGTCCCGAGCACGCTTTCTTAGAGTTTATAGGAGGTGATAGTATCGACGCTAGTTGGTATGCAGGTTCTTCGCAAACTATGTTCGACAATCCGTGTACTCGGGATGCCGTTGTACACGTCGAAGGTGCATTGATACTAATGGCGTCAGACTTACAGCCGATCGTCCGCTCTGCAGGTCTCGGCTACGTTGCCGTCTTTAACATTTGTTGACGAGTGACAGCCATGAAGATAAAAAACGTTGTAGCTAAACGGTTAGAAAAGTACCAAGAGACGCCAAACGTTCTGTTTGGGGTTATTGGTGACATTTCAACTGGCAACATAGAAGTGCCAGGTAGGACGTCGATGATCTATGTAACGCTCTTCTCGGGAATAGTCATCGACAACGTTCTAAATGTGCGCGTGCCTAACCTACTAGGACAGCAAGTTAGAATTGGTCATGACCCGCTTAACCTTCCTGGTACTCTTCAAGTTTTAGGGGTACGAGACACATACTATGGAGACGTCGACAACCCCGGAACTGGACCTGTCTGGCACCGCAAACAACACGAGTGGCCAGCCGGAGACACTGTCTACACTTGGGGCGAGCAATTCCTGCCGTCGTTATACTACCCCATCGCGGGCACCTTAACGGTCAGTATTTACCCCGGCGTATGCTATTTAAGCACGGGCTGGGCGGTCCGTACGCAAAAGACTACTGTCAGCCTAGCTGCAAGTGTGGCGTCTATTACTGTTGGGCATGCTAGGTTTGCCCTTATAGTCATTGATTCAAATGGGGACCTCGTAGTTCGTGACGGCGACCTTGTAGCGGAGCAGGCGGACCCATTCATCTCAGCATATATGATGTTAACACCAGCCGACATCCCCGCTCCCGCAGCTGGAGATAGCGCGATTTGTGCGGTTAAACTGTTCTACGGTCAGACTGAGTTACGTTGTAACGGTAATGTCAACGATTTTGTAGATTTACGTTTCTCTGGTGCAGGTATTAGCGGTGGAGGGGGCGGAGGCGCGCACATCATCCAGGAAGAAGGTACTTCACTGACGCTACGCGCTAAGTTAAACTTCATCGGCTCAGGTGTCACAGCAGAGGACGACGTAGCTAACAATGCCACAAAGGTTACGGTGGCGGAGGTGCCGACATCCCCAATACCGATACGTGCAGCTGTTTTCACCTTTGAAGGTTTGTTGACTGTAGCTAGCGGTGTAGTCCGAATATACAACAAACTGGGTGTGGTAGCGATTATTTCCCAAGTATACCTTACGGTCACTACTCCACCTACTGGAGCGGCGATTATCGTGGATGTCCATAAAGACGGGACGACCATTTTCACGAACCAGGCACACCGTCCGCAGATCGCCGCTAGCGCGAACACAGGTTACTCAACAGATATTGATGTTGGCTCTTGGGCTGATGGTAGCTACTTATCAGTGGATATAGACCAAGGCGGAAGTACCTTCGCTGGTGCCGATCTAACTGTCCACGTGATTGCTACATTTAACTTCCCCGCGGGCGCAGGCGGGGGAGATATGACCCAAGCCATTTATGATACGGATGAAGACGGTATCGTAGACAAAGCAGAAATGCTTGACGACGGAGCAGGACATACGGCAACCGCCACAGCCACCGAAGACGCAGTCACGAAGAAACACACTCAGAACACTGACACCGCGTTAGGCACCGTGGGAACCAAGAACCCGCCCGTCGATGCAGACAAAGCTCTTTACAGGAATAGTGCAGCTTCCGATGTTTTGGTCACTTCCACATGGACACAGATAAAGGCGTTTCTCAAAACGTACTTCGACACGCTGTATCTTGCGAAAGATACACGCTCACAGGTACAAATTGGAGAATCGCAGGTCATAGATGATGATACAGTATATTCATTTTCACCACCTGCAGCCAATGGCATAATAGTCGTTTTTGGAGCAATCTTAGCCTCGTCCGTGTATTTCCTTATGGCTAACTTTAGGGTTACGGGTACGGCAGTTATGACGGCAATGAACATTGGCGCAGACGTGGTGGTTGGGACGGGTGTACTGACTGATGGAACCGGTGATGGAACGGATACCAAACTAAACGTGCACGCTCACACGGACGGCAAAATATACATCAAGAACCGTACCGGTACAAGCAGAACGTATGTTATCAAAGTTATGTAGGAAGGTACAATGACTCGACTATGGACCGATGGCGCTGAAGGTGGAGGTTTAGGTAGGTGGTCTGCCTATTCTGGCAGCAACCTTGCTGCAGTCACCACCTTGCCCAGAACCGGCACCTACTCATACCTAATGAAAACTGCAGCCAGCGACTCCCCTTACTACACCATCATTTTCGCGGCAGGCAAGACTGAATTTTATGCACGGTTTGCTATATACTTCCTCGCCGATGATAATAATCCCTTTTTATATTGGATGAATGGTGGATCTGCAGGCGGTAGTCTGCGCACGGTAACATTTGGTACTGTTGGTACTGTTTCGATGTACGATGGCGGAACTCTCCGAGCAACAAGTTCCCCTATCAACCTGAATATCAACGAATGGCATGTCTTTGAAGTCCACGTGAAAATTGCTGCTAGTCCGAACGGTGTCTTCCAATTGAAATTCGACGGCACTCTTGTCATTGACTGGGCAGGGGCTACTAACGCACAGGCTAGTATGGACCGCCTCAAATTTGTGAATATCCTCTTCGGTGTTAATCTGAATAGTTATCGCTTAGATGACATAGCCGTTAACGATATTGTTGGCGCGAACGACAATGCCTGGCCCGGCGATGGCGGTGTACTAGCAGCTTTAGTGCCGACCGGTGTAGGTAACTATACCGATTTGATTGCCAGCGCTGGCGACGCTTGGGCTTGCGTGGATGAAATTCCATCCAACAGTGATACCGACTACGCTTATGAATCTACGATAGATAAGAAGTCTACCTATGTTATGTCTAACCTAGCCGGACTGCCAACAAATGCTTCTATTCCCCGGGTGTGGGTAGAACTGGCTGCTAAGCAGACAGCAGCTGAGGGAGACAAGATTGCTACATTCTTACGCAGTGCTACAACAAACGCACAGGGAGCAGATCAGGCTCTGACAATAGCCTATGCCCGCTATTTGTCTGCTGAATACCTGACAGACCCGGCAGACGCAGCTGCCTGGACGCAGGCTAAAGTAGACGCCCTCCAAGCAGGCGCAATAGTGAGATAAAGAGCCATGTCAGATCGTAGAATTACCCAAGTCCTGACAGAAGCCGAATACGCAACAGCTATCAGACTCCGGCGAGTTACTCAGACGTTGGTGATGATAGAATACGCAACCGCTGTCAGGTTGCGTAGAGTTACTCAAGTACTAGTAATGGTCGAATACCGCAAGTCATGGCCGATACCTGGCCGAGAAGGCCCCCCCGTGCAAATAATCTAGCTAGCTAGCTAGCTAGTCTAGACAAAGGAGAAACTATGTTACAAGGAATTGACGTATCACTCTATGAACCAGAAGTTGACTGGCCACGCGTTGTCGCCTCGGGAAAAGTCAACTTCGTCTTTGTCCGCGCTGGGCAAGGCATCGTCCCCGACTCGTCGTTCTGGACACACTGGATAGGTGCAAGGAATGCCAGCCTACCCCGCGGCGCTTACTGGGTTTACGACCCGCGTTACAGAACAGTCGAGCCTCAGCGACAAGCTGAGAAGTTCATTGAGACACTGAACGGTGACTACGGTGAGCTACCTCTAGTGGCTGACATTGAAGCCTACACTTCTGGCCCTCACCACGGCTGGAAGAAGTGGGCAGACTTCCTAGAGTATACAAAGAGACTCCTACCGGAGAACTTCAAGGCTAGGTGGAGTGACTTTGAGCCAATGATAGTCTACACGGGATACTATTATTGGCGTGACCAGGGGGGACCTGCCTGGTGGGATGTCAACGCGCAGAAATATTTTGCGAAGCACCTTCTCTGGCTCGCTTACTACGGCACGGGGGATGGTGACCTGAACAACACACCGCAGAAGGCTAAGCTACTCCCACTACACAAATGGCTGGAGTGGACGTTCTGGCAGTACGCCGATCATCTAACGATGGACGGTATTACCAACGAACTCGGCAAGTCAACAAATGTTGACTTGAACGTCTTTGTTGGAGAGCGAGATGCGTTCAACGAGATGTTCAAGTTGTCCGCGCTGCCCCCACCACCACCGCCGCCCCCACCGAAAACACTAGCTGCGCGTGTAACTGTACTAGAGACACAGGCACAAGCACACGGATGGAGTATATGATACTATGCCACCGAAACCTAAAAACTCGCCTGACTACTTGGAAAAAAAGGTCGACGACCTTGCCACCGCGTTCAACAACTTTTGCGTGACCTACGAGCTTGATATGCGGGGTAACAAGGACGTCGATGATGGGAATATCGGAATTGTCGGAGCAATTCGGGAGATACAAAAATACCCGTCTATACTGTCGCTGTTAGTAAAGCATCCTCTGCCCACAGTCACAGTCATACTTTCAATCCTGCTTTTGACAAACTGGCTTTCAGACACCATCCTAAAGTGGCTTGTAGTACTAGGAGTGTTTAGACTTCCCCTACCTTAACCTGCGATGCAAGGCACACCTGTCATTAACCGGCGTAAGCCGGAATTAGAAAGGAGATAGTATGAAGAAGTTCACGTTCGTTGATCTGCTCGCCGTACTTGGAGCTCTACTGATCACAGGGCTCGGCTGGGCTGTCGGACACCCAGAGGCAGCGTTGTCGTTACTCGCTGTCGGACTAATCTGGGTGATCAACTTCCTGTTCACGTGGAAGGGAATCAAGCTGCACAAATCGTGGCTGACAACAGGGCTATTCGTAATAGCTTTTGGCTTAACCGGTCTGTTTCAGCCAATGCTATTCCCCCCATGGCCAAGTGTTACAGGAGACCCCCAGGCCATTGCTATAGCTATATACTTGTGGATCGGTACAATGATTATTTCCGCCGGCCCTATCGTAGCCTATGCAACTGGACTGTACAACATACTGCTGGCCAAGCTTCTTGAGAAACTGCTATATCAACCCCAACTCAAGTAGCTTCGGTCTCAGGATGTTCTCCAGCCCGCATCGTGAAGGAAGATGCGGGCTTATTTTTTGCATGAATGCCGCCAATTCTACACGTTTGCTAAGTACCCAGACAAACCCGGATCCGTGTCTGTAGGAATGACCACCAAACGTACGTTTGAGGACGTCCAACTCGATCTCCTTGGTAGTAAACACTTGTAACTGAGGGTACTTGCCTCGGTAAAGATAGGCGTGTCCTCGTTCGAGTACAATGTCTCGCGCGGTCTCTATCATATTGTCACCATTCCGTCACGAAGTCTTCCGTCGCTTCATGGAATGTCCACTCAGTGCCTTGTCTAACCCAACACTCACCACCAAACCAGTATTTACGAATCTCGACATCCACCTTCCAGGGGACGCCCGGAAGGTGCTTCTCACCCATTTGAACCATCACCCGTTGCATGTCTTCAGCCTGCTTGAATAACTCAGGATGGCTTTCAGGTGTGTCTGTCATATTACCGTCGACTTCGGCCATGTTACTGTCGTGGACTGTCAACACCATAGGAATATGGTAGTCACGCTGGAGCACTATAAGGGACTTCAAGGTCAGGTCTGACGCTGTACCCGCAATAACCGCGTGTACACAGGCCTTACGTGCATCGTCCAGGTTCTCACGTGTGAGGAGCTTGTAGTGCCTTCTGCGATGGAAAACGTTCTCAACCCAACCCACCGTCTTCATTTGTACAAGCTGCGCACGCTTCCAAGCTAGCATCGTGGGCATACTTCTGTTATAGTCTACGACGAACTGATGTGCAACGTGTAGTGGCAAGCCAGCGTCCTGCGCAAAGGAATACTCAGTACCGCCGTACATGTAGGAGAAGTTAAACATCTTGCACAGGGCCCTCTGCGCCTTCGTATAGTCATCGCCGTACATTGCCTTGGCAACTTCGGAGTGTAAGTCGCGGTCATGCTGGTAGGCGTCGATCAGGAATGGTTCATTACTATAATACGCCATCGTACGCAACTCCGCTTGCGAAAAGTCCGCGACTATGAGGACTTTGCCAGGCCCTGCTACATACATATGTCGAATGAGCGCGCCTGCCCAGTCATCAGGCCGTGGTATCGTTTGGAGCGCCGGGTTCCTAATTGACAAGCGGCCAACTTCAGTGCCATTAATCAGGACTGTTCCGTGAACTCTGCTATCGCTATCTCGCATAACGCGCACATTGTCAACGTACGACGTCTTCAACTTATTCACGCGACGGTAATCACCGATGACCTCTATTATTGGGTGACGGCCTTTCAACTTATCCAAAGCCTCTGCACCCGTTGACCTCGGTTTCACATGCACGCTTTTAAGGAGCGGGAGGCCTATCTCGTCATACAATACACGGGCGAGCTGTACCGGTGATGCAGGATTGAGGTCTGGGTGCCCGGAAAGCTCGATGAGCTTTCCGCGTGCCGCGTCGGCACGTTCTGTAAGTAACCTACCCGCCTCTTCCATCTGTGTCTCGTCGACCGCTAACCCCAGGAGCTCCATATCTCTGAACGCTCTCGAAGCTTCCATGATGGGCTTCAGGAAGGGTTCTTCATACTGACCCTCAGCTCGTAGCCGAGCTTCGAATATCTCCCGTAGTTTCAAAGTAACTGCCACATCAAGTACGCCGTATTCTGCAAGCGCTTCAAAAGGTATCTTGGAGTACTTGTCGTTACGTGATGTCAAGTACTGCCCAATAAGCACCTCTTCATAATCGGGCAGACCGAACTCCAACTTTGCGATGGGCTTCAACCCTAGCGGGAAGGTCTCGTCGAGCACATACTGTGCTAGCATCGTATCGAAGTCAAGTGCAACATCGACATCTAAGTGGGATTTCAGAAAGACGCAGTCAAACTTCCCGTTGTGAGCAGCTGTAAGTACACGCCGAAAGAAAGCCTCCAGCACAGGGCCTGTGCCAGGTTCGTCGTACAACAGAGCATCGTCAACAACAACACCGAAGCTCTGATCCCAGCACATCTGCAGCATCAAAATGGGGTCGCGTGCCTTAGATACGGAGTCGCACCACTGGACCTGATCTGTTTCGAGATCGAATGCGGTCCAAGCATTGTCGGGGCACCCTGCAAGAATCTTCTTGAGATCCTTGAGGTCCCTCGCGACAACCACTTCGGGGTCAAACCCCAAGCGGAGTGAAGGACCTGCGATCGTCGAGGCCACCTCGGCTAGGAACACATTCGCTTCGGCCGCCTTCCTTAGAACATAAGCAGGATGCCAAGCAGGCTTCAGCCAATGCGTTTTGTCCCACTGAATCCATGCACTCTTGTGGGTAAAGGGTATGCCCAGCACTTCACAGGCTGTCTTGCCTAGGGTCATGATCGGCCCACTTGTCGCTCGAAGCTCAGCGACAAGTCGATCGCGACAGCATACAAGCTCATTGTCATGCGGTGTGCGGTTATCCGGGGGCCTGCACAATACAGCGTTCGTCCGGTAAGTGTCCAGAGGATCACTACCTGCTTCCGCGATAGCAATGTCTAGAAGTTGCCCAGCCATCCCGACAAAGGGTTTACCCAGTTCAACTTCAGTAGCACCTGGCGCTTCACCCACACAAACTAACGCCGCGTCGTACCTTCCTGAGGGAGGTACGAAAGGCTCGTCCTTCAGCGTACATAAGTTGCACTTAGCGTGCAAGGCCTTAGGTTTCATGGTTTGACCTTTGAGAGTACGACTAGCCCAGGTGTTCTTACCCAGCCGAATGCTTCCAGTTGCTCGACGGCCGCAGTGGGCACGACCAGCCGGACAGCAGGAACTTTCATCGCGAACGCGATAGCGATAAGCTCATCTAGCCGCTCGATATCTCCCTCAAGAATAATTGCAGAGCCCGACTCACGCTCGATGCATAGAATGCCCTCGACTTCTTTCGTGAGCTGGTTCTTCAGTATCACATGCATGCTAGGATCGCCTCGAGGTTCAGCTCTATACGCTCCAGGGGGATAGGAGCATCCCAGTCCAAAGAAGCGTGCCCGCTATGCAACGCCATACTGTGCTGAGCGTAGGCAATGGGGGCTCCAGAATCAACGCCCCTAACAGGCATTTGCATTGCCTTGATATGACTGAGCTCTCGAAGAGGATCTTCATAGAAGCCTAGCAAGTGAATGTCATACTTTCGAGTGAGCCCTAAGTCGTGGATAAGTCTCAAGGCGTGTGCTCTGCCGCCAGCAAGCGCTTCGTAGCGCTTAGCTATACCAATGGAGCGCCCACCTATCTCTTCAAGCTGTTGCAAGCATGCGGACCACTCACCCCAGGTCTTGCCTTGGGGGATTAGCATACGCTTGCAAGGCGGAACGAAATGGGCAGCATCCCAAGTAGCTCTGGCGGTTGCAGGTCCGTCATCCAACACGTCGGGCATACAGATCTCATCCGCATCGACCCTCTCAGCGGCTGCAAGAACTTGGCCAAACGGAAGACCTGCATGCTCTGCCGCCCCGTTGTCGACAATGATAAAGTCGCCGCGTTCGTGTGCACGCGCATAGAACCTTACGTAGTCAGAGTCGTCGCCGGCATACTGACTCAGGACCATGTGGTACGAGAGTCTATACTGAAGCACAAGGGTGGACGCCCACAGGGGCGCGATTAGTGCGAACTTCATTTTGTCAATCCTGACAGGACGAGGAACTCCTGACGGGCTTCTGACGCCGTTAAGTAGACACCACGCATCTCGGAAGTACGCATGACAGCGTTATGTTCGTTCACTCCACGACATGACATACAGGTGTGTACGGCTTCAACAACTACCGCGACGCCCATTGCTTTGAGGTTATGCTTCAAGAAAGAAGCAATGTCTCTCGTTAACTGTTCCTGCACTGAAGGACGCTTAGCGTACCAATGTACTAGACGGGGTATTTTACTCACGCCGACCTGCAACTCGTTTGGAATATAGCCGACGTGACACTTACCATAGTACGAAAACAGGTGATGCCGGCATATCGAGCTAAACTCGATGCCTGCAACAACAATCATCTGGTTCGCGACAGCAGGGAATGTCGTGAACTTGAACGGCATCTCCGTCTCCGGCCTGAACTCAAGCATCGCTGCCAGCCAGCGTTCCGCCGTTCGGTATGCAGAGTCATCCCAGCACTCGTTGCCGAAGATATCCTGTAGCATGATCTCTAAAGCTTGGACGCTGTCAATATCAATTGGAGTATACTCTCTCTCTATGTCATGATTGTTCGAAGGACCGGTCATTGGTGCTCCTTTCTCCATATTATGATTGTTCGAATGTTAAAGCATATCAAAACGACTTGTAGGCTAACTACAGCCCAGGACGTGGGTGTGATGGTCAAAGCCCAAGTCATAAAGACAACGCTGGACACCATGTACACATACATCGCGGCCATGCGATGGCGCGCCAGCAACCATGTACCTACTAAGCTTAATCCCGCGCCGAGCCAGTCCATTACTTCACACCGATCCTAAACTGTAATCTGTCGCCGTAGCGCCAGTCGGGATGTTTGTTAAGCCAGGATAGCGCCTTTACAATATGCTCCTGCGAAGGCGGCGTGCCCTCAGGCATCAAGGTACATATAGGGGCTCTTCGTGACACCACGGCAACCTCCTGCATAACCTTCTCAACGAGGTGCACGTCAAGGATGTCGTCCACAACCCACTTGACCTCAAAAGCCTGTACTTGGATGTCCTTCGGAGCGGCATACTTAAGGCGCTCCTTCGGGGACCAAGTTATAAAGTCCGGAGTGCGAACGCCTTTCAGCGAGTTCTGTCCCGATGTCTCGAGCTGAATGCGAAAGTCGTGGCTCCACAAAGATTGACCTGCGTCACGAAGTTCGACGAACAACTTGTCGAGGTCGTATAGCGTAGGTTCGCCGCCTGTCACGACCACCAAAGGTCTAATAGGCTTGCAGGTGGCAAGTATCTCGTCGACTGTCATTTGCTTGCCACCTTTAGTCCAGGTGTACTTGGTGTCACACCATGTACAGCCTACGGAACATCCTTGGAGACGGATAAAGGTTGCAGGTGTGCCTGCTAGTACACCTTCTCCTTGGATTGACTGGAATATTTCGTTCACGGAATACGTAGTCATAAGGCCTCCTGGGGGCAAGCAGGTACTGCCTCGCCCCTGTGTAAGTGCACCTGCTACTTCTTCAGTGGCACAGTCTCGAACTTGATTTGCGGAACCTTCGGCGCGTCAGGATTGACGTGCGTCTCCAACAGCTCGTCTTTCCAGTTCGCAATAGCATTACCGTCCTTGTCGACATCGCGGCGTTGGAGATACAGCTTCGGATTGCGAAGAATCGGTCGGATAGGCAAGATGTGGTTCTTCGAATAAGCGGCAATGCTTGCGCTCACTGAAGCGGGTTTCCGACCGATCTCGCTACTGTCAACTTCGGCCATGAAGAAGCCAGTGTTCAGGAAGGCCGTAACGATCGGTCCGATCACGCCACCGCGTGAAGACAGGACGCCTTGCGCTTCAACGGCGTCTGGATCAACCTGCAGGAATTTCATTTTGTTCCTTCTCTTTCTCTAGATAATCGATAGCCAGTTTGCACTAGCTAGGGTGGTTCGCCGCTTGTATCATGCCGGCGAGTTCATAACGACGAGCAACCCAATCGGCTGGAATGGGATGTCCCGAAGTACCCATAAGATTGGTCATTTCGAGCGCCCAGAGGGCACGTTGCTTCTTAACGACTAAGAAAGGCAGAATAGAGCTCAGGATCTCAGCGGCCTTCTTACCGCCCCACTTGAGATTAGTAACCCTACTACCGCCAGGATGCATCGTGCCGCCATGCATCTGTTGGATAGCCTTGAGGATGGTTTGATCGTTCTGCGAGATGACTACTGAAGGCATCGGCACCGAACTCGTTCTATCTACCGTCACGCACCCTTCGCCCTCGAAGAATCCTGCAATCCATTCATCAGTAATATGGTACTCAGGCATGCTCCTCCTTTTTAAGGTAATCAATGGCTAACTGTGCGTAACCCTGTATGTCACGCCAGCCGTCAACCTTAGCTGGGTTGCCTAACAACCGGATGGCTTTGTTAAAGACCATCACTAGTGGGAACCATAGCGCAGGGAAGGCCTTGTGCAAGTTCAGTAACGGTTCCCAGAACTGCTGTAAGAACTCACCCGTGGTACGCCAGGCGTCTGCGTATTCGGCGTTACGCTCTTCAACGAGCTTCTTAACGTCCATCAGCACCTCCTTATCCTTGCCGCAGGTACGCGGCAGCTTTCTCAAGTAAGATAGGGTCATCCTGAAAGAGGCCGATAGCCGTATTACAGGCAGGACAGAGAAGACTACGTATAGCTCCTGTACCATGATCGTGATCGACTACGAACTGCTTCCTAAAGTACGACTGGTCGCGACCGCAGATCGCGCACTTGCCATTCTGCTTAATAAACAGTGCAGTATACTCGTCGGGTGTAATCCCATACAATCGTTTGAGATTCGACCGCCGGTGAGCAGCTCGCCCTTGAGGTGTCTTGTAATACGGCTTCTTGGTCATTCAGCCTCGTATACGTACGTAGCAGTACTCTTTGGTGTTTCATTTACAGTGATGACAAGTTCGTTGCGGGCACATCCATATATTGTAGCCCGTAAATCCGTGAAGACTTCGTGCCACAGAAACCTAGCGAGAAACTCGGCTGTTGATGCAGGCGCGTCTAGCAGGAACGCGTCGCCGCGTGCCTGCGCCACCACCGCGTAAGGGTCGAGGGCATTATGGTTACTTCGTGACACGATGTACCGATGGTCGATCGAGTCAACAATTGGCTTCACAATTTTGTCCAGTTCACCGTAATCGATGAGCATCCCATCTCCCGGAAGGATCTTGCCAGCGTACGCGACGACGACTTCGTAATTATGGCCGTGGAGCCGGCCACATTTGGGGTGACCCTCAATTCGGTGAGCTGCACAGAATGAATACTTACGTGTTATCGTGTACATTAGAGCCTCCACATTTTCCTAACGCAGCCATCCCAGTCAACAGGAACGCGGTACGGAACAGGGTCGACGACACCATTATGCTTGAACGCTTCGATACGCTCGATGCAAGTTGGACACTCGCCGCACTGTAAGTAACCTCCGTTGCTAATGCCTACAGGTGAGTAGCAAGACCACGTTAGATGAAGAGGCGCCCACAGCTCCAACGCGCGCTTACAAACGTCAGCCTTCGACATCCAGATAAACGGGAACAGCAGGCGAACTTCATGATACGAGCCGACATAGACTGCGTTCGCCATGGCCCCGAGGAATTCCGGCGTGCAGTCCGGGTAAGCAAAATTATGGGCATCTTCCCCGTGCATACCGGCGTAGACGTACTGCGCCTTATGCGTGATGGCAATCGTTGTCGCGATGCTCAGCAGGTTCGCGTTACGGAAAGGGGCAACTGTGGGTGACGGTCCCACCGCTTGACCCATCTCTTGATAGGTCAAGTGGGGCATCGTACCTTCGCCCATCAGAGCGGAGTTAGCACCCGTGAAGATACGTGGCAGTTCGACAACGACGTGTTCAGCATGGAACCATTCTGCAAGTTCCTTCGCAGCGTTCATCTCAGCCTGTTGATGTAAGCTACCGTAGCCTGCTGTTACGGCAACAAGTTCGTTGCAACCGTCTGCTCGTGCTTGTTCTGCGACGGTGCAAGAATCCATGCCGCCAGAAAGTAATACAATTGCCTTCATAGAGCTCCTTTCTTTGGTAGTTAGTGAAAGTGTTACTTGTACACTCGGTGTCATAGCTGCGGACACAAACGTCGGAGTTTCGAACATCAGAACCTCACTAGTTGAGCGTCGCAGAGACATGGGATATGCGGTTGTCAGACAGATGTCATTCATCGCTTGCCCGGCCTCTACGGCGCTCAAGTTGTTGCACCAACTTCTTTTCATGTTCGACGATGCGATGACAGTTAGCGCATAAGACATCGCACTTCGGGAGTTCTTCTTTTAGCATGTCAAAGCCTATCCGCCACCAGTCCGATATCGGTACGATCTTCTCAGTCGGGTCAGTATGATGCATCTCAAGGACAATTGGATTCCGTTCACCACATCGGCGACATCCTCGTTCAGCTTTGTAATCAAGTAGCCACTGCCGACGCTTCTCAACCGATTTGGCGTGCGACGCCTTACGGGCACGTCGGTGCTCCACCTGATCTTCCGCATAATACACCTGGTCACTATAAGTCATTAGAACCTCACAATGAAGACTCTATCAGGAACCTTCGTTGGGATATCTAATCCAGCGTCAACGGCCTTTTGTAGGTCTATGCCGTACATCCAACTGTCGTTCATTACCATCGGCACCACTGAATACGGCGCTTCCTTCAGCTGTGCTCTTATAGCGTCCCTCTCAAGTGCTCCCCGGCCTTGACGTCGACGTGAACTAACCCAATAGGAATGTGCTGGTGCAAGCTGGAACCAAAACGTATTATCTTCTGCTCGCAGGACGCAATTGAAGTTACCTGAGCCCTGCGCTATTGCATTAACTATATCTTCAACCATCGAGTCTGCTAACGTAGCTGCACGTCCGGACTTAATATTGAACACTGAGCTGATGCTCTCTTCTAACGCCGTCGGTGCTGGCAACGGCGTGTCGGTCACTTGACACCAAAGCATCATACCGAAATATGCGACGATGTGATTAGCTCTCACACGGTCGGGAAGCTTCGTTGGGTATGTCGCGAAGACCGCTGCGCGGGCTTCGGCAAGTATTGCTTGCCACTCAGGCTCTAGCCCTAACACCTGTTGGATGTAGTAGCCACCGAAGTTAGGCGGCATCTTATCACGTAGCTCTTGAAAAGCGTTGTACGCACTCGAGTCTTCTGCAATGGCATTTGGATGCAGCTGTGCGACAACTAGCCGCTCACGTGCCGCGGGGTCGGCGATAAGGTCTTCCCCATCGACACTAAAAGGTGCAGACAGCGGGTAATCAACTGTCGTCTGATCGCCTCTACCGCGGGCATCATGCCCTGTGTCGTACGCTAGTAGGATCGTCCTAAGCAACCGCTCCACTAGCTCATAGCGAAATTCGCTGAACGCGATAGGCACGGCGTTGGATGAACCTAACAAAGCAAGCGTGACAAACCTTGTTGTCCCGGCGTCGTACGTCTTCGGATCCACCTGGCCTAGGAGTGGCAGGAATACCCGCTGGATTAGCGTCGTCTTGCCTGAACCTTTTGTCCCTGCGACGTTTAGTATAGGGAACCGGTAGTGGTGTTCCTCTAACCATGGCTTTAAGGTACTCGCAGCGTACCATCCAATCATCGGCCATATTGTAGTCTCCTCGTTTAACTTTGGTACAAGTTCTTTGATGAGCTTGAGCTCCGTCTTGCTTAGCTCTGGAACCAAAGCTAAGTCGGGATGTTCCTTCTGTACAGGAAGCCAGCAAACCGGACCGTCATGCCCTTGCCAAATCTCCTTCGCGCTGACAACTTGCTTGTTACCGAGGAACAGCCACGTGTCATGTATCTTGTGTAAACCAAGCACCGATGTAGCGCCGACTTTAGGGAGCCCCGCCCCCCTAAGTATATCAAGAAGGTACGGGAGGAGAGCTCGTATGTCATCGTCATGGCCCAACCACTGCCATGCGGCAACAGGCGCTTCTCTATCAAACCTACGGACGGACGTAAATGCGGAGCGAGAAAACGTAATACCTGGCCAAGTGTACCCGGCAGCATGTACATCTCCAACAATCGCATCTTCGGCTCCAAACTTAGATCCGTCCAGTAAGACGGTCGGCGCAATTGTAAAGGTGCTGAGGCGCTTAGTCCCTCGTTTTGTGTTGACGATGTATCCATCTTCGGACTCCTCGATCTCACTAGCCGAAGCAACAGCTAACGTACTTGGGGCTTTCGCCCTAACTTGTCCTATTGTCTGCTGCAGATATACGCTGTTCTCACTTGACTTATCACCGCAAGGTTGCCCAGCAAAAATAACTCGAATGAGGTCGTCACTGGAGCCACACCGTACAAGCTGTCCAACGACCGCCCAGTCACGCTCACTACGAGACCTGTAACCTCGACTATCTCCGGTTCGAATCTTATGCCGTGTCTTATTGTCCAGTCCTGCAACAACCTCAATATCGGCAGAGCTGTAGCGTCTCTCGGGCTGATAGAGCTCCAAACGAACGCGAACATGCGGTTCCTCCTTCTTGTTCAGAGTGCCTGAGACTCTAAGCACTCTGTTTGCGTTCCAACAGGCCTTGTCTGCAGTCGCTACATCCTCTATCATAATCTTGTTCAGGGTCTCTAAAGGCTCAACACCGAGTACCGGAGTATCTAGAAACCAGTATACATGCCAACCGTGACCCGAGAATACTGTAGCAGAAGGCGGAAGCGTGCACAAAGGCTTTTGTGCGTCATCAACGTCTACCCACAAAGTTGCTGACCCAAGGACATCTGTCTTCTCCGTACCAGCAGTCGATCGCATCGCAGGGCCGAAGTAAACATCCTTATCGCCTGGTATCTCAAGAGTGATAAGCTCTTCAGGTGTGTAGTACTTAGTAAAAGCAGGCAACGGCTTATCTATTGCAATAGCCATTAGCCCACCGAACGCGAGCTGTTTTAGGAACTCAAGAGATGCATCCATGGATTTAATTGAGCGGAGCAGCAGTTCGCTAGCTCTGCTAGCGAATTAGGGTGATCTTCTTGATGCGGTTGCGTGGTGGGTAGGGCTCGCCAGTCTCCGGGTCGACCCCGCTGCCGGGTTGAATGTCGACGGTGATCTTGGCGGTCTTGCCGACGAGCTGCTCGGGCCTAACCTCACCCTTGAACTTCTTGTCGAAGCCCAACGCAATCAGGGTTGCTTTGACGCGGAACTCAGCCTTCGCGGTGAAGGTCAAGGTGTCAAATACGATGCGGCCGTCGAGAGGGCCGCCGTCGACCTTCCATTGAAGGTCGATCTTTTCATTGCCAGCCTTGGACTCGCCTGTTTCCGCCTTAACGATGGAAGCTGTATAGGTACCAACAGGTAGAGGCTCAAGGCCCTGAACTTTACTGAAGTCAATCGCAGGTGCCATGTGTCAGTCTCCTTGTGTCTTGTGTCTGGGTGATTAGCTGCTCCGCTCAATCAAATCCAGGATACTCGACATTGTGGGGTTGATTATGTGGCCAACGCCACACATATACTGGTCCTTAGCATAAGATGATTTCGTTGGTAGTACCTGCCCGACGTTGAAGACGTCTTCGCCGAAGACGGCAGTGTCGGTAGCCTTGATATCACCATCTACGCGGGCCTGTACGGTGAGACGCATTACGAGTAACGCGTAACCGCATAACTCCAGACCCGATTGACCCCAGATAAGAGGCTCGTAGTGGAAGATTTGCTTCTCGTCCTGTTTCCAGGACTCATGACAGTTAAAGATGACGTTGAGACTGTGGGGCGGCTGCGTGAGATCAAGCATCTTCCTTGACCAATGCATCATAGTGCCTAGTAACTTACCGAAGCCTTGTCGACCCAGATCGCCCACTAGCGTCCCGGGCTCCGAGTTGAGTGAGCCGTTGATAATGGACGCGATGAACCGTTGTACTTCGGTCGTACTGTCAATAAAGACAGTCTTGTATGGAGGACTGAGCCGCATCTCTTTAGCATAGCGGTCTTTAGGTTCCTGCCCGTCCATCAGCCAACGGTAAGGCTCGTTAAAGTCTTCCATAACCTCTAAGGTTATGATGTCCGGCTTGACAGCGCGTTTGCGTAGGGCCTGTGGATTGCCGTATGCGTTCAAGTCAAGCACTCGGCCGAAACGTGCATCATCGCACGCGGTGGCCAGAAGTGTAGTCTTGCCGCAACCAGGCTGACCGTAGATAAGGATCTTCAGACCCTCGTCTTCCTCACTGAAACGTTTAGCCATTATGACCTCCGTTAAGTTCGTTCATCTGTGTTACTCCCGTTACTACGAATTGAATGCGTTGATACCCGCTGCTGATATTCAGCATTGAGTAGCACTTCGTAATCGCTGCCGGCGTTCATTGCCAGACAGGGACTACGAAAATGGCACATTGTACAGTTTAACCACCCTGGTGCAGGGTACCTTTTCACCGTTGTCGGCCTTACCATCTCACACCCTGTGTAGTATATGTTCTTCATCAGCTCTCGAACTTCGTATAGACTACGGTAGACCGGGAACCTTAGGAAGAACGCTTGCTCCTTCTCCTTTAAGACTTCTAGGAAGGGCCCGTAGAAACCTTGAATCGTATCAGCCGACCAATCAGGGTACAGCTGATGGATACACCACACATAGAAGAACGAGGTACAGTCAGCTCTCGTTGACTGTGATAACATCCCGTTTTGCAACAAGTCAGGGCTTGCAGGAACCTTCTTACGTATGATATTGTAAAGCACGCCTTTGATAGGCACCTTTAGCATCTTAGAAGCTGCGTGTACGTAAACACCGCACTGTTCATCGTTAGCTAAGGAGTTCACAAGTTCCTGTATAGAGCGAGTGGTCTTGCACTCCCAGATCCAGTACTCGCCTGTTGGAATGTGCTTGACAACGCCGTCAAACCTGCCACCGAGGCGCATCTTCTGGGATGCTCGTCCACTCGGCGTCAGCATCGGAATATCGAACTCTGTTTCCAAACTAATGAACTCCAGGTTCTCGTCACTATACATCTTGTGGTCGTGTTCGACCCAAAGTTTATAATGGCCCAACAGACCTCGCATCATTTCAATCTGCTCCGCGAAGGTAATCTCCTCCTGCGGCCACAGAGCTCCGATTTTGTCGATTTCAGTCTTCTCGTCAGCAAGAAACTTATCGAGTGACTTGTCTAGCGGAATGTGCTGGGGTCCGTAATACATCTCTAAGCAGTGATGAATCGCTCTTCCAGTGAAAAACGGTATGTAAGGCACAGTCGGCTCTAGGTTACGCCCCATCGCTGACGACCAATGCCAGCGCCTTCTACAAGTGCGGAATGTTCTTACGTCGCTAATGTGAATTGAAGTGCTAGTACTCATGTTTGCCGCCTCCAGGTCGGCTAATGAAGGTAGGGAGAAGTGCCTGGAGCACTTCCGCCCTACCTATATCTGAAGTATCTTATTATAAAGGCAAGTCTAAAAAAGCACAAGGGGTCAGCTAGGGACTCTGTCAGCCTGCTCGAGATCCTTGAGAAAGTAGAACACGAGTTCGGCTTCCGACCACTTTTTGTCAAGTGCGTCGAGGACAAGCCGGTCCGCACGACACGACCATAACAGGTAAATGTTCTTCGATTCCTTAATGTCGATACGGTGAATGCGGTCGATCGCTTGCGTCATTTTGATCGTGCTCCAGTGACTATCTAGGAAGACAGCATGCTTAGCCCATTGAAGGTTCAGGCCTTCGCCCATCGCATCGATGGTGCCTACCAGCAGCCCTGTGCTGCCTACTGGTCGGCGTTCGCCGCCCATGATAAGGCCGCACTTGAGCTTGTCGGCTAAGTGGAGTGCCAAGGCTCTGAAGCGGGTGAAGATAACCGTAGGCTCACCTTCATGATCTTCTAGGAAGTCATCTAACCATAGCATCTTGCCTGACGGGCCGGTAAGGCCTAACAACGGTGGCCACGCGGCTATTTGCTGCAGCCGTGTAATTAGCGCGAGCACGTTTGGTATAAGTAAGTGCTTGTCTTCGACGGTCACTTCAATATCCTTCTGCTTCTTAACCGACGCGTAGGCTGCTTGTTGCCTTTCATCCATCGCCACGTGCTCCTCGACAACAATCTTTTCAGGAAGCTCGGGCATTACCTCTTCCTTTGTTCGCCTAATCATGTAAGGCTTGAGCATCTTGCCGAAAGCAACAGGGTTCTTAGGGCCATCCACCTTGTACTTATCGAAGTATCCTGACGTGATGTTCAAGTGCCGCGTTACCCAACCCCAGTATGCGGGAAACACTTCAGAGTCAAGGAAGTTAAGCATCGACCACAAGTCTGCGGGGTTCTTCTCCATAGGCGTACCTGTCAAGGCAACCTTACGAGCGGCTGTAACCTGCTTGATTGCCACTGTCGTCTTTGCTTTACGGTTTTTGATTCGGTGTGCTTCATCGATGATCATACAGTCCCAGACCAAGTCACAGATACCCCTTAGGGTATCTGCATGCAAGAAATCATAGTAAGACATTATCACGTAACCGTCCACGCTGAGAAAGTCATACGGAATCCTCCTAGGCACGACAATAGGCCAACCCGGGTCCTGGTCGTAGATGGCGTCAATCCATTGCTGTGTTAGGCTTGGCGGGCACGTCACCAAGGTTCTCCAAGGGAACATCACGTCGCCGTCAGCGTACTTCTCCCTGGCAGCTTTTGCAATCTCGATCGAGGTGACGGTCTTGCCTAGACCGCATTCGTCTGCGATCAAGCAGTAGGGTAGCCCTTCAAGCGCCCAATCAACTGCTGCTTGCTGAAATGGATAGGGTACTTTCATTAACCGCTCCGACGGTGAACTACAACAAATGGCCAAGTTTTCCACACTGACACATGCCATAACAAGAGTCGAAACTCAAAGAGCATGTCAGCCAGGAGCCATCTCTTAATTTCCTTAGCTTGGTCACTATTCATCAATAGACGAATTTGATCTGCGTCATTCATTTCGCCTCCTTCACTGTCTTGATAATCGCCGCTACGAGTTTGTCTAGTTCGGTTAGCGGGAACAGCACCTGGCAACCGCCGTTAGGGCGACGTACAAACCAGGGCTTGAACAGTGCAGCGATCTGAGAGGACACTGTCTTCTTCTTCTTCATTTCGTGATCCTTGCGTACGTGATCTTCGAGACAGCGTCGTCGAACCTGTCAGTCCATGCGCAATACCCGTATATGATGTCGATGGCTGCTTCCCAGGTAGTCTTCTGGTCCGCAATGTAGCGTAGAAGGGCTAATGTGGCGTGGGCGTCTGTCAGCGCGTTGTGCGCGACACCGTCAAATATCAGATTGCATTGCATCAGGGCTTCTCCAAGTTTGTGCCACTTGAAGGTGCCATACGCTGGACTTATGTCCCCCCTGAATGCCGCGTAGCATAACATAACGTCGAAGATGTTGTCCTTCGGGGGTATGAAGGCGATATTCTTCAGACGTAGAGAATGCGACAGCGCCTTGATGTCATAAGACAAGTTGTAGCCAATTAGCTTCTGAGAGGTCCGTAGACTACCTACCTGCGTCCAGTAGGTGTCGATGGACTTAGCTTCGCTGACCATTTCGTTGGTAATACCGTGGACAGCTGTAGCGCCCCGTTCGATAAGTGCTACAGGCTTTACAAGCGTGCAGAAGTTGTACCCCGTAGCATCAATGCACGCAAACTGACACACTTCAGGATTAGTCAGTCCCGTCGTCTCACAGTCGAGAACGACGAATGACCCTAACAGGGTTATTCGTGCTTCCAAGACAGCTTGGTCGTGGGCATATGCTTTGTCTAGCATGGCACTCCTTTCATCTAGGTAGCGGGGGGTGGACTCGAACCACCGACCTCCTGGTTATGAGCCAGGCGAGCTGACCGCTGCTCTACCCCGCATCGTTTTCTTTCTGAATACGTTCAACCTGCTTTGGATCCAGGTCGAGATGTGGTAGCTGACACTTGCCTTTCTGCCGAATTTTCGTGTCTGTTCTCTGGGCAGCCTGGAGTAGTTCGTGAAAGGTGTCTGCCGTCACGACTAACCAATGTTTCGTACCGCTTTGCTTTGGGGTGACATGAATTGGAGCCATCGCTATCGTTTACTAGTGGTGAGACAATAATAGCGCGCATGACGGTAAGCGTCCTGCGCATGAATAAGGGTCGATAGCATGGCAGAGTGTTGCTGCAAAATTTCAACACGACCAATGACCGAGGGATCTTGAAGTACGAGCAGCGGCTCCGGGGTGCACAAACTGGCGAAGGCTTCCACGATTCCGATTATACGTACCGACGGAAACACCGAGCCAACTTGCTCCATTGCACGTCCAGGGCGAAGGTGGAAGGATTCGATTACTACGACCTCAGGCAGTTGCGGCTTACCTTGATTGGTAAACGTGCCGTGGAGCAGGGCCGGGAAGAACGATAGTCTGTCCTCCCAAGGTATCTGCCACACGCCTACTACCTGAAAGTCGTTACTCCTGTCGTCTGCTACGATAAGGCAGACGCCTGTGGTGGTGCCTGGATCTACGCCAACGATAGACGCCATATGCCCTCCTAAGGGGAGTGCAGGCAGATCTCCTTCGATGCGTGAGACCTGCCTGCAGATGCCGCCCCACCGTCAAACGAAGGCCGTTAGGCCTCCGACACAAGTGGGACAGCTCAGCGAGTGGGAGGGTCGTTCACCACCTCCCACTCACAGTGAAACAACGCGGAGGTTAGGCGTTATTTCTGAAAGGGCGACGGCGCGACCACCTTGCGGATGGGCTTGCCGTGGCTGTCAAGGCCTTTGGCCTTCAAATCCGCGGCGCGCTTGATCCGGTACTGCTTCTGGCCAGCGTAATCGTACCGCTGCTCGAGAACGATGCCGAGCGGCTTCAGGGCTACGATCACCTTCTCGTAGTCGGACGGTTTGACGTGGATGACCCACGCTTTGCCGGCCGCGGAAGCCTTGCCACCGGCTCTACGAACCCGTGGGGTGACCTTGTATTCGTCCAAGTGGGCTTTCGTGAACGTCCACTGGCCGGCGTCGTTCTTGGCACCTTTTAGGGTGCCCTCACGAGCCAGCGTGCGGATGCGCATCTCGCCGAGGCCCAAATAGAGCGCGGCGGTCCGCAGATCCATAGGATCTGGGAACTTGACACTGCTGAGGTCGATCTGAGTAGACATGACTTGCTCCTTTTCTGAACTGAGAATGTTTTGGACTACACGCTCATTGTAAGCTAAGCGCGCATAAAAAGCAAGAGAGGAACTTAGGTCTCATTTACCATGGTTTTTGTGCTCCTTTCCACTAACTAAGTCCCAAAGTTCTTTGGGAGCATCACCTGGCATAGATTTAGGATCCAGGTGGACATGTTCGGCGAACCACTCTAGGGCTCGTTGGTGCCGGAATAAGGTACGGTTAGTGAAGAAGGCTTCAGCAGCATTAGCTAGCACTACCGCAGCGAGTATAATGACTACCGTATCGTTGCTCATTTACGCCTCTTTGAGCCCTTCTTAGCACGCTGGCGGTTCACTTTCACGCTCGCCTTTGCTCTCTTGAGACGCTTCTTCTCTTTGGCTTCAGCAACCTTGTCGTGCCAGTAACAGGGTGTGTCAGTCATTGTGGCTCCTTCTATATAGGAAATAGGCAGCCGTACGCCTTGTTTAGTTATGATTCATTATAATAGCATTCTCGGTTTTTCACAAGGGTCATTGATGTAATCAACTTAGGTCGTAGGCTCGGAAGCCTGCGACATCACTTCCGCGCAAAGCATTAGATAGTGAAACAACTCAGGCTTCACCCTGTTACGCATGCGGCCGTCCTTCAATGCATGGTATAGGTATGACGCCCAGCTAGGGTTCCGTTGCCACAGGACGACAAACGCGCGACGTGAAATTGCCCAGTCCCATTCCCTTGGAGGCTCTACAGCTTGGTACGCTCGGCGGACAGTATCCGTGTATGCTAGGATGAAATCAGCGGCACTGTACTCGATCGCGTGGATGCCAACGCTCGTCGTTTGGTTATAAGGTATCGCCCTAAGCAGGTTGAGCACACGCCAGATGCGAACGGGTTTGTCAGTTCCCCGGTGCATGTACACCTCAAGTCTTGCGCAGCAGAGTCTTGCTGTGATGAGTTGGCCCCACATCCCTCTGCAGCTTACCCGAAGCGACTGCCAAATAGGCTCGTATGCCATCGCAGGCCATGACTGCTCGGGGTATTCTTCAAGCAGTTCGCTGTCATACACGTGGAACTTAGGCCTCGTGTACATTGTGTACACGCTTTTTCGGCTTAGCTACCTTAACCGGGGCTGTGCCGATGACGCCCTTAACAGGGTTCCATGTTCGCATGGTCTCTACCACTCCAGCAAGGCCGTTCTCTGTAAGCACGATCTTGACGGCCTCGTACTCGGTACGTGTCATGTAAACGACGTACTTGTTACGTCCGTCAGCTCTGTGTGTTTGCCGCTTGGACTGGCTGAGGAAGAGTTTGATGTCTTCGTCAGTGATTACGTGTCGCTTCACAAGCGACTCAGGGACTATAGGCTCCAGCCCTGATACTAGTTGTCCCTTACGGATCAGCGAGCGGACGTAGGCGGGCGTAAAGCCCATCACCTTCGCCGCTTCAGCAATGTTATGTTTTGCCATCTTGTATCTCCTTTAGGGCGTGTAGGACGCTACGCATCCCTGCACGCTCAACTAACACAACTAGGACGTCGAACGCGGTTTTATCCGAGCCTGTGATTGGTATCGTACGCAGGTCAATTATGTCCGGAGACATAATTGCAGGCTTCGTAGAGTCCAGTGCTCGATCGATACGTACTGCATCTCCTAGCAATAGTCTGCGGGCAGGCATTTATGACCCACCGTTCAGGTAATGGACACGAGCAGCCGCAGACTCGCGGTCGGCATGATCGCTGTCTATGTGCCATTTGCCAGACGGGTCGTAGAATCCAACTGTCCACAGGCCTGGTTCGGACTGAATGTAGACGTACATAGCTCTCTCCTTCTATATAGTTACTTGATGATGCCTAATTATAACATGAACCAAAGGTTTTTCATAAGGGGCATTGATACAATCGACTTTGGTTAATCTGGTAGGGGCTGTCTACTATAGCGGACTTGGCCGCCATCGCGAATTACCTGACGGACTAAGGCGTCGAACTCCGCTTGAGCCCTATCCAGCTTTTCGTAATACATGTCCGAGTGTCGCATCAGAAAACTGTTGCCGGGGTCAAGACTCACGACGACACACTTGACGCGGTACCCGTTACCGTATTCGAAAACGTCTACGGTAGCTTCGTAGGGCCTGTGGGCGTCTTCAAACGTAGCGATTACACGGTTATTCATCTTCTACTCTCCTTTCGTAGGTTGAAGCGTTATGGGCGGTATTGCATACTTGCCCAATTGGGGAACAAGGTTCTTGCAGTGTCTGCATCTAGCTTATCTCCTGCGCCCAAGACATCTTCAGGCCTATGCAGCTGTGTGCAGTACCAAATGTAATCAGGGTTAGCCTGTTCTTCGACCTTGAGTTGCGCTAGCCCAGGCCAACCAATGTAGGCAGCCCAGTCCCCGATTGCACCTTCTTTGGCAACAATGTGAACGATAGCAACGTTAGGGTCTCTTACCAATTTGGTAAAGAACTCCTTTGCTTCACACTCTGGTAACTCTGCAACTGTACACGATTTCACTTCCGTATGGTGGATTCCCATTCTCAGTCTCCTTTCTTCGAGCGAACATAGGTGGTGCAGGACTCCCGATAACCAGTCGGTAGGAGGGGGGCAATGAACAGTCCCTGTCCTGCACCACCAGGTGTGAGGGCAGGAATCGAACCTGCCTGTAACACCAGGCTCACCGATTACTCCTTGTAGATGGAGAAAAACCGCACGCCCTTATATTCAAAGAAGGACTTGAAAGGGTATTCACTGTCTCCGCGTGACGTGGTAACCAACTCACATCCTGAGTAGGCAGGCATAAGTTCACGCAGGTTAGCTAACCCGCGGATGTACACGCCGTCAGCAGTGATGCTTACAAGTGGCGTCGAGTGGTAGACTTTGGTGAACTTCTTCTGCATCCTAACGAGCTCTTCAATGTTCATCTGTTTCTCCTTTCAGGGCTGAACCGCCCCTGGCTGGCCATCAGTTCACTGGTGGCCAGGTGTGAAGGTTCAGCTAGGCTACTCGCCTGGGGCCATCTTGCGGCCCACGTACATGTTGATCCTCAGGTCGGTGCCGGGGACTTTGGTGAAGCCGCCGGTGTTGGCGACGCCCATCATCTTGCCACTGTTCGACAGCCCAGTTTCTTCGTGCAAGTCGACGACCAAGATGAGTAGATGTTTGTCCTCGATAATAATGGAAGAGACGTTATTGCCGACATACTTCATCTCTCCGAGGTCAACGGTTACGGTATCAGGGGGCATAGTATTCTCCTTTCAGTTACTGAGGCTGAACCGCCTCGGCTTGCAGACAAACAGCGGCGTTGCCACTTGTCTGCATGCGGTGGACGTTCAGTGACTGTTAATGCACTGTTGTAGGAAGACACTGCCGGTGCCGTCTACAAAGTTACCGTTGAGCTGGTTGCAGAAGAATTCAACTTGGGCAGCTGTGCTTGCACGACGAAACTCTTCGATGAACTCGAGACGCTGTTGCGGTGGTACGAGTCGCTGCCACTTAGATAGGAACTGGAACTGGACTCCTGTTGCTTGATGTAGGGACATCGATAGTGTCATGTTACCTCCACAGGCGTCGGCAGCTCGATCGGGATTGGCTTTGGAACGGGCCAATTTGGTACTGCGATTGGCTCTTCCTTGGGCTTCGGCACCCTCTTTGGAATGGGCTGGGGAATCGGGCGCTCAGTGATTCTTACATGTTTACCAATCTGGGACATCTTGGTACCTCATTTCTTTGAGCAATACGCGGACTGCGTCTTCTTCTTCTGCAGTGAGACGCAGCTTTACAGTACGGCGTACTCTGCGGGATTCCATGTACGCCTTAACGCTTTCTTTGGTAAGGTACACTTTGTTTACGCCAGCATTGATTGGCTCAGTATGATCGACCACCAAGCGTCCCCGTTTCACGAGTGCGCGTACGAAGTGGTGATCGCAACCGATCCTTAAACTGGCTTCTTTGATACTTATGTAGTCCATAGGGTCTCTCCAGCAGGTAGCACGTCGTTAGGACTGAGTACGGGGACCCCGTACAGCCTCGATACTACCTTGGCGAAGTGCTTGTTAGGGTAGTTTAGCACCCCCGTGATAACCGCGTACTCCGCTCTGCAGCCGACGGCACACTCGATAATCGTACCGCCAATCTGCGCTCGGACTACGACAGCCCTTGATGAAACGTAGGCCGCTGCATCCTTTACCCCCCAAAAAAAGTACAGACCGCAGGAGCAAGTCTCCCCCATGCATGCTCCAGCGTAACCGGGCCGCGGACGCTTGGCACAATACGCGCGGGTTACTTTGTGCGGGTGCCAACAGAAGTCACCGTCTCTTGATCCTAGGATTCGCTCTCCTCGGCTATCGACTGTTAGGCATATGGCCTTCCAGGCTACGTCTACTGAAGGTAAGTTAGATTCAGGCTCTGGCTCTGGCTCTAGTACAGCCCCAAGTGTAGCAATGGTACACGGCGGAAAGTGTGTTATAACAAGTACGCCTAGGTCGCGTAAGTTAGCGCCATGCTTGAGGGCTATATGCCTAAGGGAGCGTAGGTGCGATCCAGAGTTACTTGTCCATTGGGCGCCCGCGCACTCGGCACATGTGTCGTCGATCGGTGGGTGCCAGTAGCCCCGTGCGTCAAGATGCAGGTTTGGCGGCTGTAGCCGCTTGGCGACATACTCTGCAAACGCGCTGTCTAATGCCTTCATTGATTCCTCCTTTCGTATCGAGGTTGGTGGGCAGGGGCTAGGGGGAGATAACCCAGCCCCTACCGACCAGTGAGTAAATGCTCACCAGCGCAGCCACTAGCCCCCCCCGCTAATGGCTGCTAGGTGCGCACCAGTTACTGTGGAACAGCAACTGCAACGAGCTTCGCAGCTTTAGCTTTGGGGACGTACGCACGCTTCAGGTTGACGCGCAGCCCTGTGGGCAGCGTGGCAATCTCTTCGGCGGTAGCGTACAGGAAGTACTTCGTGCGCCCGTCCGCGCGGCCGAACCGCTTGCCGACGCCTTTGCGCCAGGCTTCGAGGTCCGTACCTAGGATCTCGTGGCGCACACCTTCCTTGCGTCCTTCGATCGGCGCTAGTACGCTAATCAGCGCACCAGTCTTGATCGCGTGGCGAACGTACTGGGCGGTCAGGCCCACTTTCTTCGCCGCGGTTGTGATGGTGTACACGTTCGATTTCATGATGTTCTCCTTTCTATATAGGTTTCGAGCAGTCTTGTAGCTCGATAAACAAATTATAACCTGTCTCCTATGAACTTCATAAGGGGCATTGCGGCTAGCTCTTTTCTGGATTGTGGAAGCCGTATTTCTCTGCAACAGCCCGGTAAAGTGGAAGGCCGTACGGCGCGTACTCTGAAAAGTTGACGAGGTCGTCTTCGAGGATCCATAGCCACATCTTGACGACGCCATACATTAGCGATGATGAGATCCCTCGCCCGTTGATGGCCTTCTCAAATGCAAACGCCAGATCTTCTGAGAGCTGACGGCGTACGGCTTCTTCTGTCCACGGTAGCGCCGTCCAACTGTTAGGATCTGCTTTGTAGCCAAACTTCTCTACTTCGGTGACTGGGAAGAAGCTTACGAGGCGTGAGTAGTCGCGGCTGTCGATTATTGCACATGTTCGACGGTCATAGCCAACAGTACCGTCTTCCACAGCTTTCAAGACTGCGTCTTGAGTTAGCATGTGACTCTCCTTTCGTTAGTCGACTGGGTCGAGCTCGTCGCGTTCGTTTTCGCGGCGAGCCAATTCTCGGGCGAATTCCGCCCAGCGAGGGTTGCTCTCGTCGATCATCTGAGCGAGCTGTTCGTCGGTGTAGGACTCTACGGGGTCCATTCGGTTCCTGAATAGGAAGTCCGCGATTGGTTCTGTTATCATACGTCTCCTTTCTGTGGCTTGGTTACTTAGGTAAAGCGCACATTGAGGGGCCCTATCGTCACACATGCCCGACGTTGATAAGGCCCCGTGATGTACGCTCAGCACAGGGCTGAGTGTTATATCGATTCTGGTGTCAGCTGTTAGCTGTCAGGCGTCGATGCCGGCTTCGCGTTTGTCTGCGCATGTGTCGCAGTAGTACCCACTAGGCCGGCCTTCAGTGTGCTTCCTGTAGCGCCACTTCCATGTAGGCCCTGTGCGTGGCAGCTTCTTTCCACAACTGCATCGCCACGTACTACGTGTTGACGCGCGGGTATGGTTTCCGTTCTTAGTCCTAGTCATTGTTTCTCTCCTTTTGGTCGATCGGGTCGATCGTAAGTCTGTGGCATGTGCCACATTCGCAAGCGCGCTACCGTCTAGGTGGTACGCTAGCGGTTGGGGTCATGCGTTATGCAAAGATACCGCTTTCCAGCATACGCGCCAACATATGTTTGCATACTATGCCTCGGTACGCATGGTCAGGGCACTCGCACCGCCAAATGGTGGTGTGGTACTTGGTGATGCTTGCCTGGTACGTGTCGCTGGTGAGTGCCAAGACGAGTGCGCTAGCCAGCCTACTAGGATCGTAACGCTCAGGCCGCTTTTCTATCAGCGTGAGAGCGAACTCGTGGTTGGATGCTATGCGCTCTTCTGATGTGAAGGGTTCAGGGTGCATCTGCACTGAACTCCGTATGCAGGTGCGATATCCTGTCGATGAACACCTTGCCGGTGTTGTCAACGGTGATCTCGGCTACGTACTCTTCGAGGATGTCGACACCGAAGCCCTGGTCGAAGGTGGCCATCACCGGGTCGGAGTCTTGCTCGAGATCATTGTGCTCGCAGGTCTTGATGACGACGTTGAACGCGTCGCAGTCATCTGGGAGCTTGGCAAGCATCGCATCCAGTGCGTCGTGTGCTGCTTTCTTCTGATTCGTGTTCATAGTACTCCTTCGTTGACGTGGTCGATCGCGAAACAGGTTTTCATCACGAGGTCGTAACAGCTCACGTGCATCTCGTCTTGCGCATTCCAATCCATGTCCGCAAGGATTTGATCCTGCGGGAGCTCGAGCTCGGCACGCGTCTCTGCATCAGGCTCGAAGGCGTCGGTCATCAATGCGACCGCAATCTTGTCGCCATCTTCGATCTTGCCACCGCATACCTTACACTTGCGGCTGATACTGGTAAGTGGGGATACGCTCATTGTTTCTCTCCTTTCGATTCGATTCCTAGTTATATCGAATCCAGAGCTCCTGTTCATCGCGCCAATCGAACAAGACGCTCTCAAAGTCGCAGTGAACCGGTAGTAGTGCTCGTGCGGCTTGCTCGTAGATCTCTTTGGCGGTCTCATATTCATCTGGGTATGTCTCAGATGTTTTAGGTGGGGCAGGTCTAAGTTCTCCTGTAGCCTCGCTTATGCGATACGCGAATGGAGGCGCGAAGTAGACGCGCTCACAATACTTGTATCCTTCGATCTCTTGATGTATCGCGCTGATATCATCATGAGATACGATCTCAGGATCTTTATTGAATGTTACCTTGTTACTTATGGGGGCGATCACGTCGACGTTTGCTATGTCAAAATCAACAGCGCACGCGTCGCCGATGCTCTCAACAGCTTCGACCGCAGCTTTGAGCAGGGCTTCTAGAGCAGAATCTTGCTCTTGCTCTGTCTCTACGTATATGGTGATACGTTTCTGGGACATTGCTTCTCTCCTTTCTATATAGGTTCCAAGCAGTATGGTAGCTTGATAAATAATTATAACATGGCTCCTATGATTTACATAAGGGTCATTGAACGGATCACTTTATTGATCCGTTATATGCCTACCATCTTGCCGAAGCCTGTATGCTGGCGCTCGGTCTCAATGCGCCATTCGTCTAGGATTTCGTCAACTTGAACCCAGTCGCCGTCGATATCGTACTGATCGCGCATCCAAAGTGCAATCAGCTTGTTGCCGAGCTTAGCGAGGGCCCAGGCAATCTTGCTCTTTAGCCGTGCCTTCATTGCGTCTCTCCTTTGCTACTGCAGCTGAACGGCTGCATGATGAGATGCACTAGCGGTGGTGCTAGTGCATCTGGTTCACGCATCTGTTACATGCAAGTGTACTCCGCATCATCGTGATATTCGCAATCGATGTCGCCGAAGCTCACGAGCAGGGCGCTGATCTTATGTTCCCATTTATCAACGAGCTCTGCAGTGAACTTATCAGGGTCCTTCGCAACGATCTTGATACCGCGGATATCTTCGCCATCGATCTCTGCATCGCGGTAGTGTCCTGCGATCATGTCGTGGAGCTCGTATTCATCGATCTGAACAATGTTCTTCATATCATCGAGCCACTTATACGGCTCGGCTCCTTCGACGACGGCTTCGATATCGACTGCCTGTATCTGTGCGTCGGAGACCTTCGCAACGGCTTCGATGCATGCGCGCTGCAGCTTCGTTACATCATCTGCTGAGCACGTTTCCATGGCTAACGTTACCTTGATCTGAATCATGTTATGCCTCCTTTCATATAATATCGATTTCAAGCAGCATGATAGCTTGATAAAATAATTATAACATGGCTCATATGATCTACATAAGGGTCATTGATATGAGCAACTTATTGGTCGCTCTCCAGGCTAATCTCGAATGCGTTACGATCAGCTTCAGGGCCTAGCGGTACCTCTACGGTTGCGGGTACGGCTCTCGGCGCTAAAGCGTCGAGAGGCTTACGCCAGATCCATGGATTGTCGTATCCAATGCTGACTTCAGGGTATCCTGCTGCGTTGACGCTGGTACCTTCGACATACAGCCCTGCGATTGCGACTAGCTCGAAGCCTGCGGCGAATGCATGGCGTACATGGTTTACATGCAACGTACCGCAGCCCTTTACCGTGAGCAGGGCACCAGGCTTCAGGACCCTGTATACTTCAGCGTACGCGGCTCTGAAGTCGTTATCCCCTGCATCTGATTCTAGGAAACAGCTGCCGAGCGCTTCGCTGAAATGGTCGCTCGGCATCTCAGGCATACGCGCGTAGTCGCCAACGTAATTATACGTTACGCCGTCGCCGGATACGCTGCCATCATCGGATATAGAAATAGCGTCTTCGGCTTCGTAGCATGCCGTGCCGCCGAGATCCAGTTTATGGTACTGGGCCATGTTACGCGGTAACTTATGCGTCGCGTAACGTTCGCCATCCTTTCTACGTCTCATCGCTTCTCTCCTTATATATAGGTTCCAGGCAGATGGATGCCTGGTTTTATTATATAATAATTATAATACGGATCCTATGTTTTACGTAAGGGTCATTGATGCGATCGGTTAATTGATAACATATCATTGGTTACCGCCGCTTGGCTTCCTTCTCTAGATCCAATCCTTTGATGCAATCGATGCAATGGAACTCGTATTCATGGGGCCACTGCAGCCGGCTCATGCGACCGTAATCAAGCGGCAGCAACTGTTGACAGCATGGGCATCTGAAGCAAGGACACGCTGTATCCTTGGCTCTCTGCAACGCGAGCCGTCGCAAGACGACCGGGTTCTTTATCTGTCTGCCTTTGCTCGTATCCCAATCGTCCGGCATTGATGGCCATATCTTATACCGTAGCTGGTTCCTATTCATATGATAAGCTCCTGGTTACGTTAGATATGTGGTTCATAATATAATTATAATCTGGATCCTATGTTTTCTACAAGGGTCATTGAAGGGGGCAGTTTCAGGCAGACTGCTTGGGGACTTAGCCGAGTTGTTGATCAAATGATCAACAACTCTTCTCATATGCGGATTCTTACCAGGACATATATGTATAATACTTAATAATGAATATTATCTTCGATAATTATACCATTGATATGCATTACAGAATCATCAAGAGAAAAACATAGATTATTATAATTGATTATCATTATATTGTATACTTAAGTACCCTGTTAGGGTACTTGAGCATCCTGCTTAGGACTTACGCTAGGGGTGTTGCCACGGTGGACGGGGGTAGGGAGAGGGGACGGTGAAAGAGCTCCCGTGTCACAAGCAAGCACCCCGCATTTTACCCCAGCCCCAGCCGCAGTTCGTACGTCTGCAGCCACGCCCGGCGGCATGCAACAGAGCGCAATGCGACTGGAAGAAGATATAATGGCCCAGTACAGTCACATGGCGGGGAGCCTGAGGGTCGATCGGGATCCAAGATCAGGGCGCATACTTTCCGCTAGACGGCCACCTAGCGGGCAGCCGCGGTCGTAGGTCATACATAGCTCTGAAACTGGTCACAGATTTTTACCATCTGCCGGGTGCCATGCGGTTCGCCTGACGCCCAACGCTGCGCGGCGCCAAGGCCCTGTGCTGTGGTAGCGTGGCTTCGGATGCGGTCGCGGAGACTGGATCTTATGATTTGTTCCTGTTACTTATCGCGGCGTCTGACGAATATGTAAGGAACAGATGATAATCATCCATGATCTGTGCATCGGTCATCGTATCGTAGGCGACGTCCTCTCCTGTATCGATGACTCCCGAGATGTACTCCTCGACCATATCCGCGGCGATATCGTTGGCTACGAGGATCTTTCTGATCCGTGCTAAGCGCTTATCCATTGATTCTCTCCTAGGATCCACATACGATGGATCCAGATTATATATATAATTATAACAGGGATCCTAGGATTTTTACAAGGGTCCTTGCGGGCATCACCTTCGTGCGGGGCGCCGTGGGGTACGGATCAACAAAGAGATCCGATCGATGACCCTTATGAAGATCATATGATCTGTATTATAATTATATATAATCAGGTTACATCGATATGTAACCAAGGAGCGAATCAATGAACGTAGCATATCGTAAGGATCCAAGGATCGTATCGCATGACGATGCAGCCGCGATACATCAAGAGGTAGGGTACATAGATCCCGCAACCGGTATCGAAGTACCCTATGATCACTGTATCCGCGTATCGTTCGCGGAGCCGTTCGCCGCGTATAAGGTTCCAGGCGATGATCCAGCAGCTGCGGAGGGCTTGGCTCTCGAGATGTATGAACAGAGAGCCGATGAATACGAAGCCGCGAAGGTAGCTTACGAAGCGTTCGCGGTAACGGAGCTCGGCATCGAGCTCAAGGAGCCGTACACCTTCGATTGGCGCGATGAACAGGAGCTCTGGATTCGATATAACGATTAGGTAGCCGAAGATCCGATCTCCCCGAGCGGATCTCTGTTTGCTGCCTTGGCACCTCGCATTAAGTTGATTCGATCAATGACCCTTATGTTGATCATATGATCCATATTATAATTATATATAATAACGGATACATCGATATGTATCCAAGGAGAGAATCCATGAGAGCGACAAAGGTACCAGGTACAAGGGCTCGGGAGCGAAGCCGCGTTACCATAGCGAGGGACCTCGGAAGCCGGATCAAGGCGTACATCGCGTTGTGTAGCTGCGGAGACCCCGCATGTGATACGTGCAAGGTCGGGGTCGCGATCGGGCTCAAGGCTCTGGATCGCGCGTTTACCGCCGGCGCTAAGAGCAAGTAACCGGATCATAGGACGGTAGCTGCTGCAGGTGTCTACGTATCCACGGAGAGGAGGCCGCCTGGGTCATAGGGGATCCAAGATCCGGCGACACATTTTGAAACATAGCGGGGGTCTTGGGAGTCGATCGTTGGCGGGGCGCCTCCGGCGTTTTTTCGCACCATGCGGGTCGCTTGGAGGTCGATGGGGATCCCGGATCCTGGAAGAGGTTTTGGAGATGGGGTGAGGAAAGAATACGAAGAAGACCAAAATCATCTTATTAGAAAGTGCAAGCATGCAAGCACATAAACACATATGCACATATGCTTATATGCACATATACAACTTTCCACACCTTACAGATTTGTAAGGTTTATAATGCTTATACGCTTGCATTGTGCATATATATACTGTATAGTTGTTGTATAGGCTCTTGCGTTCACAAGAGCCGAGAGGATAACATGTCAGAGCAAGCGCAAGAAAAGTACTTTACAATCGCAATGATTGTAAGGCAAGGCTTTTCTAGGGTGTACGTGCATAGGGCTTTCGTCAAGGGATGGTTACACGGCAAGAAGGTAACAATGCCTAATAACCCCCATGTCATGCAATGGGTTTGTTTGGAAAGCGAATACCGTGCGTGGCGTAAGCGATGCCTTGCTCATAGCAATGCCGGTATATTCACAGGTACGGCAAGGCAAATTGAAGGCTTGCAAGAGTACCTAAAAGATGCCAAACCTGATGATATCGCAGCATTGCGCAAATCATTATTACCTGACGACAAGTAGCATGTCAGGCAACATTTCAAAGATACCCTTGCATACGCAAGGGTATTTTTACGTCTGTTTTTACGCTATGAAAAACTTTCAGCTTTTCTTTTACGCACGCACACATTTACACCCTCTCCCTCATCCTCCAGATCGTCCATGTCAGCTACTTCCGACGGAGCGTGTCTACGCTAAAGCCGCCTAGAGTAGTATGGGCGGCTTTCTTCGCGACAATTAGCTTGTCGATGACAGCAACCCGACGGTCAATCTCACTCCGTACAATCCGCGCAGCCAAGCCACTGACACGGATGCCAAGGAGTTCGTCGTGCAGCGCTGCCAGCTCAGCTAACGTCGGAACGTAGTTACGGCGGGCTCTGCGAACAGCCACACGAAGCACGATGAAGGAGAGCAGACTTAGTTCAAATAGGGGGTCCATATTTACCTCCTTAGGTAGAACGAAATTTTGTATGCGGCCTGGTTTTACCCCGGACCCGCTAGCGGCTACAGCATCCTTGGCCGCCGCAGGGGTACACCTCGCCTGTGCAGCTCACTGTGCAGAGTTGGCTGCATAATCCCAGTCTCTTGGCTGATGTTCCACAGTGGCAAGCCAGCGATGTATAACTCGACAGCTTTGTCCAATCGAGCGTTGGTAGTCACCAACGTCGCGACCTTACGCGTGGGTACATCGTTCTTGGCGAGTATGGAGTACAGTAGGGTGTAGGAAATGCCGTGTTGCTTCAGTATAGCGGGTACTGGGGTACTTTCCAAGTACTCCCGTACCACGGCTTCTTCGTCTACTGTCTTCAGACGCCGGCGGGCTGTCTCCTTCCCGTGGTCTTTGAGGACGCGTCTCGCAGTTTGCGGCGATACATTCAACTCACTCGCGATGCCGGCAAGATTAACGCCCGCGTCGTGCATCATCAGTATCTCTTGAACCTTTTCTTCTTCCATGTTTGGCTCCTTATCCTAGGCTGGGTATAATCCTTATAAAGATTATAAGTTCATTCTTTGTTTTTGACAATAGCGCAATTGGAGGCTTAAGCGTACCGTTAGACAGGGTCTTCACCGAACGTGGTCGGCCTGTTTTTGGTACTGGGTTTTTTAGACTCAGATAGGGTATAATTGGAGCATGATGGACTCGATTGTTGTCAGCCCCGCACAAGTGCCAGCGGAAGTGCAAGTACAAGTGGAGGAGCCTACTACATATGCTTGGACGCAACGAGACGGCGAGCCATGGTTTTGGTTTAACCGTTTCATTACGTACTTCTTGCCGCTAGGCCCGGGACGAAGCATCATCAAAGCCTACGAGACGATGGTCGCGGCCGAGCATCCTGAAGTGGCCGAAGCTCGTCGTCGTAGTAAGAAAAAGATGAATGCTACGGGTGCATGGTCAAAGAAAGCGCGCGATTGGGACTGGCGTGACAGAGCCAAGGCGTATGACCGATTTGCCTACGCAGAAGCTTTAGCGGAGGTCGATAAAGCACGTGTAACTCTCCTTGAGAGTGCGAACACAGCGGCTTTGACGCTTGCAGGTGCTCTTTCCGACGGCCGCTTGAAAGTGGCTGCCGCAAAAGAAATCCTTGATCGCGTAGGTCTCCCTGGTACAGTCAACGTCGGCGTTGGGCCTATTGAGAAGTTTACAGCCGACGAGCTCAGACAGGCGGAGAGAGAAGTCGACGAATGGGAACCGCTACCGAGTCCGAAATCCGAATAGAGTGGCTAAAGTGCTCAAAGTCCTGCGCCTACTTCATTTACAACTACTGCATGATTTACGATGCAGCGATAGGTGACTGGATCCCGTTTCATCTTTGGCCCAAGCAAGTAGAAGTGCTCGACCTGCTCGTTAACAACCTATTAAATGTCATCCTGAAGGCTAGACAACTTGGCCAAACATGGCTCGTACTGTGTTATATCCTATGGCGTATGATTTTCAAGCCGGTATTCACAGCACTCGCCTTCTCGCGCCGCGAAAACGAAGCGATCTACCTCTTATGCGAACAGCGTCTACGGGGCATATACCGACGATTGCCTAAGTGGATGCGCGTTAGACAGGTCGTTGCGAACGCGTCGCATGAGTGGGCGCTATCAAACGGGTCAATTGCTTATGCATTCCCAACAACGGCAGGCGACTCTTATACAGCAAGCTTCGCCTTTGTTGATGAAGCAGACCTAGTACCGGATCTCGCTGCTCTGATGAACGCGGTGAAACCGACCATCGACGGTGGTGGTGGCATGGTTTTGTTAAGCCGGTCAGACAAAACCAATCCGAACAGTCTGTTTAAGAACACCTACCGGGCCGCGAAAGAAGGTAGAGGGCCATGGAAGGCTATTTTCCTACCGTGGTACGCCCGGCCAGACCGCGATGCTGCGTGGTATCAGCTGCAAAAGGATGATATTCTAGCTCGCACTACTAGCCTCGATGACTTGTTCCAGCAGTACCCCGCAACAGACGACGAAGCTTTGGCGCCCTCGCAGCTAGATCGCCGCATACCCTTCTTATGGATCACGAAATGCTACCACGAACTGCCTGTCCTAATCGACCACAAGTACAGTTTACCGTTTTTACAGCTGTACGTGGCGCCGAACATAACACACCACTACATGATCGGCGCCGACCCTGCGGAAGGTGGTCCTGCAAGTAACGATAGTGTTGCGATTGTGGTCGACCAGACCACACTCGAAGAGGTCTGCGTCCTCGCAGGTAAGATAGAACCGAAGGTGTTTGCAGGATACCTGCATACCCTTTCGAAGATCTTTCACAACGCGAAGCTGATGGTCGAGCGTAACAATCACGGTCACGCAGTTTTGTTAGCACTCGAAGAAGTCCACAACTACAGAAGCCACCTACTCTGCGGTGAAGACCGCAACATTGGGTGGCAGACTACAAGTAAGAGTAAGGACCTGATGTATTCAGAAGGAGCCGATGTACTACGCGATAGTAGAGCAATCATTCATTGTGCAGAGACCAAGACGCAATTATCCCTTATTGAAGGATCGACCCTCAAGGCTCCCGAGGGTAAAAGCGACGACTACGCGATCGCCTTTATGTTAGCCTTGATGAGCGCCGCTGCGAGACCTGTTGGCGCGTTCGCTGTTAACTACGTGGAGAAGCAACAATATGGCACTAGGCAGCCCCGTACCAGTAGTCACCGTTGACATGTCCTACATTGACGCGCTGATTAAAGCGGTCGCAGCCGACGACGCTATTGTAGTCCTTGCCCGAAAGTACCATAACGGCGACCAGGACACGTACATGTCGGAGCGGGTGAAGGAGTTTCTTAACCTGCACTCGGAGGTTAGGAAGTTCAACCTCAATGTTTGCCGCACAGTGACGCTTGCTGTTAAAGATGAACTGTCGGTAAGCGGCTTTAACACGAATGAAGTTGCCGACCTTGCAGGCCTTAAAGCTCAAGCTAAGTGGGCTTGGGATCTCTGGACCACGAATCATATGGATGCGGTACAGGCTGAGGTCCACGAATCTGCACTATCCGACCGCGAGACTTTTATTATAGTCGACTACGACTACGAGAAGTTGCGTCCGCGGTTCATTCATAACTACAAGTACACACCTCTAGACGGAGGTGGCGACGGCCAAGGCTGTTGGATGCTTTACGAGAACGACGATGTAAATCAGCCTGCGAAATGTGCAGTTAAGCAATGGACTCAAACGGTCTACGACAAAACAGGTCAACCGACAGTAAGTCAGAGACGTACGATCTATTATCCTGACCACATTGAGAAGTGGGTTTACGTGTCCGCGTGGGAACGTTATAGTGAGCCCCAGACGGACCCTAACACCCCTGTAGAACCGTGGCCGATCCCGTGGGTCTCGAGCGACGGCTCGCCACTCGGGATCCCTGTAATCCACTTCCGGAACGTGAATCTTACTCCTGAAGCATGGGATGCGATTCCGTTGCAAGATGCAATTAACAAGACACTAATAGATATACTCGCAGCAAACGACCTCACTGCGTTTCAAATGCTTGCCGCGTTGGGTTGGTACCCCACCACCGACGGTGAGCCTCCTAAGGAAGATAAGTCGAACTTGCTCGCTGTAGGCCCTGGTCAGTTTATTGGCACAAAGGACCCAGAAGGTAAGTTACAGATCGTTACCGGAGGTGATTCGACAGCATTAATAAACACGCTTAAGGACCTCATACTGATGGCCGCGCAGATAACTAGTACGCCTACTTCGCGGTTCACTACCACGAAGTTGATCGCATCTCAAGAGACCCTTAAGGAACAGAACATTCAGCTAAAGAAGAAAGCGCAAGACCGCCGTGTCTTGTTCGGTGACGCTTGGGAAGCTTGTCTAGAGATGGCCCGCAAGGTTGCGAACATCTTTGGGGCTGCTAACCTTGATGAGCTCGTTGCATTTTCGACGATTTGGTCTAACAACGAGACGTTGGATGACCTCCAAGCGAAGTTGGCTCTCGGCGTCCCCCAAGAAACTGTCTGGAGTGAAGCTGGTTACACTCAAGAACAGGTTGTTAATATGAAGCACACAAATGAGTACCGCTTTGACATCCTAGCTAAGTTGTGGCCTCTGATATCTGAGCAACCAGAAGCAGCAACGTATCTAGCCGCCCTAACAAAGGAATTTAGCTGGTTGCTTGTACCAGCCAGCAACAGTCCATGAAGACGGAGGTATCGTATGACTAACCAAGTTGCACTTGTGAGGGGCGACGGCAGAGAATTTGCTATCGAACTTGTAGATACTGGCAGTGTCGACCCCGAAACGGGAAGGGAGATATACCGCATTGGGGCAGTATTGGGAGCGACACCCACGATAGATATTGGAGATGTCACCCTGCTTGCTGGAACAGCACTTGTTGGTAAAGTTGGAATAGATCAGGCGACTGCCAATGCAAATGAAGTGGTTGTTAAAACTATGGCTGCTCTGGTTGCAAGCGAGGTACATGTTGGCGCAATTGGTGGACATACTATCGCAGTTGCTTTTACACCAGTTCTTACCGTTGCCGGAGCATATATAGCCGGTGATTATGTTGGCACGTCAGGTACTACCACGGCAATTACAGCTGCACGGGTTAATGCTGGTTCAGGTTGGGTGATTTCTGCCCGCTTGATAGACTATGCTCTCCAATCTGCATCGCTGGAGTGTTGGTTGTTCAATGCGGCAATAACCCCACCTGCGGACAACGCCGCTTGGACACTATCCGATGCAGATATGCTTAAGTTGGTTTGCGTTATTCCATTCAGTACCTATTATGCCAGCGTTCTCAACAGCACAGCGGGAGGCGCGCCAGTGGCTCCGGCTGCTTTCGTCTGTCCCGCGAGCGTGAAAACCTTGTTCCCGTACCTTGTGACACGCGGTACACCGACATACGCATCATTAGACCTGACCGTAATATTCAGCATTTCACAGGATTAATATGGTGAACGCTTCAAAGAAGCTGATACTGTTTGCTGCCAGCAAGATTCCTTGGCGCATCAAGGAGGATTTTTTTACACCTACCGCAGCCGGTGCGCTGAACGGGCGTAAAGCCACGCCTGGGCCTGGCATATGGGTTGGCACGGACACATACAGCAAAATATCCGTGATAGTGGAGACGGGGCTGGACTTTGCCACGGGCGAGGCACAATATGACGGCGGCTGGCTGGACCCGCAGGCGAGAAAAGCGGGGCGGATGCTGCTTGCAAAAATCACACCATCTGAGACCACAAACGGACGACCCGCAGTTGGATGGGATACAAATGCTGCTGGGGCGATACGCGATAGACTTCGATTTCAAGATACTGGCATTTTGGATATAAGTGCAGACGGAGGAACGGTGTTCAATGTTGGCGTCTACACAGCCACACCATACTGGATACTGGCTATCATGCGGGCGACCGGCTTCGTCTGGTTCGTCAAAGGCGGCGTGTTCACCTACTGGACACGCCTGATGTCCACCGCGTTGGGGACGGCGGCAGGACTGCCAGCGATTAATGCAGGAGGTACAGTAAGCGTTTTCGTTGCCCCCAAAATCCGTGTCCCCGACATCCTGTGGCTGCCCAGACCAATCATCAGTGACGGCTTCTCGCTCGCGGGCATAACGGACGGGCTAGGTCATGCCGAAGGCATAGCGACAGGTATCGGCGCAGGCGGGGGCAGGCGAGCGTGGTCTGGGGCGACATGGTCGGTTGCAGGCGGATATGCGCTGAACACGCCTACGCTGGGGGCGGACATGTTTGACGCGGGCGCGGGGACTTTCGAGAGCGGGACGTACGCGTGGACGGTTTATGGAACGAACACCATCGCTAATGTATCTAATACTTTAGAGGTGACGTATGTGGATAATGCGGCTGGGGCGCATTTAGAATTTAGCAATGCAGAAGATTTAAACGCCAACCTGACTATTGGACGATGGTATGTCGTCCAATTTGATGCAAGCGTAAACGCGGGTTCTTCCGTTATATTCAGGTCAGAATCAACAGAACTCGGTTATAACACAACAATCACTTCAACCACTCCTGTTACCGTAAAGCATACATGGTGCTGCACAAATACCACTCTCGCAGTTCTCAGAAATAACTCTATGGGCGCGGGCGAGAAAGCCTATTGGGACAACATCAGCATCAAGCAGATTGATCCCACCACCCTGCACCAGAACATCACGGCGGGCACAGCCAACGTTGCAGTGAGAGGGCAGTCGGTCGGCATGGCCAACCCAGCCACGCAGGTTGGGGTATCCGTCAGGCTGGCAACAGACAGAAGCAGCGGGCTGAACCTGTACTGGGACGGTGCGGGCAACATCAAGTTGGACGAGTTCACCGCCACTGTCACCTACTCCAACCTGATGAGCGTGGTAAAGGCGTGGGCAACTAATGACAGCGTGGAGTTGCAGGTACGCGGCACGGCTTATCGCTGCTACCACATCACGGCAGCGGGCGTGATTACGCTGCTTGGGTCGGGGACGTGTACGGTGAACGGCAGCCTGGGGACGGACGTGGGGACGTTCAGCACGGATAGCGGCAATACGATAGATAATTTTACGTGCTATCCCACGGGCGATGAGAACCAGTACGGAAATGATCTGGACAGGTTTATACAATGAAAGGAAACTTCTTAACTACTTGGGCGAATGGCACTCCTGATTTACCCCAGATGGTTTCTGAAACCGGCGGGTTGCAACTATGCTACGTGGAGCAGGGTGAGCGCAAGGGCGGGTTCACGTGCGTGTCTGCGGCTTGCGCCAAGACGGTGATTGTGCAGGTGGACGCATCTGAGGCGACCATCGCGGCGATGAAGGCGGATGCCAGGTATCTGCTGGTGGATGACCTGACTGATGTGTCAAAGGCGATCAGCCTGGCCGGTCAAACAGCAATCAAGAATTGGTTGACTGCTAAAGGGATTTCCTCAACAGTTGCAAGCAAACTGAATTTATCTACAACCAAAGATGCAATCATATCCGTCTACAAGCTGCATAAATTGACCGAGGAACAGTATCGGAGCGGAGGATTGGGATGAAATTTGACTTGAATAACCACTTCATAGACACAACACGTGTTGAAGAAGCAATACCAAAACCACCCGCCACGAAGGTGGGGACTCCCAGCGAGAAGCTGAAAGGACAATAACATGGCTACACCTGCACTAACACCTGAAGAAATTGCAGCAGCTCAAGCTACAGCTGTAGCAGCTGCCGCTGCGGCTAAGAAAGCCACAGATGACGCTGCTGCCGCCGATGCTGCTTTAGCAGCAGCGGAAGAAGAGATTCCCGAAGACGAGATCCCGGAGTTTTTGGCATCAGCTTCAGCTGACGTCAAGAAGGCGTATCTCGCGCATAACAAGGGACTGCTGTCAGCTCTTCACAAGGAACGCGATTTCCACAAGACGCATAAGGATTCCGCGAAGAAAGTCGCTGTGTTCGAAGCTGCTGAAGCTGCTCGCAAGACAGCGGAGATGAGCGACGCGGAAAAGCTCAAAGTAGCTAAGGAAACTGCCGAGAGCAAGGCCTTGAAGCTCGAAGACGAGCTGCAAGCCGAACGTATCAAAAACGCCGTACTGGCCGTGGCTGCGAAGATGCCCTTCGCTGACCCGCAAGATGCCTACACTTTTGTTGACCCTGACGAGTTGGAGATCGACGACAAAGGGGTGGTAGTAGTATCAAGTGTAGAAGAGGCACTCAAGGCGTTGCTGAAAGCAAAACCCTACTTGGCTGGGGAGCCCGAACCTGGGCGCTTCAACCTCAACGCGGGCGACAAAGGGAAGCTCCCTAAAGGAGCAACCCAGGAAGAAATAATCAAGAAGAAACGCGTCCGCTACCATCCACTCTAAAAGGAGTATAGTATGACTCTAATTGCTCGTAGTCTCCTCGCCAGTCTCGATATCAACCAGCAGCACCAAGCTGTGGCTGGTCTCATCGCTGGCGCCGCCTTGGACGTCTGCGCTCCGTGCTACATCAAGAGCTCCGACGGCAAGGTATACATGTCTGACGCTACCGCCGCGAACGAAGCTGCAGAAGTTGTCGGCTTCACGCCACGTGCTGTACCCATCGGACAACCTGTCACGTTATTCGGGCCTGGTTCCAGGTTCAAGTACAGTGACAGCTTACTCACCCCAGGTGATAAGTACTACCTGGGTGCAACCGCAGGTAGGCTGGACGCTGCTCCAACAACTGGCGATGCGTTCGGTTACGCCCAAGCATTAACCCCGGAAGACATCGTGATCTTCCGCGTCTTCCACGGCTTGACTAGTGCAACCGTCGGCGATGGCACGATCACTGCAGCCAAGCTGGCCGCTGATGCAGTAGAGACTGCAAAGATCCTAAACGTCAACGTCACACAGGCCAAGATCGAAGTAGGCGCTGCAGGTGCAGGGCTTACAGGCCTCGTCGCGAAATTCGTTGCTAGCGGCAACGTCATCGGCGGCATCCCGGTCATTCACCACATCCTCATGGTTGCGGGCGCTAATGGCAACACCGACATCACACTGACCCACAAGACGCGCATCATCGGCGTTTGGGTGCATCCTCGTACGAGTGTTGCATCTGCTGTGGTGACTGTGAAGAACGTCGCCGACGCCCTCACTGATGCGATTGTCGCTGCCGTTGCAGGCGTCATAAACCCCGCTGCATCACTTGCTGTAGCTTACGATACCATCGCCGCAGGTACAGTCCTTCGTGCTACCGGTTCTGGTGGCATTACTCAGCCTGACTGTGATGTTTACGTTCTAGGAATGAGGGTAGCATAATGCCACTACAAACTGGTACCCACGATATCAATGATCTGTTAGCCGCTCGTTTTGCGAGCGCCGTTGAGTTCGGCCTGGATACGATCGAGAAGGTTCTCCTGGCTGACATTGCCGCACACAACACCATCGTCGCCGAGATGGCTGGCGAAATGTGCGAGTTTACTACCGACCGCCAACGCCTCTATGGCACGTCCGTCGGTGGCGACATGGTTGAAGTGGATGAGTATGGCTTGGCGCCAACTCAACGCGCACAGCCAGGTGCTACCGTTGGCTTCCCGCTACGGTTGTTCCAGTACAACGTTGGTTGGACGTACAAATGGCTACAGAACCACACACCTGCTGATATGGCAACGATGGTTCTCGGCGCCCAATCGGCCCACTTCCGCAAGATTCAGGTCGAAATCAAGAAGTCCGTTTACGGGTCAGCGGCCTACACGTTCAACGATCACCTGGTGGATGGCGTTGCGCTAACCATCCGGCGCTTCCTGAACGCGGACTCCGTTCCAATCCCGAACGGCCCGAATGGTGAGGTCTTCGACCCCACAACCCACACGCACTTTGATGCCAATGCGTCTCTGACTGCAGCGGTTGCCTTAGCTTGCATCAACGACGTCATCGAGCACGGCCACGGCGGCGCGGTTAAGCTGGCAATCAGCAAGACTGACGAAGCGGCGTTCCGTCTATTGACAGGCTTCCAAGCCTATATCGACCCACGCATGATCTATCGCGTGACGGACACTCCTGGCGTATCTGTTGATATCTCACGGCTTGACAACCGTGCTATCGGTATCTTCGGCGGCGCCGAAGTGTGGGTAAAGTCCTGGGCAATCGCGAACTACCTGTTCGCATGGGACGCCGAGTCGCCTATGAAGCCTCTGGCCTTCCGCCAGCGAGCTGCTACGGCTCTCCAAGGTCTGCAGATCATGGCTGAGAATAACGACTATCCGTTGTTCGCCAGGGTCATGGAAGCTGAGTTCGGCCTTGGTGTTTGGACCCGTACCAACGGTGCTCTGCTCTACTTCGCCGGTGGTACTTGGGCTGATCCTACTATCACGTAAGTTTCTTCTCCTCAGTAAGGGGAGCCTGGTCGGCAGGGCTAGGCTCCCCAAGGAGCAAGTAAAATGCCGGCTGCACTCGAACGCAAACTCAAGAAAGCCGCAAGACGCAAGCATCTCAAAGGTAAAGCACGTAATCGCTATATTTACGGGACCCTCCGAAAGACCGGATGGCGTCCCAGAAGGAGATAATACTATGGCAACTGCAAAGATCGCTGGTGGCCTATACATTGGTGTAGATGGCCAGTACCATGACGCTAACGGTAAGCCTATTCCGGACGAAGTCGTCCAGGCTGTCTTAGGCACAGTAGTACCTGCGTCGCCGACGGAAGAATCGACTGAAACCCCAGCCCCTGTGCTCCCTGAGGCTTCTACGCTGAAGGGCAAGGGCAAGGGCGGCTAACATGGCTTACGGTACGTCTACAGGCGTTGCAGCCTTTGCACAGATGTGGACAGTTAGTGGTGTGTGGGTCGATCCTGCTGCAGGCCCCCCTGTTGTCACAGGTACGAATCCTACCTTGACCCAAGTAACATCATGGCTTGCTGAGATTTCGGCGATGATGGACTTGGCCTTGTCAAATGCAGGGTTCGTCGTACCTGTAACCGTATCAGCAGCCGTTGCAGCAATTACGCCTTACATCCAAGCTCTCGTCGCCGATCTATGCCACGCTGCAAACTCTTCAGGTAGATTCTTTACCGAGAGAATCATCGAGCGTGGCATGTCGCCAATGATAATTGTACAGCAGAACATCAACGGTTGGGTAGCTGATAACATGCAAGGCTTGATGAATTTAGGCGTACCATATGTAGGCACGGATCGACCCATAACTGCATTCTCGGTACCACCCAAAAGGCAGCTATAGTCCTATGCCGCAAGTAACGCTTCGTATTAGAAGTAACATACCAATAGTGCGCCAAGGGTTTGAGCGCTTACGTAAAGCTGTACCAGAGATTGGTAGGATGCGTTTGTTCAGCGCCGCAAAGGAGCTTGTACGTAGGATGAGTATACCTGGCAGAGCCCCGACATATCCGATCCGTTGGGATACCGCCAAGCAGCGTAGGTCCTTCTTCGCGTCAAAAGGTTTTGGCCATGGGGTACCTGCGGTACGGACAGACAGGTACATAAGTGGTTGGTCCGTTGAGCGCCACACTGCCCACAGTTATACCGTTGTCAATAAGGTGCTACATGCTAGATTTGTTGGTGGTCTACTGACTCGAGACACGCAATCCCAGATCCATAAAGGCAGGTGGCCACTACTGCGCGACATGTTTGAGAGGGTTGTTGCTACACTGCCCGAGACAGTTTCAAGGCACTTGATAAAGTACATAGCCCGAGGCATGAAGAGCGTGCCCACGGAAAGCGAAAGTGGCGAATGACCGACTTTTATAGTGAATGCGAAACCGGACTAGTGACCTTACTAAGGTCACTAACAACGTACTTCGTGCATGACTGGCAGGTGTCCGATGATGATTCGGTTATCATGCGCGGTGGCGAGTACTTTGCTATTGTCCGGCCGGGAGCCTTTCCGTATACTAGGCAAACAGAGCGGCTGTCGATTGTTAACTGGACAGTTGTGATGGATATTTGCGTAAGGTACGTGGAGTACAAAGCGTCTTGGAACAAATTCAAAGCGTTCCGTTCAGCCATATTCAACCTGTTGATGGAGTACCCCACGCTTAATGGGACAGCAGGTGTTATCAGTGCCGACTTGACTGGTAGCGAGCAGGCTCAATACCTAAAGTTCTCTGACGCACCTGACGCGAAGCCTAACTTTATCATTCAAACAGTTAGGGCAGTGATAGCGCAGTACATCCAATATTCAGCAGGTGAGTTCTAGTAGGAAGGAGTTGTTATGACAGACAAAGTGAAGTGCCCGATTTGCGGCGAAATGATTGAGTTCGTACCGCACCCTGACAAGCCTGGTAGACAAGTTGCGTACTGCACTTGCCGAGGAGAAGAGGTGGCTGTGGTTGAAACCGAAACCACCTCGTCCGCCAGGGCCTCGTTCAAAGAGAAGGAGAGTGTGAAATGACTGTTGTATCTGGTGAGCTGTATGCTGTTGGCGCCCGTCGTGCCATCTTGTTCGCGCTGAACGCTGCTGGGCTTCCATTGCCCACTGCGGCTGGCGCGACTGCGTACGAGGGCATCGAAGTCCTTGGTGTCAAGAACTTCGAGCTCGCTATCCCGGCTGTCCGCAAGATCACCCATAGTGGCAATGATCGTGTGATGGCCTACGACTTCCTACCCGCAATCGAAGGTGCTAGTGGGACGTTAACTGTTGCCGGACGTAGCTTATCCTTAGATGCTATGGTTGCCGGTGTCAAAGTAGTAACCTTGGCAGAGACAAAGCTCCTCGCGCAGATTACTGACCAGCAAGGCGCGGAACCTGACATAGCACTGTTTATCGCCCAGCAGGCTAAAGATGCCTCGAGCCGCAGTCGTCGGTACCGCTACCAAATCGTTCCCAAGGGTGTCATCTCAGCAGTCCCACCTGGCATGAACGAAAACCCAGCTGAGACGAAGTACGAGATCGTCATTAGTCCGACGACTAAGCACTTGTGGGGCTTGGCTTTCACAGTTGCTGCAGATGGTTGTCTAGAAGCTGGTGTGGTCGAAGGCATGGCAGAGGCGCGGCCTAACATTGTAGCTTGGTTGGGTAATAGCACCGTAACCGTGTTTAACTTCCCAACCGCCAAACCTGCAGTGTCCGTTGGTAAGATTCACGCTACGTACAAGGATGGTGTGTTGGTTGTCCCAGACACCATTACTGTTACATCGCTTACGTTCACTACGCCTCCCGCTACTGGCTCCATCATCGTTACTATCTACGAGTATTAACATGGAGCTCAAACGTGAAGTTGTCGAGTTCCGAGATGGTACAGAGCTGACCGTAATAGAAGCTAACTGGGCTATCTCCATGCGGCTTCAGGAACTGGAAGCGCTGGCTGTGAAGAGCCCGCTTGAAGATGATGCACAGCAGACATTCAACTTGGTTATATATCCCAAGCTCGCAGCCTGCACCTCTGGTAAAGTTCCCAGTCTCCAAGAAGCACTTGAGATGCCTTCTACGGAGCTAGACAAGTGGTATTTCGCGGTCAAGCGTTTGAACCCTGACTGGTTCGTCGTACTGGAGCGAGCTTCGAAAGAAGCAGTCACGAAAAAAAAAGGGAAGAAGCCGATAGAATCTACGAAAGACTAATATCGGCATTTGGGAGCGACGGCACTGGTGACTTGCCTGATTACCTCGACCTGTCGGAAGAGGAAATTAACAAGTACTGGGGACAGTGGCTTTTGTGGCGAGCAACTGGTAGACGTCTCGATTTCGACGCCGCGCAGAAGGTGCCTGCTAGAATGCTACACGTGATTATGCTGCTCGACGACTTGTATGCACGACTTGAGATTCAACATGACAAAAATAAGGCCACAGGTGACATAAATGGCATGGGCTGAAAAACAGGGCGAAGTTGACGTCATACTGCGCTTCGAAATGGATGAGGCTGCTCAAAAGAGGGTTCAGCAGGGTATATCTACCATTGGCGAAGAGCTCGATAAGCTAAGAGTGATTGTAGCAGACGAAACTGCTTCTAAGTTAGCTCACGCAAATGAGATGAAGCGTCTGAAGGATCTCGCGACTGAAGCCCTAAGAGTTCAGTCAGGCTGGAGACGCATGCAGTTTGCTGCACGGAGTATGGGGGAAGTGTTTATGATCACAACGGCTGCTAGTACAGCCATGTTTGTCGGAGCCGTTGCCTTAGCTAGCAAGTATGTTACAGACGCAAAAGCCGCAACTGCGGTCGTTCAGGGCTGGCGTGTAAGCGTCGACGAGCTAAAAACATCCCAAAGCCGTGTTGGAGCAGTGTTAGCGGCACAGATACTGCCTCTACTGGAGAAAGCGGCCGCTCTAGCTGATAAGGCAGCCGCATTTGCGGAAGCACATCCAGGCGCACTTAAGGCTGCTGTGAGCGTAGCGGGTGTGGTTATGGGTCTTTCCGCTATAGGCATGGCTGTCTCTAAGGGCATCAAAATCTATGCTGACATCGGCTACATGGCAGCGACGTACCGTCAGGCTGCAGCCGCAGCAGTATACGAAACAGCATCAGTAGTAGACCTTGAAGCGGCTAACATACACATGGCAGCTGCTACTATGCAGGTTACTGGCGCTGTCGCAGCTCCTGTTGCCGGTGCTGTAACAGGCCCTGCAGCAGCCGCTGCCGCGGCATGGGCAGCAGCTAAATCGGCAGGTGCAGCAGCACAAAAAGCCTCTGAAACGGCAGCAAAGGCAGTAGCAGGCACGCTCGGGGCGAAATTGGCGGCGGAAAATGCAGTCATAGCTTGGGCAAAGGCACACGAAGCTGAAAACGCATACTGGAAAGCAGCGACAGCAGCTAGGGCAGCAGAAGCAGCTCCGCTAGGGGCCGCACCAGCTGCGGCTAAGGGTGCAGGCCTCCTGGCAACTCTCCCAGCTATCATTACGGTAGTGTTAGGGATTATGCTAGGCATGGGCATCTACGACAAGATCGCAGAAGCAACAGGTCGATCGAGTGCTAAGACCATCCTGGGCCAATGGACTTCAGTGGGTGCAGGAGCCGGGCTGGGTGCGCTTGGTGCAGGAGTTGCAGGGGTGAAAGCGCTGCTCTCAGGGAAGGATATCATTGAAGCCATACGTACGGGTGCCACGATTGGTTTCCGAGAAGGTTTTCTAGGAATGAGCAAGATGACCGGCGTTGCTCCTACCCCTGCCGTCGGTTCTACTGAGTACATGAGCATGTTTGTCAAGCAGAATCTCCAACTGTGGATAGACTATAACAAGCAGATGACCACGGTGACTGAGACCTACAACAAGCAGCGGTTAGCTTTGGACGTTACCTACGAGAAACAACGTACTGACACGGTAGCTAGTTACAACCAGCAACGTGCGGCAGCTGAGGAGAGTTACAATCTTGGTGTTTCTAGGTCTTGGCGTGACTTCGAGGAGGGCGAAAGTGCTTCCATACAACAGTACTACGAAGACAGAGTAAAAGCTGCCCAAGACTACGCGAAGAGAATTCGCGAGATGGAGCAGGACCACCAGATTGAAATGGCCCGTGATTTGGAGGATCACGAAGATAGACAACGAGAGTTATTGGAGTCACGCGACGGGCTGGCGATGATACGTGAAGACG
>Ga0315289_10000633_pt1 | contig 53613 bp, 46 predicted proteins | sample YL17G11_40_MG_FD_203452 | JGI IMG/M metagenome (GOLD analysis project Ga0315289, IMG submission 203452) | Sediment microbial communities from Yellowstone Lake, YNP, Wyoming, USA - YL17G11_40 | ecosystem: Environmental > Aquatic > Freshwater > Lake > Sediment | place: USA: Wyoming | collected...
CACTTCCATGAAACGAACTCCCCCCCGATGAGTCGAAGACCGGTCGCACTTGGATGGGATGGTGATGCCCATGGTCGTCATACCTCATATCCAGCGATTCCATTATAACCGCGAGATTGCCGGCAGACAAGCGATTTATCGGCCGCTCGGTCCGTGGTCGTCGATCGTTGACTAGGAGAGACCCGGCCGCCGGCGGCGGGTGTGCCATTGAGGGGCGGAGGCAAAAAGAGCCGAAGTCCTGGACTTCGGCTCTTGTGAGACAGCTTTCACATTAAGGATATAGAGCAAGCGTATGATCTATACAAGCTGCCTCAAAAACAAGAACCAAGATATAAGAAGAGAAGAGCAACTAACCTGATACATATCCTACCCGCACCGGCGGTTTTTGGCAAGATTTTTTCGTGAGAATCCGTGCTCTTTCCGTGTGTCGAAGATCGCACGCCGTAAGTCCCCGCCCGAGGATAACTTACGGTCGCGGCCGGACGGACGCCTCGTCGGCCGCGTCTACTGGCCGGCTGGGGCCACGCAATAAACATAGACCAGCGGCTCCGAGCCCGTGTTGCTCACGTCGTGGAGCGTCTCGGGGGGGATGTAAGCCACCTTCCCCACGCCGACCGGATGGCGCGCGCCTCCGCCGACCTGGAGCTCTCCCTGTCCGGCCAGGAACACGAGCAACTCCTCGTGATTTTTGGTACTGTGCTGCCCGCACGCCTGCCCCGGCGGCAAATGGACTCGTCCCGCCCGCATCCCCAGCGTCTGGGGTTTGCCTTCCAAGAGCCTCTGATACTCGGCCCTGCTATTCAGATCGACCGTGAACGCTCCTTGCGCCGCCATTGGATCTCCTTAAAAAGTGCTTGCCAAAATTCCTTGCCAGCGTCTTAATACGGGTACGGTGCCTTTCTGTCAACTGTCCGCACCGATCCGTCGCAGGGATGGACGGATACTATCGAGGAGTTTGATTGGTTCATTAGCTCGGAAAGTGACGCCATCGTGACCCCGGAAATCAAGACATTGCTGATCGCGGCCGGTTCCATCGGTTTCATCCACACGCTGCTGGGGCCGGACCATTACGTGCCGTTCATCGTGATGTCCTGGGCCCGCAAGTGGTCCACGGCCAAGACGACCATTATTACTCTGCTGTGTGCCTTGGGGCATATCGGCAGCTCGATCGTTCTGGGCTTTGTCGGTGTCTCGTTGGGCCTGGCGGTCGAGAGCCTGACAGGGGTGGAGTCTGTCCGCGGGCGCATCGCCGCGTGGCTGTTCATTGCCTTTGGTCTGGCCTACTTGATCTGGGGGCTCCGACACATCTATCGCAGCCATCCCCATCAGCACAATCACCCGCACGCCACCCGCGACGAGCATGACCACGTTCATCCGCACCGCCATTTTGGCGAGCACGTGCACGTTCACGATCTCCAATCGGTGAAGAGCCTCACGCCTTGGATTCTCTTCACGATTTTCATCTTCGGGCCGTGCGAGCCGCTGATTCCGTTTTTGATGTATCCCGCCGCCCGGGGCAGTTTCGGCGGTCTTGTGGCCGTGACCGCTGTCTTCGGCATGGTCACGACGGCCACCATGCTGGGCACGGTTCTTCTGGGCCGGGCGGGAGTGGACTTTCTGCCGATGCACAAAGTCCAGCGCTATAGCCACGCCTTGGCCGGCGCCACGATCCTCCTCTGCGGCTTGGCCATCGAATTCCTCGGCCTGTAGCCGGGCGCCGGCCTCGGTGCGGCTCAGGCAGCGTCGGTCGCCAGAAGATTGATGCGGCCGAGCTTGACGCCTTTGAGGCTGATCAGGCTCTCCGCCGTCTTGTTGATTTCTCCCGCCGGCCCGCGCAGCACGATCACCTCCAGGCAGTCGTGCTCGTCGAGATGAATGTGCATGGAGGAAATCGTCTGGAGAAGGTGCGAGTGCTGCAAACCGGCCAACGTGCCCATCAGCTTCGTCGAATGGTGGTTGTAGACCAGGAAAACCGCCGCGACGGCGGTGGCTTTCGGATCGGTCAAGCGCTCCTCGCTGATTCCTTGGCGTATCAGATCGCGTATTGCTTCTGACCGGCTCGGATAGCCCCGCTTGGCAATCAGGCCATCGAACGTGGCGAGCAGATCCTTTTCCAGCGACACCCCGACGCGTTCCACTTGGCTCATCGTTATCCTCTGAAACGAACGACGCACGGCACAATCTTTCTGCTGACACGACCCGGAACATCTTACTCCAGGCCAATATTTCTTTCAAACGCCGGAATTCTGCTTGACTCCGTAGCACGAATTCTGCACTTTTATGCGTTAGCACGAATTGCATGTTGTTATGCGCAACGGCTTTGGTGTTCGGAGGTGTGAGTATGAGCAGGTGCGGGGCATTGTGTACGCTGATCGGTCTGACGCTCGGCGGCCTATCCTGGGGCGATCCCTCCGTGGCCCGCGTCACCCACCGGGAGTTCCAGGCGGTCAACGGCAGCGGAGAACAGACGTACCAGGCCACGCAGAAGGTGATTCTGGAGGGAGTCGTGCTCCACAGTCCGGCCGATATGCTGAATCCCACGCCGGATGATACGATCACCGAATTGTTCAATCTCGGCGGGCAATGGCAACTTTTCTTTCAGGGCGAAGGAGACGATCACGGCGGCACCGCCGTCTACCTGGCCCAACTCTACAATAACCTCCCTTGGATCATGCCGAACGGCGGCTACTCCAACAAGGAGTTCCTCGCTGAGCTGGCCCGCCTCAACGCCGCCCAATTCTGCGTTGGAGACAGAATCCGGGTCATCGGCTATTTCCTCTCCTACAAGGGCAAGATGAACATCAACGAGCAGCACAGCAACAACCCCGACCACGATTTCACGATCGAGGTCTTGGAACGGGGGATAGGCCTGCCGAACCCCGAAGTCGTGTCTCTGAATGAGCTCAAGGACGATCAGGACCGGTTCCTATTCGACCCCGCCCGGCTGGTCGGCGGCGAGTACTACCAGGGCCGGCTGATCAAGATCGAGGATGTCAACGTCGTGGACGCGAACGGCTGGGGCCCGGAAGGAACCCTGACCGTCACCAAGGGCAAGAAGACACTCCCCATCAAGCTCGGGCGCGGCAGTGGGATTTATCCCGGCTCATTCAACCTGAGCCAACCGTGTGATGTGATCGGAATTCTCGACCAGGATAGCACCGATCTGCGCAGTGGCTACCGGCTCTCCGTGATGGACTACGATGGCAATGGCCGCATTTTGGCATCATTCGAGCATCGGATGGCTGATCAGCCGCCGCAGGAGCCCGTGAAGGAAGACTCCCGGTGACGAGTGAGACATGGCGGCAGTTATGAAGCGCGCATTTACGCTGATGGAATTGCTGGTTGTCATCGCGATCATCGCGCTGCTGCTCGGCGTGCTGCTGCCTGCGGCGGGGCGCGCCCGGCTCCAGGCAAAGATTCTCACGGTCCATGCCGAACTGCGGGACGTCGGCTTGGCTCTGGAAGCATATTCGTTCGACCACGAGGGCCGGTACCCGCCGGTGCGGGTCGATTGCATGCTGGGAGGGCACTTCTACCAGCTTCCCTGCGAGTTGGCGGACGGCGGCTATTTGCCCGCGCCTTCCCCCGGCTCCTTCATGGCCGCCGGCGTCGAGGATCGGTTCAGTCGGGGCTACACCTACAAGTACAGGACCGCCGGGACATTGATCTATAATCGGACCACCGTGATGGAAGAGGGGGCCTGTCTCTGGGTGCCCGAGGGATTTCCCGACAACGAACAGGAGCAAGGACAGACCTACAGCAATCCCAAAGAGTCCCCCGTGAGTTGGGTTCTCTACAGCGAAGGGCCGAACTTCAATCTGGATCGGATGAAGGAGATGCAATATCCCGTGCCGCGCGGCACCTGGTACAACCCGCAGACGAAAGAAGGCGTCATTGTACGCATGAGATTGAGAAATGGGCACCAGATCGGTTCGTTTGATAGCTCGAAAGGATGAGGTCATGAAAGGTGTGTCAACTGTGTCGACGGCTATGGGTTTGGGATTGGTTGTCTGTCTGTGGGCGGTGGGCGGGTGTGTGGCCGGTGGCGAAGCCGTCCAGACCGGCACCTCCCCAAGGCCCTTTGTCCGTGAGTTGGAGGACCCTGGTGACTATCACCTTTTGCTGACGGGCAAGCCCGAGACATGCGGGATGCGTTCCGGGCGGGTCCGGCTCGCACCGGGCAAGTCCATCGGTCGGCATGATACCAAAGGCAACGAGGAGATCCTGGTCTTCCTCGCCGGCCGTGGTGTCGCTCAGATCGGGGAGGGCACCCGCCTCCAGGTCGGCGTGGGCCAAGTGGCCTACATTCCGCCGCAGACCGCCCACGACATCGTGAATACGGGGACCGAGCCGCTCGTCTATGTCTTTTGTGTTGCCCCGGCGGGAGCGGCCAAGACGCCCTGAATTCGCTTGTGAGCCGGATCGGTAGATCGTAGAATCTCCGCGTGGCCCTGTCTACCATTCGGAGATGAGAATATGCTGGCGAGATTGCACAGTGTGACCCTGGAGGGCATCGAGGGCATCATCTGTGAGGTCGAGGTGGATGTCGCACGCGGCGGGTTGGAGAAATCCATCGTTGTTGGCCTGCCCGACGCGGCGGTGAAAGAGAGCATCGAGCGCGTCCACAGCGCCATCGTCAACTGCGGATACCGGTACCCGAAGACGCAATCGCTCATCAACCTGGCTCCGGCGGACGTCAAGAAAGCCGGTCCGGCGTTCGACCTGCCCATCGCGCTGGGCACGCTCATCGGCGAGGGGGTGCTGGCGGGACCCTCGTTCAAAGAGTATGTCATTGTCGGCGAGCTGGCCCTGGATGGCCGGGTACGACCGGTCAACGGCGTGCTGAGCATGGCCATGACCGCGGCGGCCAGCGGGTTTACCCGGATGATTGTGCCGCTGGAGAACGCCAGAGAGGCCGCGGTCGTGCAGGAGGTCGAGGTCTTCGGCGTCGGTTCGCTCTCGCAGGCGGTCGGTTTCCTCTCCGGCCAGCTCCTGCTCGATACTACTGTGACCGACATAGACGAGCTGTTCGGCGTGGCGTCCCATTATGATGTCGATTTTGCGGACGTGAAAGGCCAAGAGAGCGTTAAGCGGGCTTTGACCATCGCGGCGGCGGGGGCGCATAACATCATGATGATCGGACCGCCGGGGGCCGGTAAGACCATGCTCGCCCAGAGGTTGGCGACCATCCTGCCGGCCTTGAGCCTGGAAGAGTCTCTGGAAACCACGCGCATCTATTCGGCCGTCGGGCTGCTGAAGAAGGATCAGGCGCTGCTGGCCACCCGGCCGGTGCGGGCTCCGCACCACTCGGCCAGCGGTCCGGCGCTCATTGGCGGAGGCTCTTCGCCCCGGCCCGGCGAGCTTTCCCTGGCCCACTACGGCATTCTCTTCCTCGACGAGTTCGTTGAGTTCCCCAGGCATGTGCTGGAGATGATCCGCCAGCCGCTGGAGGATGGCTATGTCATTGTCTCGCGCGCAAAGCGAAGCACCCAATTCCCGGCCCAGTTCATGCTCGTGGCGGCGATGAACCCCTGCCCGTGCGGATATTTCGGCAGTAATCTCCGGTCGTGTAAGTGCGCCCCCGGCCAGATCGCCCGCTATGTGGCCAAGGTCTCCGGCCCGCTGGTGGACCGCATCGACATCCACATCGATGTGCCCGCGGTCGCTTTCAGCAAGCTCCGCTCCCAGGCCCGGCAGATCGACTCCCAATCGTTGCGGGACAGTGTCACGGCCGCACGTGCGATCCAGACCCGCCGGTTCGGCAACGGCAAGGTGCTCACCAACGCCCACATGAGCCACCGGCAGCTTGAGACGTTCTGCAAGCTCGATGCCGCGGGGGAGTTGATGCTCAAGGAGGCGATGATCGAACTGGGGCTCAGCGCCCGGGCCCACGACAAGATCTGCAAAGTGGCCCGCACGATCGCCGACCTCGACGGCAGCGACGACATCCGTGCCGAGCACCTCGCCGAAGCCATCGGCTACCGGAAGCTCGACCGAAAACTGTAATGGCGGTTGCCATGGAGCCTGCGGTATGCGAGACTTTCCATAGCGCCGTATGAGTATAGATTATCGGCTGCTCAGGCAGCGGTGGGGATGCTGGTGTGCATGGCACCCGGGCGGGCGGGGTTTCCCATTTTTCGTTAATGCTCCATGTCCATCTGCCGATAATAAGGCTAATGACCCAAGCGTGTTATGACTGAAGAGGAGACAGACATGGGTATCCAGAATTGGTCCGAAGAGATCATTCTCGTGGATTTGCCGCCCGAGCCGGACATGGGCGAGGAGCTCAAGACGGTCACGCAGGTCACGCGCGACCGGGGCGACTGTGAAGTGGTGGTCGACTTCTCCAAGGTTGACATCATCACCTCGTCGAGCCTGTCCAAGTTGTTGAGGCTCAAGAAATTGATGAGCGACTGTGGCCACCGGCTTATTTTCTGCAACGTCGCACCGGCGACCAAAGGTATTTTTACCGTGACAGGGCTTGACGGCGTCTTCGAAATCGTAGACGATAAGTTCGTGGCTCTGGCCAGCCTGCAGATGGTAGGCTGAGAACCAGGCTCGTTTGCCGTGAGTTGTAGGGGCAACCCTCTGTGGTTGCCCTCCCGGGATGGGCAGGCACAGGGGCCTGCCCCTACGCGTTTGTTGCAGACGAGCAACTCCGGCAGGAGCAGATGGTCGCCCGTACGGTGTGCCACAGACAGTTTTCTTGCAGAGCGAATCACGAAGACCGCTTCGCGGAGCGATGTTCGTGATCTGCTCGCAAGGTGTGAGTTGAACCTCGGTTGGCACCTGCGTCTCGGCGCAGGTCCGCATGTGTACAAGGTCGAATGGATACGGACGTTCTGCACCAGATCGAGCAGGCCCTCGGACATGATTTCACCGACTCCGCGTTGCTCCTCAAGGCTTTCACGCACTCTTCCTCCGTGGACAATCGCCTGGACAGCAATGAGCGGCTGGAGTTTCTCGGCGACGCCATCCTGTCTCTGGTCATCTGCCAGAAGTTGTTCGAGAAGTTCGAGGCTTACCCGGAGGGGGAGCTGACGAAAATGAAGAGCATGCTGGTCTCGCGCGGAACCTGCGCGCACGTGGCCCGCCGGCTCGGACTGCCCAAATTCCTCGTGGTGGGCAAAGGCATGGTCTCGCACAAGGCCTTCCCGACCTCCCTGGCGGCGGGACTGCTGGAGGCGGTGATCGCGGCGGTCTATCTGGACAGCGGCTTCGAGCCGGCCCGCGATTTCATCCTGCAGAACTTCGCCACCCTGATCGAGCGGATCGATTCGGAGCAGGCCCACGGCAACTACAAATCGCTGCTGCAGCAGCACGCCCAGGAGCAATTCAACGCGGCGCCCGCCTACGTCCTGCTCGATGAGAAGGGGCCCGATCACAACAAGTGCTTCGAATCCGAGGTGGTGATCGATCAGCGGCATTTCCCCAGCGCCTGGGGCGCGAACAAGAAAGAGGCCGAGCAGAAGGCCGCTTACAACGCCCTTGTCGAGTTAGGGGTCATTCCGAAGTCGGCGGTGCACGACCTCATCTAACCCACCCGCTATCCCCCAGCGGCAGGCAAGGTCGATAGATACGTAGATCGCTTGCGGTGGAAGACGGGAATATGGGAATGATGGAATAATGGGAATCGGGGGTGCCTCACGCCCCCAGTATTCCGTCATTCCAGTGTTCCATCCCTCCCGGTCAGAAGGTGGATCTGTTCAAGAGCACGGGCAACTGCTCCGTCACGATCCATGTGATGCCGTAGAGGATGACCGCGGCCATCACGATGAACACGACAATCGACCCGAAGAGCACGGCCGACTCCCGCGCAAACGGCCACAAGCGGACTTTGTACACCTTCGTGGCCTTGTAGACGACCGAGATCGACACGACCAACGGCAGCAGCCAGAGCACCGACGCGGGATTCGTGCCGATCCTCATCGGGGTGGTGAAACTACCCAACATCGTTGCGACGAACGCCATCATCTTACGCTTGTGCCTCTCCAACATGACGCAAATGGGCCATGTAAACGGCGTTGACAATACAGAGGAGGTTCAGCAATCCGGCGATGCTCGTGTAAATCTGCCCGATCTCGTTGGCCCGGCCGAAGACGCGATAGTTGCCGGTCGCACCGATGCGCCCGAGGACCATGACCAGCGGCGAATTCATGATTTGCGCCGCGTACCACGGCCGGGCATGCACCGGGTCGATCACGCCCACCGAGCCCACGTAGATGCCCACCAGGAACGTCAGGACAATCGACACGAAGATGACCAGGCCCCGGCTCTTCTCGTTCAGGGCGAAATGTCCGGCCCCCGGCACGAGCCAGGCCAACGCCCCGGTCGAGATCAGGAACAGGGCGTGATTGTCCTTCCACGACTGTGCCATTACGACGCTTCCTTGGACTGCTGCTTGGTTTCGCCTTCGGCCGCCTGATCCTCCGGCTCGGCGAACCGGAAGTTCAGGCGCTTGATGATATTCTCGGGATTGAAGTGCACGGCCATCAGGCTCTCGACCTGGCTGTACTCCTCCCGGCGGACGAGCGCGCCCTTCATCTTCTGGAATTCCTCCTGGGTCAGCCGCTGCATGGTCAGACTCTTGAGAACGTAATAGGACTGGTTGGGCTTGAACTCCACGAGCACCGGCATCTGTGCCGGGCTGTCGCTTTTGATGGGGATGAGGGCGCGGAGCCGATCGACGAACGTACCTTCGTTCGTGGCCTGATTCAGAACGATTTGCGACGCCGGACTGTTGGAGATTTGGGCGGCCAGCACCTGCTGATCCGCCTTGGAGAGCCTTTGCAGACCCACCTGGTTATCCACCCGGAAGACGTTCGGATCGTTCGGATCGGCCTTGGCCTGCTTGCCGTAGAGCGTGTTGAAGTGGGCCACGGCCTTGTCCCAGCCGTCCTTGGTCGCCAGAGCCATGAATTCCTCGGCCTTGCCCTTGGTGGTGTTCCAGGCGGCCAGGGCTTGGACGTCGTTCACGACCTGCTCCTCGACGGAGAAGCGCTCGCTCTTCGGATCGGGCTTATCGCCGAGACCGAGCGTCTTGGTGCCATAGGCGACCTTCATGCTCGCCGGCGGTGCGTTCTTCTCGACGGCAACGACGCGGGCAATCAGCATGATCTGACCGCTCAAGTCCATGGCCGTGGCGCTCATGGGGTCGCGCGCCGGGCCGAAAGTCACGTACCTCGTCGCCGCCGGCATGGACAGCAGGATCGTCGCGTGCTCGCCCAATTCCTTCGTGGAGAACAGAACCTGGGTCAACGGAACCGGCGTGTACCCGTAGGCGGTCATGAACATGCGCCGCAGATACTTGTCGCCCTGCACGTTGAGGGCGCTGAGCAGGCCCGTCCGGCCGCTGTAGAGCGGGATCTTGTACGTCTCGCCAAGTTTGGCGGCGATCTTTTCATAGTCGCCGGCCTTTTCCCTGCGTTGCTCCGCCGTCGGCTCCTTGCCCTCCGCGGCCGCCGGCAGGTTCACGTCGGCCACGTTCTTGGCTTCCTGCAAGATCTGCTCCGCCTTGGTGAGAACTCTCTGTCGCTGCAATTGACTTCGGATGGTGTCGGCCACCTCGGCGTAGCTCTGCACCTGCGTGGTCTGCGGGGAATTCGGATCGTTCGGGTCGGTTGGCACCTTCTGGGTGAACTGCCGCTCGCGGTTCTGTTGGTAGTACTGCTCGGCTTCCTCCGCCGTCACCGGCTTCGTGATCGAGCCGACGTCCGGGAGCTTCAGCGCGAGGTAGTCGAACTGGACGCGATCGGGCAGCCGGTAGCCAAAGCCGAAGGGGTTGGCCTCGCTGACCTCGCCGGGGAAACTGGCCTTGTACCTCTCGAATTGCGCGGTCACGGCCTGCTCGGGCGGCAGCTCGCCCTTGTTGGCGAAGTAGGAGGCTTTGAACTGCACGAGCTCGGCGTTCAGCGACTCCGACTCGCTGCTGGCCATGTGCCTGATCTGCGACGTGGTGACGTTCTCCGTGGAGGAGATGATCTGCGCATATTGCAGCACGGCGAGCAGCTTGCCGAACGTGGTCAGGATTCGCTCTTCCGGGGCGTTGAAGCGGTTCATGATCGACGGGATCACCTGCGCGTAGGAGCTCTTGAACAACTGCGGAATGACTGCTTCGAGCAGCTTGCCGACCTCTTCATTGGACACGCGGATCCCGGCGGCCCGCGCCTCCTCGCTCAGGAGGATCCAGAACATGTCGCCCGGAACGCGGTGAGCGTCAAACATCTCGCTGAGCTGTTTGTCGCTGATCCGATAGCGGTTCCTCTGGATGGTTTGGCGGGCCATGTCGACGACGCCGACTTCCCGGTTCGACCGGAAGACCAACTCGCTCAGCATCAGCCCTCCCATGCCGAAGCTCCGGGCGATATTGTCGCCGCCCAAAGCCTCCAGGATTTGGATCTCCTGGTCGGCGGCCGTCCGGTCGTAGTGGTTGATCTTGTGGTTCCGGCCGTAATAGGCGATCGCCCGCTTGGCGCCGCCGCTGCCGCGGAACAGCGTCTCGAACGCGGATCCGCCGATGAAGGCAATCATCAGCACGATGACCACGACTGCCATCAGCTTCTTGTTGTTCTTTCGCAGCCACTTCATCAGATTCATATTTGCACTCCGGGTCCCCAGACCTTTACGTAAAAACCGGCAGGGTACAACAACCGGCCTGGCTTTGCAAGAAAAACCCCCGGAATTTACGATTTCCAATTGACTCTTTACGACCGCCCGTCTATAGGTGTTTTGCCGTTACGTCCGAAAAGACGTGCCGTGGTTGCGACGCTCGTTTGTAGTGTGCTCGTAAGAGCATATACTAGGATAACGCCTTACGGCGTCACTAAACGGAAACGAGCCGCGTAATCGTTGGACGATGGGGTAAACACACATGGGCAATCAAAACTCCATTGACGCTTTCTCCGAGGCTTGCCGCTACATGCCGGGCGGGGTCAACTCGCCGGTCCGCGCGTTTGGCGGCGTGGATCGTCCGCCCCTGTGGATCGCCGGGGCGAAAGGCTCGAAGATTTTCGACATCGACGGCAACGAGTACATCGATTACGTGGGCTCCTGGGGCCCGATGATCCTCGGCCACGCCCATCCGGCGGTGCTGGCCGCCATTCATCAGGCGGCGGACAAAGGCACCTCGTTCGGCGCCCCGACACGGGCCGAGACGGAGTTGGCGGCCCGCCTCGTTGGCGCCTTCCGATCCATGGAGAGACTGCGGTTGCTGTGCAGTGGCACCGAGGCGGTGATGACGGCCATCCGTCTGGCTCGTGCGTTCACCGGCCGGGACAAGATTATCAAGATGGCCGGCTGCTACCATGGCCACAGCGATTCCCTCCTGGTGGTGGCCGGCTCTGGTCTGGCCGAACGGGGTACGACGGCCAGCCCGGGAGTGCCCGAGGCCTTGGCCCGCCTGACCGTCGTGGTGCCGTACAACGACGTCGAGGCGCTGCAAGGGGCCTTTACGCAACACGCCGGACAGATCGCCGCCGTGCTGGTCGAGCCGGTGGCCGCCAATATGGGAGTGGTTCCACCCGAGCCCGGTTATCTCGAAGCGATTCGTCGCCTGTGCACCGAGCAGGGCGCGGTGTTGATTTTCGATGAGGTGATCACAGGCTTCCGCGTGGCTTTCGGCGGCGCCCAGGAACGCTACGGCGTGGCGGCGGACCTCACCTGCCTGGGGAAAATCGTGGGTGGGGGGCTGCCTCTGGCCGTGTGCGGCGGACGGGCCGATATTATGGACCTGCTCGCCCCGCTGGGCCGTGTTTACCAGGCTGGCACGTTGAGCGGCAATCCCATCGCCACGGCCGCCGCCATCGCCACGCTCGATATCCTGGCGGAGGGCCGGGTCTACCGTGAGCTGGAGTCCGCCGCGGCGAATCTGGAGATCGGACTGGCCCAGGTGGCGACCGATGCCGGTGTCCCGGTTACGATCAACCGGGTCGGCTCCCTCATGAGCTGCTTCTTTACGGACCCGACGCGCAGCGGCGCTGCGGGTCGGCCGGTGCGGAACTTCGAGGACGTTCGGGCGACCGACATCGCCGCTTTCAAAAGGTTCTTCGCCAACATGCTCGACAGGGGCATCTACCTGGCCCCCAGCGCGTACGAGGCGATGTTCCTCTCCCTGGCCCATACGAAACAGGACATCGACAAGACGATCGAGGCCGCCCGCGAAAGCTTCAAGGCTGCGGCGGGGCGATGAGACTTGTAAGGGCAACCCCCCGTGGTTGCCCTTCCAAAGATGGGCAGGCACGGGGGCCTGCCCCAACGGATGCTGCCCAAGTCTCTTGTGAGTGCGACTATGACAACACGATTCCTTGCGTTGGCGTTGGCTGTGAGTCTCGGTCTGGTCTGCTGCACGCAGGGCCAGACAGCCAAGGATCTGCGGGACAGGGTGGGTGTGACCCACGTAGCGGGGAAATACCATTTGACCGACAAGGACTTCCTCAACGAAGGCGCCGACCAGATTCTGGCCCTGGGCTCGCGGGTGATCAAGGTCTGGTTCTGGGCGGGGGTCAGCGGACGTGTCCCGGAATCATACCCGTACAATTCTCAATGGCCGAAAGTCGAAGCGCTCGTCGCCGGAGCCAAAACCCCGTACTTCAAAGACCTGTTCAGTAAGCCTTTCACCACATACATCATGGTTGTCGCCTCCCTGGGCCGGGATGAACCGTACTGGCGAAAGGGCATCACCGATGAGCAGAAGAAGGACGAGCAGCGGCAGTTCTACGAATTGGCCAAGTACCTCCTGACCCAATACGAAGGTACCGGCAAGACGTTCGTCCTGCAGCATTGGGAAGGCGATTGGCTGGTGCGGGGCAATTACAAGGGCGATGTCGAGCCGGCGCCGGCGGCTCTGGCGAACATGGTTGAGTGGCTCAATGCCCGCCAAGCCGGTGTGAACCAGGCGCGACGGGAGGTGCGCCAGCGGGGCGTCCATGTCTATCATGCCGCCGAGGTCAACCGGGTCGTCCAGTCGATGCGGACCGGCCTTCCCAACATGGTCAACAAGGTCCTGCCGTACACGCCTGTCGATCTCGTCTCGTACTCCGCCTGGGACTCCGCCACCGAGCACTTTCGCGATCCGAACGTTCTGCGCGAGGCCCTGGATTTCATTGCCGCCCACGTCCCGGACAGCGCCGATTTCGGCAATCGCAACGTCTACCTCGGCGAGTTCGGCATGCCCGAAAACGTCTATTCGCTCGACAAAATTCAGCAAGCCATCCCCAGCGCCGTCCGCACCGCTCTCAACTGGGGCTGCCCTTACATCGTCTATTGGCAGCTCTACTGCAACGAGTTGAAGGACCCGAAAGCTGTACCGCCCGTCCAGAACAACGACGTCGTCCGAGGTTTTTGGCTGATCCGTCCGGACGGCACCAAGGCCTGGACCTGGGACTACTTCCACGGCCTGTTCACGTCCGTCAATCGCACGGCACCCGACCTGAGCCGCGTGCCCAAATGAAAAGCCCCCTGGCAGAGCAGGGGGCTTAAAGAGACATCGATTCAGTCGTGCGAGACTGTTACGGCAGTTGCGAGACGAAATGATAGGTGCCGCTGCCAACTTCGTAGACGGCGTCGCCATCCTGCATGCCGACGAAGCGCACACCCTGAGCCTGGGAGGCGTGCTTTCGGCCTTCCATCACGCCGTCGGCGTCCTTCGCGGGGACGTGGACCGTCGCTGTCGTGTTGGCCGGGATGGTGACGTAGAGCCGGAATTCGCCGTTCGGGCGTGGCTCCGGCATGATGCGCCAGGCGGTGGCAATCGGGCCGCGAATCGAGTCGTACGTGGCCTTGACCCATGTCACGCGACCGCCCGGCCGCGGGTGAATGACGATGTGGTCATATGCGGGGACATCACAGTCGATGCCGGCGATGGTCTTGAACATCCACTCGCCGACCGCCCCGAAAGAATAATGGGCGAAGGAGTTCATGCCGGGGTCTTGGAAGCCGTTCTCCGGCGTCCACCCATCCCACCGCTCCCAGATGCTGGTCGCCCCGTGCTGGATCGAGAAGCCCCAGGACGGGAACGCCTCATTGTGGAAGAGCTGATAGGCCACGTCCGTCCGGCCGAAACGGGTCAGCGTGCCCATCAGGTCTTTCGTGCCGACGAACCCGGTGGACAGCCGCCAATTGCGGTCGCGAAGGTTCTCCACCAGGTACTTGACGGCCTGCTCTCTCTTTTCCTCAGGCAGCAGGTCAAAGGCCAGGGCGAGGACGTAGACGGTCTGCGTATCGCCCTTGATCCGCCCGTCCGCCGATACGTAGGCGTCATTGAACGCCTGGCGGATCTCCTGGAAAAGCTGCGCGTACTTCTGCGCATCTTCGTTCTTGCGGAGCACGTCGGCGATCTCGGCGACCAGCTTCGTGCTGCGGGCGAAGTAGGCCGTGGCGAGCACGTCCTTGGGCGTGTCCGCCTTGATGCTCAGCCAGTCGCCATAGCCCTCGGCGGGGCGCAACAGGCCCTTGCACGTGCCTTTGCAGTATTCGATCCACTTTTGCATGGCATCGTAATGTTCGGCCAGGACGCGGGTGTCGCCGTAGACCTGGTAGATCGTCCACGGGCAGATCACGCCGGCGTCGCCCCAGGCCGCGGTGCCGCCGCCCATCGCCACCCGTCGCGGCGAGACATCGGAGAAGCCGCCGTTGGGCAGTTGGGCGTCTTCGACATCCACCAGCCATTTGGTGAAGAACGCCGCCACGTCCGTGTTGTACGTGGCCGTGCGGACGTAGATCTGGGCGTCGCCCATCCAGCCCAGCCGCTCATCGCGCTGCGGGCAGTCGGTGGGGATGTCGATGAAGTTGGCCCGCTGCGTCTGGCAGATGTTGCGGTACAGGGTGTTGGCCATGTCGTCCGAGCACTGGAAGCTGCCGGCGATCGGCGTGTCGGAAGTCAGCTCGACGCCGGTGATCGCATCCAGACCCGGCCGGCCGGGATAGCCCGTTACCTCCACGTATTGGAAGCCGTGGAACGTGAAGCGGGGCTGCCAGGTTTCCTTGCCGTTGCCCTTGCAAATGTAGGTGTCGGTGACCCGGGCGCCGCGCAGGTTGGTCGTGTAGATCGTGCCGTCCGGATTCAGACGCTCCGCGAAGCGCAGGACGATCTTCTGGCCCGGCTGGGCTTTGCGAACGGTCAAGCGGACAAACCCGGCGAAGTTGGTGCCCATATCATATACATAGGTATCTTCCTGCGGCTTGGTGATCTTCGTCGGCTTGATCTCCTGGAACCGGCGGACCAGGACGCTGGGATAGGGCTCGATCTTGATGGACACATCTTCGACCGCATCGACCAGTTGCCATTGGTCGTCGTCCCCGACGCGCAGCGCTGCTGCGGGGAAGTCCGGCGTGCTCCAGCCGGCGATCTCCCGGCGGGCGTCGTACGTCTCGCCCATCAGGAAGTCGCCTTCGAGGATGGGGCCGGTCGAGGCTTTCCACGTCTTGTCGGTGGCGATCGTCTCCGTGCTGCCGTCGGCATACTCAACGTGAAGCTGAGCTGCGAAGCGCGGATTCTTGCCGTAATGGTCGCGGATATGCATCCAGCCGATGTGGCCGCTGTACCACCCGTCGGCCAGAATGCCGCCGATGGCGTTGAAGCCTTTCTTGACGTGATCCGTGACATCGAACGTGTTGTAGTAGACGCGGGTATGGTAGTCGGTCCAGCCGGGGGTGAAGCAGGCATCGCCGACCTGGCGGCCGTTGAGGTACAGTTCGTAGTTGCCCAGGGCCGAGGCGTATACGGTCGCACGCTTGATAGGTTTCTCCAGGACAAACTGCCGGCGGAGGAATTGCGCCGGGGGCAGGAACAGCTCACCTGACGTGACGTTGACCTTGCCCCACGGGTTGATGCCGTACCTGCCGAGGACTTGGACGGTCTGCCAGCCGTCGGCGTTGAACTCGACGTTCATCCAGTCAGGGGTTGTGGCAGTGGAGGTGCGCCACGTCTCGTCCGAGACGATCGTGGTGGGACTGCCGTCGGCGAACTGAAGTCTGAGGACCGCCAGCAGGCCCGCCGGATTCGGTGCCGTGCCTTCATTCGTCACCTCGATGGCCAGCACATTCTTGCCCTTGAGCAGGTGCTCCTTGACATTGATTGCGGAGGCTTCCTTGAAGTTGTTCCCGTTGTGGATTCGCCGGCCGTTCAGGAACATCTTGAAACTGTTGTCGGCGGTCACAACGCACATGGCGGAAGCCGGCTCGCGGCCCTCGGGGACCGTGAATTCCTGGCGGAAGTACCGTACCCCTAAGGGAGCGCTCTGGGTAGCGTTCTCGTCGGGCGACCAGATCCAGGACGCCCCGGTCAGTTCCGGCGTCGGGGCCACCGCGTCCCGCTTTCGGCAAGCGTCGAAGCCGATCCATTTGGCCTTCCACTCGCTCGCGTTCAACAGGCCCATCGTCCAGGAAGCGGGCTTACTCCATGAGGAGGGCCTATCCTCGCCGTCCCAGATACGCACCTTCCAGTAGCATCGCGCCTGGGATGACAGCGGTCGGCCCCCGTAGACCACCTGAATCGACCGATTCGACATGACCTTGCCGGAGTCCCACAGGTCGCCCCGGCCATCGCTGAGAAACTCCGGATCGCTGGCCACCAGGATTCGATAGGCGGTTTGCACCTGGGCTCGTTCTTCCGATTGGAGGGTCCAACTCAGCCGCGGCTGAGCCACACCGATTCCCAGGGGATTCACCAGGTACTCACAGCGCAGGTTGCCGGGCACCAGCCTGTCCCGGGGTACGCTCTCGCTCGCCTGGATGACCCCGAACGATCCAGAGCAGACTGCCGCCACCGCGGCTACGAGAATTGGATTGAACGTTCTCATCGCTTGGCCTCCCAGAAGAAAGTGTGAAGTTGGAAGTGTGAAGTTTCAAGTCCTCCGACTTCAAGCTTCACACTTTACACTTCAAACTCAACCATCATTTCACCCGCGACCCCGATGCGGGGCTGCGGGTTTGTCCTCCTCGACTCCACCCGAAGGCGGCTCTGCCTTTGCGGTGCCGCCGTAGATAAAACGCAACTGACCCACGTTGGGCACCCACCTGAGCGTAATCAGTCCGTTGAGCAGTCGCAACGCCGCGTTTTGACGGTTGTTGCCCAAAAAGGTCTTGAGACCCTGCGGCCAGGGGAACCCAAAACCGCTCGGCCAATAGACAAACAGGGCCCGGCCCACCAGGTAATAGCGTGGCACGACGCCTGCCCGGGGCGGCGCCCAGCCTTTGCTGGCGACGTCCGGCTGGCCCCACCAGCGGCCATCCTCGCTGTTCGGACTGTTGTCGCCCAGCACGAAGAACTCGTCTTGATTCAGCTTGAACGGCTTGCCCTCGACGACCCGGCCGCCGCGCGCGCCCTGACCATCGCTCGTGTAGTAGATGTCGCGGAAGAGCGCGATGTGGGAGAGAGTGAGCTTCCCCGAGCCAAAGATCTCCGCCCGAGGAGACGACGAAGATACCTGTTCCATCGCTTTGGGTGATCGCCCCAGATCGACGGAGAGTTCCTGATTATTGAACTCGAACAGCAGTTGATGGTCCACATCGGCGAACTTGACGAGCGTGAACGCGTTGGCCGGCGGGGGGGCGACTTCCCGGGAGGCCAGAACCGTCTCCTGGCCGTCGCTTATCTTGGCCAAGGTCATCCGTCCGGACAGGTCCAGCCGGGCTCGGTAATCGACGCCATACTTGCTCAGCGTGACGCCGACCGTGCCTTGGGAGTTCGCCGGCTGCACGTAGAAACGGACCATCAGATCACTGCACGTCGGCATGCGGCTGTACATATACACTTCATTGTAGGCATACGTGGCCGCAAAGCCATTGGCCGAGGGCGACCCGTAGGTGAGCACGCTGGTCTGGTCCGCCGGACTGTCGAGCACCAGCCGCGTCGGATCTTCGTCGCTGATCTTCCAGGCGGAGCCCTCCAGATTGAAAGGCACCTGCCAGCGATGGCCATTGAAACCGGCACGCTCATTCGGGTTGACCGGCTGGAAGTTGTTGTCGTAGATTGGCATCCAGACCTCTCTCTGGACTTCCGGCGGTTTGCGCGCGATCGAGCCATCGATATAGATATCGCCGTCGATGATCTCGATCGTGTCGCCGGGCAGCCCGATCAGCCGCTTGATGTAGTTTTCCGTGGGGTTGATCGGGTTCTTGAAAACGATGACATCCCAGCGTTTGGGGTCCACGAACTGGTAGATGCACTTGAGCACGAGGATCCGGTCGCCGTTGGCCACCGGCATCTCCTCATTGGCGGGCGTGTAGAAGCCACAGCTTGGGCAGCGAGTCTGCTGGCGAATCGGCACCGGCACGGGCGGCACGGTATCCTCGAGCATGCCGTAGGCTGTCGGCATGAACCCATGGTCGTAGGCGTAGCCGCACTGTGGGCAACGCAGCCGAAAATGCGCCCCTTTGAGGGTATCCGCCATGCTGCCGGTCGGAATCCGGAAGGCTTCCATGACGAACGCCCGGAAGACGAACGCCAGAATGAAGGCGGTAATCAGCCATTCGAAGGTGTTGGAAATTTCGGCGGCGCGATCTTTTCTCTTCGCCAAAGGCTTTCTCGGTCCCACTTTGGCGGGTCTGTTCTCGGGCATTGACACCTGTCCTATCCGCAACTGATCCTGTAATCGATCGCCGGCGGCGCACGCGAGTCGCACCATCCCTGGTACGAGACACGCCCGACGCATGCACAGGTAGGTCATTATGCCGCCGCGCGCCCTCCCGGTCAACCGTTGCTTGCGCGGTTCGGCAAAAGCCGTTTTTCCGGTGTTCTCCCTGGGACCGCCAATCTCCCGATGGGCCTTCGAAGGCCGCCGGTCGGGAGACCGGCGTTCCCGGGGGGAAAATTTTTGGCCAAATGGACTTGCCGCATCGAAGTCTTTGTTGTATAGTGGTTTGCGGACGTTTGTCGTTTGGTTCCGGTGGCATTGTGTCCGGCTGTTGTGGGATTGCACCGCGGGCAAATCGCCGAGCAAGGGCGTTCAGAGTTGGCCGGCGCGATCCGTCGCGCTGGAGGGCTCTCGTCGGCTTCGCTCTTTAAGTGAGGTAACCTATGTCAACAGTCACAAAGAAAGAACTCATTGATCGCATTGCAGAGCGCACCCAGGCCAAGCGGGTGTCCGTCAAGCGGATCGTTCAGGCCTTTCTCGATGAGATTGTGACAGAATTGTGTCTAGATAACCGTCTGGAATTCCGAGACTTTGGCGTTTTCGAGACGCGCACGCGGGCTTCCAGGACCGCCCAGAACCCCAAAACGCTCGCGCGGGTGGACGTACCGACGAAGCGGACGGTGAAGTTCAAGATGGGCCGGCTCATGAGGGAGAACCTTGTGGCCTCTGCACGCGCCGCGGCACAGGCGAAGCCCAGCATGTAAAGGGGATAGTTGTTTCGGCCGCACCAGGTTGCCAGCAGAAAGGCGGGTCGTCCCGCAGGTCCTCCAAAAGGAGCCTCATATGGTGGAAGGAAAGGTTAAGTGGTTCAACCCCAGGAAGGGGTATGGGTTCATCGGGACCGACGACGGTCGCGATGTTTTCGTGCATTATTCCAGCATTGCCGGGGACGGGTTCAAGACGCTTGATGAGGGAGATACAGTTCAGTTCGATATCGTGGAAGGTGAGAAAGGGCTTAGGGCCACCAATGTCGTCTGCAAGTCCCCTTCGGAAAAACAGCCCTCGTCATAAACGGGAAGTCAGGAGGAGGAGATCGCAAGGCATTTCGTTCATCCGTATATCTGAGTCTATGTCAGACGGTTTTCATGGGCGAATGGTCCGATTCGCCGATCCTGCCCCCAGGTAAGATTACGGCAGGAGAAATTGTTGTACCTCTTGCAGCCAGCACCGTGTGGGCATATAATTTGAGCTGTAAGAGAAGAATATGGTCGACGGTGAGTGTCAATCCGGTCTTGACTGTAGTGTCTTGGTGCTCAATAAGCACTACATGGCCATCCGTATTGTCGGTGCGCGACGTGCCTTCTCCCTGCTATGCCGCGATTTGGCGGAAGTGGTCTCGTTCGAAAAGGACACCTACGCCAACTACGACTTCAAGAGCTGGTGCGAGGTCAGCCGGTTCCGGCATGAGTTCGAGCCGAACGCCTACGACTGGGTCTCCACGGTGAACTTCTACATCGCGGTGCCGAGGATCATCCGGCTGCTGTGTTATGATCGCTTGCCGCGGACCGAGGTCAAGTTCAACCGGCGCAACATCTTCGCCCGCGACAGGAACCACTGCCAGTATTGCGGCAAGCGCTTCCCCACCACCGAGCTATCCCTGGACCATATCATCCCCCGCACGATGGGCGGCAAAGCGACCTGGGACAACATCGTCTGCGCCTGCACCAACTGCAACGTGAAAAAGGGCGGCCGGACCCCCAAGCAGGCCGGCATGACCCTCATCCAGAAGCCCCTCAAGCCCAAGCACAATCCCATGCTCCACATCCACCTGGGCCATCAGCGTTACCGCTCCTGGAAGCAATTCCTCGACCACGCCTATTGGTCTGTCGAATTGAAGTAGTCTCCTCCCGAGATTAGGCGGACGAAAACCACGCGACGGGTCGATTCCACAGCACGCGAATTCCCTCGTGATTCGGACACTCTGCTCATTGGCGGCCGTTGGGCGTTTGGCCGCTACGTGCGGCTTTGTGCCTGGCGTATTGCGTCGCGAAGAGAGCAAGAAGAGCGACGAGGAAGCCGAGGAGGATCAGGTTCAGGGTCAGCAGGCTGACATCATTCCTCGCATCGTAGATGGGGAATCGGCGGTAGGCGTCCACCCAGGCCGCCCAGCGAAGATTGATGGCAGTCAATGTCATGGCCAAGAGTGCACAAACCGTCAAGAGAGCGATGGACCAGTACCGTTGCGGGGTGCGCGCATAGAATGCGGTTGCGCCGAGCAGGAGAAGGACGTCGCAGACGATGATCACGCTGAAGGACACCCAGTCCCCGGCATGCCCCGCCAGGATCAGCAGCCATAGGGTCTCGCCGAAAATGGGGCCGACGAAGCTCCCATACGCTCCCGGCCGGGCGACGTACGCCAATCCGTCTTCCGGCCGGCGACACGTGCCCTCCTCGATCTGGATACGCTGCTGATGGGCCTTGCTCCAGAAGATCAGGGGCAATACAACCGCGAAGAACACGCCCAAGCACGACCAGTAAGCCCACCGGGGAATAAGCCCGGCAAGGGTCAGTGTCAACGGCAAACCGATGAGAACAAAGACCAGCCCGCAGACGAGGAGGACCAGCCGGATCATGAACCGTCGCTCCCGGGGCGAGCTGGTGGTTCTGATGCCGCACCAGACGCCGAGAAGGTCGCCGAGCAGTCCGAGGATCGGACCGAGGATGGTCCCACTGAGATGGGCGGCCAAGACCGTCTTGGTTGCCGGGGCCCCCTTGGCGACGATACCAGCAGCCGCAGCACTGGCGGTCGGTGTCAGGATCGCAGGCAATGCCGCGACGACGGCGATGGCAAAGGCTTTGCCTGGCCCCGAGCGCGCGAGGGTATCCTCGACGAGCGAGGCGACCTGGGCTTTGATGTGCTGTCGGCCGCGGTGGAGCCTCTGGCGCACCATGTCTTCCGACAGCCCCAAATCGGCGGCCACCCGGCTGACAGACTGCTGCTCACGGTAGAACAGCACCAGTGGCTCGCGGTACTTCTGCGGCACGCGCCGCACCGCCGCCCAGACGAGTTCCTGCAACTCCTTGTCCATCGCCGCTTGGCCGGGATCGGGAGTGGCCGCGGGCACCACTTCCGCTCGCTCCAGGGAATCGGCGGCATGGATAACGTCCTTGGGCCCCTGGCGAATGGACTGGCTGATCAGGTTGCGGACGATGGTACACAGCCACGCACGAAAACGACCCAGATCTTCCAGTTGCCGCAGGCTTTGCCATACCCGCAGGAAGGTCTCCTGAGCTATTTCCTCGCTCTTGCCGACATCGCCGGTGGCACTGTAGGCGATGGCACAGACCAGCGACTGATACCGCTGGACTACGACGCCAAAGGCCTCCTTGCTCCCGGCCAGACTGGCTCGTAACAATTCGCTGTCGCTCATGACGTCGTTCATACGCTGACCTTATCCAGACCTCGTAACTACCTGGCTTCATCATCATAGAGTCCAGATCGCACGGCAAGGTGACAGAATGCGGGATAATACTTCCGCCCGGTGGTCGATGCGCGCTAACGAGCACGAAACCGGCCGCAGATTGCCCAGATACCCAAACGTGGTCCCTCGCGGACGCGAGACGAGAACCCACCTGCCCCTTCATGCTTGGCGTTCCACAGACATTCCCTAGGTCTTGTCCCGGGCCCCAATATGGATGTAGACTTTTTCTCCTTGACTATTTTGCCGATATAGGGCTGTATGATGATTTGCGTTGCTTCCTGCGGGGTGGGCCACCGCCGGACCTCGCCGGGCGCGACAGATGGACCCAGGGTGTCTGGTTAGGGTGGTCGTCTCTATGACGGTTATGGCAACGGAGAAGGAAAGTATCCCGTTTTCCTCGTTTTTCAGTCCCGCCGAAGTGATTTGTCAAACTCAGGAAACCGACCGCGATAAAGCCCTTCTGGACATGCTCCGCCTGCTGGGGCAGCAGCACGAGATCGGCAATGTCGAGGAGGCCCATGCGGCGGTCCTGGAAAGAGAGAATGACCTTCCGACGGTAGTCGCTCCGGGCCTGGCGATGCCGCACGCGCGACTCGACACCATCGATGAGATCATTGTGGCGGTGGCGACGTCCCGGACAGGCATCGTATACGATGCAACTAAGCCCGATAATCGTGTCAAGCTCATCGTTTTGACCTTGGCGCCAAAAACGGCGCCGGGGGCCTATCTGCAGGCGCTGGGCTGCTTAGCCAGAATCTGCCAGGACCCCTCTACGGCGGAGGTGGTGGCCGGCTTCGCGACGCCGGACGAAGTCTGGGCCTTCTTCGACCAAGGCGGCCTCGTGCATCCGGACCGGCTGTATGGCCGAAACGTGATGGACCCGGTCCAAGTGAAGAAGCTCCTGCAGCAGTAGACGCAGCGAAATTCGGATTTCTGAAGTGCAATTACATCACCGGCGCGTAGATGTCGGTCAGCAGTTCCTCGGGGGAGACTTTTCGCGGGTCGTTGAGATAGACCTCTCGTGTCGGCCCTGCGACCTTCTTGTGATTCTCGGCGATCCAGGCGAACAGCGTCTTATAGGCCGTGGCCGATCTTTCGTAGGGTCCTTTGTGGGTGATTTTGGCCATCGGCCCGCCGGGCAGCTCGTAGCAGTCGATTTCCTTGTTGCCTTCGATCGCGCCGGAGACGGGGATCACCACCTCCACGTCGGCGTTGTGCTGCAAGTTGACCTTTACGACTTCCTTGGGCGTCTCATGGCAGACGAAGATCGGCGGTCCGGCGATCGCGGCCCCGCTGGACTCGATATATTTGTGGATTTTCGCGATCATCGGGCGGATCTCGGCGTAGGTGCCCCGTTTTCGCATCCCCAGCACCAACTGGGACTCGACGTTGCTGATGCTGACCTCGCTCATCACACGATCTCCTGGGAGTTTGAAGTTTGAGGTGTGAAGTTCTAAGTGCGGCTTAACACTTCAAACTTACCACGTAACACTCTCCTTATTGAGCATCCGGTTCTCCCGGTCCAAGAGTATTGTAGCATCGATTCCCGGCAGCGAACAACCCATTTTTACCCTTTTCGGGCGGTGGCGTAGGAGCAACCCCCTGTGGTTGCCCTCCAGGGATGGACAGGCACGCGGGGCCTGCCCCGACGGGAATCTGCAAATTATTTCTGATTGGCAGGGGCTTGACGGCCGCCTGTGGGCACGTGATAATAGGGTTGATTTCGCGGATGTGGCGGAACTGGCAGACGCGCAGGCTTCAGGTGCCTGTGGGCTTACGCCCGTGTAGGTTCGATTCCTATCATCCGCACTGGAGCCCAACATGCGAGATTCGCCGAGTTATCTTCGCGTGGTGCCCATCGGCCACGTACCTCGCCTGCCACAACCTTGTCGCACAACCTTTCCCGCCGACGGACTATCTCCTCTAACGAAAACAGCCCGGATGGGCCGATAAACGGAGTAGGTGGCGCGTGCGAGGACCGCAGCGCTGCTGCGCGTCGAGGTATGCGCCTGCGGGGTTCGACGCGTCTGATGGCACGTTATGGTTGAGATCCTCAAGAGCTTCGAGCAGGTGGCGAGCCGGTTCAGTCCGCCGGTGCTGATGGTGCCGGGGCTGGCGATGGTCATGCTGGGCCTGGTGGCCTGGCTGGGCGGGATGTGCGTGCGCCGGCTGGTGCTGGCGTTGTTTGGTGCGGCGGCCGGGGCGATTGCCGCCGCGCTGGTTCTCGGGCGGAACCCTGCTGTCGCCGGACTGGCCGCGGGAGGGGGGGCGCTGTTCGGCGTGCTTCTACCGCGGTTATCCGCGGCCATCCTCCTGGCTTCTTTCGGGGTGGCTGTGGCCCTGGTTGTCGTGACCGGAACGCCTGCTGTCGCGGGGCCCAGAGCCGCGTCCGGGCCATCGGAGGCAGGACAAGAGCAGGAAAGACTCACCCTGCGTGAGAGCCTCGATGGGGTCCACGCCTATGCCCTCAACATCGTGGATGGCATCAGATCCGCCTTCCGCACGCTGGAGCGGCCCGACCAGGCCGTTCTTGCCGCCGTGGGGTTGGTGCTGCTGGTGTTGGGCCTGTTTCTCGCACGGTTGGCGGGAGCCTTGACGTGTTCCGCCTTGGGGGCGGCACTGGTCTTTGCGGGTTTGACCGCCTTGCTGATCCTCAAAGGTTCGGACCCGATTGCTCTGATGGAGCGGCAGGGGAGGTTCTATGGCTTGGTCCTGCTCGGCATGACCGCCTTCGGCACGCTGGAGCAACTGGTGCTGTGCCCATCGCCCAAACGGCGGCACAGGGCCGGGGCCGGGAAGCCGGGGTCCAAGCAGGAAGAATCCGAGCATCATTGGCGGACGCATTGATAATGAATGGCGATATGTCGGCCGCGAGGGCAGGCAACATGGTTTTCGAGGAGGTCTCCCCGGTACGGGGATAGATAGGAGTATCCGATGAGTAGTCTCGCAGGCATTTGGCAGGCCGCTCTGATCCTGGCGCAGCAAGCGGCCCAGCAACCGGCAACCCAGCAGAAGGTCACCCCGCTGGCCACCATGTGGCAGCATGTCAGCACCCTGGACGTGGTCGAGGCCCTGACGTTCATCTCGTTCGGCGTCGTCTGCCTCTTCTACGGCTGGCGCATCTTCAAGATTCTGGTCACGATCTGCTTTGGCCTGCTCGGACTGCTCGTGGCGGTCTGGGCCAACGACCACTTGATCGTGGGCAACGTGATTTGGCTCGCGATGATCTGCATTTTATTCTTTGCCATTCTGTCCATCCCGCTCATGCGCTGGGGGGTTAGCTTGCTGGGGGCCCTCTCCGGCGGCATCTTGACGGCCGGAGTCACCTTGGCCTTCGGCTTGGGCGACCAGCGGCTGTTGCTGGCCGGCGGTCTCATCGGGCTCGTTGCCGGCGGCATGATCTCGTTCATCGTCTTCAAGGCCGCTGTGATCCTTTTCACCAGTCTGGGCGGCAGCACTCTGATCGTCACCGGCTTGCTGGGCGTGCTCCATCAGAATACCGATCCCAAAAAGCTGGAGATGTTTGCTTCCGATTACCGCTGGTTCTTGCCGGTCCTGATCCTCGTTCCCATGGCGATCGGCGTCGTCCTGCAGCATCGCTTCATCAAGACCGCCCAGGATTGGAGCGTCTGAAAGGATCGCAACCACAACCGCTTGACGATCTTGCCGCAAATTCAGCAATCCGCGTGCGGCGATTAGGCAGAAAGCCAATCCGTCGCGGTGCGTGCTTCTTCTATCTTAATCCGAAGAACGTTCGGTCGTTCTATCTGGTAGATGCTTCATCTGTCGTGCGGATACGGCGTGTCCCCGAGAAGAGAGGAATTGCCATGGCCTTCCATCCGCTCCAGGAAAAAGGGATCCCTTTCGAGCGGCAAGTCAAGAACTGGGACGAGTTGAACGTGGGTCCCTATGACAAAAACGAGGTCCATCCCTATACGCGGGCGCGGATCATCCTGATGAATGGCATCGAGGTGGAAGCGGCGTTGTTCAGCCACCAGATGACGCGCCAGGCGGACGCTTACGACCTCAAGCAGAAGCTCGCCCAAGTCCGCCGGATCGAGCAGCAGCAACAGAAGACGATCAACTGGCTCATTCCGCCGGACGAGTCCACGCTGGAGGTTACGCTGGGCTATGAGCAAGTGGCGGTGGACCTCACGGCGTGGCTGGCGCGGACCGAACCGGAGGAAAACGTCAGGAACGCGCTCAACTTTGCCCTGATCGAGGACTTCGATCATCTCTATCGCTACTCGAATCTGCTGGGCCTGATGGATGGCAAGGACCCGGCCCAGGTGGTCGGCGAGCTGACGGAGATCTTCCCCGGCCGGCCCACCGTCGCCGAGCATCGGCATCCGTTCGACTCCATCCGCAATCACTACGACAAGGACCAAGCCGACATCCTGACGAAGCTGCACGTCCTGACCATTGTTGCCGGCGAGCAGCAGACCATGAACTTCTACATGAATGTTGGCAACCGCCCCCAGATGTCCATCGGCCGGGGCCTGTACCAGGAAATCGCCCAGATCGAAGAGCAGCACGTCTCCCACTACGAATCGTTGGCGGATCCACGCGAGACCTGGTTCGAGCGGCTCCTGCTGCACGAGTACAACGAATGCTGGCTCTACTACTCGTTCCTCCAGGAAGAGACGGACGAGCGCATCCGGGACCTCTGGCAGAACCATCTGGATTGTGAGATCGAGCACCTGCATTTGGCGGCCGAACTGCTCGACCAGTACGAAGGCAGGGAGGCGGAAAGCCTGTTGCCAGCGGAACTCCCGGAGTCGATCCGGTTCCAGTCGAACAAGCAGTACATCCGGAACATCCTTGCATCCCAGATCGACTTGACGGCCGACGGCAACATGTACACGCCCGTCGAGGCATTGCCCGATTCGGCCCGGTACTTCACGTGGCAGCGCTTGGTCAACGTGGACGGCTCGGCGCCCAGTCAGAGAGTGATCGAGGAGCACATCGACCGGCACGGGACCGACTACCGCCTCGAAACCGAAGGGCCGCATCCCATCGAGGAGTTGCGCGACCGCGCGAGGGCGTCCGCCGGCAACCTTTCGCCGGTAGCGCCACAGGCGGTCAGGACATAACCGCGATGACCTCTTCCCTAACCGTGCAAGGGAAGTCCCGTCGCGTGGGACACATTTTGGCCACACACCAGAGCAACCTCGGGCCTCCGTCGCCGGGACGGAGGCCCAAGGTTTATTTCGACCGTACCGGGAAGTGTCATTCCAGCCATTGGGGATCAAACAGTCGATGTCCGTGCACGACCCCGACAACGGCGATCCTATTCTCATTCAATAAATGAGCCGATTTGCTCCACCTGCTCGACGGCCTTGACTGTCCAGATCACCTCAGCCATTTCGCGAGTCGGTTCTCCACTTGCTCATGGGTCAAAGTCTTAGCGTCCTCGATATCTCGCTCCCCTCGCTCGATGCACTCCAGAACGTAGAGGTGGTATTGGATATCCTCGAAAGTCGATTCCTCCGGCATCCGCGATATCACTTCACGTGCTTTCTGTTTGATGGTCATAGACACTCCCGATTGCATTGTGCGACCCAAGAGTATTCTATGACATCTACCGCCCGCAGGCAAGCCGAACCGGCCGAGAGCCACGGGGGGACTGGGCAAACGCCGTACTTCGGTCTTTATGCCACCAGGGGGGGCAGTTCGCGAACCGGTAGAGGTCGAAGTCGCTCTTCGTCTATGAGGAAATGCTATCCGCAATTGGGCCTTGCAGACGGGGGGCGGGGAGTCTATAATAAGACCGCCGTGGGTGCGCCGTCGTATAGCTACGGCGGACTCACCCGATTTTCGTTGAAAAGGCAGAGAGGATTCCTGTGTTCGAGTCTCTGACGGAAAAACTGAATTCGGTGTTTCGGTCACTGTCCGGCCGGGGGCGGATCACCGAGGCCAACATCTCCGACGCCATGCACGACGTCCGCAAGGCCCTGCTGGAAGCCGACGTCAACTACAACGTCGTCAAGCAGTTCTGCAAGGACGTGCGGGATAAGGCGATCGGGGCCGAGGTGATCCAGAGCCTTCATCCGGGCCAGATGATGATCAAGATCGTCAACGACGAGTTGACCCGGCTCATGGGGCCGGTGGATACGCGGATCTACTTCGTCTCACCCGGCCCGACGATCATCATGCTGGCCGGCCTCCAGGGTGGCGGCAAGACAACGACTGCCGCCAAGCTCGGCAAGTACCTGGTGGCGAACGGCCGGCATCCCCTGATGGTCGCCGACGACTTGCAGCGGCCCGCCGCTATCGAGCAGTTGAAGATCCTGGGCGAGCAGACCGGGATTCCCGTTTACGCCGATGAGACAACCAAGGACGCCCTCCAGGTCGCCAAAGACGGCGTCCGCTATGCCAAGGAGCACGGCCAGGACGTGGTCGTGATCGATACCGCCGGCCGGCTGCACGTCGATGAGGAGATGATGGCGCAGGTGGCCGAGGTCGCCAAGGCGGTCGCGCCGCACCAGATCTACCTGGTCTGCGACGCGATGACCGGCCAGGACGCCGTCAACTCCGCCAAGGAATTCAACGAGCGGCTGGAGCTCGACGGCGTCATTCTGACCAAGCTCGACGGCGATGCCCGCGGCGGCGCCGCTTTGAGCGTCAAGGCCGTCACGGGCAAGCCCATCAAGTTCATCGGTGTCGGCGAAAAGCTGGATAAGCTCGAAGAATTCCACCCGGACCGCATGGCCTCACGCATCCTCGGCATGGGCGACGTGGTCACCCTGGTCGAGAAGGCCCAGGAGCAGTTCAACCAGGAAGAAGCTCTCAAGCTCCAACAGAAGATGGCCAAGGGCAGCTTCGGGTTCGACGACTTCCTCAAGCAGATGCAGGCGGTCAAGAAGATGGGCGGCATCAAGGACATGCTCAAGCTCCTGCCCGGCCTGGGCGGCCAGATGGCCGACCTCGACCTCGACGGCCAGGAACTCAGCCAGATGGAGGCCATTGTCTACTCCATGACGGCGCAGGAACGCCGTGACCCCGACCTGATCGACGGTTCCCGGCGTCGCCGGATTGCGGCGGGCTGCGGCGCCGACCCGAACGAGGTCTCCAGCCTGGTCAAAACCTTCAAGCGCAGCCGCGACATGATGAAAGCCCTCAGCGGCGGCAGCTTCGGTGGGCTCAAGAGCCTGTTCTCCCGCGGTTTCAACATGGAGGCGATGAACGCTGCCATGACCCACGGCCGCAAGATCAAGCAACGCTCCAAACGTAAGCGCGTCATCAAGCGCCACGGCAAGATCAAGAGGATCGAATAACAAGGCATGAATCTAACCTGTTTATGTCATTGCGAGGAGCGCAGCGACGAGGCAATCTCAACGCGCATGATGGAAGATTGCTTCGCTTCGCTCGCAATGACATGATGAGGGGAAAGAGGGATTTGAAGCGTCGGAGGTTCCTGGAGGATGCGGGGCCCGTCCGGGCGGGCGCCAAACGGTCGGGACATGTTTCCCGCGCGAACAAAGACCGGCCGTTTAGGGTATAGTGGCGCGCATGCGTGCTGGGGCATCTGTGTTTTTTTCGCGATCAGGAAGGATCACAAGTTGGACGCCAGAGTAAAAATATCTATCAATGAATACCTTGAAGAGGTTGCCGAATTCTGTGACGATCTGTATGGTAATCGGGTCCGCGGCCAGTTCAAGGATGTGCGGGGGACCAGCGAACTGGCCATGCTGGTGGCTCCGACCAGTGAGGAGCTCGCCCAGCTTCGACGGGCGGTCGCGATCATGACGCCCAGCGAAAAGCAGCAGGCGGACCGGCTCTCGGATGAGCAGGTCGAGAGGATCGCCGCCGATGCCCACGTGGATCAGGCGAACTTCGCGATCTTTATCAACGGCTATGCCTTGGTCTGTAAACGTGTTTCGTGATTGGTTTGCAGTGTGCCCGTGAGGGCATGAATTAAGAACGGAAAACGCCTTACGGCGTCACTGCAAACGAGTCGCGGAAATTCATCATACGGGTTCGGGTCTCTGCGGGCGCGCGAGCGCACCGGGGAGCCCCTCGCACGAAAGGAAAGACATGGCAGTGAAACTGAGAATGGCCCGGATGGGCCGGCGGCACCGTCCCTTCTTCCGGATCAACGCGGTCGAGTCCCACACGCCGCGTGACGGCCGGGTCCTCGAAAAGCTCGGCCACTATGACCCCCTGGAGAAGGACGCCACCAAGCAGATCATCCTGAACCGCGACCGCGTGGAATTCTGGCTCGGCCAGGGGGCCGTCCCCAGCGACACGGTCTCGGAGATTCTGCTGCGCCAGGGCATCAAGCACAAGTACGCCGAGGAGAAGGCGGCTCGTATGGCCCAGGCCCGGAAACTCGCCCACGCCAAAGGCAAGCTCTTCACCGCCACCGAGAGAGTCCGCGCCGAAAAGGCCAAAGCCGCCGCCGAAGCCGCGGCGGCCGCCGCGGCCAAACCGGAAACCCCGGCAGCGGGCAGTTAGCAGTTGTAGGGTGGGCTGTGCCCACCACTCGCGGCGACCAGGATGGATCAATGGTGGGCACAGCCCACCCTACGAACTTCCTATGCGGATCGACGTTCTCACGCTTTTTCCGGAGATGTTCGAGTCTCCGCTGAACTACTCGATTCTCAAGCGGGCCCAGGAGCAGGGGATCGTCGCGGTTGCCGTCACGAACATCCGCGACTTCGCGACCGATAAATATCGAAAAGTCGATGACAAGCCTTATGGCGGCGGGCCGGGCATGGTCATGATGCCCGGCCCTCTCTTTGACTGCTTCGAGCACGTCCAAAGACTGGCCCCGCACCGGGGCCGCGTGATTCTCCTCACTCCGCAAGGACAGCGTTTCGACCAGGCCAAAGCCCGTGAACTGGCGGGCGAGGACCGGCTGATCCTGATCGCTGGCCGCTACGAGGGGTTTGACGAGCGCATCCGGGTTGGCCTGGACGCCGAGCAGATCTCCATCGGCGATTACGTTCTCAATGGTGGGGAACTGGCCGCCATGGTGATCATTGACGCGGTGGTCCGTTTGCTGCCGGGGGCCCTCGGCGACGAGGACTCCGCCAAGGACGACTCCTTCAGCGGCGGTCTGCTGGAATATCCCCAATACACGCGTCCGGAGGTCTTTCGCGACATGAAAGTCCCGGACATCCTCCTCTCCGGCGACCACGCCAAAATCGCCCAATGGCGCCGCGAACAAGCTCTCGAACGCACCAGGCAATGGCGCCCCGACCTGCTCTGAATCGTATCACGGGGACCGTTCGTGATACGACTGATGGCTCCATGATGCGATCTGTTTCCACGTGATTTGCTGGACCGATCTCGCGAACGTTCGCCCCTACACGTCTCACATCGGTGGCTGTACCCAGCTTCGCGCGTCATGTTAACGCGCCTGAGGACTGGCTCCTATCCCCTTCAGTGTCGCAGATGGGTCTTACGCATGCTTACGCAACTTCAGACCAGCCGCGCCCAGACCAAGCAACCCAAGCAGAACAGCGCCCGGGACGGGAACGGGCACGGAGTCGACCATGACGACAAAGTCGCTGAAATTAGGCTCGGTGTCACCCCACTCGGGCGGCCTGACCGTTATGTCGTCCTGATTTCCCCAATGCATCAAATGAAGATCCTCAAAAGCAAGGAGATACTCGGCGGAACTCCAAACACCCGGGCTAAGTGAGCCTATCTGAATGGTATCAATATTCAAGCCTTGATAAGCGTGCATGTGGTCCATCCGATCAGCGTTCAGGCTTGTGTCGCTATACCATAACCCACCTGTCCAGTCTGGATGACCGTTTCGCGAGTCCAGATAGTAGCCAAACAGATTCCCAGCAAAGTCGACGTAAGTGTCCGTGAAGTTGACGAAGACGCTTCCATCAGCCCAAATGGACACGAGCGCCAGCGACCCTACGTAAGCTGAGCCGTCAAAGATCTGCACCCTGTTCGCTGGATTCGCCGCATCATAGATGCCAAACGAATTGTAGTAGTTCCATGCTGCATGCTCGATTGATATTGTATTGACAGTACCACCCGAACCATCGATCCCCCAATAAGGATCATCACTTTCCGAAAGCGCGTCAGTTCGTACATCTACGCTGCTAACGCCGCCCACAGTTATGTCATTGAGCGCTCCCTGCAGCTCATCTCCGCCGTCACCAAAGATAGCGAGAGCCGCGGTGGCAGGCGCAGTGCTCAGGGATAAAGCTGCAAAACCCAGAACCAACAATCTTGTCTTCATTGTGGTCTATCCTTCCATAACATGTCTCTGCACTCGTTCATTGGGTCGAGAAGACCCTCGATCTGATGATTGCTCCGGCCATGTCTTGGGCAGAGGGAGGCAGTCCCTTTAGGACGCGTACGGAGGTCCGCGCGGTGCGAGCGCGGTGGGCGTGAATTGGGACTTTCGCAGAAAGCACGCGATGGTCCCCGGATCGTGCTGCGGTAGGCATTTCTCCAGCGTGCCGTCCGGCCGAATGAAGCAGTAGCCGGGTGCAGAGCAGAGGCAATCCGGCGAAATGGCAAAGGAGTGACCAATCTGCCAAGGATCACCGGTATGGTACCAGTCCGGCAGACACCCTAAGGACAGCTTCTTGATGAAGAGGGCCGACTTGGACAGACCAAGAGCGAGCAAAGCATACAGACACAGGCTCCGACTGCTCTGCCCATCTGTCAGGACTGGCACACGACTTGTCTCGCACGGCTGTCCCCCATCATCGTTTGAACGGCGTGCAAGTTGGACAGGAAGCCAAGCCAAGTCAGCGATGCCGGGGCAGCTAAACGGATTGGACAAACCGGTGTGCAGGAGAGCGACTTGGCCGCAGGCGGACGGCGGCTGTTGATATCCTGAATCCAGCAAGGACACTGGCATCATATCGGCGTGAACGGTCGCAACGAGGGCCAACACGCCAACGACCGCTGTCAGAATCGTTCTCCGCTCGACCATCACCCGCCACTCCACACACAGAATCATCCTCTCCGACTCGCAGTATTGTGGCCGTGACGCCCAGTTCGTGCCAGTCGGCTGTTCAGGCGACGGCCGTAGAGAGTACACGTCGTGGTTTGGAAGAGCGACGCTGCCGGAGTTCTCGGACGCGATTTCGAATCGCAGGCCTCGCACCTTGAATCGACTGTGCTCGGCTCAGGCGGGTCGCGTGGGGCAGCGACCCGCCGTTCGGTGGGGACAAATAGCCGACAGGACGCCTTCCGGGGAGGCTGTCAGCGCGAGGAATTCCTCCATGATGCGCAGAACCAACTCCACCCGGTCGCCGACGGCGAGCTTGTGGTGCAGACGCGCGAAGTGCGTGTGGACGGTGTGTGGGGAGATGCCGAGGTCGGCCGCAATGGCGGATTCTTTGCGTCCGTTGAAGACCCCGCGCACGATCTGAAGCTCCTGCCCGGAGAGTTGAAGGCGGCGTGCGATTTCTTGCCATGCTTGATCGCAGAAGATCGCGGCACCCGAAGGACAATGGGGCGCGTGCGTGGCCCGCGTGGTCTCACCGGCAGGTGGATTGGCAGCGAAGGCGTTCATGGCAGCCTCCTCCTCGGTTCAAATCGACGATCGACACACATAGAGCACCCGCGGAACCGTTGGGTCTCTGGAGTCCGGCATGTTGCACAGTCCCGTATCATCGCCCCCTCGTCCTGACAAAGGGGCGAACACCTGTCTCAGTGGTATTGCGTGACCTTTGCGTCCCTCCGTAGACTCCGTTTCCTGCGGAGCATTGTAACGCTTTGGGCTCAGCCGGTCAATACGTAGAACTGCGTATTCTTCGCGTCGGCCGCATGTATCGGGATACGCCTATTCGGGACGCCCGCACAGAGTTCCGCTGACAATCCCGCCTGACCCGCGGACGACGGCCTCTGCTGCTCTCAGCGCGGGACCGCAGAGTTCCCGGCCGGTTACCGAGAAGGCCGCTCCTTGTCAGTGATCCGCCTGCTCCACGGAAATGAGAAGAGTTGTAGAGCGCGTACCACGCACCGCCTTGACGCGAGGGCGGAGAATAGTGCTCCGCGGCCAAAGACCCCCTTGGGGGAGTTCCGGGAAGATTTACGATTGAAGATTTTCCCTTGAAGATTTAAGATTCCTCGTTCGGAGTTCCGCGTTTACGCGGTGCTGGACCGCCTGAAGGCGGGACTCCCAACAGGCAATCGTCAATGGGAAATCCTATGGATATACTGCTGATAGGCGGCGGGGGGCGGGAGCATGCGATTGCGTGGAAGCTGCGGCAGTCCAAGCAGCTCGGCAAGCTCTATATCGCGCCCGGGAACGCCGGCACGGCCCAGTGCGGCGAAAATGTCGCGCTCAAAGACAGCGATCTTCCCGCCCTGGTGAATTTCGCCAAGGACAAGAGAGTAGGTCTGGTGATCGTGGGACCGGAGGAGCCGCTGGCCCATGGCGCCGTCGATGCGATGGAGGCCGCCGGCATCAAGGCCTTCGGGCCCAACGCCGCCGCGGCGCAATTGGAGGCCGACAAGGCGTTCTCCAAGCAGTTGATGCGATCCGGCGCGATCTCGACCGCCGAAGGGCGGGTCTTCGACCGGTTCAGCGACGCCAAGGCGTATATCGCCAGCCGGGATGAGCCGGTCGTCATCAAGGCGGTGGGGCTGGCCAAGGGCAAGGGGGTGATCGTCTGCGACGACCCGGCCCAGGGCATTCTGGCGGCCGAGAGGATCATGGTCGACAAGATCTTCGGGGCCGCCGGCGCCCGGGTGATCGTGGAGGACAAACTGCTGGGCGAAGAGGCCTCGGTTCTGGCGTTTGTCGACGGTCACAGCATCTACGTGATGGAGTCCGCCCAGGACCACAAGCCCATCGGCGACGGCGATACGGGTCCCAATACGGGCGGCATGGGCGCCTACTGTCCGGCCCCCGTCATCACCGAGGACATGGAGATCCGCATCACCCGCGAGATCTTCGTGCCCACGGTGGACGCGATGAACCGCAACGGCACGCCGTTCAAGGGTGTCCTGTACGCGGGCCTGATGATCACCAGCGGCGGGCCGCGCGTGCTCGAATTCAATGTCCGCTTCGGCGACCCGGAGACGCAGCCGATCCTGATGCGGCTCCAGAGCGACCTGTTGGAGGTCTTTCTGGCGGTCTGCGAAGCGCGGCTGGAGGATGTCTTCCTCCGGTGGGACCCGCGGCCGGCGGTCTGTGTCGTGATGGCGTCCGGCGGATACCCCGACGAGTACGAAAAGGGCAAGGTAGTCACCGGGTTGAAGGAAGCCGAAGAAGGGGGCGACGTGGTCGTCTTCCACGCCGGCACCCAGCAGCGCAACGGCGACGTGGTCACCAGCGGCGGCCGTGTGCTGGGCGTGACGGCGCTGGGGGCGAATATCGCGGCGGCGAAGGCCCGGGCGTACGAGGCGGTCGGCCGCATTCACTTCGAAGGCGCCTACTGCCGCCACGATATTTCGGACAAGGCGATTCAGCGAAAAGGTAGGAAACAAGAAGTGTGAAGTTTCCCGTAGGGGCAGGCCCCTGTGCCTGCCCCTCTCTGGAGGGCAACCACAGGGTTGCCCCTGCGGCGCAACACTTTCAACTGGCTTCCCATGGCTCGCTCTACGATTCCGGATATGACAGCGGATGCAGGCAGGCTGCGGCGCCGGCGGCGGTTTCGGGTCCGCCTGCTGGTGGTCGTGGCCGTCCTGGGTGTGGCGGTCGCCGGGGCGGCGCTCTGGCTGCGCCAGGCTCTGCCGCGGATCGCGGCGGCGGAACTCGGCCGCCTGATGAATGCCCGCGTCGAGACGGGGGCCTTCGACCTCCACCGCGATGGGTCGGTGTCCGTGGCGGGCCTGGTGATTCGGCCGAACGAGCGCGAGGCCGCCTATGACAACACGATTCTGCGCGCGGAGAACGTCTATGCTCACTTCAGCCGGCGCAGCCTGCTGTCCCTCGCGCCGCGCGTGACGGACATTCGCATCGAGAACTTTCTGCTGGACGTGCAACTGGACCTGCAGACGGGGCGGTGGAACGTGGGGAATCTGCGGTTCCGAGCTTCGCCCGGCGAGGGCGGCCCTCTGCCCACGATCCGTCTGCAGCACGGCAAGCTGCGCTACTGCAAGGTCGCCGGCGCTGCCCAGGAAGTCGTGATGTCCGTTCCTATCGAGGCAGGCTTCGGGCGCAAGACGGAAGCGTATCCCGCCTACGGCTTTGAGATCAAGACGTCGAAGCTTTCGGGCGGCTACGGCGACAGCAACCTGGTGGGCGAATGGACGATGCCGGTTGCGGGACAGGCCGGCAAGCTCACGGTGGCCGGGGGCCTGTCCTCGACGGATATCCCTTCCCTCGAAAGGGCGTGGGCGGTCGACGTGCTGGCGGCCGAGTTCACCTACGGCCGGGACGGCGATTACACCTTGAAGCTCCGCATGAAGGACGTGCACGGCAAACAGTCGCCGGAGGTGGATATGCTGCGGTTCATCACGCCCGCCATGGTGGGGGAGTCGGGACCGCTGCAAAAGCTGCAGGAGTTCTTCGCGGAGTACCAACCGACCGGCACCGTCGGATCGATCGCGATCGACGCGACGGGCAATCTCAGGAACTGGCAGGAAAGCGAGATCGAAGGCCATCTTGTCTGCAAAGACATCTCGGTCTGCGACAGTGACTTTCCCTACCAGATCGATCATCTGAGCGGGGAGTTGGAATTCACGCAGTCCAGCCTGCACGCGAATCGGCTCGTAGGCAAGCACGGCAACGTGGACGTGTGCATCGACGGCTGGGAGCGGGGGACTGGCGCCAACCGGCAGTACCAATATCAGTTCGTCAGCCGCCACATGGTCCTGGACCAGGCTCTCTATGACGCCCTCAATCCCGAGGAGAAGCAGTTGTGGGATACTTTCCAGCCGATGGGGGTTGTCTCGGTGGACTACCGGCTCACGCGCGTCTCGCCCACAAACCGGCGTCTGTACCTTTCTGTGGATCTGAACGACGTGAACGCGGCCTTCCGCGGTTTCCCCTATCCTCTCGCGGGGTTGACCGGAAACCTGTTCTTCGATCACGAGAGCCTCATGATCTCCGATGTCGTCTCCCAGGCGGGCGGGCGGCAAATCCGCGTGAACGGCAAAGTCACGGATCGTGCCGGCAGCCAACCCGGCTACTACATTTCCGTCGAGGCCAAAGGCATTCCCCTGGACGCTGCGCTGCGGGACGCCCTGCCGGCGCGGCACCGTGAGTTGTTCAGCCGCTGTGGTCTCAGCGGGCTGGCCGACATGCGGGCGCGGGTGTTCAGTACGTCGGCCGCCGGTGCCCCGGGTGGCCCTGTAGGGGTGAATGATAATTCGCCCGTACGGCCGCGCGCCGGGGGGGATGCCAACGGAGTCGGCGACCCCAATGCCGCCGACGCGGTCAGTTTTCTGGCCGAGGTCGTCTGCCGAGAGGGTACTTTGCGGCTGCCGTCGGCCTCTCCCGAACCGGCGGGCCCGGGCGCGCCGTCCTCCGCCGGGCGCGGGCCGGCGGACGAGCGGTCGCTGGTCGTCTCGAACATCACCGCGGAGGCGACGATCACGCCGGAGTCATTGAGCATTCGGAAACTCAACGGACAGCACGGCCGCAGCCCCGTGGCCATGACCGGCAGTGTTCAGTTCGGCAAGGATGACGCGCTCCGGCAGTGCCACATGAAGGTCACCGCCGGGCAGATGCCCTTGGACGAGAGCACGATCGGTTTGCTGCCGCCTTCTTTGGCGCGGCAAGTCGCCGCCTTCCGCCCGGAGGGGGACGTGAACGTCACCGTGGACCTGAAGAAGGCCGGGAGCAACGAGCCCCCGCAATATGCGGTCGTGGTGGATTGCCTGGGAGACAGGATCCATCACGAGCGCCTCGACTATCCTCTGCAGGATATCCGGGGGACTATTTCGTTCCAGAAAGACAGGATCGTCTTGAAAGACATTACGGCCAAGCCGCAGAACGAACCTATTGCGGACTCCGGCTTGCAGGAAACGATCGGTGCCAATCCGCCCGCGGCGCGGCCTGCCGTCATCCGGATCGATGGGTCCGCGACCTTGGCGCGAGGGGCGATGGAGAAGGGTTCCTTCGCGCTCAAGGCGACGGAGATGCGTTTCACGGACCAACTCGCTCGGGCGCTGCCGAAGGCGCTGGCAGGTCCGTATCGGGAGCTATCGCCCCAGGGACTGTTCGACCTGGATCTGACCACGCTGAAGGTGTCCCAGGCGGCGGCAGACGAGGCCCTCGTGGAGTTCGGCGGCAAGGTCAATCTGAGTCCGGGCTCGGGCGCGGGGAATTCCTCCTCCGCCTGCAATCTGAAGGTCTCCGGCACCGCCGTGGAGTTGTCCGGGGTCGTGGAGGCGGAAGGCTCGTATGGCACGAAGCGTGGGCTCGCCAAAGGCCGGGTCCGGCTGGCCGCCGACCGGCTTGCCGTCGAGAGCAAAGCGGTGACCCACACCAACGTCGAGGCGATCTACGATCCCAACACGCAGAAATGGGTCGCAGCGGATTTCGTCGGCGACTGTTACGGCGGCAGACTGCTGGGGAGCCTGGAGATCCGGCCGGTGGCTCCGCTCCCCGAGGGGCCTCGTGAGGAAACACGTGGCTCGGCCGCGCCGTCCGGCCTGGAGTATGTGCTCCAGGTCGCCTTCAACGACGTGGACCTGCAGCAATTCCTCCTGGCCGGCAGGTCGGAGGACAGAGGACAGACGACAGACGACAGAGAACAGAGAACGGGGGGCGGGAACATCCTGCGAAATCCGTCCTCTGGCGTTCGTTCTCTGTCCCCGGGTCTATCCTCCGCCTCCAGCGGTACGATGGACGTCTGGCTGAGTCTCAATGCCCGGATTGGTGACGAGACGCGTTCGGGAACTGCCGGCGAGGCGGCCGCGGCGCGCAGCCTCGAGGGGCCGTGGCCGGTGGCGCCGGGGGCAGGGCGGCGGGGCGTCTGTCATGTCGAGATCGCCAACATGCAGGTGGGGAAGGTCTCGGCCCTGGGCAATGTGCTGTCGGTGCTGCGTTTCAGCGAGCCGACGGACTACACGTTTGAGCGCATGTCGATCGACTCCTATATCCGGGCGGACAAGCTGCTGATTCCGAAGCTCGATCTGTCCGGCCGCAGGGCCGCGTTCACCGGCTCCGGCACGATGGACCTGTCCACGGAAGAAATCAACCTGATGTTGACCGCCCGCGGCGCGCGCGTCGCAGCGGCGGAGCCTTCCGTGCTCCAATCGCTCACGGAGGGTCTCAGCGGCGCCGTGGTGCGCATGGAGGTCACCGGCAAAGCAACCAATCCGCGCGTGCAGACCAAAGCTTTGCCTGTGATTGAGGACTCGCTCCGCCTCCTAGGTACGCCGGAAGAGGGGCACAAAGGGAGAAAGTGAAAAGGGTGCAAATAGCAGGAAGGGGGGAGAAGGGTGAGAAAGGGAAACGGTAGGAATGATGATGGCGAAACGCGAGTTGAACCGCAGGACGTTTTTGCAGGTGGCATCGGGTTCGGCGGCCGTGGCGGCCCTGGGTAGCATCGTTAAGGCCCAAGACCCTGGCAACGGTTCCGCGGCCCGCCCCAATTTCCTCTGGATCAGCACGGAGGACATCAATCCCGATCTGGGGTGCTATGGCGACCCGTACGCCGTGACGCCGAACATCGACCGGCTGGCCACACAGGGTGTGCGGTACAACAACGTCTTTTCCCATTCGGGCGTCTGCGCGCCGACGCGGTCGGGGATCATCACCGGGATGTACCCGACGACACTCGGCACGCACCACATGCGCTGCCAGGGCGTCCCGCCGCACTACGTCAGGTGCTTCCCGGAGTATCTGCGGGCCGCCGGCTACTATTGTACGAACAACGTCAAGACCGACTACCAGTTCGAGCCGCCCTTCACTGCCTGGGACGAGTGCAGCAACAAGGCGCACTGGCGCAATCGGCCGAAGGACAAACCCTTCTTCGCGGTCTTCAATTTCACCCTGACGCACGAGAGCCAGATTCGCAATCGTACCCCGCAGATGATGAAGCGGCTGGGGAGCCTGGGGCCCGGAGAGCGGCACGACCCGGCCAAGGCGCAATTGCCGTCTTACTACCCGGATACACCCGAGGTGCGGCGTGATTGGGCCCAGTATTACGACCTGATTACCCTCATGGATAAGCAGGTTCAGGACATGTTGAATCAGCTTGAGGCCGACGGCCTGGCCGAGGACACGATCGTCTGGTTCTGGGGCGACAACGGCCGGGGCCTGCCCCGCGGCAAGCGCTGGCTCTACGATTCCGGCACGCGGGTCCCGCTGATCGTCCGCGTCCCCGAGAAGTGGCGCAAGCTCGCGGCGCCGAATAAGCCCGATGCGGTCCAGCCGGGGATGGTGGTCGACGATCTCGTCGCCTTTATCGATTTTGCTCCCACAATGCTGTCATTGGCCGGGATCGATATCCCCAAGCACATCCAGGGCCGGGCGTTCCTGGGCCGCCAGAAGGCGCCGCCGCGGGAGTACGTGTTCGGGGCCCGCGACCGGATGGATGAGGCGTACGACTTGATTCGGTATGTTCGCGACAAGCGGTTCAAGTACCTCCGCAACTACCTGTGGCACCTCTCACGCGGGCAGGACATCAACTACATGAACCAGATGCCGACGATGCAGGAGATGCGGCGTCTGAACGCCGAAGGTAAGCTTGCGGGGCCGCAGAAGCAGTACTTCGAGCCGACGAAGCCCGTGGAGGAGCTTTACGACATCGTGGCCGATCCGCACGAGGTGAACAACCTGGCGGGCGATCCCAAGCACAAGGACGTCCTGGAGCGGATGCGAAAAGTCCACAACGAATGGTATCGCGACACGATGGATATCGGTCTGCTCCCGGAGCCGATGTTCGACGAGCTGAAGCGGCCGGGCGGCACGTACGAGAAGACCGCCGAGCCGGTCTTCATCCGGGCGGTGGAGGACCGGGGGCCCAAGACCGAGGGGGGTGGGGCCGTGACGATAGCCTGCGCCACGCCAGGGGCATCGATCGCCTGGCGGATCGGCGGCGATCCCAAGAGTGCCACCGGTTGGGAGCTCTACGTTCGACCCGTACGGATTGGCGCGCAGGAGGTTTTGTACGCCAAGGCGTGCCGGATCGGTTTCCGGGACAGCAATGTCGCGACGTTCAAACTGGGTGGTCCCGTCCAGGACAAACCGGCCACAACCCAGACGAGACCCTGGCGGGAGGAAATCGAGGACGCGGGCCTGCGCCAGCGGCTGGCGAAGGTCAAGGAGGCCGATTACCAGGGACCTAACGCAACGCCGGCCTGGCTGGCCTGCCTGAGAGACGCCAAGCCCGCCGTTCGCTACTGGGGGGCGGTCGGTCTGCACGCTTGCGCGAAGTATCCCGCCGATCTGGCGCTGGCCAAACCGGCGATGGTGACCCTGCTGCAGGACCCCTCCGCGGTCGTCCGCATTGCCGCCGCCCACGCTCTGTGTGACTGGGGTGATGAGAAGACGGCCCTGCCTGTTCTGATCGAGGCTCTGAAGCATCCGACCGACAAGACGCGACTGTTCGCGGTCATCGCCCTGGACAAGATCGGCGAGAGAGCCCGTCCGGCCCTCGCCCAGATCCAGGCGCTCACGAAGGATCGCGATGAATACGTCAAACGCGTGGCCACAACCGTGTTGGAGCGGCTGAAGGTGAAGTAGTGGCTTAGGTCCGTATTGTTTGCACGACTCATCCAGACTGACAGGAGGGAAACCAAATGAAACAGGTGGAAGAGGAGAACTTGGCTGGGTGTTGCGGCATCTACTGTGGACTATGTCCCTGGTTCCAGTCTACGGCCCCGAGCCGCTGCCCGGGATGCAGGATCCGGTCCCAGTCGGTCTCGTGCAAGCGCTACAATTGTTGCGTGAAGAAAAACGGCCTTGGCACGTGCGCGGAGTGCCGCACATTCCCCTGTGAGAAGTATGAAGAGTTCTTGGACTGGGACAGTTTTGTGTCTCATGGGGCGTGCCTGCCCAATCTGGAGGCCATCAAGAAACGCGGCCTCAAACCGTGGCTGAAGGAGCAGAGCGCCAGACGCAAGCTGCTGGAGCAGTTGCTCGCGAACTACAATGAAGGCCGCTCGGCGCGCTTCTATTGCGTCGCAACGACGTTGCTGTCGCCCGATGTCATCGAGGGAACACTCAAGGGAACCCGGCAGCGGATGAGCATGGCGCGGACCCCAGACCAGGATATCAAGACCAGAGCCAAGATCGTCCGGACGGCGATTCAAGAGCGTGCCACGGCGGCCGGGATTGACTTGAGACTCCGACATGCGGCGAAAGGGATATGATGATGTGGCAGCGAAATGGAATGAGATCATTGTGGCTCCTCGCCATCCTGGCGGTGGCGCCGTCGAGCATCGGACAAGCCCAGCCCCGGGAATTGGTGGTCAACGCGCGGTTTGAGACCGTAAGCGCACGGACGCTTCCGGACGGGTGGTCGGTGTGGAAGCCGCAGTGGGAGCAGGCCGCCTGTCCGGTACGTGGAGCCGACGGAGGGTTGCTGGTGGAGTCAGGCGGCGATCCCTACGCCGTTGGCGGCGTGACCCAGGAGATTCGCGGGATTCAGGCCGGCAGGGCGTATCGCATTGAGGCGGCTTGTGAACTGCGGGGGATCGAGACGCCTTTTCGGTCGGTGCTTGTCCGGCTCACCTGGCTCAAGGGGAGTCAGCCCCATCATGTCGCCGGCTTCCTCGTGCGGGGGCCGGTGGTGGAAGGGGGGAGGGCACGATTCTCGGATGTGCTGGTGGCGCCCGAGGGGGTGGATGCCGCCCGGCTGGCACTGGAAGTGAAGTGGCCGGGGCGGGGGTCGGCGCTCTGGAAGCAGGTAAGTGTGAGTGCGACAGCCGATCCGGGGCCGCGAAAAGTCAAGATCGGGGCGGTGTACTTGCGCCCGAGGCAGAGCACGCCGCAGAAGAACCTCAAGCTCTGGTGCGAGCAGATCGATGGGGCAGGCAAGCTCGGACTGGACATCGTATGCCTGGGGGAGACCATCACGCGCGTCGGGACGGACGCCACCTTGCAGGATGTCGCCGAGCCAATTCCCACGCCGGCGACCGAGCAACTCGCAGAAGCGGCGAAAAAGAACAAGATCTGGGTGGTCGCCGGGTTGACCGAGTGTGTCGGCGACGTCGTTTACAATACCGCCGTGCTGCTCGACCGCCAGGGGCGAGTCGTGGGCAAGTACCGCAAGACCCACCTGCCGCGCGAGGAGTGGAAAGAGGGTGTGCGGCCGGGGCAGGAGTATCCGGTCTTCGACACCGACTTCGGCCGGATCGCGATTCAAATCTGCTACGATTGGTTCTTCCCGGAGCCGGCGGCGATCTTCGCTTTGAAAGGGGCCGAGATCATTCTCGCGCCCACCTGGGGCAACACTTTGCCCGATCACGATGGCATGGTGGACGGCGAGACGACGTTTCGCGTTCGTGCCCGAGACAATGGCGTTTACATGGTGCCGTCCGTCTATGACGGCAGCAGCCTGGTGATCGACCCGATGGGCCGGATTCTGGCCTCGAATGCCGGTCGGCCGGGCATCTTCTGGGCCCAAGTGGACCTGAACAAGCGCGAATGTCTTGACTGGGTGGGGTATTGGCGGTCGATAGGCCCGCGCGACCGCATGCCGGAGACGTATGATTCGCTGACGAACAATCGCCTGAACCCCGACGGCGGATGACGGGAAGAGTGTCAGGTTTGAAGAATGTCATGGCGAGCGAAGCGAAGCATTCTCCCGCGCGTGGCGTTGAGATTGCTTCGTCGCTGCGCTCCTCGCAATGACATATTTCCCACTTCAGCCTCCTGTGGGTCAAGCCCGTTTTCGGAACGCCGCCGGGTAGATCGGGCGGCTCTGCTTGACGTACTTTCGCTCGTAGTTCGTGCCGGTTAGCTCTCCTTCGCGTGCGCCCGCCGGACGTTCGAACTCGATCTCCTCCAGCTTGTCGCTGTACGCCGAGGTCACCTGGCGGATCTGCTCGAAATACTCGGCGTGGTCGGTGGCGATTCGGATTTCGCCGCCCGGCTTGAGACACCGGATCAGCACCTCCAGGTTGGAGCTTTGCAGGAACCGCCTCTTGTGGTGACGCTTCTTCGGCCAGGGATCGGGGAAGTAGACGTGAAAGCAGTCCACCGACTCCTGGGGCACCAAGTCCCTCAGGAAGGTGGCGGCATCGGTCCGCACGATACGGACGTTGTGCAGGCCCCAACGTCCGATGCGGTCTATGGCGTGACGGTAAAATTTGCGGCCCCATTCGATGCCGAGGAAGTCCACCTCGGGTTGCGCTTGGGCCTGGGCCACGAGGAAAGTCCCTTTGCCCGACCCGATTTCGATGTGGACCGGGCCGGCGCGTCCGAAAATCCGGGCGAAATCGAGCTGGTCGCTCATGCCCTCGACGGACAGCGCGACGTCCGTGTACTCTTTCAACTCTCGTCTCATCGTCCCAATCCCCTGAGAACCGCAGGCCAATTGGCGCCTGGCCCAATTTCCGGACTCCATTGTACGAAACGATCCGAACCGGAGGAAGTTCTCCCAAAAATTTCCCGCGTGGCAGTTGCTAAAGTCTCTTTATATGGCACACGATTTAAGAGGAGGGTGGGCTCGGCTCCCCCGGGTGGTGCATCACCTCGGGGAAGGGTCGCCCATCGCGAAGAGTCGCGACGGTGAGGGGCCCCCCAACGCGGAATGATGCGTTGGGGACCCCGAGCCCGAGCCGAACCTGTTGGATGGGTCAGGCGTATCCTCCTATGGTGGGGTCGCTGGCGCCCGGAAAGGTAGGCGTGGGATGATGATGCAGATGGTCAGGGCGAAGCGGAGACAAGTTCTCGTCGATATCAACACGCAGCGGGATTTCTTCTTGGCGGACGGCGCGGTCTGCATCCGCAACCACCGGCGCGTGCTGGCGCACATTCGTCGCCTGATGGCGTGGGCCCGGGCGCGGGACATTCCCATCATTTCCACGTGTGAGGTTTATCCCGATCATAACGGTCATGACGTCGAGTCCCGGTACTGCGTGGACGGCACGCCGGGACAGATGAAGATCAGCTACACGTTGGTGAACAATCGGATCAGCTTCGCCGCCGACGGCAATACCGATCTGCCGCGCGATCTGCTCCGCCGCTACCAGCAGGTGATCCTCCACAAACGCTGCACGGACCCGTTCGACGAGCCGCGGATCGATCGCGTCCTGAGCGAGGTCTGTGCGGCGGAGTTCCTGCTGATCGGGGCCTGTGCCGAAGATGCGGTCAAGGCGGCCGCCCTCGGATTGCTCCAGCGGGACAAGAAGGTCAGTGTCATCATCGACGCCGTCGGCTACCATGACAACCACGAGGCCAAGATGGCCTTCCGCAAGATGGAGGCCAAGGGGGCCAAGCTGATGGAGACCCGCCGGCTCGCGGGGATTTCGCACCTGCGCACCGTCGGCATCTGCGATTGCGAGACCTGCCAGCGGCTCTATCAGAAAGCCACGGTCGGCGCCCCGGACGAGGAGTAGTCCGGCCCATCCGCTTGCGCAGTACACTTCTCCCTGCTGATTGACGCTCTCGCCACGGACGGGTATAGTCCCTCCTCGTGTACACCAAGTCGTGCAACCAAGGGATTCCAATCTGTCCATTGGAGGGACACGAAATGGATCACTCACTCCCGACCCGCATGCTGAAGGTAACGGCGGTCTTCGGAATATTGGCACTGTTTGACCTGGGTGTTGGTATTGCCGGCGGCGCCGGGAGGCCCGTTGTCGATGCCAACTATCCCGGCGGCAACATCGTGGTCGAACGGATCGAGGGTGACACGATCTCCCTTCGGCCGGACTTGCGGGACACGGAAGGCTGGTGGTTCTACTGGAGTTTCCGTGTGCGCGGCGCGGAAGGTCGGACGCTGACGTTTCGTTTCACCGGCCCCAATCCCATCGGGGTGCGCGGGCCCGCCATCAGCACGGACCAGGGGCGGACCTGGTCCTGGCTCGGAGCGGACGCGGTCCAGGATGCCTCGTTCAAGTATACGTTCCCCGGCGGCGCGGAAGAAGTACGGTTCAGCTTTGGGAGCCCTTATCAAGAGCAGAACCTCAAGGAATTCCTCGCCAGGTACAAAGGCAATCCGCACGTGACTGTGCAGGAACTAAGCAAGAGCGAGCACGGCCGGAGCGTCGAGCGTCTGCACGTGGGCAGGCTGGACGGTGATGTGCCGTACCGGGTCCTCGTGACCGCCCGGCACCATGCCTGCGAAGCGATGGCGGACTACGTGATGGAGGGCCTGCTGGAGAGCGTTCTCGCGGATAATGAAGACGGATACTGGTTCCGGCGCAAGGTCGAGGTTCTGGCGGTCCCGTTCATGGACAAGGACGGCGTGGAGGAGGGCGACCAGGGCAAGAACCGAAAGCCCCGCGACCATAACCGGGACTACAGCGGTAAGAGCGTCCACCCTTCCGTGGCCGCCCTGCGGACGTTCGCACCGAACTGGTCGAACGGCAGGCTGACGGCGGCCTTCGATCTGCATTGCCCGCATATTCGCGGCCCGCACAACGAGGTGATCTACATCGTGGGCAGCGAGGACGAGCGGACGTGGCAACAGCAACGCGAGTTCGGCCGGCTCTTGGAGACGGTCCAAAGCGGCCCACTCGTCTACCGGGCCTCCGACAATCTGCCGTTCGGACAGGCCTGGAACACGGGCGGCAACACCGGCGGCAATCTGAGCTTCGGCCAGTGGGCGGCTCATCTGGAGGGCATCCGGCTGGAAGCCTCATTCGAGTTCCCCTATGCGAACGCCGGTGGGCGGGTCGTGACGGTGGACGGGGCGCGCGCGTTCGGGCGAAGTCTGGCCAAGGCTCTTCGGGCTTATCTGGAACGGACAGCAAGAGAAGAAGGCACAAAGGAGACAACCTTGGCATCGGTGCCTGTCAACGGCGTTTTCCCGAAGCTAACAGTCATGGCGAAGGGCGTCGGCAGCACCTCCGAGGCGGGGATTGGGGCCTTGATCCCGTGGGCACAGAAGCTGTGGGCGGTCGGTTACGTGGCGCACATCACCGGCCAGGGCTTGGGCCTCTATGAGATCAGCGACGACATGACGATGCGGCGGCATCCGGCCTCCGTGACCGGGACCTTTGCCAATCGGTATCCCCATTGGCCGAGCGGCCAAGCCTTCATTGGGCCGTATGCCATCGACGCCGACGGCAACGTCCGGGTCATCGCGGACCTCAAGGGCGTTCGCTTGGCCGCTACCTGCGAGCATTTGATCGATCCCGCCAACAGGGTTTACGTCCTCGGCATGGAAGGCCGCTTCTGGGAGGTGGACGTTCACACGCTGAAAGCGAAGGAGCTTTTCGATCTTGTCGAGGAGCTGGAGATCACGGGCGCCACGCCCCATTTCAAGAGTGCTTTCACCGCTCAGGGCCGTGTGGTCGTGGCGAACAATACGTACGACGAGAAGGAATTCCTTGGACAGCGGAGCGGCGGCCGTTTGGCCCAGTGGGATGGCAAGAGCACGAAGTGGACGATCGTGGAGCGCAATCCCTTCGTCGAGGTCCACGCCTCCGGCGGTGACAGCTCCTATGGCGGTAACACCCTCTACGCGGTGGGCTGGACGAAGTCCAGCGTGGTTCTGCGCGCCTTGGTCAAGGGCCAATGGCAGCGGTATCTGCTGCCGGAGGCGAGTCACACCTGGGACCACGCCTGGAACACGGAATGGACGCGGATTCGCCACGCCGTGACGGAGCGGCTGCTGATGGATGCCCACGGCATGTTCTACGAGCTGCCCGCGTTCTCTTACGGCGGCCATATCTGGGGCATTCGGCCCATCTGCTCGCACCTGCGGGTCATTCCCGACTTCTGCTATTGGCGCGGGATGTTCGTCCTGGCCTCGGACCAGATCGACCACGATCAGGGCCAGCCGCAGTCGGGCCTCTGGTTCGGCAACATCGACGACCTGTGGCGGATGGGCAAACCTGCCGGCTGGGGCGGGCCGTGGTGGAACACGCCGGTCAAGGCCGGCGAGGTCTCGGACCCGTTCCTGATGACCGGTTTCGACAAGAAAGTCGTGCACCTGACCCATGACGCCAAGCAGCCCGTGCGTTTCGACATCGAAGTGGACTTCCTGGGCGACGGAAGCTGGCAATTGTACCAGTCCTTCAGCAGTCCCGCGCGCTACATCCATCACGAGTTTCCGGACGGATTTTCCGCGCATTGGGTCCGCGCCAGGGTGGACAAGGATTGCGTTGCCACAGTATACTTCACCTACAACTGAACTGTTGACGGCGCACCGTCGCGTCCGTGCGTCCGAGATTGCTTCGCTTCGCTCGCAATGACATAGAACGCCTGTTATGTCATTGCGAGGAGCGCAGCGACGAAGCAATCTCAACCGCACAGGCGCGAGACTTGCGAAATGTGGTGTCTTGTGAATAGCGATAGGGAATCCAAGATGGTGAAGGAGTTGCGCTATGGAACACGCGGTCGTGAGGCGTAGAGGGGCGGCGGTGCTCGCGCTGGTCTTGTTGGTCATCGCACCTGCCGCGTTGAGCCAGGACTTGGCTGAATTCGAGAAACGTCTGACGAAGTTCACGCTGGACAACGGCCTGACGTTCCTCGTGCTCCAGCGGCACGAGGCGCCGGTGGCCTCCTTCCACACCTATGCCGATGTGGGCGCGGTCGATGAGGTCAAGGGCATCACCGGGATGGCGCATATCTTCGAGCACATGGCCTTCAAGGGCACGAAGACCATCGGCACGAAGGATTACCAGGCCGAGGCCGCCGTCATGAAGCGGATGGACGATCTGTTCACGGCGATCAAGCAGGAGAAACGCAGGGGCGACAAGGCGAGCCCGGAGACTCTCAAGAAGCTCCAGGAGCAATTCGACCAGGCGGGCCAGGAAGCACAGAAGTACATCGTCCATGACGAATACGAGGAGGCGCTCACGCAGCAGGGCGCGGACGGGTTCAACGCGTATACCAGCGAAGATGCGACCCAGTATATTGTCAGCCTGCCGTCGAACAAGCTGGAACTGTGGATGATGCTGGAGGCAGGCCGCTTCGCCAATCCCGTGCTGCGGGAGTTCTACAAGGAGAGGGACGTGATCATGGAGGAGCGGCGGATGATGGAGAACCAGCCCACCGGCCGTCTCTATGAGGAATTCCAGGGCATCGCCTACCTGGCGCATCCCTACGGCGAGGGCGTCATCGGCCACATGAGCGATCTGCAGACCCTTACCCGGCCCGAGGCGGAAGCCTTTTTCAAAGCCCACTACGGCCCGAGTAATCTGACGATTGCGATTGTCGGCGACGTCGATCCGGCGCATGTCAAACGCCTGGCCGAGAAGTATTTCGCGGGCATTCCCAGCGCCCCGAAGCCCGAGCCGGTGGAAACGGAGGAGCCGCCCCAACGCGGGGAACGACGCGTGACGATTGAGGATGCCGCCCAGCCGATTGTTCTGATCGGCTATCATCAGCCGAACGTGAACCACGCCGATAACGCCACCCTGGAGGTCATCGGCCAGATCGTGGGCGTCGGGCGAACGTCGCGGCTGTACAAGGACCTGGTGAAAGACAAGAAGATCGCCGTCTCCGCCAACGCGGGTTCGAATCCGAGCAAGTATCCGAGCTTGTTCATGTTCTTCGTGGTGCCCGCCAAAGGCCACACGAATCAGGAATGCGAGCAAGCCGTCTACGCCCAGATTGAGAAGCTCAAGACCGAGCCGGTCTCCCCGGAAGAGCTGACCAAAGCGAAGACGCGCAGCCGGGCCAACCTGATCCGGCAGCTCGATTCCAACTCGGGACTCGCTGCCGAGCTGACCTTCTATGAGGTGGTCACCGGCGACTGGCACAACCTCTTCCAGCAGTTGGACAAGATCGAGAAGGTGACCGCCGCGGACGTTCAGCAGGCCGCCAAGACTTATTTCACGACCAAGAATCGCACGGTCGGTCTCATCGAGACCACCGCCGGCGCGAGCCGATAACAGGAGCCCGGATATGGAAAACACGATGATCATGCGAATTGCTCTGGTGTTGACGGGTATCGCTCTTCTGGCCGGACCGGGATGCAGCAAGGTAGCCCAGTCGGGACCCCAAACGCAAAAGAGCGCGTTTGGGAGCCCGATGCCCTCAACTGAGAAGAAGATCACTCCCGAGGGCGGGGGTGCTGCAAAGACAGCCGTGGCGCAGGAGCCGGCGCGGGCGTACAAGCAGTTGAAGTACCCCAAACTTCGCGACATCAAGGTTCCTGATGTGCAGCGTTTGACCCTGCCGAACGGGATGCAGTTGTTCGTGCTGGAAGATCGCGAGCTGCCCCTGATCCACGTCTCGGCCATGATTCGGACGGGGTCGGTCTATGAGCCGGCCGACAAGATCGGTCTGGCCGGTCTCACGGGTACCGTAATGCGCACCGGTGGCACCACGAGCCGGACCGGCGACCAGATTGACGAGCAACTGGAGCAGATTGCCGCCTCCGTCGAGACCGGTATCGGCGATAGCTTCGGCCGGGCCTCGATGTCGGTGCTGAAAGAGGATGTGGATACGGGGCTGGCCATTCTGGCCGACGTGTTGATGAATCCGGCGTTTCGCCAGGACAAGATCGACTTGGCCAAGATCTCGGCCCGCAGCGCCATCGCCCGCCGCAACGACAATCCCGGCGCCATCGCCGGGCGGGAGTACGCCAAGCTGATCTACGGCGCGGACAGCGTTTACGCCCGCCAGACGGAGTATGCCACCATCGACAAGATCACGCGGGATGACCTTGTGGCGTTCCATCGCAAGTTCTTCCATCCGAACGATATGATGCTGGCCGTCTGGGGCGACTTCGACGCCCAACAGATGATCGCGAAGATCAAGGACGCCTTCAAGGACTGGCAGAAGGCCGAGGTCAAGCTGCCGCCCGTCCCGGAGGTGAAGTACGAATTCCGCTCGACGGTGAATGCCATCCGCAAGGACGACATGAACCAGGGCATCATTCGCCTGGGCCACCTTGGCGGGCTGATGAGCGATCCCGACTACCACGCCCTGATGGTGATGAACGAGATCCTCGGCGGCGGCTTCACCAGCCGGCTGTTTAAGAACGTCCGCTCCCGGCAGGGTCTCGCTTACTCGGTCGGCGGCGCCTACCGGGGCGATTACGACCATCCGGGCCTGTTCTCCCTGAGCTGCCAGACGAAGCTCAAGAGCACCGTCCACGCCACGGAGGCCATCATCGCCGAGGTGAAGAAGATGACGCAGGAGGAGGTCACAGACGAGGAGCTGGCTCTGGCCAAGGACAGCTATCTGAACTCCTTCGTCTTCAATTTCGACAGCAAGGGCCAGATCATCAATCGCCTGATGACCTACGCCTACTACGGCTACCCCGCCGACTTCCTGCAAAAAACGAAGGAGAATGTCGAAAAAGTGACGAAAGCGGATGTCCTGCGTGTCGCCAAGGCGCATCTGCGTCCCGACCAGATGCAGATTCTCGTCGTAGGCCGCCCCGACGATCTTGACAAACCCCTGTCCACGCTGGGCGAAGTGAAGACCATCGACATCACCATCCCGGCCCCGAAACAGTGAACCTTGGGGCCTCCGTCCCCAAACCCCTGAGATTTGCCGCTCATGTCATTGCGAGCGAAGCGCGGCAATCTTCTCCTGGGCCAATAGCATGATAGGCTCAGCCAAGTAGGATGGGCTTCAGCCCATGCGCATTTTGAACAAGCGGTTACGCTTGCCGCTTCACAGGCTGCCGACAGTGTCCGGAAACCGCAGCCCCGAAAAGAGGGTGCGTCCCTCTCTTCTCCCTGGCAGGCTCCCCAGCCGATTTCAAAAATCTTTTGGACGGCGGCGAACCCCGCAAGGCTCGTAGGGGCCCAGAGCGAAAAAAGTTGCTGATCCGGGTGTGCCGTGAGAGAATGTGGCGACGCAGATAACCCTCTTGATGGAGGTTCGGAAATGGATGACGGAGATTTGAAAAACACGCTGCTGAAGGTGCTGGAGCGGGGCCCGCAAGCGATCCTGCGCGAACGGGAAAACGGAGCGCGAGCGAAGCAGTGGATCGGGGAACAAGGGCGTCCGGCGTTCGACAGATTGGTGCTCATACTGAAGGAGCTTGGTGCCGAGGTGGGGACCAACAGGTGGGAAGATTATACGGGAATGGTGTCCTTCGGCCGTGCCGGCCATGAGTTCACGTACTTGATTGACCTGACCGTCTCGCCGAAAGGTATTACAGGGACTACTCATATCAGGGCGCCGGGCCAAGAGGAGCGCACGCACGGCCCCGTGGAGCATATCGTCAAGTGGACCCAGGATCAGATCGTCGATGACTTCGTGAAAGGACTCGATAGTTGGCATCCGGAGAAGAAGTAGTGGGTAGCTTGCAGTGAACACCGGAATCTATACCCTGGTCGCCGGGCTGATTGTAGCGCCGACGCGTGGCCTGGCTTGGCTGGCCTGTCATCATCCCAAGACCTGCCCCGAAGTAGTGACTTCTTGGAGCCTCCGTCCCCAAACCCCTGGCATTTTTCGCTCATGTCATTGCGAGTGAAGCGCGGCAATCTTCTCCTGGGCCAATAGCATGGCAGGAGGACAAACGGCGTGCGTTTGTGGTGACGCCGTCAGGCGTTTCTGGAGAAGTGGGAAACCGGAATCGTCGCATGTGAAGATTGACATACCGACGGTGGAAGTCTTACACTGAACTTATGGTCAAAGAAGAACTCACAGCACGGTTGCGCCGCGCCGTTGAAGAGAATCCTCACCGTGAGGCCATCCGGTCCGTAGCTCTTTTCGGCTCCCATGTTCGCGGTACGGCCCGGGACGATAGCGATATCGATGTGCTGATCGACTTCAATCCCCAGGCCACCATTGGCCTGTTCGAGTTCATTGAGATTCAGGACCAGCTTTCCGACGCACTGGGCCAGAAGGTGGACCTACTCACGCCGCAGGCATTGAGCAAGTATTTTCGCGATGAGGTCCTCCAAGAGGCGGAACCGGTCTATGAAGCCTGACCGTGTGTACCTCAGCCACATGCGGGACGCGATCGCGAAGATCGAGCGCTACCTCACCGGTGTGGATTACGAGACCTTCGCCGGCAATGACATGATGATCGACGCCGTGGTCCGGGAACTGGAGATCATTGGCGAGGCCGCGCGGAACTTGTCTGTTCCCTTTGTCGAGAAACACCCCGAGATCCCGTGGAGCAGAATCCGGCGGATGAGGAACATCCTCATCCACGAGTATTTCGGCGTGAGTCTGAAGGTCGTGTGGGATACTTCGCACAGCAACCTGCCGCAACTCAAGGGGTTCATAGAGAACATCCTGACCGAGCAGGCCTAGGCGAAGCATCCGTTGCCGCCATCCTGACGCTCACGGCATGGGCCGCAAAGACGTGAAGATCAAACGCTACCTGGATTGACATGACGACACGCAAGAGACAATTCGCTGTATGTGTTGACAATACCGACTACGAGGCGTCGCTGATTGTGCGGAAGATTTACGAAGTTCTTCCCGACGAAAAAGCGGCCGAGGATGACTTGCTGCGGGTGATTGATGAGAGCGGCGAAGACTACCTCTACCATCGCAGTCAGTTTATCCTCGTGGAGCTTCCGGCAGAGGTCGAGCAGGCCTTGACAGCGGTGTGACGCCCTCAGCGGGAAGTCTGCTCTGGGAAGGTGTGAAGTAGGAAGGGGCAGATGCTGTCTCTTTCGGAGGCGCGACGGCC
>Ga0315289_10000635_pt1 | contig 53559 bp, 40 predicted proteins | sample YL17G11_40_MG_FD_203452 | JGI IMG/M metagenome (GOLD analysis project Ga0315289, IMG submission 203452) | Sediment microbial communities from Yellowstone Lake, YNP, Wyoming, USA - YL17G11_40 | ecosystem: Environmental > Aquatic > Freshwater > Lake > Sediment | place: USA: Wyoming | collected...
AGAACGGAAAGTTGTTATTGACTTTTTGAAACGCTATCGTTCACCACATAATCCTTACCAAATTGTTGCTGCTATGTGTGGAGAATTAGGACGATACAAAATCAAGAGAATTGTTGGCGACAATTACTCGGCTGAATTTGTGAAGCAGGCATTTGAACAAAACGGCATTCGATATGAAAAAAGTGAATTGCCAAAGTCGGGTCTGTATCTCGAATTATTGCCTCGAATTTGCAGCGGCGAAATTGAACTTTTGGACGATGAAGTTTCAATAAATCAGCTTGCAAGTTTGGAAAGACGCACGAGAAGCGGCGGCAAGGATATAGTTGACCATTGTCCGGGTGGCCACGATGACATTAGTAATTGTATTGCGGGCTTGTCGGCAATTGTGGGCAGGCGTAAAGTTATCTGTGGTGGTTGGGAAACAGATATTCACGCCTTTACGGGCGTGAATATTCGGAAATTAGAACACTCGTATAGTTGAAAAGTGAAAGGATTTGAAAATGGTTTGTATAGAGACGGATTACACTGGCTGCGATTCCGTGACACAGCGGATTCGGCGGTTTGATGAAACACACGGCGGCGGTGACAACTGTGTTGTGATTGACGGTATTGTTTTATTTGCCGACGGTGCATATAGAGAAGCTGCAAACCCTTACGGCCTATTAGCAGACTCACCAGAAGATGATTATAGGCGAAATAAACTAATTACAAAATTTCACGAAACGAAATTAGCTCTGGCGGTTGAAGAATTTTCAGTTCTCAAAAGCGATTGCATTGTCGATGGTAGAACAGCTTTGAAGCAGCGTGACGTGGTCTGTCCGTCAAATCCAGATGAAAAAGTGGAGCAATTGAAAATGCTTCAGAAAAAAGTTAGGGTCTGCCAAAAAAATCTCGCTGAAGCAAAAGACAATCTTGAAAAGTCAAAACCCGACGTTCTCCGCCGCCGAGAGAAATTTAACGCATACAGCACGCCAAAGACAGAACAGTTTTTATCGGAAATCACAAAAATAGAAATTTAACTTAACTGAAAGGAGTTTTATTATGCTTTTGTTTCAACAATCCAAATGGAATGAAAATTCATTTTTGCAGGTGGACAAACTTTCGGAGGCCACACACTATCAGGACGGCAATGGCACTCATTTTTTGTCACAAAAAATCAGGAACGAACTGGTTCAAAACGGTCTTGTCACTAATCCTGATGACGGCGATGATGAAGTGATACCTCTGGAAATACCCGAAATGGATTTTAGCGATGCAGGCAATAAATCGGATTACAGCGAGCAGGATGATGAAGACGAGGTTATAGAGAATAATTTGGAAGATGATGGTGATGAAGTGACACCGTTGCCTTTGCCTGAAATGAATTTTAGCCGTGAACGTAAATCGAATTTTAGCGGACAGGCCGATGCAAGTGATAAGGGTTCTGGTGTGCGTCCGTTGCCGCTACCAGTTATGAGGTTTTGATGCTGAATCATTTCTTCTTTTGTCTGTGGGCGTATGCCCACGATAGTTCCGCCTATGGTGACAGGACAATTCACTTGTCACCATAGGTTATTTGCTAAATTCCTAAAAACACCGTAGGATTAGTTATAACGCTGTATCTCAAAAAATGGGTAATAAGTATATAAGTAGGGTAAGAAAACAGTTTGTAGAGGGTTCTACAAAGGAATTTACAGGGTAAAACGGTGGATAACACTATAATATATATGGTTAGGAAATTTTTTTGAAATTTCTCTTTATTTTGGAGTCGTGACATCTTATAATATAAAAATAATAGGGCGGTGCGTTTTTGAGGTTGCTCTTAAAAACGGACTGCTTTTTGCCTAACCGGCAGTCACGCCGCCCTTTTATATTTTTTCGGTTAGGCAGGTTAGGATGAAGAAAGGTTGGCAAAATGATTAGGCAAACAGAAACAAACAATTCAAAACTTCGAGCGGCGGGATACAGTCGCACATCGGGGGAAGGACAGCGGGATAATACCAGCATACCACGTCAGAAAGAAGAAATTCAAAAATTTATTACTGCTAATGGTTGGGATTTCGTCCGTCATTATACGGATGAAAGTTTGTCCGGTGCAAGGATTGAGGGGAGAGATGATTTCAAACGGATGATGAAGGATGCCGCAAACGGTCAATTCGACATTATTATCATTTACGACATCAGCCGTTTTGCAAGAGATGGTGGCGATATTATCAGGGAGTCCGATTTTCTAAAAAAGAATTTTGGTATTCACGTCATAGACACAACAAAAAGTTTTGATACGAGAAAGCCCCGCAATGCACTTTTGAATTTCATTTTTGCTGGAGTAGCAGAAGATGAGCGTTTGCGTATTATGGAACGCACCATCGGTGGACGTATTGAAAAAGCAAAACAAGGACTGCCCTGGACAGGTAAACTGCCAGCAGGTAGAGGTTTTAGAGAGACGGGCAAAAATAGTGGTGAATGGTTTATTACCGAAGAAGGCAAAAAACTTAAAGAGTTATTAACTCGATATGTAAACGGTGAAGCACTTGCTCCTTTGGCAAAAGAATATGGTGTCTGCACCCAAACAATAACCCGAAATGTCCGAGAAAGTAATTTGGCAGGCACATACTACGCAAAGTTTAATTCACCGGATATTGGTAAAAATGAAACCGTAGCCGTCCCACAAATACCAGAAGTTATCACGCCTGAATTAGAACAGCGAGTCAAAGACTATATGGCTCATAACCAGAGATGGAATAAGAATAATAAGCAAAAATATGTATTGGCCAGTTTCGTTAATTGTTTGCACTGTGGTAAACCGTTAAAGGGGCAGACTGTCGAAGGTGTTGTTTATTACCGTCATTATGCTAAAGACAAAAGCGGTTGTTCTTATCGTGGCATTAGGGGAGACTTGCTGGAAAGACACGTTTTGGATTACCTATATAACTTCTTTTTAGATGAACCTGCTTACAACAAAGCGGTTAATGCTGCTTTGCCATCAGATGATGATAGAGAGGTATTGCAAAAAGACATTGAGCACGTTGATAGACAATTAGCTAAAGCAAACAACAGCATATCAAATCTTGTTGATGCTATTGCTGATGGTGCAGATGTCAACCTTCTACTTGATAAACAAAATGAATTGAAAACTACAATACAAACTTTGGAAAGTCGGCGAGACGAGTTAATCGAAACACTTGTAAGTATGCCTGAACCCGAACAGGTCAAAAAACACGCTGCACTTTTGCGGATATTTTTAATGGAGAAACACAGAAACAACAAAGATTGGCAAACAATATCTTATGATGATGTTCATAGGTTTCTCCACTTCCTGTTTTCTGATAATCCAAGAAAAACTGGTTATGGTATTTTTGTTGGTAAGATAAATGGCAATTGGAATATAACGTTCAAAGGTTGTGCTGAATTTCATCACGATGTTATCAATGGACGTGCTATCAGCCACTTACTACAAAAACAAGCTGAAACGCTGAATTATTCTATCAAACAAGGTTTTGCAGAAGCTGTAAGAGAAGCGGATATGGCTTACGAACGAGCGTGTAAGGAATTGGAAAAGGATTGTGAACAAGCACGTAAGGAATTAGGGCGGTCTGTTGAAGCCATAAAACCTTGCAATCACAAATTAAAACCTAACAAGGTTAATTTATTAAGCATAAAGTTAAGCAGGATTAGCGGCGAATGGTCAGGAAAGATTCGATTATAAAGGTGTTAAAAATGTTGCAAAACAGCAACATATTTGTGCTTTTTTGTGCCATAAGCTTAATTTCAAGGTCTAAAACGAGGCATTTTAGCGATTTACTTTACAAAATCTTGCATTTCTTTCTAAACGTATCGTGATTAGCACCCGAAAGATAGGTAAGTATGTTGTTTTTTTGCAACATTCATACTTGACAAGATGGAAAGTAGTTTTATTATTGTAAAGCTATGAGTGCCCTCGGAGACCAAAAATCGAAAAAGTCAGGTAAGACCGGCTGCAAACAAAAACTGCGCAAGTCGAACAGACGGTCGGGATTCGAGCAGTTCGGCAAGATAATTTTCGAGCGGCTCCCAATAGGGATTGTCACTTTCGACCGGCAATTGAATATCGTCGAAGCCAACCATCAGGCAGGTAAACTTATCGATTTAACCGACAGGATTGACAAGTCACTGGAAAGAGGTGCCGGCGATTCGGATGCCAATCAAAACTGGTCGGAGCAATTAAAATCAGTTGTCCTGACAGGAAAAACCCGTATGTTCGAGAACGTCGGATATACATCGAACGGCAAGACGAAACTGCTGCGGATTGTCTGTAGTCCCCTGACAAACGGCGGCGAGGCAGACCGCTGCGGAGGCGCTGTCACCATCGAGGACATAACCGAACAGGTAAATACCCGCAGACAATTAGCCACAGCCGAGCGGCTTGCCGCTGTCGGCAAGCTTGCGTGCAGGGTAGCTCACGAGCTGAATAATCCGATGGACGGGATATTGCGATACATCAATCTTGCGTTGAGGACGGTCGAGAATGAAAACCTCGAAAAGCCCAAAGAGTATCTCACCCACTGCCGACAGGGACTTACCCGGATGGTCCAAATCGTAAGCGAGCTGCTGGAATTTTCGAGAAATACTTATGCTCCGTTCGAACAGGTCAGGATAGAGCAGATTATAGAAGATGCGATAAAAACAATGGACACAAAAACAGAGGCCGCGAAAGTCCGCGTATTATGCAAGTATTCGCCCGACATACCGGAGCTGCGAAGCGGCAACCTGTTCCAGGTTTTCTGCAACCTTATTAAAAACGCAGTGGATGCAATGCCGAACGGCGGCGAGCTTAATATCTCGACGCAGCTTTCGGCGGACAATACCGCAGTAATAAAGTTTCACGACAGCGGGGTCGGCTTTGCCCCCGAATACAGCGAGGTCATATTCGAGCCGTTCTTTACCACAAAGGACAAAGGCAAAGGGACGGGGCTGGGCCTGGCGATATGCAAGGACATAGTGGAAAGATACGGCGGAAAAATAACCGCTGAAAATGCGCCCCGCAGGGGAAGTATATTCACGGTATATCTGCCCGTGAGAAGCGGGAACCCGTAAAAACTATGGTGAAAGAAAAGAGCGTTCTTGTTGTAGATGACGACAGAATCATATTAGATTCGCTGTGCGAGTTTTTGTCGCTCGAAGGATTCCGGGCGGGCGGCGCCGAAACATTAAACGACGCCGTAGAAGAACTCCGCAAGCAAAGCTACAACCTTGTTGTGACGGACGTTAATCTGCCGGACGGGGACGGACTGGAATTATTAAACGTCATCAAGAAGGATTTTCCGCAGACGGTGCTGATAGCGATAACGGGCTACGGGAGCATCGAAAGCGCCGTCAGGGCTATCAAGATGGGGGCTTATGACTACCTTACCAAGCCGATAGTCGATGACGAGTTGCGGCTGGCGGTGGAAAGAGCACTCAAGCAGCAGAGGTTGATGAGTGAAAATGAGAGTCTGCGGCTGCAGCTCGCACAGAAATACAGTCTGGAAAACATAATCAGTCATAACTACAAAATGGCAAAAATTTTCGACCTTGTAGAAGCCGTTGCCGACAGTAAATCGACTATTCTGATGACGGGGCCGTCCGGCACGGGCAAAAGCATGCTGGCACGAGCGATACACCACCGCTCCGGCCGGAAGAATATGCCGTTCGTGGAAGTTAGCTGCGGCGCTCTGCCGGAAACGCTGCTTGAGAGCGAACTGTTCGGCCACGTTAAAGGGTCATTTACGGGCGCCGTGAGTAATAAAGAGGGTAAATTCCTTGCGGCGGACGGCGGGACAATTTTTCTTGACGAGGTTGCCAATTCCTCGCCTGCCCTGCAGGTGAAACTTCTGCGGGTGCTGGAGGAAAGGCGGTTCGAGCCGGTCGGCAGCAATAAGACCGAGACCATCGATATACGAATTTTACTTGCTTCGAATAAAGACCTGAACGAAGAGGTCAGGCAGGGAAGATTTCGGGAAGATTTGTTTTACCGGATAAACGTGGTGACGATAGACCTGCCGCCTTTGTGCGAAAGGGTCGGGGACGTTCAGGTGCTTGCAAGACATTTTCTGCGGATACATTCTGTGCTGCATAAAAAAGAAAAGCTCGGCATAACCGGTGAGGCGATGGAGTATTTAGAGCGATACAACTGGCCCGGCAACGTCCGCGAGCTTGAGAATGTAATTGAGCGGGCGGTGTTGTTAAGCAAAGGCAAGTATATCGGCGCCGAGGATTTGCCGGATGCAATCAAAAAGGATAAAATCCCGCAGCGGGAGGCAGACAGGCCGGTGGGCCTGAAGGAGGCGCTTGCCGAGCCGGAGAGAGCCATTATCCGCCGGGCGCTGGAATCGAATCAATGGAACAGGCAGGAGACAGCCAAGTCACTTGCGATAAACCGCACGACCTTATACAAGAAGATGAAACAGTATGGGCTGGACGTAGAGGCCGAGCGATTAGGTCTAATTTGAAATTAGCGGATTAGAGAATGGTTCGACAAGCTCACCATCTTTAGCGGATTAGCGAATTAGTGAGTGGTTACTTTTTATTGCCTTTATTTATAACTTTAATCTTATCTGTTCCTTCAAAGACAGTTCCGTCCATCAATTCACCGGTGACGGTAATTTCATTTTCGCCGATACTTAGAATGCCTTGAACTTCTGACCGGCTGAACTTGACTATTGCTGTGTCGTTACTTATCTCGAACTTTTCTGCTGCAATTGTATCCTCTATGTAAACGCTGTCGGGGTCGATGTCTGCGACATTGTAATCTTCCGGCAGCCAAATATAGCAGGTGAGCCAGTTACCTTTGCTTTGCAAGTTTAGCGTATCGGGTTCAATATTGACGTCGGCTGGTATCGGCGGCCTGTATTCATAAGCGCCCATATCGACTGTGGGGACGCCGTCATTGTCCCCATCGAAAAGACGAGGTTGGCCGGCGAGGTCTGTTTCGTTCGGGCCGGGTGAGTAATTGGGGTTGCCTGCATCAATGCAGGGAGAATTTTCGCGCAGACGATAATTGCCGTCGAACCAGACATTATTTGCGTCCCGATGCCCCGGCTTAACGAAACGTGGGTCGGCATTGATATTGCCCTGGCCGAACCAGCCGCCCGTGATGTTGCTATAGGTAATCGTAATTGTCGAACCATCAAATTTGCGTATTTCGTTGCCGCCGTCAGCGAGAATGCTGTTGGCAATTCGAATACGATTCTTGGATATCAAAGAATCACAGGCGAGGGCGTTTCCGTTGCGTGCCGAATTTGCGGCGAAGGTGCAGCCGGTGATAACCGGGCGGTTTTCGTCGAAGTAGAACATTGCACCGCCGTCATCGGATGAGTTTCCCAGGAAGGAGCAGTTTGTAATGGTGGGATTGCAGTTGAGGACGTTTCTTATTGCACCACCCCAGTCATAGGCCGAGTTGTCGATAAAGGCGCAGTTGGCAATGGTGGGGCTGCTTGTCTCGTTGTTTATTCCGCCGCCATCGTTTCTGACGGCCGAGTTGCCGATGAAGGCGCAATTTGTAATAGTGGGGCTGCTGTACAGGTTATTGATTGCGCCGCCGTCCCAGCCGGCTGAATTATTCCTGAAGATACAATCGGTGATTGCAGGACTGCTGCCATCCGTGCAGAGGATTGCACCGCCGATGCCGACATACCAGGAACCGGCGACGTGGCCGTTGGCAATAGTAAAACCGGACAGGACCGAGTTGGCGTCCTCGCCGCGGCGGAAATAGAACCCGCGATGAGATTTGGTTTCTGAGCCGTTGCAGTCGATGATGCAGTTTTGCGGGCCGTTTTCGCTTCTTACGGTGATGGCCCTTCCTCTAAAATCAATATCGCGATTACCTGTGCCCGTATATATGCCGTCGGCAACGATGACTATCCCGCCTTCCCAACTGTTATCAATCGCTTCCTGTATGGTGGGGCATTGACGCGGGACATAAATTTCGCCGGCAGGTGCGGTAGTAGTAAAGCTGTAGCAGCGTTCCTTATTAGTGTTTGCCGTGTCATTACCTACAGCGTCGGCGGCCTCGATTATATAAAAGTACTGCGTTTGCGGTGACACGCCGGTTAACTTTATGGCGCGGGCGGTTGCCAGATTCAAGTCGCTGCCCTCAATAATATAGGGGCCGTCACAGGCGAGACCGCAGAAGATATGCGCCGTAGTCGGCTCATCTGTTTCAAAGCGGATAACCGGCTCGCGGCCCGGCACGCCGGTGCGGACATTAAAGACCTTCGGCGGTTCACAATCAACACCTGCGGTGTCGAGCACGGTCGCCGCGGCGCCCGTGCCGTCGTCTGCGTCTTCATATACGGCGGTGATGGTGCGGTTGTGGCGTACCTGCAGTGTGCCGTCTCCGACGTTCACATCGTCCGAGGCGGTCGATATTGTCCCTGTAAAGGCGCCGGCGGTAGAGGGTATTTCAGTCAGAAGCACCGTTTCGGAATCGCCGGTGTTTGTCGTAAGGGTTACCGGCTGCGTGCCGTAGCCCTTAAGGTCGGTATCGATAATCGAGACCGACACAACGGCGGAGCAGGAATAGTAATCTCTCTCAAGAGCAATCCTGCCTTTCGATGAGGCCGCCGCAAGTATTGCACCTGCGAGGTTGAGCCGGCCGTCCGAAAGGCAAATCCCATCCGCAATCGGGTCAACCGTTTCCATAATGATGTCGTACACTTCATCAGATTTCAGCAGCGGGTTGGCAGAAAGAAGAAAAGCACAGGCGCCGGCGACATAGGGACAGGACATCGACGTTCCGGAAGCGATGGTTGTGTAATCGTCATAGACATCTCCCAAAGACGTTCCCGCCGCTCTTAAAGATAAAACGTCAACGCCGGGGGCTGCGATATCAACCCAGTTGCCGTAATTGCTAAAGGTCGCTTTTTCGTCATTGGAGTTGGTAGCAGCCACTGAAATTACGTTCGCATAATGGGCCGGATAAATGGGGATGTCGAAGCCGTTGTTGCCTGCCGATGCGATTGTAATCACCCCCTGGCTGTTAGCGTAATTAATTGCCTCTTCCAGTGCCTGGGAGAAACCGGCTGCGCTCCAACTGTTGGAGGTGACATCTGCGCCGTTCTGCACTGCGTAGTAAAAAGATTCTATCGCGCCTTCGAGAGTGCCGCTGCCGTCAGAGTCGAGGAACTTAATCGCCATTATCCGGCAGTTCCAGCAAACACCTGCTATATCCAGGCCGTTGTTTCCCTTTGCTGCGATTATGCCGGAGGTATGCGTGCCGTGGCCGAAGTCATCTAACGGGTCGGGGTCGCCGTTAATAAAGTCGTACCCGTAAATATCGTCTATGTGGCCGTTTCCATCATCATCGACGCCGGCTGACCCATATAGTTCTACTTCATTGACCCACATATTGCTTTGCAGGTCCCTATGGTTATAATCCACACCCGTATCTATAACAGCGACTATTATATTCGAACTTCCGGTATGTATATCCCACGCTTCAGGGGCATCTATATCGCTGTCGGGCGTACCGGGCGGCGGATTAAACCAGCCGCTCGCCGGGTAATACTGGCCGATATTGTTCAGCGGCCACTGGAGGGGATAATGAGCATCGTTCGGACTTAAGGCGACGGAAACGATGTAGTTCAGCTCGGCGTATTCGACATCGGGACTGGCGGCATAGGCCGCTACAGCATCCTGAAGCGACTGGTTTTCGTCGAGGTCGAGTTTGAGTTTGTATATTCTCTCAAGATCAGGAACCTTTACATTTTTCGCAGCCCGCTCTATTCTTTTGAGAATGTGCTTTTCTTTTTCAGTCAGAGAGACGGGGCTGCTTTCTTGCAGTGCCGTGATGCGGCGGCGGTCTGCGTCAAAGTTTTTGAAAAGAGGGTTAGTCTCCCTTACCTTGTATTTTGCATTTAGTTTGTGCAGAGTTTCCGATGTTCCGTCATCAACGTTGCTGCGGAATTTTATGATTATTTCGTTGGGGACGTAATTAGCCGGCGGAGGGACAGTTGCCGCTCCAGCCAATGGTATCAATCCGGCAAACAGGAGAATGAAATTTACAAGGATTGTTCTTTTCATTACCCAGCTCCTTTTCGAGTTTTTAGGTGAGTAGAACCTCACCCGTTGTAATTAGAATTGACTATTTCTTTTTGCCGCCTTTATCTATAACGCTGATTATATCTGTTCCTTCGAAGATAGTTCCGTCGAGCAATTCGCCGGTGAGGGTTATTTCGTTTTCACCGATACTTAGAATGCCCTGAACTGCTGAGCGGCTGAACTTAACTATTGCCGCATCGTTATTTATCTCTGACCTCTCCGCTGGAATTATATCCTCAAGTAAAACACTATTCGGGTCGATGTCGGTGACATTGTAATCAGCAGGCAGCCAAATATAGCAGGTGAGCCAGTTACCTTTGCTTGCAAGGTTAAGGGTATCGGGTTCAATATCGACATCGGCTGGTATCGGCGGCTCGTACTCATAAGCACCCATATCGATAGCAGGCCCCATTACCCGCGGGTTTCCATCGAGGTCGGTTTCGTTTGGCTCAGGGACGAAATTTGGATCACCGGTATCAATGCAGGGTGAATTCGCTAATAAATGATAATCACCTTCGGTCCAGACCCACAAATCATCATAGTCATCAGGCGTATTATTGTCATCCCAGTATCCAGAACCATACTCAACGAAACAGGGTTCTTCGCTGATATTATGTTCGCCACCACCGGTCCAGCCTTCGATGCAACTATATATAGGGTTAACGGAATTACGTAATTGTTCGCTGCTGTCATTGTCCCAGATGATGCAATTGGTAATTGTTCCAGTGCAATATTCTATAATGCTGCTACCACTACGACGGACTGCGTTGCCTACTATTGTACAGTTGTTAATCAGGCCATAGCAGGCTGCAATACTACCTCCTCCGTATGTCGCCGAGTTGCCGGTGATTGTGCAGTTGATAACTTTAGGGTTACCTCCGGCGAAGTAGATTCCACCGCCCCATCCTTGCTCCGCCGAATTACCACTGATTATACAGTTACTAATTGTTGGAGAATCATGGCCAACATAAATTCCGCCGCCACAGCCGCCTTCCATAATTAGGGTCTGTTCAGCTATGTTACCGGTAATAACAGAGTTGGTAATTGTCGGATTGCTGTAGAACTCACAGTAAATTCCACCACCGTACAATGCCCAGTTTCCATTGATGATGCAGCCAGTAATAAGTGGGCTGCTTTGGTGGCAGTAGATTCCTCCACCGTCAAGACCTATGTTATCACTGATGGTGCAACTTTTTATTGTTGGATTGCTATCCTCGCAGTAGATTACACCCCCACGGCGTCCAAGGTTGTTGACGAGAATGCAATTAGTAATTGTCGGGCTACTGTTTTTACAGTGGATGGCACCAGAGTACACGCTATCGCCGCCGTTTCTAATAGTCAAGCCGTTTAATATAGAGTTTTCATCTTCACCGCTATTGAAAACAAATCCACAATGGTCATTTGACCATGTGCCCTCACAGTCAATCACTGTCGCTGCAACTACATCCGGGTTATTAGGGTCGGTACTGCGAACAGTGATTGCTTTGCCGAGGAAGTCGATGTCACGGTTTCCATCGCCGGTATAGGTACCGGGTGCAACGATAACTACATAACCATCATAAGCTACATCAATTGCAGCTTGAATGGTGGCAAACATATCCGGAACACGCAGAATTTCACCAACGAGCATCGTTATATTTATAGATACCGGGCTGTTTAAGGCATTGGAGTCCTGCACTTCAAAGGCGTAACGATAAAGACCCAGTGCAAGACCATTGGGCTCAACGGTTATAGTAACCTCATCAATTTCATCTATCGAGATACCATTTGTCGGCGAAACCTCGAGCCAGTTGCAATCTTCAATAACTTTCCAGTAGAGTGGCCGATTGCCACTGTTTTTAATCTGCAATACCTGCGGCTCACGATTGGGCCCATCCTGTATGAAATAAAAATCCATTGCAGAAACCACAATCACAGGACTGGGTGTAAACTCATAAGCGCCTATATCGACTATTGGTATGCCGTTTTCGTCTCCATCAACCAGCCGTGACTTGCCGTCGAGGTCGGTTTCGTTCGGCTCGGGGATGTAATTGGGGTCGCCGGTGTCAATGCAGGGCGAACTCGGCAGCAAATGATAATCACCATCGGCCCAGGCCCAGAAGTCATCCCATGGCTCAGGTGTATTATTGTCATCCCAATATCCGGCACCAGGAGCAACAAAACAGGGGTCTTCACTGATATTGTGTTCACCACCAGTCCAGTCCTGGATACAACTGAAGGTTGGCTCTGCAGACCAGTATAATTGTGCACCCCACTTGGCAACATTGTTCCAGATGATGCAATTGGTAATTGTTCCGCCGCAATATTCAAGAGCACCACCTTGATCTCTGGCTGCGTTACCGATTATTGTGCAGTTGTTTATGGTACCATTACAATAGATCAGACCACCACCATGTCTAGCCCTGTTACCGCTTATATTGCAGTTTGTCATTGAGCCACTGCACCCTTCCAGCCCACCTCCGCCGTCTATAGCCGAGTTATGGGTTATGGTGCAGTTACTGATTGGACCAAAGCAATTGGATAATCCTCCTCCCTGTATTTCAGATAAGTTTCCTGTTATTAAGCAGTCTGTAATGGGGCCACCGCATCCTACAATCCCCCCACCCATTGCACCACTCCTGTTTTCGCGGATAGTACATCCGGTGATTTCCGCGTTAGAATCCCAGCAAAATATTCCTCCCCCTATGTCTAAGGATATATTATGGGTGATTACGCAGTTGGCGATCTTCGGACTGCTGTTTGTGCAGTATATTCCACCACCGCCTTCAAGATAACCATGACCATTGGTAATTGTAAGGCCGTCTAAAACAGATTCAGAGTCCTCGCCGTTGTGGAAGTAAAAGCCGCGGTGCGGCTCGCTTTCTGTACCATTGCAATCGATTATTGTTGTAGCAACAATATTTGGGTCGTTTGGGTCTGTGCTGCGAACAGTGACGGCCTTACCAAGAAAATCAATATCTCGGTTTCCATCGCCTGTATAGGTGCCGGGTGCAACGAGGACTACATCGCCGTCATTAGAGTCATTAATGGCGGCCTGTATGGTATTAAAATCATAGCCGGGGTCAAGGCCGACGGTAATTGTACGTGCGGAAACTACCCCTGCGAAAGCCAGAATTATCACGCCGGTTATTACCTTTTTCATTTTTAATCTCCAAATCTTTCCTGATATTGGTTGACCCATTATACCAAAAAGAGAGATTGTTTCATAGGCATATCATTTAATATTGCGGATATTTTCAGCTATTTCGTTAATTTCAGCGATTGTCTGGTTATTTGTGGCGGGCGGTTTTTCGGTTTTAGTTTTACTTTCCTTCGTGAAGTCGAAATGGACTTCATCCGGCTTCAGGGAGTCGCAGGAGCCGCCGGCAACGTCAAAGGCGCTGTTTATAGGGCCGCCGCCGAATAAACTTCTGCCGAAGAACAAGAGGTCTAATCCGTGACGAACTGTTTTTTTCTGGGTTTGGCCCAGATATGTTGCGTATAAGACGTGGTTTTTATTGCGCCTTAAATTCAGTGAGCCGGGCGTATAACAGGAATTGCCCGTGCTCGCCACCACTTCAATATCGGAAGGGTTCGACGTGACGGCAATCTCCTGAAACTTTCCGCCAAGAGTTCCTCCGCAGCCGCTCAAAGTCAGGATACAAAATAATGCAGCGATGATTAGAACCTTCCCGCTCACGGATTTACCCCTGCTCCAAATTGTTCCAATTTGTATGCAACTGACTGCCCAGGACTGGATTCGAACCAGCACAGGATTAACTCCCACCAGCCCCTCAAACTGGCGCGTCTGCCAATTCCGCCACCTGGGCATACAAAGATATTATATCGAAAAAGTCCTTCTCAATAAAGGTTTTTCCTTCGATTTTCGCCGAAACTACAGTTAATTAAGTCTTTTGAGCGCATTATGTTCCTTTCTGGTTGTTCCAGAGCAAAATTTGCAGTCGCTGGCCGAAGGCAAAGCCGCTGTTTTTGCACAGCCGGGCTACCATTGGCGATTTGTCGAGAAGCTCGTCCCTTGTCCCGGCCTGCGGCATCAGCATTATTTTTTCTGTGTTTATATTTTTTATTTTTCCCACCGTTTGCCGGATTTCCTGCAAATCGTCTTCTGAATCGACGACGAATTTGAGCTGATAATCGTATTCATCGACCAGCTTATTCAAAACGGATATATCCAGCCGGGAATGTTCGTGGATAGCGGCAAGGGCCGGCTCATCCGGCGTGGAATTACTGAGCTTGGGGCTGATACTCATCAGGTCGCAGGCCAAATCTTCAATAAAAGCGATGCCGGCGGTTTCAATTGTTATGTGTTTGCCGGACGCTTTTAATTGTCGGACAAGCTGTGGCAGTTCGGCATTGAGCATTGGCTCGCCGCCGGTTATCACGGTAAATTTACAGGGCCATTGCTGAACGGTCCGGACAATTTTTTCAATGCTGTAGTGTGCGCCTGCTTTTTCGTCCCAGCCGTATTTTGTGTCACACCATCGGCATCGCAGGGGACAGCCTGCAAGTCGCACAAAGACGCTGGGCAGGCCCGCCAAAAATCCTTCACCCTGCAAAGAATAAAAAATCTCATTCACTCTCATAGCCGGTATAGTCACTCTGTTATTTATTAACAGGTATCTGGTATTTGACCGGGTCTTTTAGTCCCGCTTCGGCGAATCCTTTCAGCCGTAACCTGCAGGAATCGCACCGGCCGCAGCTTCCGCCCTTTCTGTCCGGGTCGTAACAGCTATGCGTTAAAGAGTAATCTACTCCCAGAGCTGTGCCGGTAAGGATAATCTCTCTCTTTGTCATATTTATAATCGGGGTATGGATTCTGTATCGACCTTTGCCCTTAACGGCGGCGGCGGTGGCAAGGTTGGCAACAGTTTCAAAAGCCGTTATGAATTCAGCCCTGCAGTCAGGGTAGCCGCTGTAATCTGTCGTGTTGACGCCTATGAAGATATCGAACGCTCCGAGCACCTCTGCCCAGGCAAGTGCGTAACTTAAAAAAATCGTGTTGCGGGCAGGCACATACGTCGGCGGTATTGAGTCTTTGTCGGCTAAATCAGCCCTGTCCTTCGGCACTTCAATAGTCGAATCAGTAAGCACTGAACCGCCGAACCGGGCTAAATCAATGTCGATTATGCGGTGTTCAGTCACGTTTAGAGAATCAGCTACTTTTTGTGCGGCTTCGACTTCGAGGAGGTGTCGCTGGCCATATCTGAAAGTAAGGGCGAACGGTTCAAACCCTTCGCTGCGGGCGATAGCCAGGACGGTAGCCGAATCGAGGCCGCCGCTTAACAGGACAACAGCTTTTTTATTTTTTGCCGACATTATTCCATAGTCTTGTCATTGACTTCATTATCTATTATATTAGTTTAGCTGAAAGATTTGCAAGGTTCAAGAAAATGAATCCAAAACCCGAACTGGAATTGTTCGATAACCCCAGTCCCGAGCGGGACTATAACATCACTATAAGATGTCCCGAATTTACCAGCGTTTGTCCACGCACGGGTCAGCCCGATTTCGGCGAGATTATTATCGAGTACTGCCCTGATAAATCGTGCATCGAGCTAAAGAGTCTCAAGCTCTATATGCAAAGCTACCGTAATAAGGGTATTTTCTATGAAGCCCTGACGAACGACATACTGGACGATTTATCCGGCGCCTGCAAGCCGCGATGGATGAAGGTTGTGTCGCGGTTTACTCCCCGCGGCGGTATAAATACAGAAGTGACTGCAGAATATAAAAAGGAAACAGCGACGGGCAGCCGGAACAGGCGGAAAATCAGGAGGTGACAAGATGGCTATAATATTCCATTGTGAATATTGTGACAGGAAGATAGAAGCTCCGGACAACGCAAGCGGCAAATGGGGCAAATGTCCCGCATGCCATAAAAGAGTATATGTCCCCGGTATGAACGTCGGTGAAGAACTGAAACTTGCGCCGTTGGATGAGAGCGACATTGCGAAGCAAAAACAACTAATGGATGAGACTTACAAGCTCGAACGGGAAATATTAGACGAGAAAGAGATGCCGGATGATTCGAGCGAGGCCGCCCCTGCATCTGATAAGAACAATCAGGAATTGAGGGAAGAGATAGTTAATTACCTGCGACAAATGGCCGACGGCAAACTGGATTATGCCGAAAGAATCGCAAACTCTATAGTACATAAGGGCGGCAGAGCCCTGAAGATTCTCGATGAGATAGCAGTCAGTGAAATACCTGAGCCGGGATTAGGCGACATCCCGCAACAGGTACTCTCGGGTTTGATAAAAAGCCTGCGTAACAAAATAAAGTGACAATAATCGGCAAAGCCGTCCCGCGAGGAAACCCGCCTATATATTCCGACAGCGTCCCAAAAGGTCCTCAAAAATATCCCTAATTCGTAAGCTCTCGGTGTTTTTCTCGGTCCTGAAAATTTAACAAGCCAGCCAGGTCTCTCTCATTTGCCTGCGGCGAAGGCGTTTCTTATATTTTACGTGGAAACAACTGGAGGGAAATTTATTATGGCAAATGAAGTGACAGTCGTGCATGTCACCCACGAGACAGTGGGGAAAGTCGGCGGCATAGGCGCTGTTTTGCAAGGGTTCTTCACCTGTAATTCCTACCTTGAATCAATCGACCGCTCAATTCTCATCGGCCCGCTGTTTACCACCGAAGGTTCTGCGTCCGACAGGCTCGGCAAGGGCGGCGAAGTCCTTTACTCGTCTGTTGACGGACTTGTAAATACCGGCTATGGCCCGGCATTTAGAAAAATCGAAAGTTTCTACAATGCCGGCATTGTCTATGGCAGGCGGACATTTATTGACAAACAAACGGGCATAAAAAGCTCGCCGGAGGTGCTGCTTATCGATGTCACGCATATAGATAAAGGCGTTATTAACGAATTCAAGAAGCGATTGTTCGAGGAGTTCGGTATTCGCAGCCATCTGCATGAGAATTTGTGGGAATATGAGCAGTATATAAGACTGGCGCCTCCTGCGATAGCTGCGTTAAAGGCAATAAATGCGGCAAAAGATACGACGGTTATTATTTCACATGAATTTATGGGAATGCCAACGGTATTGGCGGCCATTCTGGAGCCGTCATGTGATTTCAAGACTGTTTTTTATGCCCACGAGGTAGCTACGATGCGCCGCATTGTGGAGGAACATCCCGGCCATGATACGATGTTCTATAACGTTATCAGGCGGGCCCGTAATGACAAGCTTCACGCCAGCGATGTGTTCGGCGACCAAAGCTCTTACTTCAAACACTGTCTTGTGGAGGCCTCAAAATATTGCGACAGCATATTTGCCGTGGGCGATTATGTTGTGGATGAGCTGCGGTTTCTGGCGCCGGAGTTCGAGACCGCCAACATTGACATAGTTTATAACGGCATACCTCCCTATAAAATCAGCACCGCTGAGAAGCTTTTGTCGAAAGAAAAACTTTGTTCATACTGCCAGAACCTGCTGGGGTATAAACCGGACTTTGTCTTTACGCACGTCACAAGACTGGTGCGAAGCAAGGGGCTGTGGCGTGATTTGCGCGTGCTCGAACACATAGAACGGGAGTTCAGAACACAGGGCAAGACCGGCGTGCTGTTTCTGCTGTCCACGGAGGCGACCCAGCGCCGCAGCCGCGACGTCCATAATATGGAGTCGGCGTATAACTGGCCTGTGGCTCACCGCGAAGGTCTGCCCGACCTTTCGGGCGGCGAGGCGAACTTCTATACGGCGGTGCAGGAATTCAACGCCAGAAGCAGAAATATAAAAATAGTCTTTCTGAACCAGTTCGGATTTTCGCCGGACTGCTGCGGAAACAGGATGCCGAAAGATATGGAGTTTATGGATATTCGCAAGGGAAGCGATGTCGAATTCGGCCAGAGCATCTACGAACCATTCGGCATTGCCCAATTAGAGTCGCTGACTTTTGGCGGGATATGCGTCAACAGCAGCGTGTGCGGGTGCGTAGGTTTTGTTAAGGATGCGACAGCGGATGAAAATGTAAAGAACATCATTATTGCCAACTATACCGATTTGGGAACCAGAGGTTATGCTGATATCGAGGATATGCTGCAAATCGACCGGTCGGTGCGCGACGAGATAGAAAAAAGCGAGAGCGAAAGGGTCGCTATGCAAATATGCTCCCGCCTGGCAAAGAACGAGTCGGAAATCGAAAGCGCCATTCAGGTCGGCTACGACCTTGCGAAAAATATGAGCTGGGACGTAGCGGTGAAAAACTACCTGCTGCCCAGTTTGCAAAAAGTCCTTCAAAAACAACACAGCAGAAGCATTTATACAAGGGCCAACCGCCAGGCAAGCTGACGCCGTTAGAAACATAGGGCGTAAAATTGGCTTTGTTTGGGTTCGTCCGCCTTCGCCAAAGGCTTCCGACTTCGTCCCGATAGACGGCATCGGGACTACGCCGGACAAGTCGGCGAGACAAAAATTGGCTTTGATTGGGTTCGTTTGGGTTCGTTTTGACCAAGTGTTCATAGTTCATTGTTCGTTGTAATTAGTTTTATTTAATGAGGTTACAACTATTTTGGCGTTTTGGAAATTGGGTTCGTTTCGCATAATTCGTGTCTCGTGGCTCGTCGCTGGTGACTCGTGATAGAGAATCTCCGTGGCCGCTGAAGCGGACTAAAGACACAAGACGCCAGAACACAGAATGCAGAATTCAGAAGACAGCAAACATAAAAATCAAAACCATAAAAGAACCTCTCCGCCAGAGGCAGAAAAATACCTCCCTCCCTTATTAAGGTGAACTTGCGCGATTTATGTGAAAATTATGGGATTTTTGGGGTGCGGTTTTGGCTAAGTCGTTATAGAAGAAAGGGATAAAAAATTTTGAAATTAGCCGGTTTTGTTGGGCAGGTATGTGCGCGTTTGATTGAAAATCTACCCCGCTTGTCGTTATTTTTGGGATGATGGCGATTTCGTCGGGTGGGTTTTATTTTCCTTTTCTCAATTTGTCGATATAAACGAGTTCGCCGTTTTTATCTTTATATTTCCAGAACATCCAGCCGTTCATTGTCTTTTTCTTCGTAATTGCTATTCCTGCCAACGAAGGGCTGTTAAATAATTTTCCTGACGGAATCATTTTTATTGCGCCCCCGCCATATACCCAAGCCCTATAGTCTTTGCCTTTATAACTTGTGTATATCATTTTCCCGCCCGGAAAATAACCTTTCATTGGTCGGTTGCTTTTCCCTGTTATTTTCCCCTTTTTCTCTTTTCTAATTCTGCCAAATATCCTGACTTTATTGCCGATTATCCCATCTAATTGTTTTATCCATTCATCCTTGAGCCTGCTTTTTAATAAAGGTCGTAAATCTTTTGACTGTTTAAGTTTTCCTCTGACTTTGTTTCCTTTCGGGTAGGAGATTCTAAGCACCAGAGATTCAATTTCCTTTATATGATCTTCTTTACGGATAATGTAAAGGCTGAAATGTGTCCATTTATTCTGATGCTTATCTTTATTGTGAGCGTTTATCCTGCTCTTTAAGTTGCTTGCAAGCCCGACGTAGTAAAGCCTGTCCTTTTTGTAAAGAGCATATATGCCCTGATTGCCTTTTATAAGCTCTGTAATAACAGAACTGTAATTATCAAAGACATTAGAACCTATCTTTTCAAGATGGCCGGCTATAATTGCCCTTGCCTTATGTTTTTTCTTTTTCGCCATTTTATAGCCATCCTAAATCTTCAGCGAATAACAATGGTGGGGCAAGCCCCACCCTACAAAGCCGTGAACAGTTATGAAAGACAAGTTCTCATACAATTATTTGTTATTTGTTTTGATAATGCCAGTAACATAACATTTTTTCAAATTAATTGCCTTTGGATTTTGCTGTTGAAGCTTCACTCGAACATCGTCCCAGCCTAACAATAATGGAATAGGATCCATCAGCCTGCGATTTGATTTCTTACAGGCACTAAGACCTAACACATTCCCGCTATTAACAGATGCATATCGACAAAGTGCTCCTTCGATCAATTTTCTTGCTGATGTCACGGATTCAGCTATTGTAGTTCTAACTGATTCATGAACATTGCTAAGTGATTCTATATAACTTCTAGTGGCTTCTTTCAGGTCTACTTTTTCGTCCATCTCCTCAAGTATTTCTTTTTTGAATTCGCCATCTTTTTCGAGATTAGAACGTAGTGAAGCTATTTCAATAGAATATTCCATTAAACCATCACCCTCTAAAGATGTCCATCTACTACATCCTTGAGTCCAATGGACAGGAATCCCTTGATGTTGAGCATAGTTTCGTAGTGCTTCCATGAAGCGGTACTCTTTGTTTCTATCATATTCTTTTGAGAGAAACTTTCTCACTATTTCTTTAGAATCAGAAACATTTGGGATACATTCTCGAACATTTTGATTAAGCTGATCTACATATAACCGACATGCGGTAAGCAGGTTTAAAAGACGGATATTTAATCCAAGACGTTCTTCAAAAAAATCTATGTAACCCAAAGTCATTCGAACCATATGTATAGTGATTGTATCGAGTATTTGTCTCTCAAAATCTATATAGCTCCTAATAACGATTTCGTATTTTTCTTCAATGGCTAAAGCGTTTAAGAGTATGTTTCGAGCTGTCTCGAATTCAGCATATTCCTCTGCCGTGATTTCGATTTCGGGTACCTTACCTAATACAACTTTGCGTAGTAGATATTTCATAGCCTATCATGGTGGGGCTTGCCCCACCGAATCAACGTCACGCTAATTTATAGGCGATTTGTTCTTCGAGAATGTCTTTGACGGTAAGGGCGATGATACTCTTGCCGGTCTTTTTGAAAAAGGCCTGTATTTCGCTCATCGCATCGCCAGAGTAATCGAATGAAATAAAGAACCCTTTCGTGCGGTCTTCGCGCATCATAACCGCCTCGAAAGAATCGATATCCGGCCTGCCGACCTTGTCTTTCTGCTTGACCTGTATGGGATACCAGACATCCATAAATTCCAGCTCGCCTTTGGTTTTCTTAGGCACGGCAGAGACCGGATAAATACGGCCATCAATTCCCATATCGCCGACCTTGGCGACATTCGGCACACCGCCGAGGGCGATAACTGCCCAGTTCTCAAATTCAAAGGGCGGGATTTCCTTAAGCTGCTTTTCGCTCCACGGCAAATCCCGGACGACAAAACCGCGGCCGATATGCCAGAGTTTTTCATCCTCTTTCACACCGCAAACATCGCGCAGACGCTTTGCCATAACGCGGCAGGCAGTCGGCGAAATATCGATACCAATCCATTGACGACCAAGATTTTCGGCGGCAACGAGAGCAGTGCCGCAACCGCAAAAGGCATCAAGCACAATATCATTTTCATTCGAACTTGCTTTGATTATGCGGTCAAGCAAAGCAAGTGGCTTTTGTGTTGGATAGCCGAGACGCTCAGCACTCGTGTTGGGAATCCGGGGTATGTCCGTCCAGACAGATTGCAAGGACTTGCCCGGCATCTCGTCAAGAAACTTTTTAAGCCCATCCATTCTAGGCGTACCGTCCTTCTTAAGAAGTATTAGCCCCTCTGCATACCATTCCTCTAGTTGTTCCTGTGTATATCCCCATCCACGACTTGGTGGAGGCATTGTCCCTCGCCATTCGAACTTTCCGGAATCACTATCAGGCCGAGAGGCTGTTAAATCCTGCCCTGTGTACAGACGGCCGTTTTCATCCCTCTTATATCGCTTTAGCTGGGCTTCGCCGTATCCCGCTGATATTACATGCCATGTATAGTCGGCGGACTTTGTGTAAAAAAAGATTGTATCATGAATGCGGCCATACTGTCCGGCATCATTATGCGAGTTGGTACGTTGCCAGATTATCTCGTTCCTGAAAAAGTTTTCGCTGAATATCTGATCAAGCATAATCTTGACGTAATGCGAAGCGTGCCAGTCGCAATGATAATAGAACGAGCCGGTTTTCTTTAGGACGCGGTGGAGTTCTACGCAGCGCGGGCGCATAAATTCGATATAGGCCTGTGTTGAGGCGTGGCGGTCTTCGAATGAGCGTTTTTCCTTTGTCTCACCCCAGAAGACCTCATAATTGCGGTTAGAGTTAAAAGGCGGGTCGATATAAATCAGGTCAACGCACCCCTCCGGCAATTTCTTTAGTTGTTCGAGATTATCTCCGCAATAAATGACCCGAGTATCGACGACAGCCGACGGCTTTCCCGCCGCCTGTTTTTTCTCCGATTCCTTTTTAGCCTTCCTTGCCATAAGCCATTAGTGTAAACTCTGCCGAATAATTTGCAAGAGGCAATAAAGATTGACAATGGTTCGACCCTTCGATTGCACTCAGGGCAGGCTTTGCTCACCACAGGTTTGCGATTCCCGATTTTTAGGGTTTTGGAACGCCTGAAAACGGCAACTTTCTTGAAGTAAGGAGGACCCGGCGTCGCCTCCGGCTATGCCGTGGCAAGCAGGCGGCATTTCAATTGACTTGGTATCAAATAGCACTTAAACTGCTCGGTCGTGAACAAACCGAAGAAAAAACCAATAATCGGGATTTTGGGCGGTGTCGGCGCAGGCAAAAGCACTGTTGCTGCCGAGTTCGCCAAACACGGCTGTGCCGTAATCGATGCCGATGAGATTGCCCATAAATTGCTTGATGAGCCGGCCGTAAAAAATAAGGTAGTTGCAGCTTTCGGCGATAATATTTTAGAGCCGGGCGGAAAAATCGACCGTCCTAAATTAGCGGACATTGTTTTTGCCAAAGAGGAAAAACTCCTTCTGCTGGAAAAAATAATCCACCCCTTTGTCTTGAGACGGGCGGAGGAACTCATAAGGCAATATAACCACCGGAATGAGGTTAAAGCAATCGTTTTAGATATGCCCCTGCTGGCGGAAGTGGGCTGGGATAAACGCTGCGACAGGATTATTTTTGTCGATTGTAAACAGCAATTAAGGGCCAAAAGGGCCAAAAAAAGCGGCATTTTCAGTAAAAATCAGTTAAAAATAAGAGAAAATTTACAGATTTCTCTGGACAAAAAGGCCGCCATAGCCGAAAATACTATCGATAACAATTCTGGCTTTTCGGGATTAACCGGACAAGTTGCTGAAATCTTCTCTGGTATTATGGACAATAGATAGAGGGGGTTTCAAAAAAGCGCTTGCATTGACAGTGCCTGTTTTGGTAGTATATTAAGTTGTAATTCTACTGTTCAAAATTCAAATCTTAGGAAATTCCTGCGGGAAGGTTGCGAAAGCAAACTATAGTATCTCGTAAGTGAAAAAAGGAGTAATTATGGTCAAAGCTGCTGCAAAAAATGATAAAGAACCATCAGCAAAAAAACGCAGACCTGCAAAGAGAAAAGCGGAAGCTCAGGAACAGGCCGTCGAACAAGCCGTCGAACAGGCAGAGCCGATACAACAAGAACCGGCTGCGGTGACGGCAGAACAGGACGCAAAAACCGATGAAGAATCCATTCACGCAAAATATGAGCGGATTAAAAAAGGAGAGCTGTACCTGACCGATTTGCAGAAACTTACGGTTGCAGATCTGCATGAACTTGCCAAAAAGGAAAATATTATCGAATACAGCGCCCTTAAAAAGCAGGAACTGATTTTCAGGATTCTTAAGGAGCGGATTCGCCAGAACGGGCTGATGTATGGCGAAGGCGTATTGGAAGTGCTGCCCGACGGTTACGGATTTCTGCGGACTCCCGATTACAACTACCTGTCAAGTCCGGACGACATTTACGTTTCGCCTTCACAAATCAGGCGTTTCGGCCTGCGAACCGGAAATACAGTGTCAGGGCAAATCAGGCCGCCGAAGGATTCGGAAAAGTATTTTGCTTTGCTTCGGGTCGAGGCGATTAACTTTGAAAATCCGGATAACCTCGCAGAGAAAGTGGTATTCAGCGATTTGACCCCGCTGCACCCGGAAAAAAGGCTGATACTTGAAACCACCACGGAAGAATTGAATATGCGAATAGTTGATTTGATAACACCGGTGGGGAAAGGCCAGCGAGGCCTGATAGTCGCTGCACCGCGAACGGGCAAGACAATCCTGCTACAGAAAATAGCAAACGCCATCAGCACAAATCATCCGGAGGTTCGGCTGATAGTTCTGCTGATTGACGAGAGGCCGGAAGAGGTGACGGAGATGGAGCGAAAAACCGCCGCTGACGTTGAGGTCATAAGCTCCACGTTCGATGAGCCGGCCGCCCGTCACTGCCAGGTGGCGGAGGTCGTAATCGAAAAGGCAAAGCGGATGGTCGAATACGGCGAAGATGTGGTCATTCTCCTTGACTCCATAACGCGTCTGGCCCGCGCCTATAACACCGAACAGCCGCACTCGGGCAAGATACTGACGGGCGGCGTCGATTCCGGGGCAATGCAGATGCCCAAGAAGTTTTTCGGCGCAGCAAGAAATGTCGAAGAAGGCGGCTCGCTGACTATTTTTGCAACGGCTCTGATTGACACCGGCTCAAAAATGGACGAGGTCATCTTCGAGGAGTTTAAGGCGACCGGCAATATGGAGCTGCACCTTGACAGACGCCTTGTTGACAGAAGGACCTGGCCGGCCATAGATATCAGCAGAAGCGGCACCAGAAGAGAGGAGCTGCTGCTCGATGCAAAGGAGCTCGAGCTCGTATATCGGCTCCGAAGGGTGTTGAGCGAGCTGAATCCGATTGAAGCGGTTGAGCTGCTTAAAAACCGCCTCACCAAGTGCCGGACCAACGCCGAGTTCCTGATGACAATGAACCTCGATTAAAACAAATCAGCCTGTGAAGTTTAATTATTGCAGCGGTACGAAGATGAGATTGCCGCCCATTCGACGTCGCTGCGCTCCGCTCAGGGCAGACGGGGGGCCTCGCAATGACAAGGTCGTAGTGCCGACGACCGCTAAACAAATCATAACCGTTGAAAGGATGACCTACATATTATCTAAATATTTTTATTAACAGAAGACAAAGGATAAAAAAATGTTGGATCATTTTTGGCCAAACTGTTTTCTGTAGGCCAGCAGAGTCATACCCATTTTATGGCGAAAGGACCGAGCTATGTGCTTGACAGTTGGATAGCCCAGAGCCGATGCGATTTGTGATATTGAGAGATTTGAGTCTACGAGCATTTTAGCGACCTGAGCGGCGTGGACGGACCTGATTTCGTCGAGGATGGAACAGTGAAGGATTTTGCGAAAGCGCTTCTCAAGGACACGCCGAGATATAGTTACGGCATTAACAACGTCATCGACACTGATGACGCCTCTGGTATGCTGGCGTATGTATCGAACAGCGTTAGCAACCTCGTGGTCCTCAATTGCAAGGATGTCGGTTGATTGTCGAGTAACAATGTAGCTGGGTCGGACAGTTATATTTTGTTTTTCGACCTTTTTTCCTGCCATTAGTTTGTCGAGAAGCTCAGCGGCTTCGTAACCAGCTCTTTCCCATCCAGCGGCTATACTTGACAGTTGGGGGTTATTCAAGTTACAGACCATGTCATCATTATCAACGCCTATGATAGCTACTTGCTCTGGGATGTATATGTCTGCGATTTTGCAGGCCTCTGCAACCTGTTGTGCGCGGTCGTCGTTACAGGCCATCAATCCCAATGGTTTTGGCAATATCTTGAGCCAGTTTGCTAATAAAAGGCGTTCTTTGGACCCGGAGAGTTTGCTTTGCGATTTTGATATTTTGTAAGGATAAGTTTTCAAGCCGGCCTGGGCTATCCTTTCGCTAAAAGCTCTACCGCGTGCCGCAGACCAGGGGATATTATAAAAGCCACAGAAAGCGAATTGCCTAAAGCCAAGGTCGAGCAGGTGTACTGCAGCCATTTTCCCAATGGCACAATCGTTGGTAAAAATGCTGGGAAATTCAGTTGTAACAGGCTTGATAGCATTAAAGAGGATGATAGGTACACCTCTGGCAGCTATCTCAGAGACATCTTCAGAGTCACGAGTGATGATACCATCAGGGTCAAATTCTTTCATCTGAGATATTAATTCTTTCTTGCTCTTGACGGGATTAAAGTAGAAAGGCGGCTTTGTATAAAATGTCCAAGGTCCTCTAAGAAAAGAGTACTTTGCAATGCCCCGCAGCACACCCCGTCCGGGTTCTCTGGAGTTTTCGATTAGCAAAATGACTTTTGGAATTTTTACCATATTTTTTTATATGAGATTTTAATACCTTACATTTCTATAAGCAAGGTCGGTCGGCAGCAGTTAAGCCCACGAGATACCTCAAATAATAATCTACCGAGCGGGTTAATGCAAGCTTAAAAAACGCAAAATGGTGAAAGAAAAACGCAAAATGGCCTTGCTTTTATGGCAAGTAATCGGTAAAATCATACGAAGTGTAAGAAGCAAATAGGTAGTGGACTGCTCTATCTGTTTGTGTCGTGGAGAACGGTTAGTGGACTTAAGGAGGAGTTGGGAGTAGAAAAGGCCAACTCTAATCGTCGGGGCGACGGAACCTGTATCTGGACAAAAAGCAGTCTATTTAGCAAGGATTAAGGGACATCCGGCGAAATGTTGATAATCAGCCGCAGTAATAACCTACGAGAAGTCCGCATACATAAAGATAATAAAGCAACTTAAAATTGGTGAAGGCTATTTGAATAAGTTGCATTAAACGCGGCGGTTTTTAAGGCCGGCGCGTATTTTCAAAGTGGAAAAGTAAAGATAGTTAAACAGCTTAATTTAAGTGAAGGCTAAATTAAGTGAAGGTTAATTTAAGTGAAGGCAGTTTGTGTGTTTTGCATTAAGCCCGCCTGTTAAATTTGGAATAGTCGGGCGAAGTGCAAAAGAAAAGTTTAGGGTTTCCTCTTTAAGGAGGTTGATTATGTCTAAGAAAATTGGTTTTTTAATCTTTTTTGTGGTGTTGTTAGGTCTTGGCAGCACGGTTCAGGCCGCACTTCTTCCTGTTGTGAACGGCAGCTTCGAGGAGGCTAACGACGGCAGCTGGCTCCCGGATCCTTGTAGTAAGAGTATTTGGGATGTGTGCGATGTGGGCCAGGGCGGCTGGAAAATAAGGGATACAACGGGCTGGGCAAGCGGCTGGAACTTCGTCACTAGTGGTACATGGGGCAAACCTCCTGTTGTGGGGTATGAAGCGGTCGATGGTAACGCTGTCTATAGCGCCATTACATGGTGCGACTATAATGATGTCAACGGCATTAGCGAAATCTATCAGATTCTGGATGCAACCGCGGACTCAAACGTGACCCTTGCTGCGTATAAAAGGTACACCCTCACGTTTAATGCTCTTAACGCTCATGAGGCGAACAACCCCGTTGCTTACGGAGAGTTATACTACTCGAATGCAAAGAGCATTAAAGCCTATAATGACAAGACGGCTGAGGCTAATGACATCAAACTGGCCAGCGTGTCTAAAGTTCTGACGTCGCCGCAATGGAATAAGCCCGACTATGCCGGCTTTGAAGAGCTCGAGGCCGAGTACATAGTTCTTAATACAAGCAATCCCAACATCGGAAAGAACCTGGGTGTCAAGATCAGCGTTCCTTTTCCGTGGTACAATGGCGCTTATGTTGCAATAGACAATGTTCGGGTGGCGTGGAGCTGGCTTTCCAATGCCTACAGCCCCATACCGGCTGATGGCGCCGGCGATGTGTCCGCGATCACAACTTTGAAGTGGAAGCCCGGATTGTGGGCCAAATCGACGGCTAAGAAAGGCGGCCACGAGGTCTATTTCGGCAATACCTTTGCCGATGTCAATAGCGCCACCACCGCAACAACAGGCATATTCAAGGCCGCAACGGACGCCAACAACTATGACCCGTGCACCGGTAACCTTGTGTTAGGCAAGACCTACTACTGGCGCGTTGACGAGGTCAATGCTGGCTACGGCGGCACGAATCCTCCACCCCCTCCGGGCGGCAAATGGAAAGGCGACGTCTGGAGCTTCACGGTTGAAGGACGCGTCAGAAACCCATATCCTGCCGACGGAGCCAAGAATGTGCCAAGGAACGTACTGCTGCAATGGGTGGCTGGAGCTGCCGTCAAGTATCACGATGTCTATTTCGGCACCAGCGCTTCCACCGTGGAAGCTGCAACTACGGCTACGAGCGGTATTTATAAGACCAGACTGAATAAAGGCACCGAAGAGTATGATACCTCAAGCTTGAGTCTCAAGGTAGCCAAGAGGTACTTCTGGCGTATCGACGAGGTCAACACGATGACAGTCAAAGGATATGTCTGGGACTTCAGGGTCGTAGACTTTATGCTCATCGATGACTTTGAATTCTATGTCAGCGATACGGCGCTGACGAATAAATGGAAAGCTGTCAATACCAGCACCGCTTATATCCTGCTTAACAAGAATGCAACCTGGGCCAACGGGGACGGCAATTCGATGCAGCTTGAGTACAGCAACGACGCCACGCCGTGGCGTTCTCATGCCAGGAGGACGTATTCGACGCCCCAGGACTGGAGTTATACAGGCAACAACGTGACGCTGATGGAGTTAAGCTACTACGGCGATGTGCACAACTTCCCGGACGGGAATGCATACGTGGAGTTGTACGACGGCACCAACACCAAACGGGTTTACAGCCCGCTTTTGGTGGGGACTACTATCGATGCCAATGTGCCGTGGGCCGAGCCGTGGCAGCACGTCTGGAACATACCTTTGAATAACTTCACGGGCGTGAATAGGTCGAACATAAAGAGCATCCTTATCGGCGTGGGTGACGGTTCTGGAATAGGCGGAAAGACTGAGAAGGGCACTTTCTACTTTGACGACATCAAGCTGTGGCCGCCGAGATGCTTGCCTGCGATGATAGGGGAAGCAAACCTTCATAACGTGGCCGACCTTACCACTGCACACCATGGCGGCGGCGACTGCATTACCGACTACGAGGACCTCCGCTTAATGGTAGAGCGCGACTGGCTTCTGACTGCCCCCATTATATTGACGCCAGACAGCCCGGACACCAATGGGCTGCTCTGGTACAAATTTGACGAAGGCAGCGGCACTATCGCCAAAAACAGCGGAACTCTCGGCACTACGTTCAACGGCGTGCTGTCAACTGTATCGGGGCCTGCATGGACGACGGATGCACATGATGGCAACGCGCTTGACTTTACAAGCCCAAGTGTAACCACCGGTGATTATGTCAACTTACCCGAGAACCTCGGTGTCGCCGGTACCAACGACTTCACCATAGCGTTGTGGTTCAAGGCAGAGAGGTCATTAGCTGGTGAGTGGGATTTCCCGGTATTAGTGGAAAGCCGAAAGATTACCGATGATACTGATGCTACTGGTTTTGGTTTCTGTCGATGGGGCGAGCTGTGTTACTGGTGGAACGATGCTTACTGGGATTGGCATTCCGGCATCTGGCCGGATGTAAACGTGTGGACTTTTGCCGCTGTCACCATAGAGCCGACACAGGCAAACCTTTATGTCTCCGAATATGGAAGCAACTCGATACAGAAGGTCACACACACAGCAGAACATGGCCTATTAACAGATTTTACTACCGGTTTCCACAACGTGATTGGTTTTACCACTAACACCCCTGCTGCTCACTGGGATTTTGACGGAAAGATAGATGACGTTCACATCTACGACCGTGACCTGACTATCGAAGAGATTTCGTACCTTGCTGGAGCAACCCAAATACCGATGGAGGATTGGCGAGCCGACATCAACAATGATGATGCTATTGACTTGACAGACTATGCGATTTTGGCAAATAACTGGCTTAAGCGACTCCTGTGGCCGATGCCGTAGTTTGTTGAGACTTTAAGACGTTGATTTTTCAACAGTTAGCGGGGCATACGCCGATAAATACAGGTGTATGCCCCGTTTTTGATAATACCTTACTCAGATTGGCGAGCTTTACTGTGGCCGAGATGTGATTTTATGGTATAATTATATTTTGGATTTTTGGCAATTTAGATAAAAACTGTGCAAAAAAGTATCAAAATAACGGAACATATCGCCATTTTGGCGCATCTTTAACAATAGTCAGATTTTGAAAGATTTACTTCACAAGAAGAAATTTGTTATGTCCAGACGAAAAGGCTTTACATTGATAGAGCTTCTTGTGGTAATTGCCATTATTGCGCTGCTTATGTCCATTCTGATGCCGACGCTGGGCAAGGCAAGGAAAATGGCAAAAGCATCTATGTGTATGTCGAACCTCAAGCAGTGGGGGTCTTTTTTTGCGATGTACACCGATGATTACAACGGCAAATTTATGGGAGGCCGAACTAATCTGGATAATTGGTGGTCTGGCAGTTGGTGGTATGTGATGGAGTCATATTACAAAGACAGGAAGCTGCTGTGCTGCCCGATGGCCACCGACCCCAAGAAAGTTTCCTGGGTGGAGGGTCACGGCAACTTCGGAACCTGGGGCGACGACTGGTTCCCCTACGGCTTTTACGGCAGCTATGGAATGAATGAATGGGTTAATAATCCCGAAGGACAATCGGTAGTATATCCTACGTCGCCTGAGGGTTTGACGAAATTCTGGAGGAGCACTAATGTCAGGGGCCAGGCTACTATACCCCTGTTGGGTGATGCCCTCTGGGACCAGGGCTGGCCGGACGTCAAAGACCTGCCGCCGATATATCCCGGCTGGGTTGAGTTCTTCGCAGGTGAGGATATGGCGCAGTGGGCGCTCCTACGCCATGACGGATATATAAATATGCTCTTTATGGACTACACTGTTAAGAAGATACACATCATGGATCTGTGGGGTCTGAACTGGCATAGATTAAGCTCTCAGGAATCGGACCAGGCCCCAACAAATGATGATTTCCCTATATGGATGCAAAAACTTTAGAGAATATCGAAAAAGATGTCACATCGCAAAGGCCTGACCTTCGAGGACCGGCCTTGCATTAAAGCAGCAAAACGCCTTGACAGGATGAGTTTGAGTAATGCATAAGCCGAAACTACAAAGGCCGGAGTTGTGAAAGATTTATTTCACAAAAAGGAATTAGCTATGCAAAGACGAAAAGGTTTTACGCTGATAGAGCTTTTGGTAGTGATTGCTATTATGGCGCTGCTTATGTCCATACTGTCGCCGTCACTGTCAAAGATCAGGAAACAGGCAAGGGCAGTTATGTGTCAGGGAAACCTGAAACAATGGGGTAGTGTCTTTTCGATGTACACCAGTGATAACGGCGACCATTTCATGAACGGCAGAGTAAGTGTGAACAGTCCGTATTGGTGGCAAGAAGGAGAAGGAGGAGGGGTGGGATCTTGGTGGTTCTTAGTGTTAGAGCCGTACTATAAGGACTCCGATTTACGCCTGTGCCCGATGGCCAAGAAAACTTATCAGGAGGGAACCCGGGGTCCGTATGCAGCCTGGCTCACTTTTCTTGGTGATTCCGGCAGCTATGGCGCAAATGGATACATTGTTAATTCGCCGCCAGGAATGGCCGTCCAGCTTGGCCGTCCGACCGAAAATAACTGGAGGACTATCAATGTCAAAGGCGGAGCTAATATACCACTGTTTCTGGACTGCTTGTATGTTGATGGCTGGCCACAAGACAGCGATGCCCCTCAGGAAGTCGGGGGCTGGTGGGAGGACGTGCTCGGCGCAGATGAAATGAGGCGTTTCTGTGTCAACCGACACGATGGGTATATAAACGGCGTTTTTTTTGATTTCACTGTGAGGAAGATAGGTCTTAAGCAGTTGTGGAAGCTTAAGTGGAACCGTGGTTACAATGTGAATGCTGACCTGCCGGAGTGGCCGCCGTGGATGGCAAAATTTGAATAAGAAACAGGGGCCGTTTGGCAAGCACAGATTAACACGGCGATTTAAGAGGATTTGTTTTTGAGCTGCTGACTTTACATTACATTCAGGTTTTATTAAGATAATGTTCCGGCTGATGTCTTTTGCCGGAACATTTTTTATAGTGGCACGGGCTTCCAGCCCGTGAAAACACGGCCAAGATGGCCGTGCCACCATCTGGCTGGATAAATTATGGCAGAGCAGCTTTCGAAAGTTTATGAGCCAAAGGCGATAGAAGAGCAGGCAAACAAAGTCTGGTCTTCACGGCCTTACTTTCACGCAGAACCCTGCACCAAGCCGAAGCGTCTGGTGCAGGGCAAAGCCGGCGAACAGCGGCCATATACAATCGTCATACCCCCGCCTAACGTCACGGCACCACTGCACCTCGGTCACGCACTGAACAACGCGCTGCAGGATATATTGATTCGGCTTCGTCGAATGCAGGGCCGCAATACGCTATGGATGCCGGGCACCGACCATGCCGGTATTGCGACCCAGACGGTCGTTGAAAAACGCATACTGTCGGAAGAGGGCAAACGGCGGACGGATTTCACTCGCGAAGAGTTTGTTGCCCGCCTGCAGGCATGGAAAGACGAATACGAGGCAAAAATTATCGAACAACTAAAGGCGATGGGCTGCTCCTGCGACTGGCAGCGGACACGGTTCACAATGGACGATGTATGCGCAAAAGCCGTTCGCACTGCATTTTTTAAGCTCTTTGGGGACGGCCTGATTTACCGCGGCAAACGATTAGTCAACTGGGACCCAGCCACCCAGACCGTGCTGGCCGATGACGAGGTCGAATATGAAACGGTGCAGGGACATTTCTGGTATTTACGATACCCGTTGGTTGAACCTGTACAGATTCCACGTAGTATAACTTCCCGTGGCACAGCTTCCTGTGGCACGGGCTTCCAGCCCGTGGATGACCAAATTCATAAACGAAAGGGTGCATACCTGCCCCACTGGACACAAACTGGTGCAATATACGCCATAACATTCCGTCTGTCTGATTCATTGCCCGCCGATGTGCTCGAGCGCTGGCGCTCGCAACGTGATAGAATTCTACAGCAGGTTAAAAAACAAGGTCGTGAGCTAACACCGCAGGAACAGCAAGAGCTTGCCCGCCTTTATTATGACCATATCGAGTCATATCTCGACGCAGGACAGGGACAATGCTGCTTGCGAGACCCAAAAATTGCTGAACTGGTCTATAATGTTTTGAAACACTTCGATGGTGAACGGTACGACCTGATTGCCTGGGCAGTTATGCCCAATCATGTCCACGCCGTTATTAAACCATATCAAAGTGTTGAACTGCCCGACATCCTGCATTCTTGGAAATCCTATACGGCAAATAAAGCCAACGAATTGCTGGGCAAGACAGGTACCTTCTGGCAAAGTGAATATTACGACCACCTGATTCGTGATGAAGAAGATTTTAATCATCAGATAAACTATGTTCTCTCAAATCCGACCAGGGCAGGACTGGAGGATTGGCCATGGGCAGGAGTAAATATAGATAATCACGGACAAGATGTCCGTGCCACTATGGACAATCACGGGCAAGATGCCCGTGTCACAGACACAATAGAATATGTCACCGTTGCTACAACAAGACCTGAGACAATGCTCGGCGATACAGCCGTTGCGATGAACCCGGCGGACAGCCGGGCCAAATATCTGGTCGGCAAAAAAGTTCGTCTGCCAATAGTGGGCAGAATAATACCCATAATAGCCGACGAACACGTGGTTCTGCCCGGTACCGATAGCAAAAATGATAATCACGGGCAAGATGCCCGTGCCACAGATGAAAAAGCCAGGTTCTCTACCGGCTTTCTGAAGGTCACGCCTGCCCACGACCCTGATGACTGGGAGATTGGCCAAAGGCAGGGACTGGCGGTCATCAACGTTATGGCGCCGGACGGCACCATCAGCGATAAATACGGCTGGACAGACTGGGAAGATGTTAAAAATCCCGACGTGGAAAACCTGATAGGTTTGGACCGTTTCGAGGCACGCGAAGCCATCGTCGAATGGTTCCGTCAGGAAAACCTGCTTGAAGATGTTCGCGAATACGCACACGAGGTCGGCCACAGCTACCGAAGCCACGTTCCTATCGAACCGTATTTGTCCGACCAGTGGTATATAGCAGTCAAAAAGCCAATTGAACATTTGAAGGGAAAATTTGGAAAAGGTCTCATCGAGGGAACCGATATACCGGTAAATTCGCTGGCTGGCTTGGCATTAAAACCGTTGCTTGATGGCTGGCTGCGTTTTATCCCAGACCGCTATGCCAAAACTTATCAAAGCTGGCTTGAAAACCTCCGCGATTGGCCCATCAGCAGACAGCTCTGGTGGGGACACAGAATTCCCATCTGGTATTGTCGCAAATGCGAGCAAACCAGTACCGCAATGGAAGACCTGACAATCTGCCCGAAGTGTGGTTCTGCCGATTTGGTTCAGGACGAGGATGTTTTGGATACATGGTTTAGTTCTGCGCTTTGGCCGTTCAGTACCCTGGGCTGGCCGGATGAGACGCCGGAGTTAAAGACGTTCTACCCGGGCGATGTCCTCTGCACGGCCCGTGAAATCATTACGCTGTGGGTCTCGCGTATGGTTATGATGGGGCAATACTGCGCCGGCGACATACCATTTAGGGATGTCTTCATTCACGCAATGATACAGGACGGCGAAGGCCGCAAGATGTCCAAAAGTCTGGGCAATGGGATTGACCCTCTGGTAGCCATCAACAGCCACGGGGCCGATGCAATGCGGTTTACGCTTGCCAGTATGACAACCCAGACACAGGACGTCCGGATGCCGGTTGAAAAGATGAAGCTGCCCGATGGTCGAACAGAAAATACCTCGCCAAAATTCGATGTCGGCAGGAATTTCTGCAACAAGCTCTGGAATGCCTCGCGCTTTGCGTTAATGAATCTCGAAGGCATCGACCCGGACAAGTTCGATAAAGATAAAATGACAATCACCGACAGGTGGATACTCTCCCGACTGGCACAGACCACCGCCGATGTCACACGGCGATTAGGTGAGTTCAAATACAACGAACCCCTGACGCAGCTTTACAAATTTTTCTGGAACGATTTCTGCGACTGGTATCTCGAGTGGCTCAAACCAAGAATGCAGGATGAATTACAAAAACCGATTGCTCAAAATGTGCTTGCTTTTACTCTCGACCAGATTTTGCGTCTGCTGCATCCGTTTGTGCCTTTCATAACAGAAGGGATATTCCAGAAGCTCAACGAAATCACCCCGGTCAGGCAGCTTAAGGGCCTCACAGAAGCCAAAGAATCTGAAGCGCTGGTCGTAGCCCGGTGGCCGGAAAAATTAGACTTTTTAGCAGATACAGACGCCGAGAAACAAATTTCAATTATTCAACTTCCCGTTCGGGCGGTAAGGGATATTAAAAATAAATATAACATCACTTCCACGGTGGCTGCGGCTTCTGCGGACGCCCCTGTGAATGTCGCTAATATCTTAAAGGACAATTCCGAATTGATTTGCCGAACGGCGGGAATCAAGGTGTTTACGGCAGGAACGAATATTGCAAAACCTAAGAACGCTGCCGCTGCAATAATAGATGACATTCAGATTTACGTTCACGATGTTATCGACCCGCAGGCCGAACGAAAAAAACTAAAAAAGCAAAAGGACGAGGTGGAAAAGGCCAAAAAGACGGTGGAGGCAAAGCTGGGGAACGAAAAATTCCTCGCCAAAGCAAAACCGCAAGTCGTGGCACAGGCTAAAGATAAATTGGCTGAATTGGCAGAACAACTGAAAACCATTGAAAAACATCTCTCGGAATTGTAAAATACAGGCTGCAAAAGCATCGTCGTGTCCTTATGCTCTCGAAAGGCAGTTGCCGATAATGGACGTCGAAGTAGAATTATCGCGAATAATCATTAATGAAGCATCCGACCAGCAGATAATCGTCCTGAAAGAGCGCAACGGCCAGCGCAGTTTTCCTATCATTATCGGCATAGTCGAAATCTTTGCAATTGACCGCCGGTTAAAAGGTATTCAGCCCCCCCGCCCGATGACACACGATCTATTAGGCAACGTGATTGACAGTCTCGGCGTCAAGGTGGAAAAGGTGGTTATAGATGACCTGCGCAATCACACATTTTACGCAAAGATACATTTAAGCTCAGACAGCCGCATAATTGAAATTGATTCCCGCCCTTCGGATGCGATTGCACTTGGCGTTGCCTCGAATGCCCCTATTTATGTTGCTGAGCATATTTTCGACAAGACCTCTCAGTAAGGGTGCTTGAAATAATCAGCAGCCCTACTCCCACGCACAGCATACTGTCTGCGATATTGAAAGCCGGCCAGTGGTAACTGCGATAATAGACGTCGATGAAATCCCGCACCATGCCGCCGTTGAATATTCTGTCCCACAGGTTCCCGCAAACCCCTGCTGCAAAAAGGCCGAGAGCGGCATAAACCGGCGTATGTTCGATTTTGCCGAAAAAAAAGACTGCGAGGATTATTACCATCGCAACCGCTGAAACCGCCACCAGCACTTGTGTTTGTCCCGCCGCTATCCCGAAAGCGGCCCCTGCGTTTTGTGCTAATACTAATTGCAGCAAGCCGTCTATGATTGCAAAGCTGTCACGATGTTGCTGCTGCAGCCAGTTGAATATGGCGGCTTTGCTCCACAAATCAAGCAGCAGCCCCCCCGCCGTCACAGGCCAGAAAATGAGATGTTTTGAAAAACACCGACTCGAACCGGGATTGGAACTGCTTTCTTCTAATTCTTGCATTTATCAGCTTATGTGCCTGTGCTTAGTGCACCTACTGTTCTTGTGAATATTTTTCTATCAGTTTAACCAACCTTTCACGGCGGGGCTGTTCGGGATTAATATCCAGGGACAGACGCCACTGCTCGATGGCTTTTACTCTGAGTGTTTCGTTGCTGTCATTGGCTGTTTTGTTGTTTTGAAGCGCCATCAACATATAAGCAACGCCCAGGCCCCTGTATGCCTCCCAGTCCTTGTTGTTTATTGCGATAGCCCTGCCGTAGCTTTCTATTGCCTTATCCACCTCGTCAAATCGCAGATAACAGTATCCGAGATACTGATGTGCTTTATTGTTTTGGGGCTGGATTTGTATCACCGATGTCAGCAGCTCCATAGCCGGCTCATTGTAATTGGTTTTAAGATAGGCAACTGCCAGCGAGGTCATAATCTCCGGATTGTTGCTGTCTATTTCAAGTGCGCGTTTGTAAGAGGCGATGGCCTGGTCGTAGTTCTTCTGCAGCTCATAAATATCCCCCAGTAATTTTTGAAGTTCGCTTACATTCGGGTCAATCTGCCCGGCCCGCTCGCCGTAAACCAGGGCATTGTTGTAGTCTTTTATTTCATAGTAGCATTCGGCGATATTGAGATGGGCCTGCTGCTGGTCGGGTTCCAGCTCACAAGCCCTGGCGTATGCCTTGACCGCCTGCACGAAATTTTTCATAATCTGGTAAACCCTGCCCAGATTGAAGTAGTCCTTGAACGACCAGGGGTTAAGCTCGGCTGCCTTTTCGTAAGCGGCGGCGCTTTTCTCGTAATTGGCCATATCCTGATGGATATCGCCGAGCAGCGAATAAGCCAGCGAGAAACGTTTATTTAACTGCACGGCTGAGTTGAGCTTTTCGACGGCCATTTCATTTTCGTTAAGCTCCTTGAACATAACAGCATCGACATATAACTCAACTGCCTGCTGCTCTTGATTGCAGCCGGCTGAAAACGCCAGAAAATACGAGAGACAAAAGGCAAAAACCAAAAAGTAATTTGCTTTTGTCTTCTGCTTTTTTCCCACCGCTTTTACACTGTCTGTGCCCCTCAACATACCTGACTTCCTTTCACACACAGGATAACGTTCCGGTTCATCTACAAACATTTGCCGGTAATTGCGTCTGAATTATACCATAGTAATCGGCGCTGTCAAAAACTTTTGGCGGCGCTTTAGTTTTTTGTCTTTGGCGTTTTTGCCTAAATGTTTGACATACGGGACAAATGCCTATATCATACCTGTCTAAAAAGGCGAGGTTCATACATAGAACAGGTTTAGGGTTCAATGGCGGTTGGATTCTGTAGCACGCTCGCCACGCTGCGCTTGCTCGCCGTGCTGTCGCACCGTCGCAGCGGGTCTGAATTGAAGCCCCGTCCCTGTTAATTTTGTTTGAAAGGTCGCTCTTTATGGCAAAAGCAGTATTGGAACGCAGACCATTTGTGCTGATTATCCGCGACGGGTGGGGATTTAATCCGAACCCGGATGAGGATAAGAGCAATGCCGTCAGATGCGCCAACACGCCTGTGGACGATATGCTGATGGCTGAGTTTCCTAACTGCCTTATTCATACCGACGGCGAAAACGTCGGCCTGCCGGCCGGCACAATGGGCAACAGCGAAGTCGGACACCAGAACATCGGGGCCGGCAGAATCGTTCCGCAGGAGTCAGTGAGACTCAGCAAGGCTATTCGGGACAGGTCCTTTTTTGAAAATGCGGAATTTATAAATCTAACAAAGTCTGTAAAAGACAATAACAGCAGAATGCACCTTATGGGCCTTTGCAGCAATATTGGCGTGCACTCGCTTCTTGACCATTTATACGGCCTGCTTGAGCTGGCAAAAAGAAACGGAATACAGGACGTTTTTATACACGCATTTATGGACGGCAGAGATTCGCCGCCGGACAGCGGGGCAGGATACATCGCCGACGTTGAGGCCAAAGCCAAACAGATAGGTGTGGGCAAAATCGCAACCGTAATAGGCAGGTTCTATGCTATGGACCGTGACAGCCGATGGGAAAGGGTGCAGAGAGCTTACGAATGTATGAGGATTGGCAAGGGCCTTAAAGCCAAATCTGCGGCGGAAGCCGTCGCCAACAGTTACCAAAAGAGCGTGACGGACGAGTTTATCGAGCCGACCTGTATCGTCAACGACGATGGCGAGCCGATAGGCATCGTAAAGGACGGCGACGGCGTGGTGTTCTTTAACTTCCGCGGCGACAGGCCACGGGAAATTACCAGGAGCTTCGTCGAACCCGACTTTAAGGAATTTCCCAGGGCAGCCAGGCCGAACATATATTTTGTCTGTATGACCGAATACGATGCATCGCTGCCCGTTGCCGTGGCGTTTCCGAAGCCGCCGAAAATGAAAAATATCCTCGGCGCATACTGGGGCTCTTCAGGTCTGAAACAGTTCCGCTGCGCTGAAACAGAAAAGTATGCACATGTCACCTTCTTTTTCAACGACTATGCCGAAAAGCCGTTCCCCGGCGAGGACAGGCAGATTGTGCCTTCGCCACGGGTAAGAACTTATGACCTCAAACCCGAGATGAGCGCCTTTGAAGTTGCCGATGTGGTGCTGAAAAGGCTGGAATCGAATAAATATGATGTGGTTGTGGTCAACTTCGCCAATCCGGATATGGTCGGCCATACGGGTATATTGGAGGCGGCGGTTAAGGCCGCCGAAACGGTGGATATGTGCGTCGGCAGAATCATAAACAAGGTCAAAGAAATGGGCGGGGCCGCAATAATCACGGCTGACCACGGCAATTTCGAGAAAATGGCCGATGCAAACGGCCAGCCGCATACCGCCCACACAATCGGCGATGTCCCGCTGATAATATTTGACGAGCGGTATAAGAACGCCGAACTGCGCAAAGACGGCGTATTAGCCGACGTTGGGCCTACGCTGCTGGAGATGATGGGGCTGCCGCAGCCGGAAGAAATGACCGGAAAGTCGCTGTTGGTACATTAAAAATTATCTCATTTGCACTGATGCCTAATGGGAAAAAAACAAAAACCGACTTGTTATATTATCGCAGGCCCAAACGGTGCAGGAAAGACTACATTTGCGTTACGCTATTTGCCGCAAATAGCGGGCTGCCGCAACTTTGTCAATGCCGACCTTATTGCTTACGGCCTTTCGCCTTTTGACTCGTTATCAGCCCAATATGAAGCCGGCAGACTTTTCCTGAACGAAATCTACGCTAAGATTAAGGAAAAAAATGATTTTGCTTTTGAGGCCACGCTGGCCGGTCGCAGCCATATAAGTTTGCTGAAAAAACTCAGACAGGATGGCTGGCGAATTGTATTATTTTTCTTGTGGATTCCCGATGCGGATTTTTCAAAAAGGCGGGTTCGTGAGCGTGTAGAGAATGGCGGACATAATATTCCTGATGATACGATTTACCGCCGTTTCCCCCGTATAATGTATAATTTAATAAAGATTTATATTCCGCTTTGTGATAAAGTTGTTTGTTACGATAATTCCGGGTCTAAACCGGTTCTTGCTTTTGGACATGACGAAAAAGGGCAATATATCTTAAATCAGGATATATATGAAAAAGTTTTAAGGTGCGCAAATGATTTCAAAAGAAACCCAAAGAATAGCAACGGCCGGCCTGAAATGTCTCCGTAAAGCGGTGCGGGAAGAATTACAGCAAAAAGCATTGTTGGGTCAGTATGTGATTATCAGCCGCAACGGCAAGGCCTGCCGGGTTTCAGCCAAACAGGCACTAAAAATCGCCAAAAGCAAATAACATCCGAATGGCGTTTGCCAGCCGTGTGACTACATAATTCCAGAATGAACTGATAACGTCGAAGTTTGCATTTACCTGCCTTCGCACATTCGTGCCGCGACGGACAAATCGCTGGAATTCCGCAAGGAAATACATACAATAGGCAGCTATGGGACAGATAATCACCCTCGACCAGAATATGATAAATATGATTGCAGCCGGCGAGGTCATCGAACGACCTGCCAGCGTGGTCAAAGAACTAATGGAAAACAGCATCGATGCCGGCGCAACAAAAATAACCGTCTCCGTCGAAGAAGGCGGCCGAAAATCAATATCGGTCAGCGATAACGGCACAGGGATGGACAGCCTTGACTTATCACAGGCGTTTGAGCCGCATACCACCAGCAAAATCAAAAATGTCCAGGATTTGCAGGCCATATCAACGCTCGGCTTCAGAGGCGAAGCCCTGGCAAGCATCGCCTCGGTAGCACAGGTCAGGGCCGTCAGTGGAACGAAAGATTCAGCCGCCGGTTACATCGAGATTGACTGCGGCAGCAAAGGCAGTGCCGGCCCCTGCAGCGCAGATTACGGCACAACAATTCAAGTAAGAGATATTTTTTATAAGCTGCCCGCCCGGCGCAAATTCCTCAAAAGCCCCAGCACCGAGCTCGAACACATCACCGAGCATTTTACTCGCATCGCACTTGCTAATTGCGGGCTGGATATGACCTTGTGCCACAACAGCAGAGAACTTTATCGACTCACATCCGAGCAGGGGCCGCGTCAGCGTATAGCAGCGCTATTCTCGCAGGAGCTGGCGGAAGATTTAATCCAGACCGAAAGCAAAGAGAAGGACCTGCATATCTTCGCCTTGCTCGGCACGCCCGCCGCTTCGAGAACAACCAACAAATTTCAATACGTATTTCTCAACGGCCGATTCATCCGCGACAAATTCATCTCGCACGCAATCAAAGAGGCATACCGCGGCATTTTAGAGCCGAACAGGTTCCCCGTCGCCTTTTTGTTTATCCGGATACCCTGTGAAAGCTATGATGTCAATGTTCATCCTACCAAGATTGAGGTGCGCTTTTACAATGCCAATTTAATCCACTCGCAAATCCTCGGCTGCCTGCGGGAAAAACTTTTATCGTCGAACCTGCAGACACCGGCAAAATTGCCGCAGGTTATGGCAGGTCATCCAGAACCACAGATGGATACGGCTGCGGCGGCCCAGAGAAGCCAGAGTATCACCGATGCGATGGCGGAATTTTTCGAAAAGCACAGGCCAATTCAAAGCCGGCATCAATTCACTCCCTTTGACCAAAAATACCAGGACGTGCGAAGGTTCGCAGATGAGCAGGCAGCCAAAGACCGGGCCGGACAGCCGACGCAGAGACAATTTCTGCAGGTCCATAACAGCTTCATCGTTGCTGAAATCGACGACGGATTTGTCGTTATTGACCAGCACGCACTTCATGAGCGCATAATATATGAAGAGCTGTGCAGGCGAATAAAAAGCAGCAAGCTCGAATCGCAAAGATTGCTGATACCCGAAAGTTTCCAGTTGACTGATGCGGCCGCTAATGCGATTAAAACCAATGATGAGCTGATTGAGAAACTGGGAATCGAGCTTGTCCCGTTCGGCCCCCGCACTTATGCCGTGCAGGCATTTCCCACCTTCTTGGCAAAGGTCTCGCCGCTCGATTTTGTCCGGGATTTGCTCGATTTACTGGCGGAGAAGGGAACAGACCTTGATGCAGAGGGTCTGCTTGATGAAGTTTTGAATATGGCGGCGTGCAAGGCGGCAGTCAAAGCGGGCCAAAAGCTCAGCGACAGCGAAATAGAACACCTCCTTGCGGACAGGGAAACAGCCGACTTTGTAAATCGCTGTCCCCACGGCAGACCTGCTGTAATAAAATTTTCAATAGCCGAGTTGGAAAAACAATTTAAGAGAACCTAAAGGCGGAATACAGAATACAGTAGTCAGAATACAGCACATAGAATATGAAAAAATTGTGGCTGATATTTATAGTTCTCATCGGTTTACTATCGTGTATTTATTATTTTGCATCAAAAAGTCCGCATAAACTGCAAACGACAAATTATCCGCCGACCAGAATTGTTTCCCTTGCGCCGGACCTTACGGAAATTCTTTTTGCGCTCGGGCTCGGAGAGAGGATTGCCGCGGTCTCAAGCGACAGCGATTATCCTCCCGAAACAGCCGAAAAGCAAAAAACAGGAACATTCTGGCAGCCGAATATCGAAGCCATCATAGCATCTAAGCCCGACCTGGTTGTCACGCTTTCCTTTGAGCAGCAAAAAGCCGTAGCGGATACCCTAAATAAGCTTGGTTATCCGGTTTTAACATTAAAGCTTGAGACAATCGAGCAGCTTCTAACTGCGATTCAGGATGTCGGAACCGCCGCAGACTGCCGGCAGCAGGCCGCTGAATTAATCAAAGATATTACCGGCCGGATAGCGGATTTAAAATCGAAATTCGCTTCAGCCGATAAGGTCAGGGTCTTGTGGGTGGTTCAGGTTGAGCCTTTGCGAGTAGCTGCGCCGAATACATTTATAAATGAGCTGCTTGAACTGGCCGGCGGAAAAAATGTCGTTGGCCCTGCTGTCGTCGGCCAGTATCCGTCCATAGGCGGTGAAGAGATTCTGGCCTGCGGTGCAGAAGTAATAATTCAATCGTCAATGGGCGCAAGTGACATTGCTGAACAGCAGCAGGCCGCTGATATTTACTGGAGCAGGTGGCCGAATCTGCCCGCCGTCAAAAATAACAGGATTTACGTCGTCGAATCAGATACCATATTGAGGTTAGGACCAAGATTGCCACAGGGAATAGAGATGATTGGGCGGTGCTTGCATCCGGATATGTTCCCGCAACAGGACGGGTAGCTAAATGAGTGAAATTCTAACACCAAGAAATTTAACGATTAAAATTTGCCTCGGCCTGATGGTGCTGGCAGTGGTAATGTTCGTCTGCTCGCTGGTTGGCACACAGAAGATTTCACTGGAAAGGGTCTTTGCCGGCCCGGGCGATGAGCCGGGGCAAAACACCGATTATGAAATCCTTGTCGGCGTTAGACTGCCGCGAGTGTTATTAGCCGCAATAGTGGGAGCAGCATTAGCATCCTGTGGTGTCGTGCTGCAGGCCGTTTTGCGAAACCCGCTGGCTGACCCATACATCCTCGGAATTTCCAGCGGCGCCGGACTGGGGGCGATTACCGCAATTTTAACCGGCCTGACCTGGAACTTCTGGGGCGGGTCGCCAATAGCAGTCTTTGCATTTGCAGGGGCCCTTATAACCGTCTGGCTGGTCTGGTGCATCGGGCGATTAGCGGGAAAGGCACAGGTGACAAGTCTGCTGCTTGCCGGTGTTGTTGTGAACGCTTTCTTTTCGGCAGTGATTATGTTTCTGACGGCAATTGCTAAAAGCGAGCAGGTTTTTTCGACAATATTCTGGCTGATGGGCAATATAACAGAGAAAGACCCACTGGTGCTGTGGGTCAGCACAGGCTGTATCCTGGCGGGAATATGCGGGCTGTTCGGTATATGTAATAACTTAAATGTTTTAACATTCGGCGAAGAACAGGCAAAAGGTCTCGGCGTTGACACGGAAAGGACCAAAATGATTGCCTTCGGTCTTGCGGCCTTTGTGACCGCCATTGCCGTTAGTTTAAGCGGGCTTATCGGCTTTGTGGGTCTTATCGTTCCTCACGGGGTTCGTTTGGTGTTCGGACCCGACCATCGTCAATTACTGCCAATCAGCGCAATAACCGGCGGTGCGTTTTTGGTTGCTGCCGACACCGTCGCCCGAATAGTTGTGGCCCCGGCCCAGTTACCGGTAGGCGTTATTACCGCTATCGCTGGCGGGCCGTTTTTCCTTCTCCTGCTGGCAAAATATACCAGAAAGGTCGGTTGGCTGAAATGAGCGCCATCATAGAAGCTGAAAATATAAGTTTCGCTTATTACGATAAGACAATCCTGAAAAACCTCAGCTTTAAGGTGACGCAGGGGTCGTTTCTGGCCGTAGCAGGCCCTAATGGTGCAGGTAAAACAACACTCCTCAATCTGCTTTGTGGACTGCTCAGACCACAAAACGGTTACATTAGCATCAATGGCACAAACGTAAAGTCGTATGCTGTCAGAGAGCTTGCGCAAAAAGTAGCCGTTGTTCGCCAGGAATTTGTGCCTGTCTTTGACTTTACAGTTGCAGAGGCCGTATCGATGGCACGGACGCCATATCTGGGAATCCTCGGATTTGAAGGCCCCGCTGACAAAAAATACGTATCAGAGGCGCTTGCAATGACCGATACATCTCAGTTTGCCTCACGGCCTCTCGCTAACCTCAGCGCGGGCGAACGGCAGTGCGTTTTCATTGCAAGGGCAATTGCCCAGGATACTGCCATCCTGCTTTTGGATGAGCCCACAAGCTTTCTCGACCTGAAACATCAGGTGGGAATATATGATTTGCTCAAAAGACTGCAGCGGGAATACGGCAAAACAATCGTAGCTGTGACGCACGACATTAACCTCACAATCCAGTATTGTGATGAAACACTCCTCATCGGGGCTGATAACGATTATCTGTATGGCAGAACCTCCGATATTTTCTCATCGCAGCAAATAGAAAAAACCTTTGGGGTCAGGACCTTTGAGGGCACGGTTGGCGGGCAAAGGTTCTTCCTTCCCATAGGTAAATTTGCAAAGGCAAACCAAATAACCAACGGCAAATCTTAACGGCAGCCGACAGAAACCAACACCCTGGTTTTGACGTAAGTGCCTATCCCTTATAATGTTAAAATTACCCAAAAATTCAGCTTGAATTATTCCGTTGTCTTGGTTAGACTCTCGCCGACTTTTGGATGTCACGATTGGATAAAAAGTATATACATACTGGTTAATAATATGGTATAATCTTCGTTTTAGTTAATACCAGAAAAAAGGATTGGTACTGGGAAAGGTGTAAAGGTGGCTCAAAAACGGAAAAAAACACCCACGGAAAAAACTAAATCCGCTCGAACCGGCAAAACAGATTTGACTAAAGCTGATATCGAGCGGTTTCAGCAAATGCTGCTGGAAAAACGCAGGGAAATTCTGGCAAGTGTAAACGAAATGAAAGACGAAGCGCTCAAAAAATCCCGTTTGGATGCAAGCGGGGACCTCTCGAGTATGCCGATTCATATGGCCGACATCGGCAGCGATGTCTATGAGCAGGAATTTGCCTTGGGATTGATGGATAGCGAAAGAAAGCTGGTAAGGGAAATCGATGATGCCCTCCAGCGCATCGAGCAGCACACTTATGGCACCTGTGAAGGGAGCGGTAAACCAATATCAAAAGCTCGTCTTGAGGCCCAGCCCTGGGCAAGATATTGTATTGAATATGCCCGTATGCTGGAGAAAGGTCTTGTAATAAAATCGGAAAAACCGGCGCTCGAATTACAAGACTATGAAAGTGAAGGCGAAGACGAAGGTGAACCGGAGGAATAATCTTCCGAGGCGAAAACTGCGCGTTATCTTCAGGGGCGGGATAATAATTTCCCCAAAATAACGGTATCTGAAATATAGAATTCCTCCATTCCTCAATGCAGGTGCAATAAATTTTCTTGCCAACTTCAAAAACAAACAAGAAAATACACACATAGAATATACGGGTTGCGCCGGTGCAGATAGTTCGATATCCTGTTATGAAACATAGATGTCCAATCTGTAAAAAAATAGTTAACTTGTCACCGAAAAAACAGGCTGAAGGTGCAACGTTTTTTCCTTTTTGCTCACAACGGTGCAAACTTGTAGATTTAGGGGCCTGGCTGGATGCCCAATACAGGGTGGTTTCCGAACAGTCGAATTCTGCCCCGGATATCGCTGCCGAAGACGAACAGTAGCCGGTGATGTTTAGGATGTAAAATGTTGTAAAATCTTGTTGAAACCGCCCGATAATCAATTATGATATTGGCGTTGGTTTTTGTCGAGTAGATAAAAGGCAGTAATCATTCTGAAAGGAGTCAAGATGGGCGCCGAAGAAAAATCATATCAAATATTAAACAATCTCTTATTCCCGAAGATATTCCAGACTTTCCGCACGGCTATTCAGCCGACCAAATTGGCAATTGCCTTGATGGCGCTGGCGGTTATATGCCTGGCGGGCTGGATTATGGACTTTTCTAAACCGGTCGCCGTCACGCCGGGCACTCAGGGGGAAGTGACGGAGCTGCAGATTTATATGGCTCACCCAGACCAGGTGCAATCTTATGTTGAAGCACATAAAGGAAATGTTGAGCGTGAAGGCGTGTTTTCCACGCTTTGGGACTTCTCCACGGTAAGATTTAAGGACGCTATAAACGCATTATTTGCGTTTAACCTGCCCGCAGTGGCTACAAATATTGCAGAATGTTTCAAGGCCGTAGGCTGGGCATTGCGCTACCATTATATTTACAGCATCATATTTTTCGTAATAACTCTCGCCGTGATTTGCATTGCCGGCGGGACCATCTGCCGAATAGCGGCTTTGCAGTTTGCCAAAGGTGAAAAACCCGGCCTTACCGAATCGCTGCGTTTCAGCACAAAAAAATTCGTAAGCTTTTTTACCGCCCCTATAGCGCCCGTTGGCATAATTATATTCGTAGGTCTGTTCATCTTTATCCTGGGACTGCTCGGCAATATTCCAAGACTGGGCGAATTAATAATGGGCATCTTTATGCTGCTGGCTGTTCTTGCAGGGGCATTAATAGCGGTAGTTTTGATAGGAACGGTCGCGGGATTTAACCTGATGTTTCCCGCTGTTGCCTACGATGGCTCGGACTGCTTCGATGCTGTCAGCCGTTCTTTTAGCTATGTATATTCGAAACCCTGGCAGATGGGTTTTTATACCGTAATAGCCGCGGTTTACGGCGCTATTTGTTATACATTCGTCCGGTTCTTCGCCTTTTTGTTGCTCTGGGCTTCCCGATGGTTCTTGCAGCTCGGCGTATGGGCTGACAGCAGCAGCAAACAGGCCGATAAACTTTCTGCGGTCTGGCCTGAGCCGTCCTTTGTGGACTTATATAACTCCTCGGCTTTGACAACGACTATCTGGTCGGAATCATTCGCTGCCTTTCTGGTTTACCTGGTTTCGCTGCTCGTTATCGGTTTGGTTGTCTCTTTTATTATCAGTTTCTATTTTTCCGCCAATACCATAATCTACTCGCTTATACGCAAGCAGGTTGACAACACCCCATTGGAAGATATTTATACTCCCGCGGAGGAGGCGAAAAGCGATTCGACCACGGTTGAATCGAAGCCTGATGAGGCACAGCCGGAATCGGACGCGTCTCCGCAGTCATCAGATTTCGAACAGCAATAGCGTAAAAGGACCCGGCGATGCACCTTACCATCCCGGTGTATAAGGATATTCTCTTGACACACGCTTAAGTTGTTATTACACTTAATCTTGTGATGAGATTACGGTGGTTCTGTAATCTTGCGTTATAATAAAATATGCCTGATTCAAGCGCAAACACACAAAAAGAAAGCAAGTCAAACCTGGATAAACAGTCGCTGCTGCTCTCTCGGTTATTACGTTATCGTAAGCTCCTGATTATACTGGCTCACATCATTGTTTTCGCCGCTTCATTGATGCTTTCCTTCCTTGTAGCGAACAATATGCAGTTCAATCGCGGCTGGCTCATCGAGCAGTATCCTCTATTATTGCTATTTTTCGTTGCCGTCAAGTTTGCGGTATTTGCGCTCTTCAAGCAATATCGCGGGTGGTGGCGTTACGTCGGGATTTCAGACCTTCTGGGAATACTCCGTGCCTCGCTCATCAGCACCCTGATAATTGTAGCTTTATGGGTCGCCTTTATGAATGCAGCTATGTTCCGCCAAAAGCTTCAGGCCATAACAGAAATCGGTCAGGGTATATTCATAGTTGATATGTTCGCAACGGTTTTGCTGCTGGCCGGGCTGCGAATGGCAGTAAGACTGTATCACGAGGAGTTTCTGGCTGTCGAAAGCGGCCGATTAAGGCGGCTGCTTATTGTCGGAGCAGGAGATGCGGGAGAAGAGCTTGCGCGTTCGATTCGGCATAAACCGGTCGCCGAGTATGAGGTTATCGGCTTTATCGATGATGACCCGGTCAAACAAGGGGCGTATATCCAGGGTCTTCCCGTCCTTGGCACTGTCGAACAGCTTCCTAAAGTCTGCGAGGAGCGTAACATCGAAGAGATTGCCATCGCGATGCCTTCAGCCAGTCCTCCTGAGCTAAGGCGTGTTATTCAGGTCTGTGAAGGGGCTAAGGTTCGTTTTCGCACCGTTCCGTCAATCACCGATATTGCGTCGGGCAAGTACAAAGTTTCACAGATACGCGACGTTGATATCAACGACCTCCTTGGCAGGGAAACCGTTCAGCTCGACCTCGATTTAATAGAAGCCTTTGCGAGGGACAAAGTAATCCTTGTTACCGGCGCCGGCGGCTCTATTGGTTCGGAAATGTGCAGGCAGTTGTGTAACTTTGTTCCGAAGCTTCTTTTGCTTATCGAGCAGGCTGAAAACCCGCTTTTTACGATAGAACGGGAATTGCGCAGGCGATTTCCTAATATACCCATACAAGCAATTATTTGCGATATTGCCGATAAAAATCGCGTTGAACGAATATTCGAAAAATACAGGCCGCAGGTTGTCATTCACGCTGCCGCTCATAAGCACGTGCCGTTAATGGAGCTGAACCCCTGCGAAGCCGTCAAGAACAACGTTGTCGGCACGCAAACTGTCGCAGATGCTGCGGAGCGTTACGGCACCGGCAATTTTGTAATGATTAGCACCGACAAGGCCGTTAATCCGACCAGCGTAATGGGCTCGTCCAAACGGGTCGCTGAAATGTATATTCAGGACTTAAGCAGAACGGGCAAAACGCATTTTGTGACGGTGCGGTTCGGCAATGTCCTCGGCTCTGACGGTTCCGTTGTGCCTATTTTCAAAAAGCAAATAGCCGAGGGCGGCCCATTGACCATCACTCACCCGGAGATGAAACGGTATTTTATGACGATACCGGAGGCGAGCCAGCTTGTTCTGCAGGCGGCAAGTATGGGCAAGGGCGGCGAAATCTTTCTGCTGGATATGGGGGAGCCGGTAAAAATTGTGGATCTGGCGAGAGAGCTTATAATCCTTAGCGGATTCAGGCCCGGCGAAGATATCGAAATGGTGTTTACGGGTCCCCGGCCGGGCGAGAAGCTTTTTGAGGAGCTTTCGATAAAAGGCGAGGATATGCAGCCGACAAGGCATCCGAAAATCGCTATCTGGAGGAATTTACCGATGGACAGGGATAAACTGCGGGCCGGTATAAAGGAACTTGTTAAAACAGCCGCGCTCGAACAATCCGACAAAATAATTGAGAAAATAAAAACACTGATACCAGAATACATAGGGGGTAATCACTAAATCACTTTTGTTGTGGATATTCAGCTTGCCCTGCACCCAGCCCTGCACTGCCTGTCCCGAGCGTAGTCGAGGGAAGCCTGCCTGCGGTGAGCACACTTGTGGTGAGCATGGTCGAACCCACCAGTCGAACCGTCGAAGTGGTGGTGCAGGGTCATTGCGACCCCGCACCCAACGTGGTGCGGGGGTGGCAATCTCATTCTACTATCGACTAACGACCTGCGACTGGCGACTAATTCCCCTCGCCTTCTTTACCGTTCCTATGTATAATTACATCAATTCAAATATGGGAAAGGAAAACTTATATGAAATACTCGCAGGTAAAACTTAAATAAATAGCCACAGAGACTACCGAGAACACAGAGAGGTAAAGAAAGCATGATAAGAAAGGATAATCAAAATGGATTATAATACTGCACTGAAAATTATTCAAACACTGTCAGATGGCATAGACCCAGTTACCGGTGAGGTATTCCCAGCCGATAGCCCTTATCAAAATGCTCAAACCGTCAGAGCTTTGTTTACAGCTATAGATGCTTTGGAAGCAGTAATAAAGAGGAATAACAAGAGAAAAAGTTTGCCAGAACGGGCAGGCAAGGGTTGGGATAAAACAGAATCTGATTTACTGGTTCAGAGATTTGATGAAGGTGCGACCATAGAAGAGTTAGCGAAGGAGCATAAGCGAACACGAGGAGCAATAGAATCGCAGTTGGCGAAATTAGGCAAAATCGATCCGATCTACCAACGAAGAAAACAAAGTGTGACTGATGAATAAAATTTTAAAACCCAGAATAAATAGGGACAGTCGTGTAAACTGTGCTTGAAGCCCATACGGTTAAATTAAGGATACGACAAACAAAGATAAGATAAAGCTCATTTACAAAACTGAAACGCATGGATATGAAGGGAAAGCAAATATGGAAAAATGCCCTTATTGTAAGGAAGAAATACAGGAAACCGCTATAAAATGCAGATTCTGTGGAGAGTGGCTAAAAAAAGATGCATGCGAATCTATCCCTAAAATTGTGGATAATGATAATTTAAGTAAAAATGCTATCAGTGCACCATCCCTTTCTTTAACGGAAATTAAACTATGGCAGATTATTATCTATGTACTGGTAATACCTATCTCGATAATATTAGCGGATTCTATATTGGGGATGGGTTTACGTAAGTTGTCTGAAGAGAGCGCTACCTTTGCAAGAATAATTGGATACTCTTTATATTTTTCTCTGGGAATTGGGGTATCTCAATTTACTTTTAGGCTAAGAAGAGTTTTCCTAGTTCTGGGGATTTCGGTCGTTAACTTGTTTTTATTTCGTTTTCTTCTACTTATTGTTTTAGTAAAAACGGATTTAGTTAACCAAACAGTGATTTATCCAGCGATTTATGGTACGGCTATAGAGGCCGCGGTTATTTTTGCCACTGCTATAGTATTTAGTTTTCTGGTCAGATTTGTAGAACCGAAATTCACTTTTGCGGAGATTCACAATATTGTTAAAGATGTTCGTGACCACGAAACAAAGAAGATGTATGACGTAGGAGTGTGTGGTAGGTGTGGTAAAAGTACTAAGATTGCGAAAGAGAGATTTATAGGTACTACTTTTGGCAAAAGCGAAAGGCATTTTTGTGATAACTGTGGAATATTTTTAAGAGATAATCCCTTTAAGGCTATGTTATGGGGATTAACTGAGTTCGTTGTCACTTTAACAGTTTTTTTGGGAGCAATAGCAAGTACAACAGGAACATCTTCTAACACTCAAAATGTTTGGTTCCTGATCCTGTTTTTGGGAATGGCCGATGGGGCAAGACGTCTATTTGCTGGGACGATAGGGATGATTAAATCACGAAAAAGACATCTGGATAAAACTGTATTGTGACTATGTGGAATAAACAGGGACGTTTATTTTTTCTCCGCCGCATTTTGCGTTTTAATATGTCCTTTTGTTTTTTGATGTTTATTATATGAAAGATTTTTTCGAGAAAAACAAAGTACCCCTGACTATTATCGTTGCAGCGTTTTTAATCGCCGCCTCAATCCGTCTGTCAAAAAGACCGTCCTCAATCAATCCGCAAAGTGTAATTGACAGGCAACCGGCCCTGCTGCAACTATCAAAAACCGCACTACTGCCGCAACCTCAGAAAACAGCCGAACCGTCGCAACATTCCACCAAACGCATCGACTACACCGAAGCTCCGAATCACGTGGGAGAATATGCTTGTGTGGTGGGTAGAGTAGATCATGTTAACACCCCAAAAGAAACTACATTTCTAAATTTTGGTCCCGATTACAAAACCTGTCCGTTTGGTGCTGTAATTTTTGGTTCAGACGCACATAAATTTCCCAATCCAAAACAATACGAAGGACAAACTGTGGAAATCACCGGCTTGATAAGGTCTTATCAAGGTCGGCCGGAGATTGTTCTCAAAGACCCGGGGCAAATCAAAATTCTGTCCCACGAGCCATCGTCTGTTAAAAGAGAAGCCCCGGCTACTTACCGCGTTGTGGAAGTAATTGACGGCGACACAATCAAAGTCGATATTGCAGGAAAAATTGAAACTATAAGGCTGATTGGGATAGATACCCCTGAGATAGCAGGTCCTCATAATCCACAGGATGATTATTTCGGCCCGGAAGCCGCCCGTTATACTAAGAAGCTTTTGGAAAACCAGTTGGTCTATTTAATCCCGGACCCAATGCAGTCAAATAAAGATAAATACAATAGACTTCTAAGATATGTCTTTTTGGAAGATGGCACTTTAGTCAACGCTAAACTCGTCGCAGAGGGGTATGCTTATAATTATATATATGAGCCGTTCCAGTTTATGAAACAGTTCGATTATTTAGAGAAGCAGGCAAAAGAAAAACAGTTGGGGCTGTGGAGCGGCAAAAAAACTAAAGACTAACGCCATTCTGTCTGTTGAAAAAACATTCGCGCAGCGTCTCGGCGTAGTCCCGCACCTATTGAAGGTAGAAAGTGTTATGGAAGAAATTAATGTTATGATTGTTTTTAGACAACAATAGGTGCGGGGCGAAGACGGACCCCTCATTCAAAAACCTTGATTCTTAAAGCACTCCATAAGTATATACGCATATACTTATATACTTATATCCACACGCACCCCGCTCTCCAATCCCCCATCCTACTCAAATAGCCCGCTGACGGCCTTGCGAATGCGACCTGTGTTTTGTACATCAAGATGATAATAAACATGGAACCCTCTCTTCTGAAATTTTACAATGCCTGCGTCTTTGAGAACTCGAAGATGCTGCGAAGTTGCCGCTTGTGTTATACCTAATTGCGATGTCAGCTCAGTAACACACATTCCTCGCCGCTTCAGGGCCTGAACAATGCGTATCCTCGCTTCTACCGAAAACAGTTTAAATACCACTGCCAGCTTTTCCGCATCAACCATACTGCCAACCGCCTTTCTCAAATCCTTCGCTTAAAAAACCCGCTTCTTAAAACTTTGATTATTAAATCGCTCCATAAGCATATACGCATATACTTATATACTATTGTCGCAATTGTCAAACTGAAAACAAAAAACTTATCTTGAATCTACCAAACACACTCTTTGTAGCAATAAAAACCAGTGTTAATCTGGGCAATCTGTCCGCCTCTGGCGAGACCCCTCGGCTCGAAGGCCGCGAGGCCTGCGGCTCGCCTTTTGGCGGGTAGCTGATTTTCTTTGACTGTCCGCCGTCTCCTGACCCCCGACTTCTGACCCCCGACCCCCGACTTCTGTTGTTAAATTATGCACAATTTCTATATGGTTTTCACTACTGTCCGGTTGAGCTAAATTGATTTTAACATAATACATTTATTCACAATATATTGCGAGCAAAAATGATTGTTTTCGATTTCAACTC